>Ga0105239_10002703_pt1 | contig 22293 bp, 41 predicted proteins | sample KBSC44metaG_FD_92761 | JGI IMG/M metagenome (GOLD analysis project Ga0105239, IMG submission 92761) | Corn rhizosphere microbial communities from Kellogg Biological Station, Michigan, USA - KBS C4-4 metaG | ecosystem: Host-associated > Plants > Roots > Rhizosphere > Soil | place: Michigan, USA... | reverse complement strand
GCTACCAGCCAAATCCCTTCGATCCCCACCCGAAATACGTCCGCACTCGTGGCCTCGACCCTGCAGGAGCATCAGGGGCATCGTTATAAAGCGCTTCGAAGTACGCGATATTGGCCCGGATGTCGCTTGCTGCCTGGTTGGTGATCGATTTATCGCCGTGGGAGACGGAGAGGGCGGAGGTGAGCTTGGTTTCAAGGCCCCGGATGATCGCGTCGAGCTGTACGGTCGTGTAGGCTGCCATTTTTGAGTTAGAGAATTGGCCCGCGGTCCATACTCCGAGGCTTTCGCCGTCCGGACCGCGGGATAACAGGCATTGCACCTGACTTTGAGGGCTTGTCTACCCTATTTCTGTGCAGAGGCGAGCCTTCGTCCCACTCGAGCGGATAGTCTTCGTCGAAATACCATCCGGTGGGCATAGATTTTGCTCGTCAGAGGCGAATTCGCACATCAGCCGCTCATCGTCGGCCGCTTTCTCGAGGTCGTATTCACGGAGAAACGTTTCAATGATGAAATTGGGGTTCAAAAGCGGGTAGACACACCGCGGCCATAAAGGTCACAGGCGTGACTGTCTGTAGGGTAGTAGCCATCTCGCGGAGTTTTCCTCGAAACGCCCTCCTGTATAGCGTTCGAGCGCATAATGGGCCATGTGTGGGTGCGACTTGTTCTACTTCGTGTTCCTGCCGCTGGTAGCGCTGGCCTTCCTGTTCGATGGCGCAATGTTGGCCGGTAAAATACCGTGGCTGTACGTTCCGCAGAGCCGGATCGTGTTCGTCCGTGCCCCGTATTTACCCGTGGAACCGACAATTGATGTCGACCTGGAACTCCCTGTTGTCATCGCCGTACCAAATCCTCCACCAGCAGGCCCACCTTTGGGGGGAGACTAAGCTATGGGCATGAACAGCGAGACGTTTAGGGACATTCCGATGCGGGTCGCCGATGACGAAGTTTTACCGGAGCGCCTTCACCGCAAGATGCATGCCGAGATGGAACGGCTTGCCAAGGTAGGGGATGTCATAGTCCTCACCGATGAAGAGATCCGGATGGTGCGGTCCTTCCGAAGCTTCCGGATTCGGGCGAAGAAGGCCGGGGCCGTGTTCACCTGGCAGACGACGCCAGATGAACGCCCAATCGTACCGGGTGATGAGGCGCCGCTGGTCGTCGATCCGAAGGAACAACTCTTGGCCTTTCAACGATTCGCCGCTGAACATGAGCACGAAGTCCGGCAGATGATCGAGGAGATAATGAGGCCGTATCGGGAGCCAGTTTCGCCCGGCTGAAGCGTCGGTTATCGAGCCGCGGCCTCTCCAGGGATAAGCGCCCTCTTCCTCGCGTAATATTTGCGAATCTCGTTTGCATCCTCTTGGCGAAGATACACCCCGCCTCGCACGACTATTGGCGTATATCTCATCCTTGCCATTTGGTATGCCACGGCCCCATGCCTGACCGACAATTCCCGCTGGAGATCGGCAAACCTCACGCATCCGGTTGGAACTTCTGGAGCATAGTAGTCGCGGACTACTGCGACCTGTGAAGGAGAAAACCACGATTTTCCTCTAGCTGTTCGCGGCTTAAGTCCAAGTTCTTGGATCCGAAATGCTAGACCACGAACGTTGATGGTTTTGCCAAGTTCCACCGATAGGTCATCGGCAATCTGCCTAATCGAAACAAGGCCAACAGGGTGAAGGTAGTGTTGTATTTCTTCCACCGAGGTTTCGGGAATCCATGTTATCGGGCCGATTATATTGTGGGGAAGGTTATACGTTTTTAAGATCTCCAAGATGCGTTGTCGTGAAATACCGACCTGACGGGCGCACGCGGAGTTTGTTATGGAATTTTTTGGTGGGATACCAGCCTTAAGCTCCCTCTCCGCCTCGGAACGTCGAAAGAGAAACCCCTGACTCCCAAATAGGAAGGTCCGCCGGCTTTCGATTGAATGGTGCTTCGCATAATGCGATGCACTCGACAGGTATCCGATTTCCCTCAAGCGGCGGCGTAGCTCAGCAGATGGCATCCAATCCACTAGAGGGAGTTCGCTTTGCCGTCTTTTTTCTTCAAGCTCAGCCTCGATAGAATCGAATCCGAGGCTCAGTAGCCGGTCAAGTTCTGTAACTTCGGCTTCCCGTTTCTGGCGTTGCCGCTCGCTTTCGAGTTGCCAGTATCGCTCGTCGTCCGGATAGCCATGCCGGGAAATATTCCCAGCGTGGTCGAGAATCACCAGATTGTCCTTACCTTCACAAACCCGCATTCCACGGCCCACACACTGAAGATAGAGCGTCAATGAAAGCGTCGGCCTCGCCATGATGACGCAGGAGGCTGGCGGACAATCCCATCCTTCGGTGAATAGGTTTACATTGCAAAGAACATCAATCCGGCCATCTCTCAAATCTGCCAACCGGTCGGCGCGAAACTGAGGAGTTGCTTTACCGTCGAGATGCGCCGCGCGGATTCCGGCAGCGAGGAATGCATTCCTCAGTAACCTGGAATGCCTCACCCCAACAGCGAAGACAATCGCTTTTCGACCAAGCGCGTGTCGCTTATATTCAAAAACGACATCGCCAACCAGCCGGGGCTGGCACATCACTCTGGATACGGCCGACTGCTCGAAGTCGCCACGTCGTTTTCTAACTTTCTCAATCTGCCGCAACGCCTCATCAGGAGCTTCGAAGGCGCGATATGGGACGAGGTAGCCAGACTCAACCAGTTCCTTCACGTTGGAGCACTGCACTATCTCAGAGAAAATGTCACAGAGGCCCTGTCCGTCAGTCCTTTGCGGCGTCGCCGTAAGCCCCAGAATCGGCACGTTTCGGTACTTGTCGATCAATGCCCGATACGTGGACGCCATTCCCCGGTGCGCCTCGTCGATGATCAGCAGATCGATCCGTTTAGGCCCACGCCGAAGCGCGGAAAGAATGCTCATCACCTGAACATTGTTCGCCACCTCAGCTTCCGCTTGGTTGATCAACTCAATGCGATGCGCCACCCACAAGACACGGCCAAAATGTCCGGCAATCGCCGCCGCCATCACCGTTTTTCCCGCGCCCGTTGGAGCTACCAGGACGGTCGGATTGTTCGAACTGAGGACGCGAAGAACCCTCTCCACAGCTTCGCCTTGGTGACAGAACAGTTTGTGCATGCTCTGATTGGACCAAAGATGCTCCGGGGCAGTCAAAGGCGGTTGGATGCCGTGCCGCGCTGCCTCCGCTATCTACGCACTGTCACCGGGAAGGCGCTCCTCGTGGCGGTTACGGGCGCTTGTCTCCGCTTCTCCATCGAACCGCGCGGCATCTTCAGTGTGACTTAGAACCCACCCAAGCGAATCTGAGGCCGTCTCTGGGGTGGCCGCGCCGCCGCCGGCAGATCCACCGGGATACTCAGTGCCTCCCGCCGGCGCTCGAGCTCGATCCAATCCTTCTCGGTGAAGCGTGACACCCCGCAAAGCTCCGCCAGCGCCCGGTTGTACCCTGCCAGATCAAGAGGCTCATTGCGGGCGCCCGGCTTCTTCCGAAACTCCACCGTCCCGTCTTTCTTCACGAACCGCTCCTCGCTACAGAGACCCTTGAAATAGACTTCGGTGTAGTCGAGGGGAAAGTGAATCACCCCGGCCATCGATTCCTCATCGTCCGGCGCCTTCCAAAGCGAATCGAAGACGTTCTGCTTCGCCGCCGATGCCCCGATCGTGACAATCCGGAGGCCATGGCGCTTCTTCGCTGCGTCCGTTGCGGAGATTCCCTCAATCAACTTGACGGCGGAGTGGCCGCCCTTGATCGGGACCACCGTGCGCATTGTCGCTACCCGGGAGAGCTGGGCGCCATGGGCCATCTGCGGGTGATGCAGACAGAAGTCGTACACCTCCTGCGAGGAGTAGCCGGTGTCGATCCCCATTAGCCAGATCGGCATCGTTCCGCCACCTGCACAGGGCCACTCTGCGTCTAAGATAGCCGCGAGATCTCGCCATGGTTCAGGTTCATTCGTGCGGCAGATGACGCGCTTTCCGTCGGATGTGGTCTTCGTAGGCTGGAGCACATCGTAGAGGATCGACCATGACTCCGCTCTCCGGCCCCAACCCCGAATCTCCACTTCAATTCGGTCCCCCTGGATGTCTACCGAACACGTCAGGAACAAGGCGTTATGCGGTACGAGGCCCATTCTGAAATCTGTACTCCCGTCACTCCACAGGAAATCCTGCGCCTGAAGTTTGAGTCTTGACCACTCAGGAGCTTCGCCCTTGTCCAGCCACTCCTCTGCAAGATTGGTATTGACGAAGACCTTGAGTGCTTCGTCGTTGTGGTCTTCCGTGGCGACGAGATGTTTCAGCGCGATCTGCGAGAGCTTCTTATCGAGCGACCAGAGATGATTGATCCAGAAGCCGGCCTTGCCCCAGAACGGCCGCTCCGCCCGCCACTCGGAAGCATCCGCCGACTTCCACCGCTGGATGTCGTTCCACGGCTGCTTGCAGTTCGCGCAGACGTACCGCGCCGTGGCCGCCCGTTCCTCGATCGTTCCAGTTGGATCCCATACCACCCCATACCGGAAGCTAAGAATCTGGGGGAATCCGCAGAACCAGCACGGCGCCCAGGGCTTTCGCTGGTCCGTGGCCTCATACTTTACCGAGATGACACCGCGCGGCCCGGTCGGGGAACAGCAGTAGATCCGCTTGGCCCGACTGCGGAACGGCGCCGTTCGTTCTTCCGCCAAGTCAGTGAAGCTGCCCTCGCCCTGCTCGCCGGAGACGATCGGATACTTGTTCACCTCGTCGCCAAAGTAATACTGGATCGTGCGACGCGCTGCGTTTCCGGCCGCTCCTGCGCCTACCAGCGAAAGGCTACCGCCGGGGAACTCCTTGTACGTGGTCGTGTTCGCAGAACTTCGTTTGTAGGGTTCGGAAATGAGCCCCTGCAGGATCGGGCAGTCCACCAGCATCGGGGCGATGCGCTCTTTCGAGAACTGCTCCGCGTCCGAATCCTTGTACTGGGAAATCAGGATCGGGCCCGGCGCCTCGGCAATCACATACGCGGTGGCCACCTGGATGAACAGCGTCTTGACGAGCTGAGTCCCGACCTTCAAGGTGATGTCCTGCACCCGCGGGTCGGTGAAGCTGTCGAAGATCTCCTTCTGCCATCCATGCAGCCGGATCAAGCCGCTGACGGCCTGCGTCTTTGGGAGTACGAAGTTCTTCTCTGCCCACTCGGATAACGGCAGCCGGACCTTTGGCAGCCAAAGTTCAGACCACTTGTCAAAGAGATCTTGGGGACTTACGCCGGAGAAGGTTTGAATTCCGACATCTTCTTCAACGTCTGGTCGATCCGATCCAATAACATGTCCTGGCATTTGATAGCGTCTGTTTCTTGCGCCAACTTGTCGCGGAGTTCCATGGGAATCCTGGTCAGCTCCTCCCGCGCCTGCATAATCATTCCCGCGACGTAGGCGTTGACTGGCGTCAGTTCGACCAGCGAGAGCCGTTGCTTCTCGAGATTGAGCTTTTCCTTTTCGAAGCGGATCCACTCGCGTTGCCGGACCGCTTCGGAATAACTTGTTCCGCCCTCGCCTTCTTCTTCAGCTTCCCGGGGTACGCACTTGCCTGCCTGGCTCAGGAGCGGCGGTGGGGCGGTCGGCTGATTGGCTTCTTTCTTCGGCCGCTGCTGGGCCCGGGCACTCGCCTGCTTGCCGGGATTGCTATTCAGCTTCAGCGCCACCCGGCAGAGGTCGACATCGTAGAGCCCTTCGGGGGTCTGCTTCACCCGGCCGGTCTTGAAAGCTTTGCCCAGCGCCTGGGGGCTGATGCCGAGTTCGCGCGCTGCCGCGTTACGTCCGAGAGTCATGGAATTCGCTATCGTTTTCGCAGTTCCGAGGTGGGAACCATATGGGCGGTTCCCGGGAACCCGAAAAAATGTTTTGTGTATGGTTTTTGTGTGAAATAGGTTTACCCGCTGCGGTCGATCCGCCCGGGGAGGACCCTGAAAACCCACACCCCCGGATCCCGGCCGGTCCGACGGCGCCCCCGCGAGCCCCGTTTGCAGGCCCGTGGCGCCCTTTTCGAGGCCTATTCCGTTGCACAAGGTAGTGCTTGTGCAACGCCCAAACGCGCACCGTAACCCACGTAGAAGCCGCCCTTTTCGAGGGCCTTTCGCGCTAGGCTTTTGCAACAGTCGCGAGTGCCCGCGACACAGTGGAGAAATGAACGCCCAGCTTGATCGCGATCGCGCGCAACCCGAGGCCGCTTTTCTGAAGTGCGAGCGCAGCTGGCCTCGAGAAGATGCGTTTCGGTCTCCCGCAGTGCTTGCCCTCTCGCTGTGCCTGCGCGATGCCGGCGTTGACACGGGCCACGATGATCTTGCGCTCGAGCTGGGCAAGCAGCGCGAGTAGTCCACGCTGGAACTCGGCGAATGGGTTCTCATCACCGGTGTCGATGCTCTCCGTAATAGAGATGAGGCGCACCCTCCACTCTGCAAGCTGCATGGTGGTGAGTACGAAGTCCTTCATCGAGCGTGCGAAGCGATCGATACGCCATACCAGGATGACGTCTACCTTGCCGTGCTTGGCGTCGTCGAGCATGCGGAGGAATACGGGGCGCTTCTTTACTGAGGACTCCTTCTCGAGGTACTCGACTGAGGTCCAGCCCATGCGCTGCACGTGGGCGTGTAGGTCCGTAAGCTGCATCTGGTAGCTCTGGTCTTCAGTGGACACACGTGCGTACAGTGCCGCGGTGATGGTCTTGGTGCCTGTGGGTGTCATGCTGCTGCCCTTGTGCTTCCCAATAACCGCGTCAAACTTCGAGTCTCGACAGGATGGAATCGAGGGTGCCATTGAGCGTTGACAGCCGGCTCGCCTGCTTCTCGAGTTCCTCACCGATGGGTGTACGAGGCCCGTCGCCTCTGCCTTCCACCATGGCGAGGCCGGGTTCCGGTGCGAGGATTGGCTGCAGCCGCTTCTGAAGTATCGCGATCGTCTCGGTCAGGTTTTCAACGTGTAGATTGAGCCGTTCCAGTTTCAGGGGGATCTCGGCGTTGTGGTGTTTCACCTTGTCGGGTGCGTCGGCGAGGAATCCTTCATTCGCCTGATCGAGGCGTGCTCTAAGCGATTGAGTTTTCAATTTCTGTGTCACGTTGGTTTTTCTCTTCTTTCAAACAGAGTTTGTATAGGCCGTTTGGCGAGATCTTCAGTTCGTGGCCAGGGAACAGATGCATCTTCTTCTGAAGTAAATCGAGGATGATCGACGAGCAATATTTCGCTTCCCGCCGGCGGTCGATACAGGGCGACAGAAAGCTCAACAGGCCGTGCCAGCCAAAAGGGAATCCGACTAAGGTGAAGGCGAATCGTAATGCATCGCGTTCCTGTTTTCGTGTGGCGGGGATTTCGATCTCATCCCACCATTTGCCGTAGATGCGGTGATCGCAGACTACATGCGAGCCTGTGTATTCACCGTGGCCTGATGCGAAGAAGCGGCAGCCGTTCGCGAATTGCAGCTCCACGTGGGAGTAGGGTCCGTGGGTGACCAGGCGAATGATCTTGGTGACGCAATCTCCGGGACCGGAGTAGAAGACGAGTTTCACTCGGGACTCAGCATGTAGAGGATCTCGATGCATTGATCTGGGGTAAGCGTGATGGTCTGTGCCATGGCCTTAAATACATCGAATTCGGCGATGCTGGCATTTGCCAACACGGGTGGTTGATCTGGGATTTCGGGGCCTTCTGGATTCAGTTCGCGTTGCAGCTCGCGGTACCGCACTGCAATCAGCCGCTGCGACTCTGTATAAGCGCGTCCCCAGTTGCCGAGTCCGAAACGATCGCCAACACCCAGTTTTTCGTAGAGGTGTGATAAGTAAACCTTGACCGTATTGTTTTTAAGGCCGCAGTCGGATGCGATTCTCTTGTTGTTTTTGGCGTCCACGATGCCTTGGATCATGGTCAATTCGCGCTTGGTGAGGCGCAGGGGGAGCTTCCTACCAGTGCGGGTGGTAACTGGTGCTGGTTTCGGTTCCCGGGAGAGTTCGTCGTCCACGGGGATGGGCTTTAAACCCGCCGCCGCAGTCTTCTTTGTTGTGCGGTCCCAGGAGTACTTGGTCATGCTTTCTCGTCAACAATCGAGGTAATGACTGCCCGGATCATGTCGTGCCATGCGGTCCGATCCTCAGATGCTGCGTCTTCCCAGGTTGCAATGTCCTTGCCGGTCCCGATCGTTGAAGCACGCAAGTTTTCGTAGGCGACCCTGGCGAGACGCTCCCACTCTGTATCGGTGAGATCGAAGATGCCAGCGATTACGTCGTCGATGTCTGGGAGGTGGTGGCGATCGCGTTCGCGTGCTTCTCGCTCGTCGCGTTCTTCGCAGTCTTTCCGGATGCTCATGCTATTTACTGATGCTCATTAACTGCTTTCGCTTGCATGTGGCTCATGCTGCCTTCTCCAGGTCGCCGGCATCCACCGGTACACTGAGCGCCCGCCCCATCATTTCGATTCCCACAATCACCCGAACAGAATTACCAGTTCTAACCACGACTCCGGACACACCCGAAAGTGGCCCGGATTTTATCGTGACCTTTCCGCCCACGACATACGCGTGCAGCGAAACAGGAACTTGGGAGGCGAGGGTAATACGAAGGCTTGAGATCTCGTCAGGGTCGATCGAAACTGGATTGAGATTGGATGGCAAGATTTGAACTACGCCGGGGAGATCGAGAATTGGGGAGGCATCGGCGTCGCAGCGCACGAAGAGATAGCCGGGGAATAATTGGCGGGTCGAGATCTTGGTGCGATCGCTCCACCTGGTGGTCTCCGTGTAGGTGGGCAGGAATTCGTCGATGCCCTGGTCTCGCAGCTTGTCGCGGATTTGGAACGCTCGATTCGATCTCACCACCAGGGCGTACCAGGGAGTTTGAGAAGGTATGGTGCATCCGGAGGCCTCGTGGGGGAGACTCAGCACCTCCGGACGCACCAAGGCAGCAGGAGTCACAGCGAGGTGTACCGCTCCGCATCTGTCTGCCTGTAAGGTAGTAGCCATCTGTACGTATTTTGCTAATCGGAGCATTCTTTCGATGCCGTTGCCTTCTTAGACTTCGCCCGTCGGCGACGCTCGTTTTTCGCTTCCATCGCGAGCCGTTGGATCTCCAGCGTCCGCTTCCGGAGGTGGAGGCGCATCAGAAGTTTCTCGTTCGGCTGTACGATGCCGGCACGTGCGAGCATCGCTCGAACCTCCGCCCGCTCTTCGTCTGTTGCGGAGTTCCAGCGGACCACGTTGCCTTCGATCAGGGCCAGCGCGAGGCAGCGAATATGCGCTTCCTCGCAGGCTGCGGTTTCTCTGGTGTAGGGTCGCGGGAGGTGGGACACATCAAGCCTCCGCCTTTGTTGGTGCTGGGACCGCGAGATTCACGGTATCCGCAACGATGGTGTCCACCTTTAGGTTTCGAGGCGCCTGCGGTTTGACGGCCGCGTGATAGAGCATCTGCTGCAGGACGAACGACTGCAACCAGTGCCACAATCCCAACCCGATCAATGTGACGCTGGGAATGGTGACCAGCAGCGTGCCTCCCTCCTGCCACCCTCCGGTACCGGTGAAGGTGACGCCAAGCGAAGTCAGACCGCTGAGTCCGACCGCCACCACGCGATTGAGAGTTTTCGTGTGGGCCGAGAGCCACGGGAAGTAGGGCGAGGCCTTCGCACGCTCGAGCGCCCACGTTGCGATCGCACTGAGAGTTAACTGGGTATAGAGAGGGTCCATTTTCTTATCGATCTCCTCGTGGCGGTGAGCGTGGAATTGATCCCGGGCATTCCCCGTTCAGGCAGATAAGGGCGTGGTTTCTTGCGCTGTGGGCGATATCCGAAGTTTCCTTGGTCGTGAATACATAGCTCTTTTCCAGCCTGACGGCGAGCCACACCAGGAATTCCGGTAGCGTCTGTCCATTTGGCAGTTTGCCGTCCAGGGGTTTGATAGACATTAGTCAGCTTCCCTGGTTCGCCTTGAACGTTGATGCTGATGGTGATGCTTCGTGGGTACTGAGCGGCAGTCCGTCCGCCATCCTTACGCCGATGTTCTCGAGCTTGGTATTGACGGTGTTGCCGACCTCGTACGCCTTGTCGGCCTTCGCTCCCACCTGTTCAATCTTTTCAAGCTCATCCTTCCGGTGGCTCACGGTGATTTCTAAGGCCCGCTTATCGCTGCGGTCCTTGAAGATGAGGCCGACGAGCACGGTGAGAAATGTGAGAACCCCCGTGCCGAGCGTGGCGTACATCGCAAATCTACTGCTCTCGGTCGCACGCAGCAGCGCATCGTTCTGCTCTTTGATCCTCTCGGTCTTCGCCTTGATCTCGTCGGCATTTTCGACGGCCTTATCGTTGTGCTGCTCAGCAGCAACAGCCGCATGTTGAGCGTCTGCTGCAACGACTACGACAGCTTGACGCGCAGCCGTCGCCTCGTGGACGGCCCGATTGTGTTCCTTGGTGCCAAGGGCCGATTTCCGTGCAAATTCGGTTGTGAGGGTGTTTATCTGCTGGGCCTGCTGGGCGGATGCGGTCGCCTGTTGGGCTGAGGCGTTTGCCTGCTGCCGGGTTTCGTTCGAGAGCCTGTTGACGGCATTCGCATTATTCGCAGCCGCAACCGAATTGTTCGCCGCCGCCGTAGCGTTGCGATTATTCGCCGCTGCGAGATCGGCCTTCGCCTGGGCTAGTTCCGCGGCCATCGACGAGGCCTTGCTTTGGGAGAGCTGAAGGTCGGCCTGCACCTTGGCGAGCTGCTCGTGCTGCACACGTAGCGCGGCCTCGGTCTTGCTTTCCCCGGCAAGTTGAAGTGCGGAGAAGATCGCAATGAGGAGGAGGCGTCTCATTATTTCTCAAACGTGTCGAGCGGGCGGTAACCGGTCTGGGTTGTTTCCATAATCTGCGCCACGATTGCCGGATCGACTTCGTTCTCTTTCAGGGCTTTTGCGGTGCAGGTCACGACCCCCAAAAACGCCTTCATGGTGATGAGCTTGAACAGCTTGAGCACGTTGGGGATCGTCTGGTTGGTGCGGGCGCCCAAAAGCAGGAAGGACTTGGTGCCTTCGATTCTGATTTCTTTTCCTGCCGGCTCATCGTTGGCGGTGGCGCGCAACAGTGTGCAGAGTGCAGCTTCCCGGGAAATGTCGGGCTTGTATGCGGCGATCTTCTTTCTGAGGTCGTGCAGTTCCTGGACCAGTGGGGCAAGGTTGGGCTTCTGAAGTGGGGCTTTCGCGAGCTGGGGAGTTGGCATCTGTAGGGTAGTAGCCATCTCGCGGAGTTTTCAAAATTAGGGGTGTTTAGTCCCGGTACTAAATATCGGAATTTCTCTTGACCAAAAAGGGCGCGCGCGCTATAGTTAAAGAGTAGCAACTGAGAACGAATTGAACAGCGCGGCTACATTCCGCGCAGGAGCAAAATGACCACAGAAGAGCGCTTTAACCGCATCGAACACGTCCTAGACCGCATAGTCGATACGCAACTGCAGATTGATGGAGCCCTCGCCACCCTCGCCGACTCCCACATCAAAACGCAGGAGGCTATCCGGGATCTTGCCCGCAAGCAGGCGGAAACAGACCGACAGTTGCAGGCTTACCTGACCACAGTCCGTCCTCAGTAAGCAATCGCGGTCCGGGCTTCGGTCCGGGCCGCTACAAATTGAACAGCGCGGCTACATTCCGCGCAGGAGCAAAAAAGATGGCAAACGATACAAGACTGGACCATATGGAAGTCGTCCGGGAATCCGATTATGCAGAGAAAATCGCCCATTACGAAAGCGAGCCTTATGACGTGTTCGGCGATTCTGATGGAGACGGCGGGCAGATCATCGTAGAAACAACCTGCGTCATCGACGTGGCCATCAGAGGCAATGACGCAATCGGCTACGTGCTCTATACGAGCGATCCAGCGGACGGCCCCTCTGACGATCTTGGAGACACGGTTTATCCCACGCGCGACGCCGCGATGGAAGCACTGAAGTTGGCGATGATCGAGCGGGAAGGATGGTTCGATTAATGACACCCTGGAAGCAGCAACACAGAGCTATCTACCAGATGACCGTCGCCGATGCCGTGGTACTCGGCAAGCACGGCAATCCAGTCATCCGCGATCACGTCGCGCCACTTCTACGCACTCTCACCGAGCGGTGGGAAGGAGGCGACCATACTCACGCGCTGGACCTGCAGGCAGTCAACGACATTCTGTTCTATGCGACCGCCGATGAGATACAGGCTGCGATCGTGGAGGTGCTCAACCCGGCACCGAAGTCATGGCGAGAAATAGCGCAGAATCATCCGCTCTACAACCGGAGCCCGCAGTGATCTTCATCGTCGCAATCTCGAAGGACCGCCAGCCCCGTTCCTTTCGATTCCGCATTCAACCGGGCTACAGCCAGCCTCCCATGGCGCAATCCCGCGCTGTAGCCAGTGCAGCGGCTGCCAGGAGGGATGCAGAACGTCTATTTGGCCCACTCGAATGGCAGGATGCAGACGGTCTGGTGGTAGGGCAGGAATACGTCGTACAGGTCGCGAAAGTAGAAGTGAAAGGATTATCCGAATGACAGCTAAGGAACTTTTGACAACGTCCGATGCCGCACGGGAACTAGCCATAACCGCGGGCCGGGTGCGTGCGCTAATTTCCGCCGGCAGGCTACGGACAACCCAAATTGGCGGGATGCATCTCATCGACCCGGTCGACCTCGAGGCGGTGCGGATTCGTAGGCCAGGGCGTCCGTGGCCGAAGGGGGGAAAGCGCGCCCCATCGGATCCAAATTGAGCATGAACAGCAAGCTACAAATCGAGACACTACCTGCGCTAATCAAAAGCGATGAAGAGTTCAATCGCATGGTCGAGTTGATGGAATCGATCGACCGAAATAAGAACGCTACGCCGGAAGAAAGAGCGCTTGCTGATCTGCTGGTGAAACTGGTGGTGGATTACGACGACGCCCAATATCCGGTCTTGGAATCCGCGCCTCATAAGGCGCTACAGGAAATCATGAAGCAACGCGGGTTGAAGCAGGTTGACCTCGTTCCCGTGCTCGGATCGCGCGCGCAGGTTTCTGCCGCCGTAAACGGCACCCGCGGGATCAGCAAGGCCCAAGCGAAGAAACTGGCGGAGTTCTTTCATTGCTCGGTGAGGCTGTTTATCTAAACCTTTGATACTCCCCATGGCTGAAGCCAGGGGTTTCTCGGAGATGTGCTGGTGACCTGCCGGGCTGTCATCTACCGCGACAATAGGGTGTGACCGCAGCGGAAATAGCGTACGAAGCATACCGGCGCCACTTCGGCGGGATCTCCGCCGTCACAGGGAACCCAATGCCGACCTTTGCCGAGCTGCACCCCAATCTTCAGCCAGCGTGGGCAGCGGTGGCAAGAGCGATTCTTGCGTGGCACCGGTTCAATGAAGAGATCCGGAAGCGTTAGGGCGTTTGGTCGAACTTGCTCGCGTTGACGTAGCTGTGGGAATAGTCGACCGCGTTGATGCCGATTTCCTCGCTCAATTCTTCGATTGCCTGCTGCCAGTGTTGCGTGTCGCGGCCGTCGACCTGTTGCCGCATTAATTCAAGAGTCGCACGGAAGGACTTCAGCATCTCTTGCGCCTGCACTAAATCGGAATAAGCGCGGCAATTGTCACAATGCTCGGGAATGGGTATCAACTGCCCTGGTCGAATCACATGCCAATCGTGTGGCCGGACGATCCCAAGGGTAGCCAGCGGTGCCGCGAAGGCAGCGGATAGCGTGGCGAAGAACGATCTCCGGTCCATGCCTCGATTATGAGCATACTGAAGCCATGCCGGCGGACTTATCCATCGACGCCATTCAGCAACTCATGCGGAACAGCGACGAACTCCGGCGGAAGGAACCGATGCGCGGCCGGGTCATTGAGGCCATCGTCACCGGCCTGCAGATGATGGTGGATGGACGCGGGCTCGAGATGGGTCCGGAAGCCTACTCGAAGCTGCTCGAGCGTGCCTCGCAGTCGTTCCACAACGATCCGTTCTTTCACGCGATCGCGCAGTCGACATTCGGCCAGATCATGCAGGACATCGCCATCGGGGAAGAGTGCCCCGGCCACACCTGATCATGCTCGGCGAGGTGGGGGTGGAGGCGGTGGCGGTGGCGGAAACCGTCTCGTCTTTACTACTCCACAGTTGCGGCAGGTGCTCACGAAGGCTACACCAGACCCCGGCCTACCCCAGGTGCACATCCACCAGTGGGGAAAGATGCGACAGAGCCAGCTCCAGCTCATAGCTCCTCCGGGTCAAGGATCATAATCTGTCCCGGCTGAAGCTCGGCGTCTAACGCTTCCTGTATCTGTTCCGGTGTGGCAGGTCCAGTGCCTCCCGCGCTCGCATCAAAAGCGGCTAACTCTTCGCGCGTCAGAAGGCGATCGCGCATTTCGGGCGGTGGTAGTGGAGTTCCGTCGGGGATTCTCACGATCAACGCTTCGCCGCCGGGATTGATGCCGAGCTGCTGGGCGCGCATGTTCGCCGTAATTGGGCCGTGCCCTTCGACAAATACTCCACCAACAAATACTCCACCAAGGAAGTCTTCGTCCACGTAGCTGATATAGAACAGTGCCTGCGGTGAACTCACCAGCTCTTCCCTGGCGAGGCGCGCTCGTCGCTGGTGCCATTCCCTGCTGCCGGGCTCGATCCTCATGGGCTTTTCCTTATACGGTTTCAAGAGCGGATGATTCGAGTTTACATGTCAGACTTTCACCTATCCCGACATCGGATCTCATCTATTTTGGCGGATCTCTCTCACGCTGCCGTCGTGTTGAGAATTCTCCGCAAGATCACAAGCGCCTCAGTGTGGGCCCGGCCGGCGCGCCACTCCGGAATTCCAAGCTGTATCGCGACCGCAGCCAGGCTCGGCTTCCCAATCGAGTAGTAGGCCGTCAGAACTGATGCCTGGATGTGGGAAAGCTTCTCTCGCTCCACGTCGATGCGTTCAATGAGGCGCTTCCGGTCGATTGTAACTTCGATGTCGTTGTCGACTCCTGGGTCAAGATCGTACCGCTCGTCACCGTAGCAATCCGGAATGCCGTCGTCTCCGCCGTAGCAGCTCGGAAGGCCGCCGCGGTCGAGCGAAACGTGCGTGTTGTCGACATAGTTACGGCGCCGGACACTCATCTTGATCGTTCCCCGGATGACATCCCGCGCATAGGCCGAGAAGGGCGTCCCTCGGTGAAGTTGGGGCGCGTAACGGGTGGCGGCGCTGATGAGGCCGATCCGTCCGGTTTGAATGAGGTCGTCGAGGTCGAAGGAGGGGGGCAGGGAAGCGAAGATCTGGATAGCGATCGGGGGCACCAGGTGGAGGTTCAACTTAACGAGGGCGTCGCGCTTCGAGCGTACGCGGGTCCGGTGGTTGCCGGAGTCGATCGAGAGGACCTTGGGCTTGCGCTTTGCCTGTAAAATGGCCGGTTTGCGCATGATCCCACCTTATATAAAGGGGGGACTGCTAAAAAAGAATCAATTGGGCGCGCGGTGTACCCCTTCTTTTGGAGGGAGGATTTTGATGGGGGTAAAAAGGTAGGATGAATACAAAAGCTTCACGAAAGCCTTATGGATACGGCACGATACGCAGATGTTCATCTTCAGTGACGCTGGCAGCCCAGACCGGCGGATGGTCAAACTGACCGCACGGGAACGGCACGTTCTATGGCTTATTTCGTGCGGCTTGTCGAATAAAGAGATCGCTTTCGAGCTGACAATATCGGCCTTCACGGTGAAGGGATACGTTCAACAATTTATCCTGGGCGCCGGCGTCACGAATCGAGTGCAACTCACCCGCTGGGCTCACTTCCATCCAGAAGTCTTCGAAGGGCACGCCGTCGACCTGGCGCTCCATCCTCCATCCTGCGCGTGTGAGCATCCACTCTGTATTGCGATGCGATCGTGTCTGTCGAAGGTTGCCTGATCGAAGCTCAGACGTACGAAGGGTACGAGCGACGGAATCACTCGACCACCGTTCCTGACTGGATGGGCTGGGCGGACGATGGTGATTTTGCCGGTGAAGAGCGTGCCGTCACCGGTTGTGACCGTCGATGAGACCGTGGTGAGGCTCGGCTGGGCGTAGAGGGAGGAGGCAGCCAGGAGGGCGACAATGAAGAATTGTTTGTACATTTTGCTTTCAGGCCTTTGCTGGCGGAGGAGTGGAACGGGTAGCCTATTGGAGAATTGCGCCCGAGCTGACCACGGACCCGCTCATTGTTGATCCCGTTGCGGGGATCGGGTTCGACGCGCGAACACTTAACTCACCCATCGCGAAACCGCAAGTGTCCGCGGTGGAGTGCGTCACGCGCACATACCGGCCCGTAATATTCGATGGTGATAAGTCGACGCCGAGGATTGCCGGTCCCGAGGAACATCCGCTTCCCTCCGAATTGGAAGGGTTCAAAGTACTGCTGGTATACGTCAAAGTGTGCGCGGCATCATACGCGGTAATCACCAGATCGCGTAGCCCTCCTTCGCAGCAGTCGCGCCGGTTGAAGGCTTCCACCTTTGTTAGGCGTTTGATAGTCCCCAGGTCCACCTCGGCATATTCGCCAGCCGTTCCAACTCCAGGTGCCCAGAGAAAAGGGAACAGACTCCCTATCGCTCCCGTGGGCACTTCATAGTTACCGTCCGTGAGTGCCGCTGCCTGCGTTCCGTCGGCTGTATCGGTCGAAGAGACGGTCGCGGATTTCCCGACTGAGAAGGCAGAGTGATACGCGACGATCTCCTTCAGGTTGTTGATCTGGTCAATGGGCACCTTGCCAGTCGTGTCGACGCCCACTCCCAACAGAAAGGAGGCGCTGTTGTTGTTCGCATTGAACCACTGTCCTGCCATACGATAAGGCGGACACTGGGGATCGCCAGAAACCCAGTTGTAGTCTGGCGGAGGCGTTCCACACTGAGTCGCGTAATTCGCCTCAGATAAACGCGTGTTCCCTGCTGTGATAGCCGGCTCGTTTCCCAGTTCGTAGGTCTCAATTTCGCTGGTGATCGTCGGATGCGTGTGGGAATTCTCGATCAGCAGGCAGTTGGGCTGAAGCGATTTGATGTAATCGTGGATCGTCGCGTAGGGGATATTGGCGTATTTTCCAACGGAGTCATTCCACCCCCAGCCGTCCGTCCAGATCGCATCGATTGTCCCGTAGTTGGTCAGGAGTTCATGCAACTGCGCCTCAATCATGGTGATGTAGGCCGCCGAATTTGAAAAGGCGGTAGTCCCGGAAAGCGCTTCGTACTGCCGATCCCAGATCGAGAAATAGAGCACCACGTTGAGGCCCCGAGCGCGCGCCTTGGTCGAAAAGTTTCCCACGATGTCATAGTTCCCGTTCGAGCTATACCAACTCGTCTGCGCGACGCCATACGGCGAGTGCCCAGAGACGGCGACAGCGGTCGGCCAGAGCGCAAAGCCCATGTGGTATTTGGTTGTCAGCATCACATAGCGTGCGCCCGCGAGCGTGGCATTGTCGAGCCACTGATCGATGTTTAACGCGGTAGGATTGAACACGCTCGCTCCGGGAATAGTGCCACTGATCTCGTTTCCAGCACAGCAGAAAGTGGAGATTCCCATGTTGAACATCACGCCGAACTTCTGGTCGACGTATTGTTGAGCGGTGATGCCCCAGGAAAGGCCCGAGGATGCAAGTAAAAGCGCTAGAGTCCGGATCATTTCTTAGAACACCCTGGTTAACTGTCCCCAAGAAAAATTGGCGGCCGTGGTCGCTGTGAAGGATACAGGGAAGGCGTCGCAAATAATATAGTCTCCAGCGGTCAGCGCGATTTTCTTGCTAACGTTTACGGCCGGCCCGTTGGCATTGGAGCTATTATCGGGAACCGCATTCTGTGCCGCTGTGCCGTTAATCCTAATCGACAGAAACAGCAAACCGTTTCCCGTGACAATCGCCCCACACGCAGCGTCGTAAACGCCAGTAGTAGGGGCCGTGAAGCGAGTTGGATTAGTTGAGGTGCTGTGAATTGTGCAGCTTGAGCAAGTGTCCCACTCATTTACGTTGAAGGTGAGCGGCGTATCTGTATTCGATGTCAGTGATTGCGTTGCAGAATTATAAGCACTCGCGGACGGGCCTACACCGGAAGAACCTGTCGTCGCGAGGGTTCCGGTACCGGTGGGTAAACTCAAGAATCCTGTGGGTGTTTGGATACCTGGAGTGCTTCCGTCCGACACCATTCCCCCAAACGCGACCGCGTTGGTCCCGTCGTATCGGAAGACTTGCTTGCCGCACGTTGAGACGGACGTGGGGATAGAGCCTGGGTTGATTACGTTGGTCGGCCAGACGAAGGTGCGGGAGCCCGTCCCGTCCTGGCAGATCTTGATCGCAATATCCTGTCCCAAGGTCGCGCTCGTGGTCACCAGAGTCGATGAGGACACGTTGCCCGTGAGTGTGATTGCAAAATTCTGAATGCCCGTCGATGCCGTGACGGTAAACGCTGGCGTGGTCGAGAAAGTGACCGCGGTATATGCCGGTGCTGGGATTGTGGGTTTACTGGACAGATCCGGGTATGCTCCCGAGGTTGCAACCGTTGCAAAGCTGGGCCATGTTCCAGGCGCCCCACTGATTGCGGCCTGCTTTGCGTTCCATGTGGCTGCCGACGCGACGAAGGAATCTGCAAGAGCCGTACCCTGCCAGAGTCCTGTCGTGATGGTCCCGACCGTGACGAGGCTGGAGTTTCCTGCGAGAGGAGATTTCCCCGTCAGTGCGCTGTTAAGGTCCGACTGGCTGGAGAGCGTGCCGGTGACGCTGCCCCATACCGCCGCCCCACTACCCGTCCCGCCGCTTCCACCCCCGGAGAGCTGCCCAAACGCCACCGAAGCAGAAAGTGTGATCAATAGGAATAGTGTTCTCATGGGGAATTCCTTTAGTTGCTGATCTTTACTTCAGTCCGGTATGTGACCTTGACCTTATCGCCAGATGCCACGAACACATAAACCGTCGAGAGGTCGTACGACAGTTCGCTTGGAGGTGCCATCTGGCCAAAGCCTGCCGGACATGCTGAGCCTCTGGTAGCGGAGACGAGACTGTCTCCCCAATAAACGTTGGATGTATTTGCTGTAGGGCAGTAGAACTGGATCCACCTCGCATAGGTGTGGACTCCGGGAGTGAGTGCAACTGCTACACCGGTGCCGGTGATATCCGGGAGTGTGGCGAGGTTCGATGATTGCTGCGCGAGGCAGGTGAGGGCAACCAGGAAGACGAGCAATCGAGGAAAATGGGCGAGCTTTGGCTTCGGCATCTGTAAGGTAGTAGCCATCTGCCGAGGTTTTGCTAATTGGATGGTTTGGCGCGGGGTTGGAGGGGGTTAGTGCGGGCGGGATCGAATGACACCGCCCGGCTTTCAAGTGATGGTTAGGCGGTTGCGGTCTGCTTCTTTGATCCGGCGGGCCGCCCCGGTTTCTTGCCGGCGCCCATTGGTCCCCCCGTTCCTGTGCCCATGGCCGTCGCCAGCTTTCCGAATTGTGCGAGCGGGAAGCTAATGAAGCCGTTCAAGATGGTGACGCCTTTCAACGTAATGCTCTTCGGCTTCTCGGCCTTTAAAGTCTTTGATGGTCCTTTTGTGGACATACGAAAATGAATCTCCTTGGAGTTCATTCTACGCCCCGCATTTATACTCTTCGTCGCCCTTGAACGTCTCGACGCGTTGATAGACCGCATTGAAGGTATTTTCGGGTGTACGTTTCTCCCCATCGTGGTCACAGTCGTCGCTACACAAGTTGGTGTCGTCTAATGCGCAACCGCAGCCCTTGCACACGGGAATCTTTACGATCTTGGTAGTTTGCGTTCCGATCTCAGGACGGGGTCTCATGGCTACGTCTTCTCCACGAACATGTCACAGTGATCGCCCTGTTCCATTCGCACACTTGAACAGTAGTACTGGCGCGGTGGCGATGCGGGGGGCGCGTCATGGAGCACTCGACGTAGGCCATCGTCCTTGACCACAGATTTTTCATTCATGCATCTGGCGAAATAGGCTGACGTTCTCTTTTTGAGACCGAAAAAGCTGACGATGCTCATGTCGGGCTTGTAGTATCGGCAGTCCTCGCAGAAGTTTGGAACCGGCTCTCTATTGACGGTAATGTTCATGCCTTCGTCGACCCCATCTTGATCTCGCGCTTACCCAATTCCTTCAGAAATGTAACGCGGACGAATTGCACCTGGTCGCGTGGGCAATCGAAGAGCCGGTTGGTTGCGCCATATCCCTTGTTACCTGCACTGGGCGCGGAGGACTCCTGGCTCAATAGCAGAGTGCCGTGAACGCTTTGCGTGTGATAGAAGACTTCAACCTTGAAGGAATCGCATTCAACGGGACTCCGGACTCCGACCATGAAAGGGCTGAGGCCTGTTGGGATGAGAACGATCGAGGTGTCCCCGTCGGTAAACACGTCGACGGCTTTCCCCGCGCCGGCGAGTAGGGCTCCGGTGATGAAAATGCGTCTCGTAGTTTTCATGGCCAGTCCTTCTTTTCTTCCTTCACTACCCGCACAGCCTCCACCAAGTTTGTGTCGCCGTGGTCGGATTTATTCAGATCCCGGCAGATGGTACCCCAGGCACCGCCGCGGTTCCAGTCGTAAACCGGCACTCGTTTCTCGTGACCGTCGGTGTATACGACCGCGAACGTGACCACCTTGTCTGGAGGACCCTGCATCCGACCTACCTCGTATCCCTCGTCGCTCGCCCGCCGCCTGCCAACTCGACCAACTGTTCCACATCGAAATGGGGACTGAAGATACGAACACCGCGGTAAGTAAAGTGTTCCCGGACGATGTGTTCGGCCGATGTGAGGCAGGCCTTCAGGACGGTCTGCACCACCTCAGACTTCGCTGAGTGAGAGGACACGTACCATTTGCGGCCGTGCTGGTCCTGCGGGTCGCCGGTCTCGATGTCGGGCTCGAGGTATCGAAGCTGAACGTAGAAGCCGTTCCCCATCTCGCCGCAGTGGATCTGCCATTTCACCCCACCAACTTCGCAGGCTACGTTTACGATGACCGCCTTCAGGTCGTCGAGAGTCATGGCTTGCTCCTCAGATCGGCTACGAGGGCGTCGACGCGATCGCAACCGGCGTTCTTGCGTAGTTCCCGAATCGATTTGACGGCCGCCTGGTCATCGAAAACGGCGACTCTCCTCGCTTCGCCTATGCCCTGGAGAGAGCCGTCAATCTTTCCGCAGACGTAGGCTACCCGCACGACCTGGCGCACCTCCTGCGGGGTGAATGTACACTTCGGCGCAGAGGCTGAGACGGCGGTGGCCACAACCAACAATCCTGTGATGAAAATGCGTCTCGTGATCATGCGATATTCTCCTGTCTCCAGTGCTCCTGGCAGTAATCCCGGTCTGGTCCGACGTGGCGCGAGTGCCGGTAACAGCACGGCTTATCGCAGGTACCTTTGACCTCGACGTGAAAGGTCGCATCCGGCCGGAAAGCCATTGCGTATGTGCAGGTCCCATCTGCTGAATACTCCAGGTGAATCCTGCCGTCGTGAAGCACTTCTGCGAGGGAGATAGCCAATCTCCTTTTGCCTTGAATCACTCGATCGCCGGCTTTGACCTCGTGGGCGTAGACCGTTTTCTGCTTCTCCACCGGCCAGTCACAGAGCTTCGTCGATCGATGTTCACAGAACGCGCAGCGCTTCGGCTTTTGATTGATGCCCGGACCGCAGATGAAGCCGGTCGATCCCATGAATTCGAAGGTGTCGCAGCCCATCTATTTCTCTCCCAGCTTTTGCTTCGCATCCGCCACGGCTTTATCGAGCGCCGCCACTATTTCCGGACTGTCGGCAAGAGCACACCACATGCACGAGACAGCCGCCGTGCCCTCGTTGAGGATGGTCGGCCCGATGGACGCCACCCGGTTCTCTGCCAGCGCCGCGGGGTCGAGCTTCACCAGGGGCTCAGCCTCACCGAGCGCCACCCGTTGACCGCTCGGCGCCAAGAGGACCATCCGGCCACAATTCTGACAGGGAATCTCGATGGACCGCGAGGCCTCCGTGGTTTTGTAGATTTGGTCGAATTTGGGGTCGAGCCGGGCTGCCCGCATCAGGGTGGGATCGCCGCCCATGATCTTTAAAGGTTGGTTTGGCGTGGGTTTACGGCCTATTTCAGTCCCCACGGTACTCCTCCTCGGTTGTGCGCACATGCGCAAAATGACCGCATTTTTGACTCGTGAGAATGGGGGGCTTCTCGCGAGCCAGGCGCGCCGAAAGGGGGGTAGCGAGCGTCATATCCGGCCCGGTCCCTTCGTTCTTGCCCGCGGCTCAATTGGCAAGTAAAGACGCACCGACTCCCCCGGATGGAGGACGTCGATCACCGGTTCCTTGGTGGG
>Ga0105239_10002702_pt1 | contig 22296 bp, 16 predicted proteins | sample KBSC44metaG_FD_92761 | JGI IMG/M metagenome (GOLD analysis project Ga0105239, IMG submission 92761) | Corn rhizosphere microbial communities from Kellogg Biological Station, Michigan, USA - KBS C4-4 metaG | ecosystem: Host-associated > Plants > Roots > Rhizosphere > Soil | place: Michigan, USA... | reverse complement strand
GGTTGGCGGTTATCCCAGGATCCGCGTACTTTTGAAGTAGCTGGCGCGCCATTCGCCAGCCTCGCGGCGAGCGCACGGTCTGCCTTGGTGCTTGCGCGCGGCGAGCACGACGCGATGGTCAGCAACGCTGAATTGCAGTTGCATTGTCAGGACACGCATGAAATCGCCACTGCGGGACACAATGCTCATGTCGAGAAGCCCGCTGAGATTGTCAGCCTGCTCGAACGGCTCCTGCAACAATGAGCTCGCCTGACAGGACAGGGCCAGATCCGGCGGCTCAGGCAGCCGCATTCGACCCCAACAGCCTGACCCCGGCCTTCTACGACAAACCCTATCCCACCTATGCAGCGTTACGCGAGTTTGATCCGGTGCACCGCTGCCCCGACGGCACGTACTTTCTGACCCGCTACGCCGATCTCGACCAGATCTATCGTGACCGGACGCACTTCAGCTCGGACAAGAAGGCCGTATTCGGTCCGAAGTTCGGAGTGGAGTCCGCCTTGTACGAGCACCACACCACCAGCCTGGTGTTCAACGACCCACCGTACCATACGAGAGTGCGGCGCCCCATCGTGGGCGCATTGACCCCTCACGTGCTACAGGCAATGGAGCCACAGATCATCGCCCTGGTGGACGGACTCCTGGATGGACTCGAGGAGAAGGGTCGGTTCGATCTCATCGAGGACTTTGCCGCGGCGATTCCTGTTGAGGTCATCGGCAATCTTTTGAAAGTGCCGCGCGAGGACCGCGGTCCGTTACGGGGTTGGTCACTTGCAATCCTGGGGGCGTTGGAACCCACGGTGAGCGAACAGCAACGCGACATTGGTAACTGCGCTGTACGCGACTTTACGGATTACCTGCGAGCCCTGATCGAGGCGCGGCGGCGCGCTCCTCTGGAGAACGATCTGTTGAGCCGTCTGCTCGAGGACCGGGAGTTGTCCTTGTCAGAGCTGCTGCATAACTGCGTATTTCTGCTGAATGCCGGGCACGAGACCACGACCAACCTGATTGGCAACGGATTGCACCTCCTGTTGACTCATCCGGACTCACTGGAGCGTTTGAAAAATACGCGCGAGCTGGTTTCCGGCACCGTAGAGGAATGTCTGCGTTACGAAAGTCCCAACCAGCTTGGAAACCGGCTCGTTGTAGAGCGTATCAGCATCCGTGGTGTGACATTCGAGCCCGGTACCTACCTTACGTTGTGCATCGGGGCTGCGAATCGTGATAGCGACGAATTCCCGCATCCGGATGTTTTCGATATCGAACGCAAACCCAACCGTCACCTGGCCTTTGCGGCCGGCGGGCACGCCTGCGCGGGAATGTCCGTGGCCAGACTGGAGGCGCAGGTGGCGATTCCCAGGCTCATCCAGCGCTTTCCCGGCTTGCGATTGGCGGGGGAATCGGTACGGGGCGGGCGCGCGCGTTTTCGCGGTTTTCGCTCGCTGCCGGCGTTGATTTGACTGGTTCACACCCGGTGAGTAACCATCACTCAAATGACAGCCACAGTTCGTCGACGCTCACGCAGGCCATCCAACATTGCAACTGCTCTTGCTGGGCGTGACCGTCAACATGGTCTGCCTGCCCATCAATTTCCTGTTGGTCGCCGGTTCCGCCCGGCTGACCGAGTCGTTGCGCCGGAGCGAGTCGGTCTCGAAATGGCTGCAGCGAGGCATGGGCGCGCTCTTCGTTGGAATAGGCCTGCGACTGGCGGCGCAGAAGGTGTGAGTCTCATGAAACTTCTTTGGTTTGCACTGTCCTGCCTGATCTGCAGCGGCATCTCCTGGAGCGCCCCCTGGGTCCCTCCGGTGCGCGATGGCGCCTGGCTGCAGAAGGGTATCCAGCAACAGCAGCGTTGGAGCGCACACGAGAAGTTGTCCGACGAGGAGCTCAGCGAGGCAACCATCGTGACGGCGTATGTGTGCGCGATCGTCGATCTCGAGAAGGATCTGATCCACAGAGCCGCGCTGTTGTCAGAAGCGCTGGAGAGCAGCAAGAAGAAAAAGAAACACCTGAATGTGGGATTGGTGGAGGGTATGCGCAAGACCGTGCCGATACTTCTCCCCCTGGCGAAAGGTGACTTCGACACCAGCAGTCTGTCCTGCGACAAAGCGGTTGGGATCGTACGGGAATACCTGGATAAGTACCCCGAGATCCTCGACAAGGACGCCGAGTCGATTGTGGAGAAAGCGTTGATTGACGCTTACTGAATATCTCGCGAATTCCGGTGCGGACCCCGGATCGACCTGTCTTCAAAGGGGCAATAGCGGCCAAAACGAAACATCGGGCCCCGTCGTCACGGAGCCTGCGCATCTGCAGTCAACCACGCCATCGCCGGCGCTCAAATGAAACGCGCCATTTGGCCGCTCGTGCCTCCTTCGGTCCGCGCGAGCTTGTGTTGAAATGCTCGCGCCTGTCCGAATGGCGAGAAGCCAGCGACACGCGTGCAGCCTACTACTCTAAAAACTCACGAAAGGCGAACCCCATGAACGGCATATCAACACGCATGGTCGTCACGATCCTGGGCAAGGGCGCGTCCGCCGGCAAGGACCGGGTTGGCGCAATTGTCAGGATCGCCTCGATATTGGCTAATGCGAACGCCAATATTGTCGAGATCACACAGACCAACCTGCGGGAATTTTTCTCCGTGATGGTACTGGTGGATTTGAAGAGCGCTAAATCGCTGTTCGGCGAGTTGCGCATGCGCCTCTATGACGCCGGACAAGAGCTGGGAATCAGGGTCGATGCGGTCTGCGAGGAACGGCTTCCGTCTCGGGTAGAGCAGCACTACCGGTCGCGTGAGCCCGCTCAAGGCCGCGCCTGAATCTCCTCGAGTGACTTGCCTTCATTGCGCGGAGCCCAGATGGTGCCGATCAGACCGCTGACGACCAGGAATCCAGTGAGAATCCAGGCAAGGCGCGTGAAGCCCGTCGATGTCAGAACCGGTACGAAGAAGCTCCAGAGGCCCAGGCCGATGCGCACGACCGCGAAAGTAACGCCCTGCGCCGTGCTGCGAATCAGGGTCGGAAACAACTCCGCGCTCCAGAGTTGGAAGAATGACTGGGCGCCGAATCCCGAGCCGAACCAGACCAGCACCAGGTACGCGAGGGCGACGGGCGTCGTGAGCGGGAATACGGCCAACAGCACCATGCCGATGATCTGAATGATCGAGGACACCGCGATCAGCAATCGCTGATTGACCTTGTCCGAGTAGCGCATGAAGATCAGGCCGATGGAGAGCATCGCGACGAAGAAGCCCGCGGCCTGCATGGCCACGCTCGCGGCCTGGGATTGCGAGCCCACCGTGCGCAGAATGTAGGGGAAAAAGAAGCCGTTGGTCCCCGCCCACAGGTTCCAGATCCCATACATTCCCACCAGAAAGAGCATCGATTTCAAGTGCTTCGGCGTAAACAGGTCGCTGACACCACTGCCATGTCCGCCGGCCTCACTCTGGCGCTTCGCTCGCGCGTCCTCCCAGCGCGCGGACTCCTTCATGCGCGAGCGAAGCAGGGTCAACACCAGGGCGACGACCGCCAGGTGCGCGAACACAATACGGGCACCGAGAATGCCCAGCGGTGCGAGCAACAGGAACATTCCCAGCACCGCGACCGGGCCGAGATACCACAACACCTGGGCCACGCCGCTGTGCGCGCCGCGTCGTCCGGAAGGGGCCATTTCGGCAATCAATGACCAGGAGGCCGGAATGTCGGCACCGACCGCGAGCCCCACCAGAATAAATCCAACGACGATCATCCAAGGCTGTACGGCGCAGACCAGCCACAACATGCCGAAGGCGTAGAACAGCATGTCGTATTGGTAGATCTTTTTCCTTCCGAAGAGATCGCACAGCCGGCCGCCCACGAGGGCACCCACACCTGCTGAGATGGCATTGGCACTGAAGGCCCCCAACAGGCCAATGAAGCTCGCGCTGAGATGATAAGCGCCTGCCCAAAGCGCCAGGGCCGCGGACCCGGAGACGATGGAGCCGGCATCGATGTAATTCGCAAGTCCGGCGAGAATTGTATTCTTCCAATCTTCGGCGCCAGCCTTCGCGGCCAGCTCGCGAGCGTTCAAAGCGGCTTCTTCGGTCATTCCACGGTCCTCCCCACCGATGCGTGTTCCATGCGGTCTGCTTCGCGACGCCATTGGGCGCGATATTCGCTCAAGTCTTGCGCCAGCGGCTCGATTTGAACGAGTGCGGAAGGGGACTGTCGTCCCGGGTCCGTCAAATAAAGCGCGCCGAAGGCAACATCACTGCGCGGGTGACAGACATACACCCGCATATCCGGCCTCAACCGTGCGAGAGCGCGAACGAATACCTGGGATTCACTGAACCGTCCCTCTATCAGCAGCCGCTCGCGCGCGCCGATCAGATCGAGCGCCACATCGGCCACCAGGGCCGCATAGAGTGCTACGGCGGCACGGCGCTGAGTCTCGTCGCCCGGCATGCAGATCCAACGGCCGCGGCTGTGAGGGAAGGGACCGCAGCCCGGCGTGAGAGACGGCAGCACCATCGCCTTGTTCGCGAGCACATGCGACACACTGGCCAGCAGGGCCGGTTGGTCGGGAAGGACGTCGATGCGTCGTGTGTCCAGTCCCGTCAACAGCTCGATCTCACGGCCGCCCATGAAACGCACCGAAGGCACTGGATTGCCATGAACGTCCACGTTGACCAGACAATCACGTTTCTCATCGAGATCCGCAAGGGCTGCTTGTATTCCATGGGCCGGTGTTCGCATGGCGACGAACCAGGTTCCCGTGGAGAGCACCGTGGCCTCCTGGTTACCGATTTCGCCGGATGCGCGAGCCGCCACCAACGCGGCATTGGAGTCATGCAGCCCGCAATGTACGCGCACTTTCGATGACAATCCCGTGCGGGTGGCCCAACTGGAGCGGAGTGTTCCCAGAACCGAGCCCGCGGGGTGCAACGGGGGAAGATATTCGGCCCAGCCGCGGGTTACCGCCAGTTGCGAGGGGACGCGCGCGAGTGGGCGCCACAGATCCGTGTGGCACCCAAGGCTGGTGACTTCGGACGCCGCCACGCCCGAGAGTATCCAACTCCAATATTGTGCCCACGGCACTACGCGCCGCTTGCCGGAGAAGAGATCGGATCGCAGCGAATCGAGAAAAAAGAGTTGTGCCCCGAGGTTCAAGCCATCGGGTAACGCCGGTGAGCCCGTGAGCGCGAACGGGTCCCGCTGCTCGTCATATTCCTGGCGGACGGTGCTGGGAATGGGCTGTTCGTAGTCCAAGGGCGGCAGCACGAGTCCATTGTCATCCACGAGCGCGGCAGCCGCCCCATGCCCGACCGGGATGATGGCTTCAATGTCTGCCAGGGGGGCGAAATTCCGCAGGCTGTCGGCCAGGAATCCCTCGATCCCCGCGGCATCGAGTCCAACGTACATTCCTGTCTCGATGCGCTCATTGGGTCGGTTGCAGTGCGCAAGAAGGCGGCCGTCCGGTGTCCAAAGACTGAGCTTGGTCAACGTCTTACCGACGTCCAGCACGACCGTCGCCTGCCTTTCCATCGCCCCCTCCAGACCGAAAATGATTGATATTTATTGAACATGATTGCAAATAATCGCCCCTTTAGCTACAAAGGCATGTCGATTTGCCTCATCCACCCCGACCCGAACGGGGAAACGAGTATTTTAATGAACGATGTTCTGGACCGGTCCCGCGCGACCGCCGCAGCGGCCCTGCCTTTCTCAGTAGCGCCCAATCTCTGGTCCGAAAAGGAAGCAGCCACCAGGTCGCCGGCGGAGTTGCTGTTATATCGCTCGAACCTGCTCGGCTCGGATCTCACGGTGACCAACTTCGGTGGCGGCAATACGTCCGCCAAGCTCGAAGAGCGCGATCCGCTCACGCAGGCCCGTACCAGGGTGTTGTGGGTGAAGGGCTCCGGCGGCGATCTGGGGTCGATGAAGCTGGATGGGTTCGCAACACTCTATCTGGACCGGCTGTTGCAGTTGGAGTCGCTCTACAGAGGCAGGGAGCACGAAGACGAGATGGTCGGCTACTTGCCCCATTGCACGTTCAACCTCAATACCCGTGCGGCCTCGATCGACACGCCCCTGCACGGCTACCTGCCTTTCGCACACATCGACCACGTGCATCCCGATGCGGTGATTGCCCTGGCGGCCTCATCGGGTGGCGAGGCGGCGACCCGCGAGATCTGGGGAGGAGCCGTGGGATGGCTGCCGTGGAAGCGCCCGGGATTCGATCTCGGCTTGAGATTGCGGGATTACGTGAGCAGGAACAAGGGCCTGCGTGGAGTGATGTTGGCCGGGCACGGCATCATCTGCTGGGGCGAGTCCTCCAGAGCCTGTTACGACAACACGATCGAGCTCATCGCGGCGGCGGCGAATTATCTGAATGAGCGCCTGGCGCGCGGGCCGGCCTTCGGAGGCGCCCGTCTCGAGCCGCTGCCAGTGGAGACTCGCATGAAGACTGCCGCGGCCTTGATGCCGCGACTGCGCGCGCTCATGTCGGGCGAGCGCTCGAAAGTCGGGCACTTCTCCGATGACCCGGAAACCCTCGAGTTTGTCTGCTCGCGCAACTTCTCGACTCTCGCCGCGATCGGCACCTCGTGCCCGGATCATTTCCTGCGCACCAAGATCGCGCCGCTGACACTGGATGAGACACGCCTCGAAGACACGGCTTATCTCGAGAAGTCGGTAAGCGACTATCGCGCAGCCTACTCTAACTACTACTTGCGCAGATCCAAGGCGGGCGATCCGCCGATACGGGATACCAACCCGGTGGTCGTGCTGGTGCCTGGAGTGGGTCGCATCACCTTCGCCGCGGACAAGACTACTGCTCGACTGGCGGGAGAGTTCTACGGGAATGCGATCAACGTCATGCGCGGTGCGGAGGCGATCGGAAAATACATAGGCCTGGATGAGCAGGAAGCCTTCAACATCGAATACTGGGCGTTGGAAGAGGCGAAGCTGCAGCGCATGCCCAAGCCCAAACCGCTCGTGGGAAAGATAGCCCTCGTCACCGGAGGGGCAGGGGGGATCGGTCGCGCCACCGCCGAGCGGCTGCTGGCCGAAGGAGCGTGCGTGATGCTGCTGGATCGTGACGCTCCGGTGCTGTTTGAAGTCAGCACGGCGTTGGAAAAGATTGCCGGCAGAGATGTATTGCGTACGGCGATTTGCGATGTGACCGATGAGGCGCAGGTACTGGCGGCCTATCGGGATTGCGCGGTCGAGTTCGGCGGGTTGGACATCGCCGTCGCCAACGCCGGCATCGCCTCTTCAGCCTCCATTGAAGAAACATCGGTCGATCTCTGGCATCGCAATTACGCCGTCCTCGCCGAAGGATACTTTCTGACCGCGCGTGCCGCCTTTCCGCTGATGAAATTGCAGAAGGGAGGCTCGATTGTATTTATTGGCTCGAAGAACGGCGTGGCCGCGGCGGTCAACGCCGCAGCCTACGCATCGGCGAAGGCCGCATCGCTGCACCTGGCGCGGTGTCTTGCTCTGGAAGGCGCTCCTCACGGCATTCGCGTGAACACCGTGAATCCGGATGCGGTGATCAAGGGCTCGAGAATCTGGGACGGCGACTGGCGGCGCGAGCGCGCCGGCGCCCACGGGATCGACTCGGGAGAAGCGTTGGAGGCGCACTATCGCGATCGCTCGATGTTGAAGCGCGAGGTGTTGCCGGCGGACATCGCCAACGCGGTATATTTCTTTGCCTCCGATATGTCCGCCAAATCCACGGGCAACATGGTTAACGTTGACGCAGGTAACGCTCAGGCCTTCACGCGCTGACAACACACACGCTGATATAGCACGCGCCGTCAGCGCATTACGACAGGAGCCGCTCCCATGGGAACTTTGCCGCTGTCACCGGATTTCATCCGCGATTCGAATGCATCCCGGCGCGAAGCGCTGGAGGATGACTATCTCTCGCTCGGCCGACAGCTTCGACGCCGGGGGATGGACATTGAGGCCATCGAGCGCCGCGTCGCCGCCTTCTCGGTCGCGCTGCCGACCTGGGGTGCGGGTCGGGGCGGGACCCGCTTTGCGAAGTTCCCCTTCGCCGGGGCGCCGACCGATATTCACGAGAAGCTCGAGGACTGTGCCGTAGTCCAACAGCTCTGCCGCATCACGCCGCGGGTGTCGCCCCATTTCCCCTGGGATTTCGTATCGGACTACCGTGCGCTGAAGGAGACGGCGGAAAGTCTCGGCCTGGCCTTCGACGCTGTCAATTCCAACACCTTCCAGGACCAGGCTGGCCAGAAGCACAGCTACCGTTCGGGATCGCTGGCCAGCACCGACTCCGGCGCCCGCCAGCAGGCGATCGAGCACAACATCGAGTGTATCCGCATTGGCGAGCAGCTCGGCTCCAAAGGGATCACCGTCTGGATCGGCGACGGCAGTAACTTCCCCGGTCAGCAGGATCTGACACGCGCCTTCGATCGCTATCTGGAGTCCACCGCACGCATCTATGCCGCGCTGGCGGGTGATTGGCGCATGCTGCTGGAACACAAGCTCTACGAGCCTGCTTTCTACAGCACCGTGTTGCAGGACTGGGGCTCCTCCATCCTGGCCGCGCAGCAGCTCGGACCCAAGGCGCAATGCCTGGTCGATCTCGGCCACCATGCCCCGAATGTGAATATCGAGCAGATCGTGGCGCGGCTGCATCGCTTCGGCAAGCTCGGCGGATTCCACTTCAACGACAGCAAGTACGGGGACGACGACCTGGACTCGGGAGCCATCAACCCGCATCAGCTCTTTCTGGTGTTCAATGAGCTGGTGGAGGCCGAGCTCACCCCGCGACTGGGTTTTCATCCGGCTTACATGATCGACCAGTCGCACAACGTGACCGATCCCATCGAGAGCATGCTGTCGTCCGCCGAGGCCATTGCCGCGGCCTATGCGAAAGCCTTGATCGTCGATCGCGCGGCCCTGCACGACGCGCAGGACTCGAACGACGTCATGATGGCCTTCCAGGTGCTCCGAGCCGGCTATCGCACGGATGTCTCCCCCATCCTGGCCCGGGCCCGAAGCGCCGCCGGGGGCGCCATCGATCCTATTGCGTCGTATCGCGGCAGCGGTTACCGGGAGAGAAAAGCCGGAGAGCGCCGGATACTGGCGCCCGGCACGGGGATCGTGTGAGCGAAGTTGATTGAATTATGCCCCCGATGACGCCAGAGTACGCATTTGGTGTCACCGCAGGCGGACCATGCATTCGGCTGAGCGAGAAAAACTGATCCTCGAGTGCCTCGGGCAACGGGGCTTCATTTCCTTCCAGGACCTCGAGAAACGGATGGATGCCTCCCCGGCGACCATCCGTCGCGATCTCGAGCGGTTGGTCAGCGCGGGGCTGATCACGCGCGTTCGCGGTGGCGCGAAGCTGTCGGAGAAGGGCAAAAAGGCTCCGGCGACCGCGGCAGCGAAAACGGGTCACCTGCTTGGTGTGCCCTTCCTGGAAAACATTCATCGGCATCGTCCGCAGAAGGAGGCGATCGGCCGCGCGGCCGCGAAGCTCTGCAACGCCGGCGAGGGAGTCATGATCGACGGCGGCTCCACCACCTTGCAGATGTGCTCCCACCTAGCCGGACTCAACCTCCAGGTGCTCACCAATTCACTGCATATTGTCAGTACACTGCTGAACCAGGCCGGTACCCGGCTGTTGGTTCCCGCCGGGCAGGTCTTTCCCGAGCAGAGCATCATTCTTTCCGCGGCGGGCGATGACGGCATGCCACGCTTCCATGCGCCGCGGCTCTTCATGGGCGCCGCCTCCGTGGGGCCGGCTGGCCTGATGCAGGCGGACATCATCCTGGTCACGGCCGAACGGCGCTTCATCGAGCGCGCGGACGAGATTATCGTCCTGGTCGACAGCTCGAAGTTCGACGGTCCGTCGGGTCACGTCGTTTGCCGCCTCGATGAGATCGATACCGTGGTGACGGATGCCGATATCTCGGCACAGCACACCAGGATGCTCGAGAAAGCCGGCGTACGCGTAGTCATTGCAGAGGCTTGAGGCGTCGCCTGTCTGGGTGCCTGGCGCGGCCGCTCCGCGACTGCGCGTGTCAACTGATCAGTTTGGCCAGCAACTCCCGCAACTGACCGCGCTCATCCTTCGACAGCGGTGCCAGAAATTCTGACTCGTGTTTGGCAATGATCCCGCGCACCTCGGCGAGCATGCGCTCACCCTTGGGTGTGATCTGCAGTTCATAGCGACGCTTGTCTTGCGGGGACAGCACTCGCTTGATCCATCCCCGTCGCACGCACTCGGCCACCTGCAGACCCGCGGTGGCCCGCTCGCAACCCAGAAGTTGGGCCAGCTCCGTCTGGCTGATGCCGGGCATCAACGAGACGATCGAGGGGGTACCGATCACGTGGCCTTTGATCTTCCGATACTCCGGACGCAGTGTCTGGCTGTGCGCGAGCGCCAGGCTGGCGGAATAGATATAGAGCCCCAATATCATGTTGCCCGAACTGCCCAGTGCCTTTTCGATGGTCGCAAGCCCCTGGCGGTAACGGCTTCGTTTGCTGCTAGAGTCCAAGATGACCTTTGCTGCTTCTCGCATGACCTCAATCTGACGCAAAGTTTGCTGGATAGGGGTGCCTTGCACAACTCCGGGTTGTCGCAGTGTTCACCGCGTGAGCTGGGGTCCAGGCAAGAAAACGATGCTGCGGTGACTATCGATCGCCGCTCACTCGCGCCTCAAAGGCCTCCATAAATCCGCTCTTGTTGCCCGGGCACAACTGTGGTAGTCGTGCCGTTGCCAAATTTGTAAAGTCGCTTTACTATCTTTCCAACGAGCGGCTTACGGCAGTGCGGTTTGAATGTTTGATGCGCTGCCGACCGCGGATAGAGGGGGAAGCACGTGAGTAGCATAAATCGATCATTCTACATGAGTGTGGCGCTGGCCCTCGGTACCAGCGCCGGCGGGGGGGCTGTTGCTGACGAGGTCAGCGGCAATCAGGCTGCTGATGTCCTGGAGGAGATCACGATCACCGCGCAGCGCAGGACCGAGAACCTGCAGACGGTGCCTATCGCGGTAACTGCGCTGCAGGGCAGCGAGCTGGAAAGCAAAGCGATCGCGCAGATCTCGGACCTGCAGAACGCCGCGCCGTCATTGAGCATCACGACGGCGGGCTTGACTAACAATGTCAACATCCGGGGCGTCGGCCTCGCGAGCGGCAACCCCAATGTGGCCAATGGTGTCGCGACCTACTATGACGGACTCTTCCAACCGCCGATTGTGACGACCAACCAGTTCTATGACCTGGCGGACATCGAAGTGTTGCGCGGGCCGCAGGGCACCCTGGTCGGGTCGAACTCCACCGGTGGCGCGATCTTCATCAACACCCAGAACCCCATTCTCGGCAAACTGGGCGGCTACGCCGATGTCGGCGGCGGTAACTACAACAGCGCGACCTTCCAGGGCGCGATCAACCTGCCCATCGACGATGTGCTGGCCATTCGCCTGTCCGGGGAAAGTGCCCAACACGAGAGCTTCTACCGCAGCATCGGTCCGGCCTACACGGACGCCGGCTCCTTGTATGAAAAGGCCGGCCGTATTGGAATCCTGTTCAAGCCCGGGAATTTCCAGGCTCTGGCCAAGATCGAGTACACCGATCGCAACACCGGAGGATATGCGAACACGCCCGTTCCGGGCAGTCAGTACGCTCCCTTCGCACCCACGAACCCGTTCGTGCTCGACTACGACTCGCCCACCGAGAATCACGAGCGCGGGCTGATTTCAGATCTCGAGTTGCGTTACAACTTCGACGCTGGGGTCACGTTGCGCTCGCTGACGGGCTACCAGGACAAGAACATCCATAACCTGATCGACCAGGACGGCACGGCGGAGGCTACCGCCGCGAATCCGAAATTGTTCTGGGATCAGCACGTTCGTGAGCGGGAATGGTCTCAGGAAATCAATGTCCTCTCGCCCCAGAACGACAATTACAATTGGGTCGTCGGCGGCTACGCCCAGCGTAACAAGATCGACGTCAACATCGACTCTTTCGGCTCGACGGGTCCCGGGGGGCCGGCTATCTATATTTACGACCCTCAGAACAAGACCACGACCGGTTGGTTCGGCCAGCTCAACTTCAAGTTCAGTCCCGAATGGGAGCTGCAGACCGGTATTCGCTACTCGACCTTCCGCGTCGACGGCAATGGCTTTGTCACCCTGAAACTGCCGACGGCGCTTTGCGGATCAGGCGGATTACCGCCGGCCGCTCCGTGGAACGGGTGCGAAGTCGGCTCCACAGCCGGTGATGAGAACGACGGTCGCGTGACCGGAAAGGTCGCTCTCAACTACACGCTCGACCAGAATAATCTCCTGTATGGCTTCGTGGCGCGGGGTTACAAACCCGGAGGATTCAACTCGCCGACCTCCATATTCGCGCCGGAGACGGTGCTGGACTACGAGCTCGGCTGGAAGGGCTCGATGCTCGGGGACCACATCCGAACGCAGGTCGGCGGGTTCTACTATGCCTACCACAACTTCCAGTTTCAGGAGTTGCAGATCTCCTCCGGCAGCAGCGGCGTAACGAATCTTGCCACCGCGACCATCGACGGCATCGAAGCGTCCATGCAAGCGAGAGTGGGACAGTGGGGCGGCGACGGATCGGTGTCCTATGTGCATTCCAAGCTGCCGAGCGCCGGAGCGTTCGTCAACACTCACCTGTTACCCCCCGGCGCCTCGGCCTTGCCGCAATGTGCAGTGGGAGTTGCCTCCTCGGCGACCTGCTTCGACTACACACCCTATCTGACCGTCACCTCCGGCGGCCCGAATCTGTACTCGCCCGACTGGACACTCAATGTGGGCGTTCAATATGAGTTCAGGTTGGGCAGCAGCATCACCCTGACCCCACGGGTGAACTACGCGTATGTGAGCAGTCAATACACGAGCTTGACCTACTCTCAGGGGACGGATTACCTACCAGGGCATGGATTGCTGTCCGCGCTGCTGACGTTGGACTTGAATGACAACTGGTCGATCCAGGGTTATGGCACCAACCTGACCAACAGGCTCTACCGGGCCGGCGAAGGCGGCAACAACGGTAACTACTATTTCTACGGTCCACCCCGTCAATACGGCGCACGCGTCCGCTTCAGCTTCTGAGCGCCTAACTGATGAGCTGCAGCAAAATCCGCCGTAAAGTCTCGCGCTCCTCTTGCGAGAGTGGAGCGAGGAAGTCTGATTCCTGTCGGGCGATGACTTTCCTGACCTCCGTCAGCATCCGATCTCCACTGGCCGTGATATGAAGCTCATAACGCCGTTTGTCCTTGCCGGACGGCAAGCGTTTGATCCATCCTAATTTAACGCATTCCGCGACCTGCAATCCTGCGGTTGCGCGCTCGCATCCGAGTAGCCGGGCGAGCTCCGACTGACTGATGCCCGGCATGGAGGCGACGATCGCTGGAGTGCCGATCAGGTGAGGCCTGATTTTCCGATACTCCAGGCGTGAGCTCTCGCTGCGCTTCAGCGCCACGCTTGCCGAGTAGATATAAAGTCCGAGTACCACGTCACCGGCGGCGTTGCTCGAGGCCTGCTCGATCACGGTCAGTCCCTGCCGGTAGTGGCTTGATTTCGCTTTGGTATCCATATCGAAACTCACTCTTCGAGTTTAACAACTGACCCAACATTTTGAGAAATAGTTGCGCGATTAGTAAAACGACTTTACGATTATTCACGCGGTATGCGTTTCGATGCCTACCACGAGGGGGACACAGGTGATCACCACGGAATCCTTGTGCGGGAAGATCCGTTGCTGGCGCTCGTTCGCAATCGCGATCCTTCTGAGCGCACCGTGCTCGAGCGCTGCGCAGGCGCAGCCGGCGCTCCCTGGCGCGCCGCAGAGCGAATCGGCTCTCCTGTTGGAAAGCTTCCTGGCTCCTCCTGAGTCCGCGCACCCGCGTGTCTGGTGGCACTGGATGAACGGCAACATCACCTGGGATGGCGCGCGCAAGGACATGGAGTGGATGAAGCGCATCGGCATCGCGATGTCATTCTCAACAAGCTTTCGGTACAGGATGGCGCGCTCGTGACCGCAACCGGGATGCATTACGGAGTGATCTTTTTCGGTGCCGGAACATCGCGGGTTTCGTTGCCCGTGTTGGAAAAGGTGCAGTCGCTGGTCGAGGACGGCGCGGTGTTGGTGGGGGCGCGGCCGCAGGGCTCGCCGAGCCTTGCCTATGATCCCGCCCGCGTGAAAACGGTCCTCGATACTTTGTGGCCGGGCTCCGAGGTGACTCGAGTTGGGCGAGGGCGGGTGTTTGCCGATGCCGAGGCGGGACCTGCGCTTACCGCGATCGGGCTGACCCCGGATTTCACCTACGTCAAGCCTGAAGCGGACAGCCACGTGATGTTCATTCATCGTCGGTTGTCCGACGGTGACGCTTACTTCCTGTCCAATCGGATCGATCGGACGCAGGCCCTGACTGCCAGCTTTCGTGTGAGTGGGCGCATCCCTGAGCTTTGGGATCCTGCCACCGGCCTTTCGCACCCAGCCTCCTATCGCACGGAAGGAGAGCGCACGGAGGTCACGGTGCCGCTCGATCGTTTTGGATCGCTGTTCGTGATGTTCCGCACGCCGCTCAGCCAGACCGCTCACGCCGATCCCGCCTCCCACGTCGATCCCGCCGCTCACGCCGATCCCATCTCTCACGTCGCACCCCAGGCGTACTTCGAGACCCTCACAACCCTGTCGGGCCCCTGGCCCGTTGCCTTCCAGCCAGACCGGGGCGCCCCACCCAACACCGTCTTCCCCGCGCTGGCCGATTTCCGCGACAACAGCGACCCCGGTATTCGCTACTTCTCCGGCATTGCGACCTACACCAGGGAGCTACGCATCGCTCCTCGGCACCTCGCTCATGGCCAACACCTCTGGCTCGACTTCTTGGGTCAGGTCGATGACCTCGCCGAGGTCTGGCTCAACAGACGCCTCGCCGGCACGGCCTGGAAGCCTCCCTATCGCGTCGATCTGTCCGGCTTGGCCAAGCCGGGGCGCAATCAGCTCGAGATCCGGGTCGTCAACCTGTGGGTCAATCGCCTGATAGGTGACGTGCAGCCGGGTACGACCGGGAAGATCACCTTCACCCAGGCCGACGGCAAAGTCGCCCCAGGGACTTTACCCGTGGAGGCTGCGAGCCAACTCCGTATGCCTTACGCGGCGGATGCGCCGTTGCGCCCCTCCGGCCTCATCGGACCTGTCACCCTACTTGTGGAGTCCGAGAAATGAGTTGGCATTTGACTGTCCTCAACGATTCCCGTCCACGGTGGCACAGTCGTCTTGTCTCACTCTGCGCAAGTCTCGCTGTGCTCGCCGCCGTTGCTCCGACAGCGACTGCCGCATCCCAACCGCCAGGCCAGCTCCGCGCGGGAGCGGCGAAGGTCGACATCACACCAGCTCTCGACACCAAAGCGGTGGCACCCCAGGGCGGCATCCTTCCGGTGACCTCGATCCGGGACCACCTCCACGTGCGTGCGATCTACTTCGAGAACAACGTCACTTGTGGCGCGCTCGTCGGTGTCGAGCAGGGCGCGATGTTTGGCGCGGAGCCGGCCGTTCAGCAGGCGGCGAGAGCAGTGGGGTGTCCGCGGGAGAACCTCGTTGTCTCCGCGGTACACACCCATTCAGGGGGAACCAAGAACCTGGCCGGCGATACGCCGCCTGACAATAAGCCTGATCAGGCCACCATTGGCGCTGCCATTGTCAAGGCGAAATACTTCGATGACGAGTTGGTACACGCCTACGGTGTGCTCATGGGCGAGGCTTCCATCGAGGCTCTGAAGAACGCCGAGGTGAACTGGCAGGCAACGCCAGCCATCGGCGGCTCGGTCGGCAAGGTCACCTGTCCGGGTCGCGATCGACTCGACATGTCAGCACGGCAAGGCGTCCTGCCCTCGTATCGCGACGGCGATCCGGTCGATATACAGGTCGGTGTCCTGAAGATCGGGGATATCGACATGGTGAGTGTCGACGGCGAGGTCTACAACCAGATTGCGACTCACCTGAAGCGCGTATCGCCTGTGACCAAAACCATGATGGTCACACTGGCTTCGGGGCCGCAGGCGCGGTCCGGTTACATGGAGTACATCTACTCGAATGCAGCGAGCGATCACCTCACCTTCGAAGTGATCGGCTCACGGCTCAAACCCGGCTGCGCGGAGGACGCGATCGTGTCCAGCAGCGTCTCGCAGATTCAGACATTGGATCGAGCTCATGAAGAACAACGCTAGCCGTTTCTCCCTCGACCGCCGCACGCTGTTGGTTCGAACGGCGGCGCTGGGACTCGCCGCAGCGACTCCTTCTTTCTTATTTGCGCAGGCGACTTCTGCCGACGCCACCGATTTTGTGGAACTCGACACGGCCGAAGGCCGGCTCAAGGGCCAACGGCAAAATGATATCTGTATTTTTCGCGGCGTGCGCTACGCCGAGGCTCCGGTGGGCGCAGCCCGATTCAAGGCGCCGCGGCCCCTGAAGAAGTGGAAGGGCGTGCGCGACGCGTTGGTTTGGGGACATCCGTCCATCCAACCACCCCACCGTACCATGGGTGTGAACGAGCCGGCTCCCGAGGAAGACTGCCTGGTGCTCAATGTCTGGACCCCAGCCGTCAATGACGGTCGCAAGCGGCCGGTCATGTTTTATTGTCACGGAGGAGGTTTCACCACCGGATCCAGCGCAAGCGTACTGCAGGAGGGCTCAAATCTCGCACGTGAGAACGATGTCGTCGTGGTGCAATCCAACCACCGGCTCGGCATCATGGGTTATCTGTTTCTGGCCGACGTTCTGGGCGAGGACTACGCGCATTCAGCCAATGCGGGGATGCTCGACATCGTGGAGGCCCTGGCCTGGACCCGCCGCAACATCGAGGCTTTCGGCGGCGACCCCGGAAATGTGCTGGTCTGGGGCGAATCGGGCGGCGGCGCCAAGACTTCCTGTATCTACGCTATGCCCTCAGCCGCCCCGTACTTTCACAAGGCATCCATCGAGAGCGGTCCTGGTGTGCGCATGACCGAGCGTGAACAGGCCGCGCGCACCACGCAGTGGGTGTTGGAGAAACTCGGACTGACAAAACGAGACGCGCACAAACTTCTCGAAATACCAGCCGATAAATTGCTGGACGTGCAGATGAATCCGCCTCCGCAGGGCTCCATGAGCCTCGGCGGCGGACGTCATGGTATCGGAGCATCGGGGGTCGGCGGATTCAGTCCCGTCGTGGACGGCCTGGTCCTGCCCACGCACCCCTTTGACCCTTCCGCACCGGCGATTTCCGCTGACAAGCCCCTCATCGTCGGCTCGAACCGCGATGAGGTCGTGTTCTTCTATCTCAACTCTCCCGATAAATCGGTGTTTGATCTCGATGAGGCGGGGCTGGTCGCGCACGCGCGCGCCCGATTCGGGGCCAACGCAGACAAGTTGCTCACCGCCTATCGGCAGGACCGTCCTGATGCTTCACCCTCGGCAATCGCGGTGGCCATGGAGAGCGCCGCATTCGCTGGCGCCGGATCGATCGCGATCGCCGAACGCAAAGCCCAGCAGGGCAGGGCGCCCGTGTTCATGTACATGCTGACCGACCACATCAATGCCGCGGTACCGGGTACCAACTATCAGATCGGTTCCATGCATGCCATCGACATCCGTTTGAAGTTTGACAACGTCACGACGGATCTACCGATGGGAGGGTCTGGCCAGCAACCCCAGTCACCGGAGGAGGCCACGGATCACGCGCTGGCTGCCAAAAACATGAGCCGCCTGTGGGCCACTTTTGCCCGTACCGGTCAACCGGCTGCTCCGGGTCAGCCTCAATGGCCGGCATACGATTTGCAGAGGCGCGCCACGATGATGATCGAGGCACGGTGCCACGTGGCCAACGATCCTTATCCCGGTGAGCGTCAGGTTTGGACCGAAATCGGCTGAACGGAGGTTCCCATGAATGACTCGCCACGCGTGCTCACCTCCTCGACCGGATCAGGAAACGTGACGTGCATATCTTCTATGGAAACGCTGGATCCGGGCGATGCGCGGGCAATCGCCCGCTCACATCCCGGGGTTGCCCCTCGCGGGTCAACCCGTGCGACGCATGCGTCGCACCCAAGCCGGCCCAGCGTGCCTCGTGCAAAAACCGTTGGTTTTTGCACAGGAGGCCCGCCACCTGCGGCGGCGGGGCACGATGCGCAGGCGTCGCCTGCTCACAACCCGGGGTTGCCCCTCGCGGGTCAACCCGTCCGACGCATGCGTCGGACCCCTGTGCCTGGTATGACGGCCATCGCCACCGCTCCTTTCCAGGAAGGTCCGGATCGCAATGCGCGCCAGAAGGAGTTGATTGGTCGTGAGGCTGCCAAGCTGTGTAACCTTGGAGAGGCGGTGATGATCGACGGGGGCTCGACCACCTTGCAGATGTGTCAGCACCTGGCCGGTCTGAATCTCCAGGTGCTGACCAACTCGCTACACATCGTCAACGCCTTGCTGTCCCAGCGAGGCACGCGTGTTCTGTTGCCAGGGGGGCAGGTTTTTCCGGAACAGAACGTCATTCTCTCTGCCGCCGTCGATGATGACATGCCGCGTTTCTACGCTCCCAAGTTGTTCATGGGGGCGGCCGCCCTCGGTCCCGACGGCCTGGTGCAGGCGGACTTCATCCTGGTGGCCACCAAGCGCCGCCTGATCGATCGGGCCGAGCAGATTGTAGTGCTGGTGGACAGCTCTAAATTTGACGGCTCTTCCGGACAGGTGGTCTGCGGATTGGAAGAAATCGATGTGGTCATTACCGATGCGGGCATTCCCCGCCACAGTGCGCAGATGCTCCAGCGCTGCGGAATCAAGCTGATTGTGGCGGGCGGACAGACTGCTATCAATCAAAAGTGATCAATATAGCTTGACTTCAATCAGGACGTCGCCGCAATCTCGGTGCCGTCGCGCAATTTCGCTTGGGAGGGGGGCTTCGAATGCCGCGAACTCGTTCTCTGGGTAGATCTCTCTGGCACCGGCTGATTCCAGCCCACCGGCTCATGTTGGCCACTGCCGCCGGCACCTGGGTGCTGGTCACCGGCGCGGCGAGCGCTCAGGCGCCCGATCCGCTCTCCGCCGGTTTTGAGAACCCTCCGGCCGCGGCAAAACCACGAGTCTGGTGGCACTGGATCGATGGCAATGTGAGCGAGCAGGGCATTCGTGAGGATCTGGCCTGGCTCAACCAGGTTGGCGTCGGTGGCGTACACAATTTCGATGCGGCGCTGTCGGGCGGCAATGCTCCCCGACTGGTTGAGAAGCGGATTGCCTATCTCACACCCGAATGGCGTCAGATGTTTCGTCTGGCTGTCGATCAGGCTCATCAACTCGGCATGGAATTCACGATCGCCTCCTCGCCGGGTTGGAGTGAGAGCGGCGGCCCCTGGGTGAAGCCCCAGCAGGGCATGAAGAAGTTTGTATGGAGCGAGACCCTGGTCGAAGGGGGTAAGCCTTTCACCGGACACTTGCGCCAGCCGCCCCAGGAGACGGGGCCTTTTCAGAACGTGCCCTTCAAGGCGGTTCCTTTTGCGACGATCGATCAGCTTCCCCAGTACTACGCCGACGCGGCGGTGCTGGCCTACGAGCTGGGAAGCGCTGCAATCCCCGACACTGACCTGAAACCAGCCGTCACCAGCAGCGCGGGCCCGATTGACGCCGCTCGCCTCTCGGACGGTGATCTCACGCATCCGGTGGCGTTGCCTTTTGGAGAGGGCCAGACGTCCTGGATCCAGTTCGATTACGCCAAGCCAACACGAATCCAGTCTGTCACCGTCGCCGTAGCGCGTCCGGCGGGACTTGCTCCTTCCGACATGGCGACCGGCGCTTCCATCTGGCTCGAAGCCGGTGACGATGGGAAGAGTTTCCACCGGGTTGTCGATGTCCCCCGCAACGGCGCACCCGAGCAGACTCTGGCATTTCCCCCGGTTACCGCGCGCTTCTTCCGCCTGGTACTCGAGCGTCCCGAGTTGCGGCCGAATCAACTCGAGGCTCTTTTCGGAATTCCCCCGGGGCCTCCGCCGAGTGCGCACGATGTGCTCGAAGTGGTTCTGCACGGCGAGCCGCGCGTGCATCGTTTCGAGGACAAGGCGGGCTTTTCCAACCGCGCGGTGACGGCCGCGGATGACAGTCCGGCCGCCGATCCTCACGAGGCCATCGCGAAGGACACCGTTCTCGATCTGACGAGCAAACTGCGTGCCGATGGCTCGCTCGACTGGAAGCCGCCCCGTGGGCGGTGGAGGGTGCTGCGGTTGGGTTACTCCTTGACCGGCCGGACCAACCATCCCGCCTCACGGGAAGGCACGGGTCTGGAAGTCGACAAGCTCAACCAGGACGACGTCAAATCCTACTTCAACGCGTACTTTGCTGAGTACCAGAAGACACTCGCTCCCGAGATGATCGGCAAGCAGGGCCTGCAGTACATGCTGACCGACAGCTACGAGGCCGGCATCGCGAACTGGACCGATGACATTCTGACGCAGTTCAATCAACGCCGCGGTTATGATCCGCGCCCCTACCTGCCCGTCCTCGCCGGACGCGTTGTAGAGAGCTCTGCCGCGAGCGATCGATTCCTGTGGGATTTCCGTCAAACCCTGGCCGACCTCATCGCGGATGCCCACTATGGAGAGCTCTCCACGTTGTTGCACGAGCATGGCCTGGGACGCTACGGCGAGTCTCACGAGAGCGGGCGCGCTTTCGTTGGTGATGGGATGCAAGTGAAGAAAAGCGCGGATGTCCCGATGGGCGCCTTGTGGTCTGCAACATTGGGCCAACCTCGTGAGACCTTCGATGCCGATATCCGTGAATCCGCATCAGTGGCCCACATCTACGGCAAAAGTTTCGTAGCAGCCGAGTCGCTCACCGCCTTTGGCGAGACATTCGCCTTTACGCCTGAGAAATTGAAGCCCTACGCGGATCGCGAGCTGGCCATGGGCCTGAACCGGTTCGTGATTCATACCTCGGTCCATCAGCCCGACGAGCGCCTGGGCCCCGGGGCGACTCTCGGCCCCTTTGGCCAGTGGTTTACGCGTCATGAGACCTGGGCCGGCGAGGCAAAACCATGGGTGTCATACCTGGCGCGCAGTGCCTACCTGCTGCAGCAGGGTCGATTCATCGCCGATATCGCCTACCTGTACGGCGAGGACAACAACATCACGAATCTGTTCGGCCGTCAGCCACCCCCGATTCCCCCCGGATATAACTTCGATTACGTCAACGCGGACGCGCTCGTGCATGTACTGAACGTGCAGGACGGGGCGATCGTCACACCCTCCGGAATGCGCTACCGCGTGTTGGCTTTGGACCCGAGCACCCAACGCATGTCCCTGCCCGTGCTACGCAAGATCAACACGCTGGTGGAAGAGGGCGCAATCGTTGTGGGCCAACGCCCCACTATGACGCCGAGCCTTGCGGATGACGAACCGGAATTCAACACCATCGCCACCCGTCTGTGGGGTGCACAACCCGTCGGTAAAGGCCGGGTCCTGACGGGCACTCTGGAGGCCGCACTGGCGCAACTCCCAGTGCCCCCCGATTTTGCTTTGACCGACTCACAGGCGGCTCGAAACATCCGCTTCGTCCACCGCCAGCTCGAGCAGGGCGACCTTTACCTGGTGGAAAACAGCACCGCCGAGCCCCAAACACTGCAGGCGAGCTTCCGCGCCGCAGGTAAGGCCCCCGAGCTCTGGCACGCCGACACGGGCGAGATCGCACCCGCCTCGTATCACATCGAGTCACAGCGGACCGTAGTCCCTCTGAAACTCGAGCCGAACGAAGCGGTGTTTGTCGTCTTCCGACAGCCCACCTCGGACCCGTCCCGGGATATCAAGGCTCCCGTGTCGGAAGTCATCGGCAACGTCTCCGGCCCCTGGGAGCTGAGCTTCCCGCCCGATCATGGCGCGCCTGCGCATGCCCACCTCGCGGAGCTGTCATCCTGGACAACGAGCGCAGACCCAGGTGTGAAGTACTTTTCGGGCACCGCGACCTACACCACCGGATTTACGGCCGGGCGTAACTGGCTGCGCAAAGGGGCTCGTGTCAAGTTGGATCTCGGGGACGTGAAGGATCTCGCGGAGGTCAGTCTCAACGGCAAGCCTCTCGGTGTGCTCTGGAAGCATCCGTTCGTGGTCGATATCACCGATGCTCTGAAGCCTGGCAAGAACCAACTGGAAGTCAAGGTCACCAACGTGTGGCCGAACCGGTTGATCGGTGACAAACAACCCGGAGCTCAGAGAATCGCGTACGCCACGTTCGATCCCTACAAGGCGGATTCGCCCTTGTTGCCCTCGGGTCTCCTGGGGCCGGTCACCCTCTCGCAAGT
>Ga0105239_10002701_pt1 | contig 22298 bp, 18 predicted proteins | sample KBSC44metaG_FD_92761 | JGI IMG/M metagenome (GOLD analysis project Ga0105239, IMG submission 92761) | Corn rhizosphere microbial communities from Kellogg Biological Station, Michigan, USA - KBS C4-4 metaG | ecosystem: Host-associated > Plants > Roots > Rhizosphere > Soil | place: Michigan, USA... | reverse complement strand
TAAAGCCCATTGCATTCCAGTTATCGACAACATTTTTAAGTGCTGTTTTGCTGTCTGTACTTAGGTTTGGCTTGTCCAGTGCAGCTTTGGCTTGATCTAGAGTTAGTGTAGCGGAAGCATTTCCCCCGGTTATAGATTCCCACTGGCCTTCATGGGATATTTTACTAGCCGACCCTTTGGCATCACCTACTATTGTAGGTGGATTGCTATTACTGTCTGAATCTGAACTAGATCCTGCCACGGGTTTTCCTAAATCTCCCCAGGAACCATCGGGGGGACCGAAGAAATGGGCTTTGTTTCCCTTTTCTGCTGTAGCAAGGTCAACAGCGCTAATTTCTTGAGGTAGTTTTGCTGATGCGTTTGGTCCCATTTCATGGAGAACACCATTCCAATATCTGTAACCGTCAGTGTTGGGCTGGCCGAGGGCACCTCCATCAAGCGCTTTCTTAATTTCATCCTGAGTAACTTTGTAGTCTTTTTTACCGCTTGAATTACCGCCAAAAGCTTCAATATTTTTAATACCGTCAGTGAGTTCTGTTGCGCGCGGCTTCAAAGCTGCGTCTGCACTATCGACTGGGTTAGTCACGCCTTGATAAGGATCACCGCTTCCAGAACCGCTTGCTTTACCAGGTCCGACTGCAACAGTGTCGGAGCTTCCGCTAAAATCGCCAGCTAATTTAACGTTTCCACTGACTAAGATGTCATCTCCTTTGTCATTTTTGAATTCCATGCCTGTGATACCAGTTTTGTCATCTCTGGTTAGTCCAACAGCTGTCCAGAGTCCACCGGTAAAAGTAATGGTATCACCAGAATCTCCCATAAAGATTCCTTGTCCTGCTGGATTGCCCGTACCGTTTCCACTGGAAAAGGTAGCAGTATCACTGTTGTTGCCATTATTATAAGCAAATACTTGACCCTGAGACTTATCGCCATACCATTTATTTGAACCATACATGTATAGGGGATTGCTTCCAGTAATAAAGTTAGTTCTAACTGACATTTTTTTCCCTTTCTAAAACTCGCTTCAAATCAGGGATTTTGCGAATTGCAAATCCTGCTTCAAGAAACCCGATAGATTAAATTTTCAAGTTAATTGATAGATTATTTTCATCTCTCTCTTTATCTAATAAAAACAGTAGATCTGTGAAAATTTACTTTTTTATATGATTTTCTGTAATGTGTATATACTTTAATAAAAGAGCTCCTATTTTATTAAATAGGAGCTCTTTTATGTTTTTTGAAATATTTAGAGACCGCTAAAGTCGGGGCCGGAGCCTTCACTGGTTGGTTTAACTTTTAAGTTTACTTCCGGGCATACAATCTCGCATGTACGGCATTGTACACAGTTTTCTAAGCTCATACCGTGTTTCCGGAGACCTTCAATCGCATCAATACGGTGTACTTCAGCAGTACAATCGCTCACACAAGGGACTTCTTTGCCCAAAGAGTCATATTTAGCGATACATTTAATACACACATCCGCATGGAATTCATCAATATGACGATTTTCTTCATGGTAATGCGTGTGGGCATAGAAGACTGCATCAGCTCTGGAAATTACAGTATCTTTTGCATAGTTTTGTGCTTGAATCTGATGGGCAATTTTGTAGTTGGGAACAATGTGTTTGTAATCAGGCTGATAAACAACTTTTCCAATATCTTGCTTGCCGTCCATTAAGCTTTTTAGGCGTAATGCATCCATGACAGCTTGGAATGGGTTATTGGTTAAGCCGACTTTAATCATTCCAAATATTGGATTTCCGTTATCGATTCCTTGGATAACAGGCGGCAGATAGTTATTCAATAAGCGTGGATTTTCTTGCCAAGCATGTCGGAAGTAACGTCCTGCGTGAAGTTCTTTTCCAACAAAGCTATCCATGACACGTTTTTGATAGCTACTTAATTTCTGCTCGCTAAAGTCATTGGCTTTTAATGCCTCTAATAGTACTTCAGCAGCTTGCCAGCCGCATTCCATGGCTTTGTCAACACCACTGAGTCCGCTGATATCGAGTACACCAAGTGCATCACCCAACAACATTGCACCATCCGTTGCAAACTTAGTTGGAAGACTATAATAGCCACCCTCGGGAAGCAAAGCAGCCCCATATTTCTGCATTTTTCCACCGGCAAGTAGCTCTTGCAACCAAGGGTGTTTCTTTAAATCTTGTAAACGTTGCTGTGGATTGAGGTTGGGGTTAGGAGAGTCTAAGGACATAACCATTCCAATGGTCAGTTTATTGTCCTTCATTCCATAAATGAAGCCGCCTCCAAAGGAGCCATCAAAGAGTGGGAAGCCCATCGTATGATAAACTTTTCCACTAAAGTTTTTACCGGGAGCGAGTTCCCAAACCTCTTTAACTCCTACGGACCAAATCTGAGGATTGGGTCGTAGATTAAGTTTACTGACGTAATTTCTGGAAACAAATCCTTTGTCTCCAAAGCAAACGACTTTACCGTAGATATTATCTTCTTCGGGTGAACCTGTTGGCTGTTCAACTACTTGAACACCGATAACTTTATTTCCTTCATAGACAACGTCATGAGCAGAGAATCCTGGGAAAAAATCGACAATGATTTCGGATTGTCCTGCAATTTTTTCTTTCAGGTTATTGACCATCCAACCAACAACATGGCTCAGAGTCAGGATTAAATAACCTTCTTTTTTCATCCCTGCAGGTACAGCTATTGCCGGTAAATCCCATTTCTCTTTGTTGCCAAGAACACCAAAATGACTTTCTGTACATTCCGCCTCAATAGGAAAGCCATTACTTTGGTATTCAGGAAAAAGCTTTTTGATGACACGTGGATTGCTAACAGCACCACTCAAAATGTGTGACCCAAACTCTTTACCTTTTTCTAAAATAGCCATGCTAAATGGCTGATTAGCAGCTTTCGCCAAATCGATTAAGTGATGTGCGAGTGCTAAGTTAGAAGGGCTTCCTCCAACCAGCAGAACATCATATTCCATTTTCTCGGACACAGGTCTGTCCTCCGCTTTAAGTTTGAATTCTCTAAAAATCAACGAATCTTATGAATGGCTTTTTACACCCCTACAGGTGTCTTCTTGACGCTATTTTTTAATTGATGGATAAGCTCTGGCAGTACTTGAGCATAGTCACCAACAATGCCGTGATGTGCGACCTGAAAAATAGGGGCATCTGCATCTTTGTTGATTGCGATGATCAACCCTGCCTTATTCATCCCTACGCGATGTTGGATTGCTCCAGAAATTCCGCATGCAAAATAGATTTTAGGACGCACTGTTTTGCCTGTTTGTCCAACTTGATATTTGTAAGGAACCCAACCCGCATCAACACATTTCCGAGAAGCGGCTACAGCAGAATTTTCAAAGCAGTCTGCCAGCTTTTGTAATAGTTTGAAAGGTTCAGGGCCTCCCAGACCATAGCCGCCAGCAACAACAACATCGGCATCTGCAATACTGATACCGCTCTGAATTTCCCGGACAATTTCGAGTACTTCTAGGCGATAGTCACTGGGCTGCAGGTTAACAGGGATGTTAACTATGTCACCAGTCCGACTACTATCCGGTGTAAGGGGAATCATGACACCAGGGCGTGTTGTTGCCATTTGTGGATTGTTCCAGGGGCCTAAAATCCTTGCCTTTAAACTCTCACCAAAACTGGGACGAATCGCATATAAGCAGCCTGGATATTTCCCTAATTTATCAGGATCGACCTTATTCGAGTGTTCATAAGGTCCAATGTCTAACTCGGTACAGTCAGCTGTTAAACCGGTTTTGAAGAATGCGGCAATCCGGGGGGCTAAGTCTCGCCCTGTTGTTGTAGAGCCGAGTAATAAAATATGAGGCGGTAATTCCCAGCTTTTTAGAAAATCCGTAATCACTCGCTTAAAAGGAAGCGTTCTGTAGTTCTCTAAATCAGGATGATCTGCTACATAAACTGTTTCTGCACCGGCATGGATAAGCTTTTGTGCTTCATCCTGCAGGTTGTGCCCAAGTACCAGAGCGGATAATTTGCCACCAAGTTTATCTGCTAATTGTCTACCAGCTCCTAACAATTCATAGGAGACGCTTTGAACTATCCCTTGAAACTGTTCCGCAATAATAATTACTTCTTTGTTAGAGGGTGTGCTGATTTCGCGATTAATCAATGCTTCAAAATCAATATCACCTGCTGGTTTTACTGTCGCCGCAGGAGGCGCTGCATTGTCAGCGGGTGGTGAAGGAGAATCCACAGCTTCTTTGGGGGCTATATATTGAGAGCTGCTATCTGCTTGAGAAGCTTTTTCCGGTGTATCTTGTGTCATACCGCTAAAAACTCCTTAATCGCAGTTTTCTGTAATAGGTTAGAAATCATCTGCTCTACGGGTTCTCCCTGTTGCACAAGACAGGAGCCACCAATTTCGGCCACTTTATCGGTTTTTGCAACAATCGTCGGTGAACCTTTTAAGCCACAAAGTACCGGATCTGCCCCAACATCATCCAGAGTGACTGTTTTAATCACTTGATTCTTTTCTTCTTCATTACGAAGGAGAGCCTGAACTTTTTTCGTTCCAGAAATCGACTTATATGCGAGTGGATGATAGGAGTTTGCAACAGTAATCAGAGCAGGAATCTGCATTTTGACCCATTGATGTCCGCCTTCAATAACACGTCTGGCAATTACGTGAGGTTGACCATCAGGACCATTCTCTATCCGGAAATCTTCGCAATAGCTGGCTTGCGGTAGATCTAAGCGCTCTGCAATTTGAGGGCCGACCTGAGCTGTATCCCCATCAGTGGTTTGAAGGCCACAAAATGTTAGATGCGGTATGCCTAAATGTTTAACGACGCAGTGGAGCGCGTAAGCTGTTGCCAGTGTATCGGATGCCGCAAGTCGTCTATCAGAAAGAAGGTAGCCTCTATCGGCACCATGTTCTATCGCTTCCAACAAAATTTCCATTGCTGGAGGTGGTCCCATGCTAACGACGGTAACAGTTCCGCCATAGTGTTTTTTTACATGCAGTGCAGCCTGTAATGCATAACGATCAAAGGGATTGAGCATTCGCTTTGCTCGCGCTCGATCGATGGTACCGTCTGGATTGATACCGGACTTAGCAGATTGATCAGGAACCTGTTTTATCAGGGCGAAAATCTGAAGATTATTGCTCATATGCCAAGCAACCCTTCTTTTGTTCTCTCTCTAAACCTAATTTTTTTAATATGTTGTAAAAGAGCTTTAAGCCAAACTGCCTGAATTTACAATTAAAAATCAGCAATAACAGTCTTATACAGCACTATTACGGGATTCCCATCAGTTGAAAGATTGCCTGAGTCTAGCCCAATACAGAACCTCTCACTAAAAATTAGGGTAGCAACCACAACGCAAAAGGTCAATTCTCAATCATAAATAGAGGTGAGTTGCCTTCAATATACCCCTGTTTGCGAACTGTGTTATCGAGATTCACAATCGCGATTGGAAGATGCTCGTTTGATGATGTTCGTCCTAAAGCAAAAGGCGATTTTAGAGATTTTGGATCATGGCCATGGGCCAGCACTTTAACCCCGTGAGTTTTTTCGGTAAAGGGAAGTTGTGATACCTTGCTCAATGGGGAGCGACACCATAAGATTTTGTGAAAAGCTTTTTCTCTTTCTTCAAGTTGCGAGCTTCGATGTGCATCAGCTGTATCAGCCATTTCTAAGACATGCTCTTTATAGGCTTGGTTTAGTGTTTGTATAAAATGAGACAGGTTTTTTTCGTTTAAATCATTGTATTCAGTCAGTTTAAGGCCTGTACTGTTTAATCTTTCAATTGCGTTATCTAAGGTAGAGCGTGTAATAGGGGCATGACTATAAATGGTTTTGCTTTCAGGATCCCAGTGGAAAACTTGAGATTGCTTTAAATGTTGTAAATAAGAGTTTTTAAGCTTGTCTTCACCGGCATAGGTTTGTCTTGCGATGCGAACTGCGTTTCTGATGGATTGAGACTGCCATGGATAGTCAAGCTGGTTATTAGTAATGTATTTGAGACTATTGTGATCGTGATTTGAGGCTAATCGAATAACTTGTCCCGGCACCTGCTGATCTAGTCGTGCGATGATAGCAAGTGTTGTGGGGTCATAAGCACCACGGTCAGCAATAACATCTCCAATTAGAATGAGTTGCTTTTTTCCGCCCGCCCATTTCATTTGCGGTAAGAGGTCTAAAACCTCTTTATGGTAATGCTTTAAGGCGTTTTGCTCTATTTTAAGAGGGTCAGGAGAAAGTCGTGTTAAAGCGGCTGGTGCACTGACTTTTCGATCAATTTCATTACCTGCTATTTCAAGCATTGCCAGTGAGTGTTGCAGCTGTTTTAGCTTGGGTTCGGGCATTTGGATGAAACCGCCTACGACTAAAGTCTCAAAGAGCTTTTGACTTGAAGCGTGCAAATCTCCGATAGCGATACTTTTTGCGGATTGTAGCTTTTTATAGGCCAATGCAGGCTTTAATTCTTCAACCGTTTCCGCAGAAGCTTTCTCAAATGGAGACTTTGTTTTAGGTAGAGAAATTACTTCGAAGGAATACGGGATCTTAAGATTACTAACCTTTGAGGCTTCTATCTCTTCTAAAGGCTTTGCTCCAGTCGCTGTAAGCTCATTGTGCTTTTCGACAGAAATGGGTGACCATTGATCCTGAGACTGCATACTTAACTTACCCAATCCATCAGATGGGGCAGTACTGGCTATGTGGGCAGTATTAATCAATGTATCTTGCGCAATTTTGGTTTGCGATGCCAGTACTTGCAGACCGGGCGCATTACCAAATCGCGGTTGTAATATTTGAATCATTTAGCTTTCGGAAAATATAATTTTTAAAAATGGGATATTGGCAGCAAAACCAATCCTCAAAAAAAGTTGTCTGTCAATTTATTAGCGGATATATGTTCTGGGTAAACGAACGCGTAGCGCACACATAAGCTCATACTCAATGGTATGGACTTTACCGGCCCAGTCATCGAGCCAAATGGCATCTGTGCCCGCATCGTTCTCCCCGAGAAGAGTCAGGGTATCTCCAATCTGAGCGTCGGGAATATGGGTAATGTCGAACATCATTTGATCCATCGTGATGTTTCCCACCTGGTGAATACGTTCATTTTCCCAGAAGGCATCTAATTGATTAGATAAAAGGCGTGGAATTCCATCGGCGTATCCAACAGGAATCGTTGCCACTCGGGTGATAGTCTGAGTTTTGTAAGTACTCCCATAACTAATGCCTTCCCCGGGTTGTAATTCTTGAATGTGTAGAATTCGAGCTTTTAAACCCATTGCCGGCTTAAGAGGTATGTGAGGAGCACTATAGCCATAAAAGGCGATTCCCAGCCGAGCTAAGTTATCATGTGATGCTCCCTGTTCGCTCCAATAACCTTTATCCAATGCTGCAACTGAATTGGCACTGTGGATAAATCGTGGAAGTGGTGTAACCTTTTTGCATACGGAGTTCCAGCGTTGTGCTTGTAGCGCACGCTTTTCCCCTCTTATGCTATCGGCAAAGTGGGTAAAAATACCTTCAATGTCGACCCCGGGGATGGCACGACATTGTTCCATGAATGCTTCAGCTTCATCCCAAGGCACGCCAATGCGATGCATTCCCGTATCTACTTTGACATGCACTCTGAAGAAAACTCTGTTGGCAATGGCGCCTGATTGTTGAATGCGTCGTTGTGCAGCCATATTTAAAATATTGAGGTGTTGTTGGTTAAAAACTGTTAAGCGGATTTCATCTTGCGCGGCAAATTGGACAGCCCAATCTGGAATGCCGCCGATAACCAATATGGGAAGTGTGATTCCTGCTCTTCTTAAGTTCAAGGCTTCATCAACAGAGGCAACACCAGCCATGCTAACTCCCGATGCAGCCAGTGTTTGGAGCACCATTGCAGCTCCATGCCCATAGGCATCGGCTTTGACAATGGCCATAAGATCGACATTGGAGGGTATCCATTGACGAATTTTTCTTGCATTTTGTTCGATGGTGCCCAGATTGACTTCAACCCAGGCATCCCGTCTCGGTTGGACAGGTAAGTGGCGAAACGATTCCATTTCGTTTATTGTAGACTAAAAGTAAAGAGACTTATCTGCGGTATGATGGCCACATCTGACTTTGCAACTACCCCCTCGGATTCGCACGAGACAAGCCACAATGAGAAAATTGCCGTTATTGGTTGCGGTCATTGGGGCAAAAATCTTGTTCGAAATTTTTACGAGCTGGGATTTCTTTATAAAATTTGCGATTTAAACCGGCATGCTTTGGAAAGTTTAAGGCAGCAGTACCCTAAGGTTCGGATTACAGATCAGTTTGATGATATTTTCAACGATCCGCAAGTAACCGGTGTTGTTATTTCCACGCCCAGCTTTACCCATTTTGAGCTCGCAAGAACGGCATTGCTGCAGGGTAAGCATGTTTATGTTGAAAAGCCGGTCGCGACCAGCTCGGAGCACGCATTACAACTATTTGATTTAGCGGCTGAGATGGAACGCGTTTTAATGGTCGGACATCTGCTTCTATACCATCCTGCCGTTAACCGTCTTCGTCAACTCATCAAAAGCGGCTATTTAGGACAAATTACGCACATTTCCAGTGACCGTTTAAATACTAACAAGGTTCGACCTGATAAAAGTGTAGTTTGGGATCTGGCCCCTCACGATGTTTCTATGCTGGGTTATTTGCTTGATGAAGAGCCCTTGGACATTGTTTCCGCAGTTGGATATCAAAATCGAAAAGATGGCCTTGTAGACGATGCTCGTATCGATATGGTGTTTCCAAATGATGTGGCAGGGCAGGTTCATATCAGCTGGGTCCATCCTATTAAGCAGGTGAAGTTGATTGTGCGCGGAACTCAGCGAACCGCGATGATTGATGACACCTTGACCCACAATAAACTATTGATTTTCAATCAAGATGATCCAAATGGGCAGCCTGTACCGGAATTTCCGGAGTACTTGGAATTGGAGCCGTTGAAGTTGGAATGCCAGCATTTTATCAACTGCATTCGTCATGGCTACACGCCAAAAACAAACGGCGAAAATGGCTATAACGTAGTCAAGGTGCTGGAAATGGCTGAAAAAAAGATGGAATTGATTTCGGTTTAAATGGATTTGTTTGAAAAAAGGGTTTGCATCTCAACAATCTTTAAGGTACAAAGTTGATACTGACAAACGAACTGCTTCCTGGCTGATGCGGGAGTAATTCAGTGGTAGAATGCTTCCTTGCCAAGGAAGATGTCGCGAGTTCGAGCCTCGTCTCCCGCTATTTTTTCCAGAAAGCAGTTTTCTAGTTTGTTAAAATGTAGTATGCCCTCTACTTCGACACCGAATCGCTCAATATAGACCGTTTTAAGGCGTGCGTGGGCATCGGCGCCAAGATGTGGGTTAAAAATTGCCAGGTATTGAGCGAGGTTCCCGATTTTGACACAAGTTGCGCAAGGTGCTCCGATGAAAGCTGAAGTTGAACGTGAAGAGGCGCAGCACCTGGTTCGGATCAGTCTGGAGATTTCTCCTGAACATGCGTCTCAGGAATATAACAAGGCGTGGAAACGGCTTGGACAGCGTTTGAGTATACCCGGTTTTCGTCGTGGTAAGGCACCTCGTCCTATTGTTGAAAAGCATGTGGGTACAGAACGGATTAAACAAGAGACGATGGATCGTCTTCTTCCTCACCTTTTTGCTGATGTTATTAGTGAGCATCAACTCGACATTGTTGCCCCTCCGCAAGTAACCTCACTTGTTTTTGATTTGAATACCGGCATTGTTGTTAAGGCAACTGTTGAGACCCGCCCAGAGGCGAAATTGCCAGAGTTGGGTTCTATAACTGTTGATTATGCTGAGTTTAAATTGCCTGAAGATGCTGAATCAAAAGAGTACCAGGCAATTGTTGAACGTTTAACAACACTTGAGCCTGTGATTGATCGTCCTGCCGAAAAAACGGATATCGTGAATCTTGATTTCAATGGTTTTGTGAATGGTGAAGCAATTAAAGGCGGCGCTGCTCGTAATTACCGTTTGGATTTGGCGAATAATAATTTTATCGAAGGCTTCTCTGATCAGTTAATCGGGCATAAAATTGGCGAAGAATTCTCGATTAATGTAACCTTCCCGGCGAACTATCACGATGAAAGCCTTGCGGGTAAACCGGCAGAGTTTAAAATTAAGCTCAACGATGTTTCTTGCAAAGTGGTTCCTGAGTTAACGGATGAAGTTGCTCGTAAAGTGGGTGACTTTGAATCTCTTGAGCAATTAAAAGAGCAAGTCCGCACATTGCTTAAACAGAACGAAGCGCAGGAAAACGATTACCGTAAGCAAAAAGCGGTTGTAGATTATGTGCTCGGAGCTTCTGAAGTTGATATCCCTGAGTCGATGTTGAATCGTGAAACACGTCTTCTGATGGAAGAAATTCAAGGACGTCTTAAAGGGCAAGGTATGTCCTGGGAAAAGTTCTTAGATGTTGAAGGTCGTGAAAAGACCATGGAAAACATCCGGGAAGAAGCAAAAAAACGGATTAAAACCAGTCTCGTTTTTGGAGCGATTGCTCGACAAGAAAACCTTCAGGTTGAAGAAGAAGATTTTTCAAATTTGGTTATGGATCTGGCTGAGTCGCAGGGTATGGATGAGAAGCAGGTTATGCGTCAGTTGGGGAATAACTACGCAGCTGCTCAAATGTTATCCGATCAAGCCTTAAGTCAAAAAATTGTTGATCTTCTGTTATCTCGCGCAACATTTAATGTTGTACCGGAGAGTAGTGCTTTAGACGAAAATACAGCGGCTGCGGATGCTGTCAATGAAGCAACTGCAATTACGGGTGAAGAAGTGGATATTATAGAAACTGAGGAATAACCTCAGTTTTACCCTTACTTTTTTAATTAAAGCGGCTATTGGGCCAGATTTAGCTTTCCATAAGTCTTAATCAGGCGTACAATGGCATTATATCCTTTATGGTGAATTGAAAGAGGCTTGATTTAGATGCTATACACTCCTCAGAATGATCCGTCTGCTTACATGCCGATTGTTATTGAGCAATCGAGTCGCGGTGAGCGCTCCTTTGATATTTATTCTCGTTTGCTGCGTGAGCGGATTATTTTTCTGGGTACGCCAATTGACGATCAGGTCGCTAACTTAATCGTTGCACAGCTTCTTTTGCTGGATTCTGAGAATCCTGAAAAAGACATTATGCTTTATATCAATAGCCCTGGCGGATCGGTTACGGCTGGATTCGCTATCTACGATACGATGAAACATATCCGTGCAGATGTTTCCACGATCTGCTTGGGTCAAGCGGCCAGTATGGGTGCTTTCCTTCTTTCTTCGGGTACTCCTGGAAAGCGTATGGCACTTCCTCACTCCCGTATCTTGATTCACCAGCCTTTGGGTGGTGCTCAAGGTCAGGCAACGGATATTGAAATTCAGGCTGCCGAAATCAACCGTATGAAGAAGCTCTTGAACGAAATTCTTGCTTCTAATACTGGCCAATCTATTAAAAAGATTGAACGTGATACGGATCGTGACTATATTATGTCCGCTGAAGAAGGTGTGGCTTATGGTATGGTCGATAAAGTCATCACAAAGGCCGAGGAAGCAAAATCTGACTCCAAAGATAAAGATTCTAAATAGCCTTTGGCTATGGGCTGGCAGTTTTGCAGACACGGATTATAATGAACATGAAAAGCAAGGCAAGAATGGTTTTTTCCCTTGTGAAAGAAGCCGTACTTGATTGGAGGTCCAGCAAATGGCTAAACATGAAGACAGCCGCTTGAAATGCTCATTCTGCGGTAAAAGTCAGGATCAGGTAAAAAAACTTATTGCCGGACCAGAGGTTTACATTTGTGACGAATGTGTCGACCTTTGTAACGAAATTTTAGATGAAGAGTTTTTCGAGGGTGATGACACTGAGAAAAGTACAGCTCTTCCTGAAATTTCTAAGATTCCAAAACCTATAGAAATTAAAAACTTTCTCGATGAGCATATTGTCGGCCAGGATGATGCCAAAAAAACACTGTCTGTAGCGGTTTATAACCATTACAAACGTGTCAATCATAATATTGGCAATAAAGAGAAAGAAAAAGAAAATAAAGACAAAGATAAAGATAAAGAAAATAAAGAGCCGGCTAAGCATGTTGTTGAAATTCAAAAAAGCAACATTCTACTGATTGGTCCCACTGGTAGTGGTAAAACGTTACTGGCGCAAACCTTGGCTAAGTTTTTAGAAGTCCCCTTTGCAGTAGCAGATGCGACAACTCTAACCGAAGCAGGTTACGTTGGGGATGACGTTGAGAACATTTTATTACGTCTTTATCAATCTGCTGATTACGATGCAGCTCGTGCTGAGCGTGGCATTATCTATATTGATGAGATTGATAAAATTGCTCGTAAGTCAGAAAACCCGAGTATTACTCGTGATGTTTCTGGCGAGGGTGTTCAGCAAGCCTTGTTGAAAATGATTGAAGGTACGGTTGCGAATGTTCCACCTCAAGGTGGACGGAAGCATCCTCATCAGGAATTCATCCAAATCGACACGAGCAACATCCTTTTCGTTTGTGGTGGTGCCTTTATCGGCCTTGAAAAGATTGTAGAAAGTCGAGTGAATTCTGGAAAATCCCTTGGCTTTGGTGCAACAGGCTCTCGGAGCTTGTATGAGCGTGATTTAGAAGCCGCTCGTATGTTGAAGCAGCTCCAGGCTGACGACCTGATTAAGTTTGGGATGATTCCTGAGTTTATTGGACGGGTGCCAGTTACTGCTGTTCTCGATCCGCTCGATGAAGCTGCTCTGGTTAGGATTCTGATTGAGCCTAAAAATGCTATCTTCAAGCAATACAAACAGCTTATGGCAATGGATGACATTGAGCTGGTATATGGAAGTGGTGTTGCTGAGGCGATTGCGAAAGAAGCCATTAAACGTAAAACGGGTGCACGTGCATTGAGAAGCATTATGGAAGAGATGATGCTACCGGTTATGTTTGAAGCCCCTTCCAGAGAAGACCTCAAAGTCTTCGAGGTAACGGTTGAAATGGTAGAGAAAAAAGCCTCTATTGGTGACATTCTTCAAATGCCCGACAAAACGATACGCACTGAAATCGCTTAGAGTAATTCATTTTTTAGACTATGACAAATTCCCAGGCTTTTTTGTTCGGCTACCGCATAGATCTTGTTAATCTATCGGAGGCTCTCCAGAAGGCTTGGGATTTTGTGTCTTCATCGTCTTCTTGTCATGTCGTGACATTGAATCCTGAAATGATTATGCAGGGTGAGCAAAATAGCAGTTTTGGACAGATCCTTAAGTCTGCAGAGTTAGCACTTCCTGATGGTGCAGGTCTGGTTTGGGCCCTTAAGCATCGAGGCCTTCTAGTGAAACGTTTACCCGGTATCGAGTTCTCAGAAGCCCTCTTGGCAAAAGCTGAAACTGAACGGGTTCCTGTCGCGCTTATTGGAGCAGAGCCGCAAGTACTTGCTTTAGCTGTAGAGAATTTAAAGCGTCGCTTTCCAGGCTTGCAATTTAGCTATACTCAGCATGGATTCTTTCCACAGGAAAATGAGCAAGCCATTGCGGAAGCTTGTGCTGAAACAAAGCCGCGTATCGTGCTGGTAGCCTTGGGTGTTCCGAGACAAGAATTGTGGATTTCTCGTTATAAGCTTCTGTTCCCAGGAGCCGTGCTTGTTGGTGTGGGTGGTAGTCTGGATGTATGGAGCGGACAAACCAAAAGAGCTCCTGCACTCTTTAGAAAACTAAACCTGGAATGGTTTTACCGGATTTCCAGTCAACCGTTTGGTAAACAAGGCCGTTTAAAGCGGACTTATAAAACGCTTCCCATGTTTGTAGTAAAAGTATTACTAGCAAAAGAGTCTTAACCAGAGTTCTTTCCCAACCTTGCTTTTATCTAAAATGATTCAGCTTAGCTGTTTTTTAGGTTGAGGGTAGAAAGAAGTTCACTTTTACAGCATTCATAGAGGCTTCCAATCCATGTCCACCAGATCTGATGGTCGCACCCCTGAGGCTCTTCGGCCTTTAAAAATTATTCGTCAATATACAAAAAATGCGCCTGGCTCTGTCTTGATGTGTATTGGGAATACACAGGTTTTGATTACAGCAACGGTTGAAGAGCGAGTTCCGAGACACATACATATTTTAAAAGATGATAATTTAGGTTGGCTGACGGCTGAATATTCTATGTTGCCTGGTGCAACCCATACTCGAACGCAACGAGAACGCCAAAAGCTTTCCGGGCGTACTGCTGAAATTCAGCGTTTAATTGGACGCACATTACGCGCAAGTATTGATCTGGCTCATCTGGGCTCCAGGACTATTACGATTGATGCCGATGTGATTCAAGCGGATGGTGGAACCCGAGTAGCATCGATTACAGGCGCCTATGTTGCCCTGGTTGATTGCTTGAATGCTTTAAAGCTGGATGGTGCCTTAAAAGAAATTCCTGCTTATACGCCGGTTGCGGCAATTAGCGTTGGTGTTGTTGATGGGAACTCATTGCTTGATTTAGATTATTCGGAAGACTCTCAGGCTGATGTGGATGCCAATGTTGTGATGAACGGAGATGGAAATCTCGTTGAATTGCAGATGAGCAGCGAAAAAGCGCCCCTTCAACGCCAACAGTTGGATGAAATGCTTGATTTGGCACAAACCGGCATAAATCGTCTTTTTGAACTCCAACGCTTGGCTTTAAGTACACCACTGGTGCCTGGAGAGCAACAAGTTACTGAAATTAAGCATGCTTAAGATTTCCCAATAGCATGATTTCTTGCGAGATAGTTTATGGAAAATAGCACCACTCAAAAACCTTACAAAGACGCTAAAAAGCTTATTTTACAAAGACCCAAGGGCACACAAGATATTGTGGGTGAGGATACTTATCGCTGGAGTAGCGTTGAGTCACTCTGCCGGGAAATGTTTCATCAAGCTCGTTTTCAGGAGATTCGAACTCCAATCTTTGAATCCACAGACTTATTTGAGCGCGGTGTGGGCGAAGGCACCGACATCGTTAGCAAGGAAATGTATACGTTTGAAAAAAGTGAACGAAGCCTGACTTTACGTCCCGAAGGGACCGCCGGAGTTGTGCGTTCCTTTGTTGAGCAGGGCATGAGCCGCTGGCCTAAGCCCGTTAAGCTTTTTTACATGGGACCTATGTTCCGTTACGAACGCCCCCAGGCAGGTCGTCAACGTCAGTTTCACCAAATTGGCGTGGAATTATTTGGACCTGAAAGTGCTGCTGCAGATGCCGAAGTAATTTTACTGGCTTGGCGGCTTTTTGAAAAACTGCAATTACCGGGTTTAACCCTTGAAGTAAATAATATCGGTACTCCAGCTTGCAGAGAACTTTTTAAGGCTGGGTTACGCGAGCGAGTAGAACCGTATTTAACAGAACTCTGTTCCGACTGTCAGACTCGTTTTAATACGAATCCTTTAAGGATGTTGGATTGTAAGGTTCCTACTTGTAGAGCGATTTATGCTCGCCCTGAAATTATTGAGTTTTTAGAAAGTGATTTTGGAAACGAAGATAGCCAAAAACACTTTGCAGACTTACTCGATATTTTAACGAGTTTGGAAATCCCCTATAAACGGAATTTTTCTTTGGTTCGCGGCTTAGACTACTACACCAAGACGGTTTTCGAAATCACTGCAACGCATTTGGGTGCTCAGAATGCGGTTTGTGGTGGTGGACGTTATGATCGTCTAATGTCGGATTTAGGTGGTCCTGCCACTCCTGCAGTCGGTTGGGCTTTGGGTCAGGAACGTTTAATGGCCTTGGTCGGCGAACTTCCTAGACCCGGGTTGGATTTCTATATCGTGACGGATGTTCATACGGCAGCTTTTCCTTTGGCTGAAAAATTACGTGCTTTGGGAGCGATTGTTGAGGTGGATTTATCGTTCCAGAACTTTGGAAAGCAGCTGGAAAGAGCGCATCGTTTTAACGCAGCTAATACTTTGGTTTTGGGAAGCGATGAAGTTTCCTCTGACTCAGTTCAAGTTCGTAATGTTAGTACCAAAGAACAAGAGTATTTAAGCTCGGAAGCCTTTGACCAATACGCAAAACGTTATATGAGTCAGAACAAAACGGCAATTTAGAATCTATTAATTTATTGCCCAAGTCTGAGTTTTGTAAGAGGAAATTTAAATGATTCGCGCTGCTGTCATTGGTTCAACAGGATATGCAGGTATAGAACTGGTTCGTTTGTTGAGTCAGCACCCGGAAGTTGAGCTAACTGCTTTTACCTCTACCAGTTACGTGGATCAGCCTTTAAATGAGGTCTATCCTCAGTTTGGTAAGCAATTCAATAGTCCTTGTGTTGCAGAGGACTGGGAAAAACTGGTTGAGAATAACGATGTTCTATTCTGTGCTTTACCACATGGTCATGTTGCAGAAAAACTTCAGCCCCAGTTTTTAGAAAAAGTGAAAGTAATCGACTTAGGGGCCGATTTCCGCTTGCCTGAAGCATCCACTTATGAAGCCTGGTACAACTTACCTCATCCTCAGCCCTTATTACTTCCTGAAGCCGTATATGGTCTTACTGAGTGGAATCGTAAGCTAGTGTCTTCAACGCGCTTGCTGGCGAATCCGGGCTGTTATCCGACGGCAACACTTTTAGGCCTATTGCCTTTGGTTAAGGCTGATTTGATTGATATTTCAACGATTGTCGTGGATGCTAAGTCAGGCGTATCTGGGGCAGGTCGTGGCCTAAGTCTGGATCGGTTATTCACTGAATGTCATGAATCTGTGAAAGCCTATGGTGTTGCAAACCATCGCCATACTCCTGAAATTGAAGCATCTTTGGCGACTATTACGGATATCATGATTCCCCCGATTAGCTTTACGCCACACCTGATTCCAATGCATCGTGGTATTTTGTCGACGATCTATGCCAAGTTGAAATCATCAGCGACGGATTTAGAGAACGTCAAAAGTATCTATCAGGTTGCCTACGAGAATGAACCCTTTGTTCGCATGCTTCCAAAAGGTATTTTCCCGGAAACTCGCTATGTGAAAGGTTCGAACCGTTGTGATATCAACTTCAAACTGGATTCCAGAACGGGACGTATTATCGTGGTTTCTGCCATTGATAACTTGATTAAAGGTGCTGCCGGTCAGGCAATTCAAAATATGAATTGCATGTTTAATTTAGCTGAAACTTTGGGCTTGGAAGGGGCTCCAGCTTTTATTTAATAAACGCGAGGGATAAATGAATGGGGACTGATATGAAGCACTCGAGTCACTGGCTTAGTGCTCCGATTCACTTTATCCACCAAAACCTGCTGGCTTTTTTATTAGGCTTGTATGTTGTGGCTTATGTATTCCCTCAACCAGGTTTATGGATTCGTAGTTGCAATTTTGGGTCTGTAACTTGGCTTGATGGTAGTAAGTTGGCAGTGAGCTTACCTGTTTTAATGCTTTCTTTTTTGCTTTTAAATGCAGGCTTGGGAACTAAGGCTAAGGAATTAGCACTTTTAAAGAAGCATCCTCAATTACTCATTGCCGGGGTATTAGCGAATACTTTTGTTCCTTTACTCTTTATTTTCATTTTTTCTGTGCTGGGTCATTTCTGGCATAGTCCGGATGAACTTCAGTTCAGCTTGATGGGTTTGGCCCTGGTTGCGTCTATGCCGATTGCGGGTTCTTCCACTGCGTGGGCTCAAAATATGAATGGCAATTTGTCTTTGAGCTTGGGATTGGTCTTTATTACGACAGCGCTCAGTCCCTGGCTGACTCCCATGGTACTCCATGCAATTGGCTTTTTAACAACTGGAGACGCGGCGGAAGATTTGCATGAGCTGGCGACACAAGGTGCGGGCGCCTTTCTGATTTTATCCGTTGTTTTACCGTCGATTGCCGGTATTTTGCTGCAGAAGGTCTTACCAAGCAACTGGATGCCGCGTCTTATGCCTTACTTAAAAGCTGTTAACCTGATTAATATGCTTATGCTGAGTTACTCCAATGCGGCGATTTCTCTCCCGGCAGCCTTTACCCATCCCGATTGGGATTTTCTTATTATGATTTTTGGAGTCTCTTCCGCGTATTGTGCGATAGCATTCGGCTCTGGCTGGCTCGTTGCTCATTATTTACGGGCAAATACCTCTGAAAAAGCATCTTTAATGTTTGGTTTGGGAATGAACAATAACGGTTCAGGATTGGTGCTCTCTTCGATTGCCTTAGCCGATCACCCCCAAGTGATGGTGCCTATTATTTTCTATAATCTTTCTCAGCAAGTGTTCGCGGGATTAGTGGATAAATTCCTGACTCAGCAGGCGGGAGAAAACGTGGATCAATTTTCAGAGTCTGAAAGCTGAAGTTGTTCGTATTGATTAAACACTTTGTGCCGAGCAAGCCCGAGTAGTAGAAAAAGTGTAAATGCTGAAGCTGCAGTAATCATAAACATGACAACCATTTGATATCCCACTGCTTGCAAGGGGAGTTGTCCTGCTAAAATCTGACCAGTCATCATACCGGGTAAGGAAACTATGCCAACGATCATCATGGCATTAATATTGGGAATCATGCCTGCCATAACCCCAGCTTTAAAGCAGGAATAAATCGCTTGTTTCGGAGTTGCTCCAAGGCTCAGCAGCGTTTCTATTTCAGTATGACGACTTTCTACCTCGCTATAAAAGCGCTCTAAAGCAAGGGTTGCACTATTAACGCTATTCCCCAGTAACATGCCTGCTAAAGGAATCAAAAATTGAGGATTGTACCAGGGGTGAACCTGTAGAATGATTCGAGTGACCCAAGCTAAAGTGATACCCGTTCCGAGCCACAAAGACAGATGAATAGGCCAAAAATTGTTTCGTTTCCGTGAAGAAGGCAGACGCCCCATGATTGTGAATCCGGCAACACTACTCATGATGCCAAGATATAGAATCACGCTCATCCAGTTTTGGCTTTGAAACACTAAGGCTAAAATGTAGCCAATAACAAGGAGTTGGAAGATAGTACGTAGTGAAGCATATGCTAAGTCTTTGATTAAAGGGATTTTAGCTAGTCGCATTAGGCATCCGCTCATCACGATGAGCATTAACCCTAGTGAAACCTGTTCAATAGAAAGCATTTCCAAGGACTTATGCATTTGAGTTCTCAAGTAAGCTGCTGTTTTCAAGTCGTAAATAACGATTGGCAAAAGGAATTGGGCATTGTTGGTGACTCACCATCACGATACTGACGCCGTTTTGTTCCTTGTAGTGTTGGAGTCCTTCTAGCAGCTGTATTGAGGATTTTTTATCCAGTGCTCCCAACGGCTCATCGAGCAGAAGCATTTTTGGTGTATTCAACAAGGAGCGCACAATGGAAAGTCTTATTTTTTCGCCCTGTGAAAGATGCGTTGCTTCGTTATGAATGAGGGAAGGCGATAAGCCAAGGCGAAGCAAGGCATTCTCGTAAAATTCCTGTACTGTAGCTTGCTTACCGTTGATTTTTTGAACTGCATCTAAATTTTCCAAGACAGTGCCGGGAAGGAATACAGGAGCCTGGAAAACGAATGAAACCTGTTTTCGGTAGAGGTGAGGAACCCATTTCGTTTGCGGTGTACCTTGAAACAGAATAGAGCCACTAGTGGGAGATTCAAGAAATGCCATTAGGCGAAGCAAGGACGTTTTTCCACAGCCGGATTCTCCTTGAAGAAAAATAATATCACCTGCCTCAATGCTGAGTGAAATATTACTTAGAATGGTTCTCTCTCGTCTTTGTAGGGTCAGGTTTTGTGTCGAGAGCATCATCTTATTTTTCAAACATCTTAATCTTACAGGGAGTTGGTTATAGAGGCCGTATAAAGCGAGAAATAAGCGCGCCAATTCCCGGAAGCTGGAAGTTTTTACCCATAAAGCCTTGAATAATCAAGAAAGCCCATAAAATAACGGGAGAAAGAAATAGAAAAAAGGCAATACTCATGGCTGCATGAGTAATAAAGGTTAACCAGAGCGTCAGGACAAACAGCCCTAGCCACAGAATTGAGAAAATCAACCCCTGGAATGTATGGAATCGCAGGTAAAAAGACTCATCCTTCTTGAACATAAAGATGAGGAATACTGGCAATCCACAGAAGAAAAAGACAGATCCGGCGTAGCCTAAGCCTGCCCAAATTCTGTCCTCTTCTGTAGGAGCATGGATATCGAAACCCATGAGTAAACAATATCTCGTGGTTACCGGGGACATAAAATCCTACGCGTGCTGGTAATTAGCAAATACGAAACCGCCGCTCTAGCCTTGGTATCACTAGTTTGAGGACCCGCAGCGTATATAAGAATAATCAAGGACTGGCCGAAAGCGCGGGTAATGGGAAGTAGATGCTAATTCTTAAGGCACTGTATTTAGGCTGTTTCAGCAGTTTCTTCTTCATCGTGGTAAGTAAAGAAGACGCCTTCCATATCGGGATCGTTTTTAGAATCCACCGCTTCTTCTCCAATGGAGAGCTCAGCCTTACGGATGGATTCGCCTTTGGCGGATTTTGCTCTGCCAAGTAACTTGGTTTTGTGGCGAGTTAAAACGCGTTCTACTTTATCAACAAGCTGATCAATGCTGCTATAAAGGTCTTCAGAGGCTGTTTCAACCCGCAATACGGCTCTGCTAACGACAACTGTCGCTTCCGCGTGGTGACCCGCACTGATACGAGGGTTTTTTTCAACACTCAGGAAAACGTGAATTTCCTGAATAAAATCGTAGTGGTGCTCAAGTCGGGCTACTTTTTCAGCCACGTGTGCTTTAAGCCCCTCTGTCAAATCAATGTGGCGACCATTAATAATCAGTTTCATTCCAGTCACCGCTCCTTTTAAAGTGTTACGGGGAAGTAATAAGGACACGAATTTACGATAATAAATTCAATCTGCTCTTTACGGTCTGACAATTAACGATTATGGATCTCTAAAAAATTGGACTAGGAAGGCATTATAATCTGAGAGATATAAAACACTTCCACCCCGATTATAGCAGTAATGCGGGGTGGAATATAGTGTTTATCGGCAACTTAGACGATGGGCTGAAGTTTTGGCTGAGATGTTTTAAAGGTATTTTTAAAAGCACCGCTTCCTGCATACTGGGCGATGGGACCAAGCTCTTGTTCAATGCGCAATAACTGATTGTATTTTGCAATACGCTCAGAGCGGCAAAGCGACCCTGTTTTAATTTGACCGGCATTCGTTGCTACAGCAAGGTCTGCAATAAAGGCATCTTCGGTTTCACCGGAACGGTGGCTGATAATAGTTGTGTATCCTGCCTGATGAGCCATTTTAATGCAGGAGAGAGTTTCGCTGAGGGTGCCGATTTGGTTCAGCTTAATCAGGACGCTGTTTGCAATTCCTTTATCAATCCCTTCTTTTAAGATGGCCGGGTTGGTTACAAACAAGTCATCTCCAACGAGCTGAACTTTGGAACCGCACTCAACGGTTAATTCTTTCCAGCCATTCCAATCCCCTTCAGACATTCCGTCTTCGATGGAAATAATCGGGTATTGACGTGCCCAGTCTTCTAAGAAGGACACCATTTTGCTGGAGTTCAGTTTTTTGCCTTCGCCAGCGAGATCGTATAAGCCATCTTTGTAGAATTCAGAACTGGCAACGTCTAAAGCAAGTTTTACTTGCTCGTTTGTGTTGTATCCCGCTTTTTCAATGGCTGTCAGAATCAGCTCAATAGCTTCAGCATTACTTTTAAGGTTCGGAGCAAAGCCACCTTCATCACCTACACCGGTTGCTAAGCCACGTTGAGCCAATACACCACGGAGGGTATGGAAAATTTCCGCTCCCCAGCGAAGCGCCTCACTAAAGGAGTAAGCCCCAATCGGGACAATCATAAACTCTTGGATATCAACGTTATTATCGGCATGGGCGCCACCGTTAATAACATTCATCATAGGAACGGGCAGTACGGTTGCATTAACACCGCCTAAATAGCGGTAAAGCGGTTGTTTTAAGGCAGAGGATGCGGCACGAGCAACAGCCATACTGGTACCCAAAATCGCGTTTGCACCCAGTTTTTTCTTACCGTCTGTACCATCAAGGTCAATCAAAAGCTGATCGATTTCGGCTTGCTGGAAGGCATTCCTGTCAATCAATTCACGATTAATAACTTCGTTAACGTTTTCAACCGCTTGAAGCACGCCCTTTCCGCTGTAACGGGCCTTATCGCCATCGCGAAGCTCAAGAGCCTCACGGGAGCCTGTGCTTGCACCCGAAGGAACAGCGGCAATACCTTTTGCACCACCCGATAGCGAGACTTCGACCTCAACAGTTGGATTGCCACGAGAATCTAAAATTTCGCGACCCTGTACATGTTCAATAAATGAAGTATCCATCGGTATAACCTGCCTTACATAATGATTGACAATGT
>Ga0105239_10002699_pt1 | contig 22315 bp, 12 predicted proteins | sample KBSC44metaG_FD_92761 | JGI IMG/M metagenome (GOLD analysis project Ga0105239, IMG submission 92761) | Corn rhizosphere microbial communities from Kellogg Biological Station, Michigan, USA - KBS C4-4 metaG | ecosystem: Host-associated > Plants > Roots > Rhizosphere > Soil | place: Michigan, USA... | reverse complement strand
TATGGATATCATTTTCGACCCGGCTACAATAGAATCATTTATTGCCCGCATTAATAGACTTACGCCGGAAACGCCTGCTTTGTGGGGTAAAATGAATGTCGCCCAGATGCTGGCTCATTGCCAGGTACCGATACAGGTTGCTGTGGGCGACATAGTAACAAAGGGCGGGCTAATAGCTTTGTTATTTGGCCGTATGGCTAAAAAGAAACTGGTTAACGATGAGCCGTTCGCTCGTAACCTGCCAACCATGAAGGAGGCCAAAATTGCTGACGTACGCGATTTTGAGCAGGAAAAGGCTGCGCTAATCGCCCTGGTTAAAAAGTTTGAAACCGGCCCTGCGGTATTGATAAAAGGCCCGCACCCGTTTTTTGGCCCTTTAACTGTTGATGAATGGAGCACTTTACAGTATAAACACCTCGATCATCACTTACGTCAGTTTGGGGCTTAACATATTTATTATTGTCCGGCAGCCAAACTTTGCTTTATAAAACCTATCTTTAAAAATTCCATACTACCGCAGTAGCTGCGTTTAAACATTGTTTCGTCTCTTTCTTAAACAATACTTATCATTCGGCTAATAATACCCTGGTATCTGCGTTTAATTATTTATACCATTAAACATCACCAATAATGAGCAAAGACAAAAAGACCATCAAAGAGGTTAAAAAAGCCCCAAGCGTTAACGCAAATAAAAAGGTATCGTCGTACCAGTCAGAAAAAGGTTCGAAATCTGAAATTGCCACTGGCAAAAAACCTAAATAAGCATGAGCGTACAAACTGTAGAAGCTCAAACCCGTATGTACCTGTACGATTTAATGAATGCCGCCAGCGAGCATGGCTTTAAAGCCGATGATATTTGGGAATTGAGTATGGTTACCGACAGTGGCCGCTCAAAACTTCATAAAGATTATTTTCCGGCTGTTTCCATAAAGGTTGGTCCTGAAATGTTGTTGCAGGTTTACCATGCCACTCAAAAGGGGTTAAAACAATCGTCACACAACGAAAGCCAGTTGCCAACTGCAAAAAATATACTTACAGACGAGATTAATTACCTGGTTGCTTTTAATTTAAAACGGCCAAGGGGATAAGTCTTTTAAAAAAACTTATTTTGAAGAGCAATGCGCATTAGCGTGTTGCTTTTTTTTGTTTATCGGCAGTTGTTCGGACAGTTCAAAAGTCGTTATTGCAGATAGTTTCCTCCTTATTTACTCGCCGGTTAACATTTGTTATATAAACATAAACTTTTGTGGGATTAATTAAAATTGTAATGCTATAGTTTTACATCACCAAACAATAATCTCCAATTTAAAACAATGTACCAGGCAGTAGCTCCGCGCGTAATGCACGAAATAACACCTTTAACTCCGGGCGATTGTTTCACCATATCGTCGAGAATAAAAAAGGATTTTGATTTCCCGCTGCACTATCACAGCGAATATGAACTCACCCTGATATTAAATGCCAAAGGCGCCAAACGTATTGTTGGCGGCAGCATTGGCGTGGTTGATGATATCGAGCTGGTTTTTATCGGTCCCAACCTGTATCATTCCTGGTTTAATCATCAGCGTAAACCCGGCGACATACAGGAAATTACCATCCAGTTTCATAAAGATCTATTTGGCGAGGGTTTTTTAAAGCGCAACCAGTTAAGCATGTTAAAAAGCATGTTTAACAATGCACAGCGCGGTATACTTTTTCCGCAGGAAACAGCGGAAAGTGTGCTGGATAGCATAGTAAATTTAAAACAGAAAACCCAGTTCGAAGCGGTGCTGGCCTTGTTGTCAATCCTCCACACTTTATCGGTGGCGCCCAATATAAAGTTATTGTCGGAGCCGGGATTTGCAAGCGAGAAGTTTGCCTACAAGAGCCGCCGGGTTGAAAAGGTGTTTGAATTTTTATATGATAATTACGAAAAATCAATTACCCTTGCCGAGGCGGCAAAGATCGCCAATATGCCCACAGTATCGTTTAGCAGATTTTTCAAAAAACGTACCGGTAAATCGTTTATCGATACCATTAACGAAATAAGGCTTGGCCATGCATCGCGCATGCTGGTTGATACCAATTATACCATCGCCCTCATTGCTTATAAATGCGGCTTCAACAATATCTCTAATTTCAATCGCGCCTTTAAACGCAAAAAACAATGCGTACCCCGCGAATTCAGGGAAACCTATACCTCGGGGAAGGTTTTTATATAAGGCAGGCGGTTATCATTTTTATGCTTTCGTAACATTTATCGTATCAAATTTAACATTTGTTGTATCCGGCTGCGGCGTAAACCGCTAACTTTACCATCAATATAGTTAGCGCAAAGCCAATAAATAAACCTGTTACGCCCAGCAAACGCGGTTTAACTGTATTTAACTTTTTTTTGATGTATTGAATAGCTGTGCTGCGTACAGTTGGAGATTAATTATTGTTATATTAACAATTATTGCATAGATTAGATTAAGAATAGAACCAAGAGAATAGAACCAAGAAATCAAGAGGCAAGAATCAAGAGCAGGAACTAATAAGTAAGAAATTAAGAAAAATGCCAGTAAATTTTAGCGGCTTTTTTTCTTTTATCTTGACTCTTGCCATCTTGATTCTTGTCTCTCAACAAAAAAAATGCGCTTTAAAGTTTACAAAATTGTTATCCTGTTTATGGTGATGCAGCATTGGCTGTATGCACAAAACACGACGTATCAGTTTTCGCATTTGGATATCACCAACGGCCTGTCGATAAACCAGGTTAGCAGCATTTTTAAAGATGCTGATGGCTTTATGTGGTTCGGCACCATAAGCGGGTTAAACCGGTACGATGGTTATAAATTTAAAGTATTTAAACACCGCGCAAACGATCCAACATCATTGGGGGACAACGCCATTGCAGGTATTTTTGAAGGTCCCGGCAAAAAGCTTTGGATAAAAACCCATAGCGGGTTCAGTATATACGATGCGATCACCGAAAAATTTTCGAATGATATTGCCCGCGAACTCGGTAAATATAAAGTATTGACCGACCAGCTGGCCAATATTAAAAAAGACAACCAGGGTAATTTTTGGTTTTTAACTAATAACGAGGGTTTATATTGCTATGACCCTAAAGCCAATAACACCAGTTTTTTTAATAGCGCAGGGAATAATTCAATTTCCATTTTACACTCCGATGCGGTTACCGACGTTGTGGAAGACGGCCGCAGGTTTATGTGGCTTGTTTATTCCGATGGTGAAATTGATAAGCTCGACGTTCGTACCAGCACAATAGTTGTGCAAACCAGTAAACTGGCTAAAGCAAATAATAACAAACCCGAAAGGTATTCGGCCACTATTGATAACCAAAACAATCTGTGGCTGTTTGCCGCCGATAGCCCGCTTGGGGTTTACCGGTATAACCCAACTGCCGATGTACTAGACCATTTCAGCACAGAAACGGGCAGCACCAGGCTCAATTACAATGTTATTTACAGTATTATACAGGCCGACGACAACAAAATATGGATCGGTACAGACCACGGCGGCATAAACATCATCAATCCGGCCAATAACAGCATACAGTACGTGTTAAATAAGGAGGATGATGCTAAATCGCTACAGGGTAACAGTACGGTGCTTTACAAAGATAACATCGGCATAATTTGGGCAGGTACCTTTAAGCAGGGGATAAGCTATTACCACAAAAGTATCATCCAGTTTCCGCTGGTAAGGCATTACCTTTCGGATGCCAGGAGTCTGCCTTACGAGGATGTGGACTGCTTTGCAGATGATGGAAAAGGCAACTTATGGATTGGTACCAACGGTGGCGGACTGATCTATTACGATGCCGGCACAAAAACGTACACCCAATACAAGCATAACCCCGCCGACGCCGGCAGCCTTGCTAACAATGTGGTGATAAGCCTTTGTATAGACCATGACCACAAGCTTTGGGTTGGCACGTATTTTGGCGGTATGGATCGTTTTGAAGGCGGCAGGTTCATTCATTATAAACATAACGACACCGATCCTTCCAGCATATCGGACGACAGGGTGTATACCATTATAGAAGACTCGTCGCAAAAGCTGTGGATAGGCACGTTTGCGGGTGCAATAAATATTTACGACAGGGCTACCAATAGTTTTAAGCACCCCAATTACCAGATGCTGTCAAACTACACGGCAATTATATATGAAGACCGGCAAAAAAACATCTGGATAGGCCGCGATAAGGGTATCGACTTTATAGCCTCGGGCAGCACAGTAGCCCGGCATTACAAAAACCAGCCCAATAACTCCAATAGCCTTATTGGCAACGATGTAAATACCATTTTGCAGGACACCCGCGGCCTGATGTGGATAGGCGCCAAAGATGGTTTAAGCGTATTGAACCCCAAAACCAATAAATTTTACAACCTCAATGAAGCAAATGGTTTGCCTGCTAATGATGTATTGAAGATATTGGAAGATAATAACGGCAAAATTTGGCTCAGTACACCTAATGGCATGGCCGCTATTACGGCGCTGCAGGCTGATGGAAGATACACTTTCCACATAAATAAATTTGATGAGTCGGACGGGTTGCAGGGGCGTGAGTTTAATGCCTATGCTGCTATTAAAAGGCCCAATGGCGATATGATATTTGGCGGTGCGCACGGGTATAATATTTTCAATCCTTCGACTATCAGCATAACCAAAAACAAGCCCCGGTTACTGTTTACCGATTTTCAGCTGTTTAACAAAAGCGTAACAGTTGGTGATACTATTAATGGTAATGTGGTGCTTAAAAGCTCAATTACCAACACAAAAAATTTAGTGCTGAACCACAACGAAAACGATTTTAGTATTGAGTTTGCAGCCACCGAATATTTTAACCCCGATAAAATTGTTTACCAGTATAAATTGGAAGATTTTGATAAACAATGGCTGTCGGTACCCAATAATTCGCGCAAGGCCACTTTTACCAACCTTGATGCCGGCGACTATGTTTTTAAGGTTCGCGCCAGCAGCATTAATGATATTAACAACGCAAGTGTCATAACGCTCAACATAAAGGTGTTACCGCCGTTTTGGAAGTCGCCGCTTGCGTACGTTTTTTACGTGGTGATGGTTGGCTGTTTGCTATTCTACATCCGCCACCGGGGTATAATGAAGCTTAGGAACGAATTCAGGCTTAAGCATGATAAGCTGGAGGAAGAACGGCAGCTTGCCAATGAGCGCGAAGAAGCCCGCCGCATGCACCAGCTTGATGTAATGAAGATTAAATTTTTCACCAACGTAAGTCACGAATTCCGCACACCATTGTCGCTGATATTATCGCCTATTGATGATTTAATAAAAACTACCGAAAAGCCTGACCAGCAACAGCAACTTACCATGATAAAACGTAACGGCAAAAGGCTGCTTAACCTGGTAAATCAGTTGCTCGACTTTCGTAAAATGGAGTACAACGAGCTTAAGCTCAGTCTGAAAAAAGGCGATATCATCCATTTTATAAAAGAAGTTTCGTCGTCGTTTACTGACGTAGCGCATCAAAAACAAATACAGTTTTTGTTTGAGAGCGAGGTTCCTTCTTTCGTCACCAATTTCGACCACGACAAAATTGAGCGTGTGCTGTTTAACCTGTTGTCAAATGCATTTAAGTTTACCCCTTCTGGCGGTTACATAAGTGTAATGATAAACTTATTCTCGCCCGATGTTTTTGCGCACGACCAAAAGATACTGGAGATAAAAATCATGGATACCGGCATCGGTATACCGGCCGAAAACCAGGAAAAGATTTTTGAGCGCTTTTTCCAGGACAACATGCCGGAGAGCTTGCTTAACCAGGGTAGCGGTATCGGGTTATCTATAACCAAAGAGTTTGTAAAGATGCATGGCGGCGAAATCAAAATTGAAAGTGAGCCCGATTATGGCACCTGCTTCACCATTGAACTGCCTGTTGGCGACTTACACGAAGAGGCATTAATTGATGTTCCTGATCCGGTTGAAGCGTTGTATCCTGCATTGCCGGTAGCCGAAAATGTAAATAACTCCTCGAAAAAGCCGGCCATTTTATTGATAGAGGATAATGATGATTTAAGATTTTACTTAAAGGATAACCTAAAACACAGCTTCCATATTATTGAGGCAGTAAACGGAAAGGATGGCTGGCAAAAAGCGCTTGCTTTGCACCCAAAGCTTATTGTGAGCGATGTAAGTATGCCGGAAATGAACGGCATCGAACTGTGCAAGAAAATAAAAACCGACAGCCGCACGGCACAAATTCCAATTATTTTGCTCACCGCGCTAACCAGCCAGGAAGACCAGTTAACAGGCCTTAACAGCGGCGCTAACGATTATATTGTTAAGCCATTTAATTTCGAAATATTGCTGTCGAAAATCCATGGGTTGTTAAAGATTACTAAAACTTACCAGAAACAGGTTGATGTGCAGGCATCGGGTATCGAGGTGGTTTCGGAAGATGAAAAGTTTTTAAAGAACGCGTTTGCCTGTATTGAAAAGAACATAACCAATCCGAATTTCTCCGTCGAGGAAATGAGCCGGAATATGAACCTCAGCAGGGTATCGCTTTATAAAAAGTTATTGGTGCTAACCGGTAAAACCCCGGTTGATTGTATCCGCACTATACGCCTGAAAAGGGCAGTGCAGTTGCTTGAGAAAAGCAAGCTGAGCATTGCCAGTGTTGCTTATGAAGTTGGATTTAACAACGCAGCCTACTTCGCCAAGGTTTTTCGCGAAGAATTTGGTATGTTGCCATCCGAATACATTGTTGAATTGCGCAGTAAAGAAAAAGAAGAAACCCTTAATTAATTAACGCAGAGAACTTACAACAGTCATGAAATACCTGTACGCTGTGCTCGTTGGCGCCTTAGTATCAATTTCCATTTCCTCATCGGCACAGAACGTTGCCTTAACCCCGCCCATGGGCTGGAACAGTTACAATTGTTTTGGTTCGGCCGTGCACGAGGATGAAGTAAAAGCCAATGCCGATTATGTGGCAAAAAACCTTAAGCAAGTTGGCTGGCAATATATTGTAGTCGATTTCTTGTGGTCGTACGATAACCCTCCGGGCAGCAACATAGGCAACCCGTTTCAACAGCGCTTGCCCGATGGCTCCTACGTTCCATGGCTAACTATGGATAAATGGGGACGGTTAAGCCCGCAGCCCACCAAATTTCCGTCGGCATTTGGCGGTAAGGGTTTTGGTCCGCTGGCTGAGTATGTACATGGCCTTGGATTGAAATTTGGCATCCACGTTATGCGTGGCATCCCGCGGCAGGCGGTTTGGGCAAAATCGCCGGTGAAAGGCACAAACGGCATCACTGCTGATATGATTGCCGACACCAATTCAAAATGCCCCTGGATGAACCACATGTATGGGCTGAATATGAAAAAGCCCGGCGCCCAGGAATATTTAAACTCAATTTTAGAATTATACGCCGAGTGGGGAGTTGATTTTATTAAAGTAGATGATCTTTCGCGGCCATATAGTGAGCCCGAAGTAGAGGGCTACTATAAAGCCATTGAGCATTGTGGCCGCCCAATTGTATTAAGTCTTTCGCCGGGTGCAACACCTGTTGGAGAAACTGACCACTTGCTCAGGAATGCTAATATGTGGCGCATGGCCGATGATTTTTGGGATAACTGGAAAGAAATAACCGGCATGATGAATTACGCTAAGCAATGGGAAGGCGTAGGCGTGCAGGGCCACTGGCCCGATTGCGACATGATACAAATCGGCAAGCTGTCAAAACGTGGCCCTGTTGGCGAGGAGCGCTACAGCCGCTTTACCGAGGACGAGGAATATACGCACATGACATTTTGGAGTATATTCCGCTCGCCTTTAATGCTTGGCGGCAACCTGCCCGAAAACAGGCCCTTTGAACTAAGCCTGTTTAACAACCCCGAAGTTATTGCCGTAAACCAACAAGGCGAAAACCCAAGGCAGTTATATCAAAAAGATGGTAAGGCAATATGGTACTCGCATGCGCAGGGCAGCAAAGACATGTACGTAGCGCTGTTCAACCTGGGCGAGCAACCCCAGGATATTGATTTTACCTTCGCATCAATCGGCATGATCGGCAAAATAGCAGTAAGGGATTTGTGGAAGAAACAGGACATGGGCATATTTAAGCAAAGCTATCACCAGCAGGTGAATAAGCATGGGGCGGTGCTGTTGAAATTGGTGGCGCAGTAATTTAGAATTAGGAACAAAGAGTCAAGAATCAAGAGCCAAGACAGAAGCCCAACATATCTTGAACATTTTTTCTCTTGACTCTTGGTTCTTGACTCCTGGTTCTTAAAATAAAACCTATGAAAAAACTCCTCATCCTCTTTACCTGTTTAATCCCCTTCACAGGCATTTGCCAGAATAATCTGAAGCTTTGGTACAAACAACCTGCAAAAGTTTGGACCGACGCCCTGCCATTAGGCAATGGTCGTTTAGGCGCGATGGTTTTTGGCCGGGTTAAGCAGGAGTTAATCCAGCTAAACGAAGCTTCATTATGGTCTGGCGGCCCGGTTCGCACCAACGTAAACCCCGATGCGTATGCCAATTTATTACTGGCGAGGGAAGCGCTGTTTAAAGAGGAAGATTACGCCAAAGCCTACAACTATGCCAAAAATATGCAGGGCTATTATTCTGAGTCGTATATGCCGCTGGGAGATTTGACCATAACGCAGGATTTAAAAGATACCGTACCCACCGCCTACTACCGGGACCTTAATATCAGGAACGCCATATCAACAACCCGTTACACCATTAATGGCGTAACTTATACCCGGCAGGTAGTCATATCCGCTCCAAGCCAGGTAATTGTTATCCATTTTACTGCGAGTAAAGCAAGGCAGCTGAACTTTAAGGTTGGCGCAGCCAGTCTATTAAAGCACAGCATGGTTATGCTACCAGGCAACCAGCTTGCCATGAAAGGTAAAGCCCCCGCGCACGCCGATCCTAATTACGTCGATTCGGCGAACCCGATTACTTACGATGTTACCGGGTGCAAGGGCATGCGTTTTCAGTTGCAAATAAAGGCTGTAAGTAAGGATGGAAAAATAAGCGCTGATACAACAGGCGTTAATGTAAAAAACGCAACAGAGGCCACCATTTTTCTTTCTGCAGCCACGAGTTTCAACGGTTTTGATAAATGCCCGGTATCCGAAGGTAAGGACGAAGGCAAAATAGCCGGCGATTTTATAAGAAAAGCATCGGTACAAAGCTGGGCAACTTTGTTAGCAGCCCATTATGCCGATTATCACCATTTTTTCAACCGGGTATCGTTCAAGCTGGCTGCCCCTGCCGATAACCGCAACGCAAGCCTCCCAACCGACGATCGGCTGGTTTCATACACTTCCGGCGCAAAAGACCCTGACCTGGAAACACTCTACTTTCAATATGGCAGGTACCTGTTGATATCCAGTTCGCGAACCAAAGGCGTGCCGGCTAACTTGCAGGGAATTTGGAATAAGGAACTGCGACCACCGTGGAGCTCAAACTACACCACCAATATTAACACCCAAATGAATTACTGGCCGGCGGAGGTTGCCAACCTTTCGGAAATGCACGAACCACTTATCAGTTTTATAAAAAATGTGGCTGTTACCGGCAGGCGTACTGCAAAAGAATTTTACCACGCCAACGGCTGGGTGCTGCACCATAACAGCGATATATGGGCGCTAACCAACCCCGTTGGCGACAAAGGCAAAGGTGACCCCACCTGGGCCAACTGGACAATGGGCTCGCCCTGGATGTCGCAACATTTGTGGTGGCATTATCAATATACAAAAGATAAAAAATACCTGCGCGAGGTGGCCTATCCGCTAATGAAAGGCGCGGCCCAGTTTTGTGAAGACTGGCTGGTACCAGATAAGGATGGTTACCTGGTAACCGCCCCATCTGTATCACCCGAGAATGCTTTTTTTGATGATAAAGGGAAAAGAGCCAGTGTGTCAGTCGCAACTACAATGGATATGTCTATCATTCGCGATTTGTTCGCCAATGTAATAGCTGCAGCCAATGAATTAGGCGACGATAAAGCTTTCCGCGATACCATCATTGCCAAACAGGCTAAATTATACCCGTTCCACATTGGCAAAAAAGGAAATTTACAGGAATGGTATAAAGACTGGGAGGACCCTGAGCCACACCACCGCCATGTTTCACACTTGTTCGGTTTGTTTCCCGGTAACCAGATTTCGCCGGTAAATACACCGTATCTAACCGCAGCAGCGAAGAAAACACTCGAACTGCGCGGCGATGAAGGCACCGGCTGGAGCCTTGCCTGGAAAATAAACTTTTGGGCCCGGCTGCTTGATGGCAACCACAGCTACAAAATGATAAAAGATCTGTTAAGGGCTACAGCTGTTTCCGGTACAAAATACTCTGGCGGCGGCGGCTCTTACATCAATTTATTTGATGCCCACCCACCGTTCCAGATTGATGGCAATTTTGGCGGCGTTTCAGGCATGGCCGAAATGCTGTTGCAGAGCCAGAACAACGAAATAAATATGCTGCCCGCCCTGCCTGATGCCTGGGCCGCCGGCGAAATATCAGGCTTAAAGGCCCGGGGTAATTTTGAGGTAAGCATGCGGTGGAAAGATATGAAATTGACGAGCGCTTCTGTGCTGGCAGTTGTTGGCGGAAAATGCAGCATCCGAACAAGTCAGCCTATAAAAGTTGCCGGGGTATCGGCAGCATCCAAAAAAACGGCTAATGGGTATGTAACGACTTTTAATAGTCAAAAAGGGGTGAAGTATAATATTATCGGAATCCGATAACTAACATTTTCCATCCCGGACAAAATCTGGTAAAAATAGAAACTTTGTCATTGCGTCGGTGTTCCTCCTTCCCATGACAAAGTTTATTAGCCATTACGTATCCTCATTTCCTAAAGCGTACAAAATACACCATTGAACAACTAAATTAGGGCCGAAGTAAACATTTGTGTTACACTTATTACTAATTGTGGTATTTGTTTTTAAAAATCGAAAGTAGTTTTAGCCCCTGATCTCCAACCACGGTCAAAACCTAAAATAACCCTCTTAAATGAAAAAAAGTTTTGCTAAAGAGTTTCTTTTGAAACCGGCTGCGTTTTTACTTACTGCCCTGCTATTGGTAAACACCACGAAGGCCTCAGTGATATCGTACACAAAAAGTGCCAATGGTGTTACATTCAAGCTTGATAAGGGCCTGATGAACGTAAAGATTTGTAAAGCGGATATTGTTGAAGTAAAATACACCATTTTTGATGCCTTCCCTGCCAAAAACTCGCTGGTAGTAAATAATTCCTGGGCCGGAAAGACTGCATTTACAGTTACAGAACATAACGGACAAATAGTTATCACTACCGCAAGGCTTAACATCAGCATAAATAAAGCGACCAACGCGATAACTTACACCAACAAAAAAGGTGAGATAATAGTAGCCGAGGGCACTGAAAATAAAAGCATGGCCCCGTTAACCGTAGCAGGCATATCAACCTATAGCTGTACTACAAATTTTAATTCGCCGGCCGATGAGGCGCTGTTTGGTTTAGGCTGCCATCCCGAAGACTCCTTATCTATCAACTATAAAGGTCGCAACCAGGAAATGCTGATAAAGTATATGACTGGCGCCATCCCCGTAATGTTATCAAACAAAGGCTACGGTATTTTATGGGACAACTATGCCGCATCAAATTTTTACGGTGCTGAAGCAGGTAATACCCAATACAAGTATGTATCGGAAAGCGGAAAGATGGTGGATTATTACTTTTTTTATGGCCCGGATTTCGACAAGATTATCGATTTATACCGCACTGCTTCTGGCCGCGCCCCTCTGTTCCCTAAATGGTCGTTAGGATTGTTCCAGTCGCAGGATAAATATACCCGGCAGGACGAAATCCTTGGCGTAAAAGATAATTACCGCAACAACCACATCCCGGTTGACGCCATTGTGCAGGATTGGTACTGGTGGTCGCCGTTGCCTATGGGTTCGCATGTGATGGATAAAGGCAGGTACCCCAATCCAAAAGCAATGATTGATGAGCTGCACAAAGCAAATATGCACGCCATGTTATCCATTTGGCCGGTATTTGGCAGCGGAACACGCGATTTTGACGATTTGAAAAGCAAAGGTTTTTTAACCAGCATTACCTGGGATAATTTTGTTACCCACACCTATGATACTTACTATGATGCCCATAACCCCAAAGCCCGCCAGCGCTACTGGGAGCAGGCGCGCGATAGCGTGATAAAGCGCTACGGCTGGGATGCCTGGTGGGTAGACCAATGCGAGCCCGATAACGGCAGCTTGTTGGACGAGCGCCGCAAAGCCATTTTTTCGGTTGGCAAAGGCATTGATTACTTTAATACTTACTCATTAGAACACTCAAAAGGGCTTTACAAAGGATGGCGGGCAGATATACCGGGCAAACGGGCATTCCTGTTGATCAGGCAGTCATTTGCTGGTGAGCAGCGTAATGCCGCAACCCTATGGTCGTCTGATATCACCTGTACGTTCGCGTCCCTTCGCAATCAAATTCCGCAGGGCATAAACGCCTGTGTTTCGGGTATTCCTTATTGGACGTCGGACATCGGCGGCTATCTTTCGCGCGTAGATAAAGACGGCATTCCTGATTGGTCACAGCCTAAGTACCGCGAACTGTTTACCCGCTGGTTCCAGTTTGGCACATTTAGCCCTATTATGCGTATCCACGGCAAAGGCGAGCGGGCTCTTTTTTCAAAAAACTGGGATGAAAAAACAAGGACCATCCTGTTAAATTATGATAAACTAAGGTACCGGCTGCTACCGTATATTTACTCCCTGGCGGCGAAAGTTACCAATGATAACTATACCATTATGCGTTCGCTGGCATTTGACTTCAGGAACGATAAAAATGTTTACAACATACCCGACCAGTACATGTTTGGTCCGGCATTTTTGGTGAACCCGGTAACCAAACCAATGTACACCCCAGGCAATGCCGACGCAATAGCTAAAACCCGCCAGGTGTACCTGCCGAAAGGCAACAAATGGTACAATTTTTGGACCGGCGAAACACTTGAAGGTGGTCAAACCATTGATGCAACTGCAACTATCGAGACTATGCCGCTTTATGTTAAGGCAGGTTCGGTGGTACCTATGGGACCGAATATTGAATACGCCACTCAAAACCCCGGTGGCCCGATAGAACTGCGTGTTTACGCCGGTGCCGATGGCAGCTTTAAATATTACGAAGACGAAAACGACAATTATAATTACGAGAAAGGTAACCATGCCAGTTTCAGTTTTAAATGGAACGATAAATTGCACCAGTTAACCATTACCGATCGGAAAGGCGGTTACCCAGGCATGCCAAAAAAACGTATTTTTAATATCGTGCTGGTAAAACAAGGACATGGCGAAAATGTTGCCATCAGCAGCAAAGCCGATAAAAGCATTAGTTATGCAGGGCAGCAGATGGTGGTAAAGCTATAAAGCTTTATTAGCGGGTGTTGTGAAGATTATTATTCCCGGTAATACTATAATTTTTTACAACATTTGCTTAGATAACATTTTGTCACCAAGGCTATGAAGAAACTTACTGAAATTATTAAAGCACGGCTATCCCAGGGTAGCCGTGTTATTTTTATGGTTACTATGTGTATACTTACGCTTAGTTTTGGTAAAAAAGCTATGGCGCAGCAAAAAACTCAAATGGTAAGGCTGGCAAAAATCCAGGTGGATCCATCGCAACTGGAAAAATATAATGCAGCCCTTAAAGAACAAATGACCGCCGCTGTGGGTACAGAGCCTGGCGTGTTAACGTATTACGCCGTAGCCGATAAAAACAATCCATCGCATATAACAATCCTCGAAATTTATGCTGACACAGCGGCATACAAGGCACATATTGAAACCGCTCACTTTAAGAAATACAAAGAGATAGTTAAAAATATGGTAACGTCGCTGGAGTTGGTTGATGTTAACTTAATTGGCTCAGCAAAAAAGCCGGGTATGTAACCGGGCATACTGAAATCACTATAGTTATGAAAAAATACGCCCTGGATTCTATCGGCAGCTTATCAAAATTGGTATTATTGTCGATATTGCTTATTCACATCCCGCAATTTTCGTCAGCACAAAAAAAATCAACAACCAATCCAATTGTTAAGGGCTATTATGCCGACCCAACCATAATAAAAGATAAAGGGGTGTATTACATCTACGCCACCATCGACCCATGGGGCGGTAGTGAATTAGGTGTGCTTACAACCAGGGATTTCATAAATTTTGAAACCAAACATATTAACTGGCCAACCAAGGCAGCCTGCACAAGTCCAACTTCCAATAGTTCTATGGTGTGGGCGCCATCGGTAAGGAAAGCGGCAAATGGTAAGTTTTACATGTATGTTGCCGTTGGTAGTGAAGTTTGGGCCGGGGTAAGTGATAAACCCCTTGGCCCCTGGAAAAATGCAAAAAATGATAACACGCCATTAATAGCTGCCAATCAATTTCCGGCAGTGCATAATATCGATGCCGATTGTTTTATTGATGATGATGGCCGGGCTTACTTGTACTGGGGTTCGGGATTTAACTGGATAAACGGCCATTGCATGGCAGTGAAGCTAAAAAAGGACATGGTTACCTTTGATGGTACGCCTGTTGAGATCACCCCGCCGCACTATTTCGAGGCGCCACACATGGTTAAGCGCAATAATTTGTATTACTTGATGTATTCGTACGGCAAAGCCATCGATGCAAGTTATCAAATTTGGTATTCAACCGGTAAAACGCCATTTGGCCCATGGACGGAAGGCAAAAACAACCCCATACTTTCAACAAGCGCCGACAGCATCACCGTAGGCCCGGGCCATCACTCCGTTTTTAAACAAAACGGACAGTACTACATTTTGTACCACCGCATACATCCCCAGAAAAAGGAATATGTGCTCCGCGAGCTTTGTCTTGACAGTTTGAATTTTGACCGGGAAGGTAACATCCTGAAAATAAAACCAAAAGGGATAAAAAGCTTTTAACATCCCCCGCACACACCACGTTCATTTTTTTTAACCCATTATTCAGCAAAAAACATCGACCGGTTTTTTGCGGGCTACAGTTTTGACTTTTTTGCTGCCGAAGGAAAAAAAATTGCCGCGCACCTCAAGCGCGAAAACCGCATTTTTTGATGTGATACTATTTTAACTGATAATTTTTAAATGTTGAACACAACGGCAATAATAACATCCCTGGCAGTACCAATAATGTTAAATATGCTGTGATTATTGTAGCATTTATTGATGATTTTTTAACAATTTATCACTTAACTATTTGATTATTAGTTGATTAAAAAATGATTAACATTTGTGCTATAATCATTATCAATAGTGTTATCCCTTTTATCACTTCCTATATAATTTTATAACTGTAACCAATTATAAAATCACGTTCTCCGTATTTAATTAAACCGGGCAGCAATTTGCGTATGTAATTACAATTGTCATAGCTACGGTTTTTTCACTGGCGGACCTTTAACCAACACATGAATAATTAACATGGGCTTTAAGCCCGGCATTATAATAATCAAACCAACACTTATAATCAAACCATCCTAAATGACTCAAAATGAACAAAGATTTACTGTTTAACAAATTTAATAGTAGCAAAAAAGCGCTTTTTGTTTTTTTGTTTACTTTACTTACCTGCTTTGCCGCAGTAGCTCAAACCCGGCAAGTTTCGGGTACGGTAAGTGATGCCGATGGCACTGTAATACCAGGCGCCGGTATCAAGATCAAGGGGACAACAAACGGTACCGTAACCGACGTCAACGGTACCTTCAAACTTACAGTTCCTGACAATGCGACACTGGTAGTTAGCTTTGTGGGCTATATTACCAAGGAAGTTGCCATAGGCGGCGGCAGCGTGTACAATGTTAAGCTTGCACCTGCGGTTAGCAACCTGAACGAGGTTGTGGTAGTGTCGGTAGGTTACGGCACACAGAAACGTACCGACCTCACCGGTTCCATCAGCTCCATTAGTGCGGCTACAATTGCAAAATTACCGGTTACTTCGGTTGAACAGGCCTTACAAGGTCGTGCGGCCGGTGTGCAGGTTACCAACAACGATGCCAGCCCTGGCGGTAATGTAAGCATACTGATAAGGGGAACGGGTAGTTTGGCCCAATATGGTAACTCACCACTATATGTGGTTGATGATTATCCGCTGGAAACAGGTGGCATCAACAATATTAACCCGAATGATATTGCTTCTATCGACATATTGAAAGATGCATCGGCAACAGCCATTTATGGTATACGTGCAGCGAATGGTGTAGTAATTATCAAGACTAAAAAAGGCAAGAAAGATGGCACTACCGTTGAGTTTAACGCGTACAGTGCGTTTCAAGGTAAACCCAAAGAATACAAATTGTTAAATGCACAGCAATTTGCTACGTTGGCTAATGACCAGGCCGCTAACGACCCGGTTAAACAGTTTACAACATTAGCTGCCTGGGCCAATCCACAATCGCTAACAAATGCCGATTGGCAAAACGCACTTTACCGCGGTGGGCTGACTCAAAACTACAGCCTGGCTGTACGTGGTGGTAACGATAAAATTCAATCAGCAACATCGATTGGTTATTACGACCAAAAAGGTATTGTTGTGGGTTCATACTTTAAAAGACTTACCCTGGGTATTAATGTTGATTATCAACCCACAAAATGGCTCAGGTCGTCAACAACTGCTAAATACTCCTACCAGGATTCAAACAACCCGTTTGGTACAGGTTCCCTGGGTAATTTGGCCCAGCTGCCCCCTACGCTCGACGGTGGCAGCAATGTAACAAGCCAGATAAGCGACGGTAAGGGTAATTACGGCTTTTTTAACCCTGTTTATACTTATGTAGCAAAATATAGCAACCCGCTTTACGGAATTAATACCAATCAGTATAAAAACATTAGCCAGTTTTTTAATACTAACTCATCGTTGGAAGCAACCCTTATTGAAGGGCTTAAAATTAAAACATCGGCTGGTATAACCCTTGGTGCTTCAAACAACGCCTATTTCCAGCCTGAAGATGACCGTTTGGTTAATCAATACGGTTCGCAGGCAGGGGCAACACAAAACGCATTCTTCAATCAGAGCTTAAACACTGCGTTTGACTGGCTTTGGGAGAATACACTATCGTACGACAGGACTTTTGGCAAGCATACCATAAACTTTGTTGGCGGTATTACTGAGCAGGAGTTAACAAACAATCCTTTTAGCGGTAGCGGCGTTCCACCGAATGCCCAAATCAGGGATATATCACAGGTATCGAACTTAAAGCTTGGTACCACCGCACAAAATGTGCAGTCGCTTGCCTCGCAATTTGTTAGGTTAGGTTATAACTATGCCGGCAAATACTTTATAACCGGTACTGTACGCCGCGACGGGTCATCTAAATTCGACGTGGGCCACAAATACGGTACATTCCCTTCGGGCGCCGTTTCATGGAAAGCTAAAGAGGAAGACTTTTTGAAAGGCGTCGACTGGCTGACCAATTTAAAATTCAGGGGCAGCTATGGCGAGGTTGGTAACGAAGGCCCTATTGGCTTGTTCCAATACGAAGCACAATTTTCAAGCGGCTCGGCATCAACCAACAGCTTCAACCTCGGCTATCCGTTTAATAAAGTTTACCAGGTTGGTATTGCTGCCAATTCGCCAGAAAACCCTAACCTGCGTTGGGAAACAGACTACCAGACTGACATTGGCGCCGACATGGCCTTTTTACATGGCGACCTGAGTTTAACTGTTGACTGGTTTAACAGGAGGTCAAAGGATTTCCTGTTGTATATTGCAACTCCACCGCAAACCGGTTACACCAATGAATCGTTAAACGTTGGTTCAATGACCAATAAAGGCTGGGAGTTTGCCCTGAACTATAGCCATGCCACTTCGAGCGATTTCAGATTTGGCGCTGGGTTAACAATTTCGTTTATTACAAACAAGCTTACCTCTCTAAACTCGGGTAGTACATTTATTACCAATCCGCTTAATAACCCAAATGGTGCGGTTAATTTGAATGGACAGGGTTGGACAGTTTATAGTGAAACACATATTGGCCAGGCAGTTGGCGAGTTTTTTGGATATAAATCGCTGGGTATTATTCAATCGCAAGCCCAAATTGATGCTTTAAATGCAAATGCATCAGCCAAAACAAATGGCGTTAATAAATTTTACTACCAGGCACTTACCGGCCCGGGCGACAGGTTATTTGCCGATGTTAACGGCGACGGCGTTGTAAACGCAAGCGACCAGGTTAGCTTAGGCAACCCGCAACCTAAGTTCTTCGGCGGCCTTAACCTGGATGCCAATTATAAGGCATGGGACATTAACGTATATTTTTATGGCAGCTACGGCAACAAAATATTAAACTACGCAGAAAGTAACCAGGAAACTTTCCAGAACCGCGGCTTCGTTGGTATTGAAAACATTAGCCAGGAGTATTACAAAAATGCCTGGACAACTTCAAATCCATCAAACCAGTTTACCAGGATTTATTATAATGATAACTCTTATTTGAATTCAGTTCCGTCGAGCCAATGGATTGAAAACGGCAGCTACCTTAAATTGAAAACCTTAACAGTTGGCTACACATTGCCAAGCGAGTTGGTAAGGAAACTTTCGATATCAAAACTAAGAGTATACGCATCGACACAAAACCTGTTTACAATAACCAGCTATAAAGGGTTAGATCCTGAAATTGGTACACAGGGTGGCTTTGGCACTCAAAACGGCATTGATAACGGTACTTATCCTTCGTCGAAATATTTCACCGTTGGTTTAACCGTAACTCTCTAATAAAGAAGATAAATATTTAAAGATATGAAAATGAAAAAGAAAAATATCACCCTTGTCGCCATCTGCCTGTTTGCGGTGCTGATGATACCACTGGGTTGTAAGAAAGACTTTTTAACGCAAACAAATCAGCAATATTCTACTGCATCGGGTGCTTTTACCAAATCGCAGGATGTTGTGGCATTGGTAAACAGTATTTATGATAGTTACCAGAACAGCGATTTGATGAAGAAATCGATCTGGTACTATGCAAACTTCTTTACGCATGATTGGTATAACGATGGCGCCGATGTTGCCTGGAACTCTTACACCATCAGCCCTACTTTTGGTGCAATTGACACCTTTTGGAAGAATGCTTACATCGCTATTGCGAGAGCTAACTCGGTATTTGACATAGTGGCAAATGCAAAAGCCAAAGGCGTAGTTACCCCTGAACTGGCGAACCGTTTGATAGGTGAAGCTTATTTTTTACGCGGCATGACCTATTATTACCTTGCGGGTACTTTTGGCGGTGTTCCGCTTGAGCTAAAACCAGGCGGCACTGGCTTAACACCGCGCAGTACACAAGACCAGGTATTTGCCCAGGTAGTAGCTGACATGAAACAAGCAGAAGGTTTGTTGTTATCCAAATCAACGCTTCCTACAGCTGAGTTAGGTCGCGCTACAAAAGGCGCAGCTTACGGTTACGAAGGCGCCGCACAAATGTGGTTGAAAAAATATGATTTGGCTTTAGCGGCATTTAACAACACCGAGCTTACATCAAACTACCACTTAATGCCAAACTTTGTCGACGTTCACGAATTTAATCACCAAAACAACGATGAGTCGTTATTTGAAGTGCAGTTTGATTTGCCGGCAGGTGAATCACAAAGCTGGGACGGCGGCTGGCAAAGTGGTGGTGAAATTGCCTGGATTGATGACTTTAGCTGGCCACATGAAATAAGCGGTTTCGGTTATGACTATGGTAACCCAGGCCTTTGGTATTCGTACCAGCCAGGCGATTTGCGCAAAGTATTAACCATTATTGGTCCGGGCGACGAAATTCAGAGCCCTGGTATTATTGCCAAATGGGGCGGTATAAAAGGTTATGCAGTTGTGCAGGCCGGTTTTGCCAACAACGTTAAAGACAATGCTTCGCAAACCTATTCATCATATAAAGGTGATGACGATAAAATTATCAATACTTGCGGTGCGTTAAGGCAACCATGGTATGGCGATGACCTTACCCGTTCGGGCTACTATTGCGCAAAGAAATGGCGCGATCCAAACCTTACCGGTGCAAACGGCGATTCGAAGATATTCGGTTCGCAGAACCAGATATTATTACGCTATGCCGAAGTATTGCTTGACAGGGCAGAGTGTAAAGTTCGTACCGGCGATATCCCCGGAGCTATGGCCGACTTGAAATTGGTTAGGGACCGTGCTTTTGGCGGTACAGCACCTGCAGTGATGCAGGATGGCCTTACTTATGATGGTAAACCTACTACGCCAATAACCGACCCAATGCAAATGGTGTTGAGTGAATACCGTCATGAATTAACCGGTGATTACTCACTGTTTTATAACCTGCGTCGTGCAGGCGGAACTACGCCAGGCCAGATAGCACGTGACTTTATACACGCAAACTATGGTACTACTGATAACCTGAACCCACAACCTTATCCATATGGCCCAACGGCTGATGGTAAGTTACATGGAGTTTGGCGCACATCGTTGCCGGTTGGTCATGATATTTGCCCAATCCCGCAACCGGAAATCGGTTTGAACCCAAATCTTACCCAAAACCAAGGTTACTAGTTAGTTGATTTAATATATTTTGTAAGTGTCGCTTCGAAAGGAGCGGCACTTTTTTTGGGATATTTTGAAGTTAATGAGGTTAACCCGAGAATCCAGAATTTTAGAAGTGGCCCGGTAAATTTGTGTAACGAAGTTTAAATGGACGGTAGGCGCGCCCGATTTGCAGCAAACGTATAACAATGGATTACCGTTTGTGGGTAATCACCTTTATGGTTCGTATTAAATATTCTTTACATTATGGCGGATTAAGGGTAGCCTCCATAAGGCAAAAATCGATTAAAATCTGGATTTAGCGCAGTTTACATCTGAGACATAGGTGTCACCGCAGCGAGTAGCTGAGCACTATAGGTATTTCATGTTAACAAACAGGCCACTATCGCGCAAATTGCTGCAATAATATTTATTTACTTACCATTAAAAGGTAAAATCAAATCCCGGCTTATACTCCCAGGCACCTTGCTTATTTACCTGGTAAAATTTGATGGTATTACCGCTCAAAACTCCCATCGATCCGGTGTTTAAATAGAAAACCTGGTCGACTGCAGCGGGGCTGGTAAAAGTAAGGTTGCTGCGATTGGCCCAGTTGCCTTGCGGATCTACGTAATAAAACTTGACGGTTTTGCCCGTCCGTATTGCTAAAAAATTATTCCCGGGTGTGAATGCACCATCAATGTCGTCGTTGTTCACGAAGTTTTTGAGCGGACTGGCTGCCCACAGGCCTTGTTTATTGGTTTCATAAAACTTTATGGTTTTACCGCCCCATGCCCCGATTGTACTGTAATTAATTGAAAAAACGCCATCGGTTTTGTCGGCAAGCGTAAGGTCCTTACCCGGACTATAGTTCCAGGCGCCGGACCTGTCGGTATGATAGAATTTTATGTTTTTACCGTCCCTTGCCCCAATGTAGCTGCCAAAGAAATAGAATACTTGCTCAGCGCCGCCCGGGTTTTTAAAATCTTTGTTTGGGCCGTATTCCCATTTCTTTTGGTTCGTTGTTTTGTAAAACTTCACTACCCCGTCGTGTTTTATCCCTATAAAATTATCGTTCAAATAAAATACTTGTGTAGCAGGTGTGTTTTTGCATTTTAATAACAGTATTGATAATAAAATTATTGAAAAAATAAATACGGTTCTCTTCAAATTGTTTAGCCCTGGCATTTGGTTTAATTCTATCGTTTTATAAAAAGTTCTATAAGTATAACCCGTCAAAAAAAGCAAATTTTTATTGAACGTTTTATCGCTTTTGACAATGTGCTTTTTTGACCGATTTTGATGCTAAATATAAATAAAATACGCCTGTATTTGCTCGATTTTCATTATATTTATTTTGTATCTAAAATCCTATATTTAAAAATAAAATATTGATTTATAGTGTGTTGTAAAATAGATGGAATGAGAAATGTGAACTGCTTTTTTTAAGGATTTACTGTTTTGAATATAGATTGTATTTTTTGTATTGCAACAGGTAAATCATTGAAATTAAATTTGATTTCCGGGTGATGAAATTGGATTCAAATTAGGTGCAATTTTCAGAATTACAGGCTTAAGATAATAACGATATAAACCAAAAAATCAAACAAAACGATCATATTATGGAGTATTTTATAAGATTATTTTAGTGAAAATATTCAATAAAATAATTATTTAATATAAAGAAATATCTTAATTAATAATGAACAAACCGATACTTTTAGCACTCATTTCGTGTGTAATATGTTTTTTTTCGTGCAAAAAGCCAACGCTGTTCCAGCAAAT
>Ga0105239_10002697_pt1 | contig 22322 bp, 29 predicted proteins | sample KBSC44metaG_FD_92761 | JGI IMG/M metagenome (GOLD analysis project Ga0105239, IMG submission 92761) | Corn rhizosphere microbial communities from Kellogg Biological Station, Michigan, USA - KBS C4-4 metaG | ecosystem: Host-associated > Plants > Roots > Rhizosphere > Soil | place: Michigan, USA... | reverse complement strand
TTCACCCAAACGGCCACCCATGCCGTCTGCCCGAACCGAGAAAGACGATGATGCCTATTCCTTCCGTCCTTATGATCGACCCAAGCAGGCACACAAAGCGAACTCTGCCGCCTCCATCTACTCTGAATCCTCATATGCACCATCACAAAGCACAGCCAGAACGACACCGCCTCCTTCTACCCGAGGGCCCTACTCCACCAAGGATCCAGACAAGATCATCCTGAAGGGCGTCTTCGCATTCAACAACGCTTTCACGCGTACGCCTATTCAACAGCTGATATCAGGTCAAGGTAACGTGACAGATGGTTTGGTCCTGCGCATCACCACCGAGGGATTCTTCATAGATGATGATGTCCGAGGAGTGGCCCAACGAGAGTGGGATATCAAGGCTTGGACGATGAAGCTGGCAGAGGTATTCCCCCCTCCCGAAAACTTCGACAAAATACCACCATGAGTAATGATGCTAACAGGTGCTTCTCACAGAGCTGCGAAATCAATGGGCTGCATGTGCTACGGGCAACCATCCGAGAGCAAGAAGGGCGGAAGTATGTCTTCATACTTTCACAGAGCGAGGGATGGAAGGTAGCTGTTGGCCTTCAACGACTACGACGAGGGAGCATACGAGTCGTCCAAGCCATTGGCATTGCCGGGCTACCGCAAAATGAAGCCAAAGCAATCCTCCAGAATCTGGGCTTTGCATAATTGACACACCGAAAAGGAACATTTGTTATCTGTGAGCGACGTGGTGAAAAAGCTTTGCGCAATGTTTGAGTCAGATCATGAGTTTTCTAGCAATATCTACCGCAGAGAGCGAGTGCCAGTCCGTTAGCGAAGCATCAGCGTGGGAGTTGTGTGTACATGTACATTCATTCATGATAGTGTCGAAAGGAGTTGTGTCGTCGCGGCCCTCGGGGGGGTCATAGCCCAAACGTTCATTTGAGCGGCCCGCATGTCCTTGGGTGCATCTGGAAAGATCCTCTGGAGCATGTCCAGCTGGGGACAATGGAGTCATTAATTGCTAGACGGAAATGGCCACGTGGTTTTACCCGAGCCAGACAATGTCACATATTTCGAGATACCCACCCCTTAATGTATAGAATACTGTTCATAAGAAAGCGATTCGTCCACTTGAGGCTTTCTTGCACACCAGGCAAGGCTCGAGACTTGGAGCAGCATGTTTATTTCTCTCCTTATGAACCAACTCAATGGTTCACTTCTATGCAACTTGTCAGATGCTATTTTACCCTCCCTCAACAGTTTTACTGCTCCTATATTAGGGCTGGGGCTCTTCAGTCAAGCTGTAGTAGCCATTTCTCTCCAAAATACCCTGAAATCTAGCAAATTTCCTTGCGTCTGCTCCTTTCTCGAAGAGAATGTCAAGTTCGTGAAAGTTCAACCCTCGTGTCTCAGGCAGCCTGAAGAAACAGTACACAAAGCACAGGCATGTTAGAAGAGCGCAGAAAAAACAGGCCTTGCCCCTCCAATTCCATGCCAGTGGATTCAGCATGCGTTGGATAAGGACATTCGTGACGATCGCGTTGACATTGTACGCAACGCGAGCCAGAACGACCGTCTTGACTCGAAGTCGGTTCGACGGGAGTTCTGCAACGAGACAATAGGTGAGCGGACCAATGGTGGAGTCGAAGATGAAGATGACCAGTATGATCAAGGCAGCCGTCACCCAGAGAGTCGTGCGCGTCTCGCGGAGACAGCTGACTGTCCCTGCGGCGACCAGTGTCACAAAGAGAAGCCCCAGGCCACTGAGATACAGTGTGCGGCGCCGTCCAACATACTTAAGCAAAGCCAGGGACACGAAAGCTCCAAGAATCCCGAGACCCTGCATCCCCAGCGTGATATCAAAACTGCGCCGCTCATCGAATCCCATCTGCTTGTACAGGTACGCGGCATACCCGATGATAGGAAGGCCGCACATATTCTGCGCCATGAAAATCATGCACGCGATCTCTGTGCGACGCAGGTTCGACCTGCGGAAACACGCGACGTACGACGTATCGCTGAAGCGGCTAGCTTTCGCTTTCGAGCTCTGAGTCTTCGCACTGGCATATTCCTCCACTCGTTCAGTATGTTCCATCATGGCGACGGTGTTGTCCAACTCCCGCTCCGACGTCGCACGCCTCAGCCGCTTCAACACCTTTTTCGCCTGCTCTTGTCTCCCATGTCGCACCAACCACCAAGGCGATTCGGGCGCGAAGCAGGTCGGGATGAGGATCAACAATATCCACACCCATTGCAGCCCAAATGGGATACGGAACGACCACGTCGACTGCACTCCAGCGAGCCCACGCAGAATTCCAAGCGCGGCGAACTGCCCGAGCAACCAGCAGAGATTGATGTTGCTGGTCAGGTAACCTCGCAAATTCAAAGGCATCACTTCAGCGGCATACGTCGTCGACAAGGTCGAGAAGACGCCCCATGGAAGCCCGCACAGGATCTGCCCCGCCAGGAGCGTCTGGATATTGAAAGCGAAAAAAGGCAGGAAGACGAAGATCCCCAGAAGGATGAGTGCGCCCATCATGGTCCGACGATACCCAATGATTTCCGTCACGATCCCGTTCGCGAACAGGCCAATGATCGACCCGACCGTCGAGCCATTGCTAAGGGATGCTTGCCATTTGGTCGTGATTTGCGATTGTCCGTTCTGGTCCGGCACCCCATATTGATGTTGGAACTCATTGAAAGCATAGAAGGATGTGACAAGCGCCGTATCATAGCCTTCCATGATGATCGCAAGAGATATGATCCCCGCCCACGCGATCGCTTTGTGATAGATCCCCAGTGCAGCCCGGAACGTCATCCTGTGCTCCGCCTGGTTGGCCGTGAGTGCGGCTGTGCTGATTGTCGGGAAGCTTGCAGCTGAATGCCATGAATCCAGCCTTTGAAGTCCTCCTCGACCTTGTGGAGTGCCATTTTCGGTGGTCGGAGAATCTCCTCGTACGGCGTTGGTAAAAACTTCTGCACCGTCGTTAAATTTCAATGTTGCTTCCTGGCCATGATCGTGACCATATCGAGGGCTTGCGGGCAACGAAGCAAACTCTAGTAACTCGGATGGGTGGACCACTTTATCTTCCATTGAAGATATCGATGTCGCATTCTGTCGCCTTGGCAGATGGGGAAGGGCCAGGCTTCTGCTTCTTCTTCTAACTGTCTAATATCTTGCGGGGGGTTTAATTTGAACCACCGAAGAGCGCAACATCCGAGCAACTGGTCTTCAGACGTGGTGCTCTTTGCAAGACTCGAAGTGAACCAGCGCTGACAAGGCAAGATGATCCCATGCCCATGTTGATGAGAATTGAAAGATAGAACGCGACGTTAGTGTTCACAAGCTAAGCTCCTCGGATCACTCAAAGGCAGCAAGCAACAGCCTCAAGCCATCTGTGCATCAATTCATTGGTTTAGCCAGCTCCCTGGCCATTCACTACTCACTTGGGCCGAGATTTTCGGCGAAATTCAACCCTGCACATTCCAAAAACCTTATACCCACCACTTGGGGCTGTCAACGGAGGTGGAAAGCCATGCATGAATACCGACCACTAATGTCCAGCCACCCGCCTGGAATCTCTCCTGGTAGGCGGAGGGGAGTTGCTTTTGTGCAAATAATGACGTCCAGCGAGAGAGAGACTGGCGGGACGTCCTTCAGGTTGGCCCTTGAGCATCCCCCCAGTCTCATTAAAGTTTTTCTTTGCAGTCGTGCAGGGTTCTCCGCAAGCTGATCGCTGGATTCTGGGTTCTGTGCAGGATAATATCATCTAGGATCGCGAGAAAATTCTCTCGGCAGTAAACCGCCCCCCAGGCGGAGAACTCGAAATTGCGAGGTTTTTAACTCTTGACACGCTTGTCGCATTCTACGCAGGATAGCTGCGGTGGCTGAGTCTCGCCCACGAGGCTGTCCAAGGGCCTTTCCAGTCCCCGAAGACATGAATGCCTAAGAACCGGATTCACTTGCCGCTTTGCTCATGCCATGAACATTGTTCCACTTGGGATGAAATTCAGAAGGCGTGAAAGCCCCAGGCCTTGGCATTTGACTGCATGTGTATGCTTGGGACGTTTGTGTTGCAGCACAATCAGACTCGCACAGTTTTCGAAGTGCACTGTGCCTCAAGCCTTCAAACCGCCCAAATGGCTCTGCCAATCCCGACAAAAGCTTGAGGGATACAAGAAGTAACCATCTACGCTTGGTTCCTTTAATGCCATGGACTTAGTCACAAGAGCCACGCTAAACCTGGAGTTCGACTTGAGGCGTATGACCAGCTGACTGGCGGAAATGGCGGCGGGCAGGCGGGAAATGCAGATCCACCGCGATCTCAGCACCCTTCAGGCCCTTCTCGGCTTCGAGAGAAAACTAGCTTGCTGCGGGGAATGCTTTCAACACCTCCCCCATAGGCTGAACGGCCAGTATATCCTGTTCTTTCTAGGATACCATCATGGTGGAATGAGCGTTAATGCTTCGCCTAGATACTCACGCGAGAATTCGCGAAGCATGTGTCGTTAATGCCTGCTCGATGAGAAATGGCCAATTGAGCCGAAGACCGTTGTTTTCCACCATTTGCAGCCTCTGGTACCACGCTCTGGATTGGTGTGGTTTGAATCTATCCGAAGCATCTCGAGTACCTCGTGGACACGGTCGCATGTTCCATCACATCTCTACATAAACCAGCTGATGTCTGTCAAGGAAGATCATCAGTTCTCCTCCAGCAACCAAGAAAACTTACCATTCCACCATTCTACGACCAACAAACTCGATTTTCGAAATGGACGATAAGATTCGCGAGACTACTGAGGTAGATGAGGCCAATGGCAACTTCGATCGGTCATGGAGAGACGAGCAATGGGGCGATCGCAAGTTGAGTGTTGCCGCACACGACTTTGCCCAAGACGAGAAGGACATGACCATCCGACAAGCCCTGGCGGTCTATAGGAAGGCTATCCTCTGGTGCCTCATCATATCTACCTGTGTCATCATGGAAGGTTATGATACCAATCTCCTTGGAAACTTCTTCGCATACCGTAAGCAAGCTAGATACCAATCTATCCCTCTGCTGACCAGAACACAGCATCTTTCCAGCTCAAGTACGGTGACTATGTAGGCGTCACTAAGCAGACGCCTACCGGCTACTCATTGACGGCTGCTTGGCAGAGTGGCTTGGGTCAAGGCGCAGGTAAGCATTGATATGCAGAGAGAGTCATTGTGCAACGATCACTGACCCGGGGATGCACAGGCTGCGGATCCATCATCGGAACGATCCTCAATGGCTGGCTTGTCGCTGCCTTTGGCCCACGAAAAGTGCTCCTCTGCACGCTTTGTGTTATGAGCTGCTTTCTCTTCATCGTCTTTTTTGCTCCCTCGAAACCAGTCCTGCTCGTCGGCCAGATTATGCTCGGCTTTGAATGGGGAATCGTGAGTTTCATGTGAATCTGAAGTTGAGTTGTACTTACACATCCTATAGTTTGCGACCACAGCTCCTGCGTACGCTTCGGAGGTCCTCCCTCTTCAGATCCGTGTCTACTTTACCTCGTACACCAACATGTGCTTTATCATTGGCCAATTAATCAGTACAGGTGTTCTGAGGGGTTTGGTGCATCGAACGGACCAGTGGGGCTACCGCATCCCCTACGCCCTGCAATGGTTCTGGCCACTGGTTCTTGTTCCGTTGATCTTCTTTGCACCAGAATCCCCATACCATCTAGTCCGGCACAACAGGCTGGAAGAGGCAGAACAGTCAATTCGTCGTCTCCAAATACCATCTCCCATGTTGGATCCAAAGCGAACATTGGCACAGATTGTCTACACGAATAACCTGGAAGAACAGCTATCCGTTGGCACTTCATACTATGACTGTTTCAAAGGCTTCGAACTGCGACGTACTGAAATCGCCTGTGTCGTCTTTGGAGGTCAGTTGGTTTGTGGTTTGTGCTTCGCCTACGCATCCACATATTTCTTCCAGCAAGTTGGTCTGGACACGGATGCCGCATACTCGCTGGGCCTAGGAGCCAATGCTCTCGCTCTTTTTGCGTGCTTCTGCAACTGGTTCCTCCTCATGCCGTGAGTCTTCCTGATTACCCCAGAGCGGTCACCCCGCCATTCCGATCTCCAGGCATCGTGTTGACTGATAATAGTTACTTTGGACGACGAACTGTCTATGTTTGGGGTATGGCTGCTATGGCCATCGAGTTGTGCATCATCGGAATCCTCAACCCATGGACGAATCGAACATCCGTTGGATGGGCGCAGGCTATCATGACTTTGGTGTGGACCTTTACATTTCAATTGTCTGCGGGACAGCTAGGTAAGACAAGTCACCGTACAGAAATGCAACAGGACTGACGGAAAACAGGCTGGGCACTACCCGCTGAGATTGGCTCTACACGTCTCAGACAGAAGACCGTATGTCTAGCGCGCAACGTATCCAACATCACCGGTGTCATCGGTGGTTCACTTGAAAACTATTTCATGAACCCCAACGCATGGAACCTTCAAGGTTATACTGGTTTTGTCTGGGGTGGATGCGCATGGTTGGTCTTCATCTGGGCATACTTCAGACTCCCAGAGACAAAGGTTAGTATACTATTCAATTCCAACGCCTCTCCGCACCATCACTCACATCGAGTCTAGGATCGAACATTCCACGAGCTTGATATCCTATTCGCCAAGCGCGTTCCAGCACGCCAGTTCGCCTCCACTGTCCTCGACGAGTTCGACGAGCATCAGCAAAATCAACTTGCAGAGCGCTATTCTGTCGCCGGACAGCCACCTCGACGACCATCTATGGTGCCGTCAGTCACAAACATCCTCGCGTCTCATGGACGTGCAGAAGACGCTGCTGCCCAGCGCAGAGCTAGTGTGGTCTCGGGCGCACAGGAGCATCGTCGTCCTTCTATCGCACCGGCTGTCACTGAGTACTTGAAAAGACACTGAAAAGTCTGGGCAGAGACTGGGTGGAATAGGACTGCGAAGGCATAGGATCTAACCAGGCGAGCTGATGGAGACGGGGAATTGTGAGGGCTTGCGGAACCGAGAATGACGACTGTGGATAGTACAGGAAGCGAGGTGGATTTGAGCTCATGTTCATCTGCGATATTGTATCCCTGGACTTTGGCATCTGTTTCGTAACTTGCTCATGACCTGCGACTAAGTTAAAATCCCAACATGTTTTGTATACACATAATTTGAGCAATCCCTTCATATCATCCTTGAGATGAGGCGCCCATCGCAGCGCCATTCTGCGTTTGATTGGTTGGGCGGATGGACATTCGTCCGCAACCATGCCACATTTGGGAACATGGACCCTTTCGGCAAAGCTCCACTTCTGCGCAAGGCTCTAGCACCAAGAGAACGCGCTGGCTCCTCCTGCCGATGCTATACTGAGATGATACATGAAGCAGCATCGAATGGACAGGCAGAACAATTCTTCGATGGACGAGTGGCCGGTTAGGAAAGACAGAGTTGTGAGGGCGGGCGAGAAGTGGAGTATCTGGGAGAAAACAAAGCCTGGTTTGCGAAGAGCATATGGGATGCCCAACGAGTAGCGTCTACGAGATCTCTCGGCCGGGTTCTGAATCTCTTCTGAACAGTTATTCAGATATTGGTTTGTAAGCGCCACTGAAGTTGCTAAAGCGGTGGACTTCAGCAGCTATAAGAGCAGGTGGCCTTCTTCGTTGGGAACCTCGAACATCAGTCTCCCGAAGCAATTGCAACATCCAGTACTTCACCAGATATCTCCCTGGCCGAATTCCAAAAACAAGAATCTGAAAGGGGCAAAGAAGAAATTGAACTCACCATGGCCAAGACGCAACTCAACCTCAGCAAGCCCGGCCGAGCCGTCAACGTCGGCGTTATTCTCATGGGAGGGTACACCATTCCTTCCCTCCACTTGACCACCAATGTAAGCTAACGTACGAGACACAGCGAAACTGAAGCCTTGGACGTTGCGCCGGTCGATATTCTTCATGGTCTGTCTAGGAGTTTTCTCAATGAGTGGCCGGAGGCCATCTTGGACCCAAAACTCAAAGAGGAGGCCCTTGACATGAACTTCTTCTGGGTCAACGAAACTGGAAAATTAGCGAAGCTGACTGGAGGTCTCCGTGTTCAACCAACGGTAAGCATTTGATCGGGGCCATGTCGTTATAGGGCTTTGTGTCAATGTCCATTATCTCGATACTGACGAGCTCAGCACAATTTCGAATCCGCCCCGGCCCTGGATATCACCATCATGGGCGCACATAATATGAACTACAAACCGAATGAGAAGGAGCTCGCTTATGTCCGCAAGGCATACGACGAGGCTGCAGCCTTCATCACGATCTGCGGCGGGATACAAGCTGCCCTCGAAGCCGGCGTCCTCCAGGGCAAATCAGCAACTGGGCCACGAGCATTACTTCCTATGGCGCAGGAGCTTTCTCCAAACACTGAATGGCTTGAAAAGCGCTGGCACCGCGATGGAAAGCTCTGGACGAGTGGAGCGTTACTGAACGGCCTTGATCTCATGTATGCCTTTGTCAACGAATATTGGGGTGGTGAAGGCACTTTGATCGAGTTTTTGCTCCGCTTGGGCCATTGTCCTGTGCGTGATGTCAACTATGCGGATGCTCCCTCGAAATTGTAGATAGTTTTTGGGTCTGCAAGAGCAGAGCACACGTAGATGGAGAGAATGGGCCGTGGATGAGAACCGAGGAATGCACCGGCATGCCTAGGAAGGATATATCGCCTGCTTTTTGTGCATGAGCTACAGTGAGTCAGAGACTGCCCAGTGGCGTGGCGTGGCGCTCGGGAACCGTCCGGGCGTATCGCCAACCAAAGTTTCCAGAAAACCACACCGTCAAAGGGCGCAATTACTCAGCTGAAATGTTTTTATTTTTGCGGGGCGGCCGAACCCACTTCGTTCCTTTTTATTTCAAGAATAAGAGCACATGAGTGACTGGTTTAATGAGACTGCCACGGTGGGTTCGAGGGTAGTTGATGATTGAATCTCCCTTTCCAGGCAATCCCATCCTTCAAACTGTTCCCTGCCCAGATCCGAGAAACTCGTCTTGAACTTCAGTGACATCAGACTTGAAGAATGTCATCCACTCAGACCGAAAGCCGTATTCATTTGACGGCAGCTGTTCATGGGCCTATAACGCCTGTTGATTCTGGCGATCAGGAGTTATCGGCAAGGGAGCTCCAAGACTGGAATGCTTCTACGCGGATTTCGGCCGCCGACAATGTTGTAGAAGCGTCCCGCCTTGCAGACGAGAGTGCTCCTGAGGGTGGATATGGCTGGGTTATTGTTGCAGCGTGCAGCCTACTCACTTTCTGGTTTGTGGGGACGACATACAGCTGGGGCGTTATTCAGGATGCTCTCGTGGAAGCGAAACTGTCGAAAGCCTCAACGCTCGCATTCATCGGCTCCCTTGCTGTTGCATGTAACGCTGCCTTTGCCGTCATCAATGGACGTCTAGTCAGAGCGATCGGCGCTAGGAACGTGGCCTTTCTTGGAGTTTTCCTGATGGGACTTGGACAGATACTGAGTGGTTGGGCATTGAAAAGTGTTGCAGGCTTGTTCATCACGGCAGGTTGTGTCATGGGATATGGAGTTAGTTGCAGCTTTATGGTAAGCTCACCCTGCGAGATTGTAGAAGGGTCTGGGTACTGATATCACCGGGATGACCAGGTTGTCTCCATAACACCGGCGCAGTATTTTCGAAATCGTCGAGGTCTTGCGAACGGCATAGTGTTTGCTGGAGGAGGCATTGGAGGAGCCGTTATAAGTTTGTCTATGTCTGCAATCGTTGAGAGACTTGGTGCAGCCTGGGCTTTCAGACTAATTGGTATCGTTACATGGGCGACTGGGTTTCCTGCGGCATGGTTCATCAAAGAAAGGACACCTGTGAAGACTGCTGCCTTTGTTGAGTGGTAGGTCTGATCTTCGACTCTTCAAATTGAAGTCTAACAGCTTTTAGGAAGCTGTTCCGCGATCCCAAGTTCACCGTGCTATTCATAGCAGGAACTGTTGGTAAGTCAGAGCTGCGGCCTAAATATGACTCAGTATTTTGACAAGATACCAGCGACCTTCCCACTCTTCGTCCCTCCCTTCTTCTTACCGCTTTATGCACGTTCAATTGGCCAATCGGCACAAGTGGGTGCAGCCCTAGTTGCAGGATTCAACTTCTCTTCAGCTCTAGGGCGGGTGCTCTCAGGTTTGCTGAGTGATAGATTTGGCTCCGTCAACAGTCTTTTGCTGTCCCTCGTCATTAGTGCAGTCAGCATGCTTGTGCTGTGGCCTATTTCTACCTCTCTTGCACCGCTGATTGTCTTTCTGATCATAAACGGGATGGGAAATGGGGGATTCTTCGCCATTATGCCTACTGTGGTTGGAAATGTCTTTGGGAGTGCAAGGGTATCAGTTGCAATGGGAATGATGGTGACAGGTTGGACAGGCGGATACCTTCTCGGTGCTCCGATTGCTGGATATCTGTTGGAAGCGTATGGGGGTGAGACAGGTGGATTTAAGTCTTACAGGCCAGCTATATTCTACGCTGGCTCTATGGCGCTCGGTGCAGCTGGAATGGTTGCATATGTGCGTTTCAGCATGTCGTCAAAGATCACAGCACGTTACTAAGAGTGCATTTCAAAGTGCACTAGCAGTTGGGCCTCGTCGACGCATCACCCACAGGAGGTCAATTGCAGTGTATAAATTCTGGAGGTATAAATATGGTCCTTCTGCGGCTTGAACCTTAATATACACATCGAACCCGAGAGGCGAATCTCGGATGGTTAACCTACTTTTAGTTACAACTATTTACACCATGGTGGTACAATTAAAAACTTCCCAGCGCACTCTTTCGCTTTCCGTACGGGTAGACTACCAGTGCACTGAGGTACAGTCCGACGCTGATACCGATAGCAACCTGGACCATACTGTAGCCAACGTTGAAGATCGTTCCGTCTGAGTTACCGTGTTGGCCTTGGCTTATAGCGGTGGCCGTACTGTTCCCAGAAATTTCATTCGCAGAGTTGACACCAGCCACCAATGAACCGGATGATGCCAGACCACCAGGAACTTGACAGTAAATTGCAGGTAGCATCGCTGTTGCTGCAAGGCCACGGAACAACCGGGAGTACAAGTTAGAAATACAGCCAATGACGAATGCGCCGATGGCGTTGGCGACTTGCGGGTTGCTCGACAATTGAGTCGAAATCCAGAAGTTTGCCTGATGTCCACAAACCGCAATGAATGCCATGACAGGTAGCTGTCGCCATCGTGCTTGATATATGAGCCCTGTACAGCATGCAAAGAGCGGAGCCCAGATAAAGCGGGTGTGAATCAATTTCCAATTCATGTCCGCCGCGAACCAGGGTGGAATGTCGCATGTCGTCGAGGAAACAGCATCTTTTTTCATCAGTCCGAAGATTGTTGTGCCAATGAGCAGTCCAAAAGCGAGAAACAGGACGTAGACGATGACATACACCATGCGAACTGAACCAGAGATCAAATTTCGACCCTGCAATTCGAGTGCTGCATTCAACATCATGAAACCCGGGAGAATCATAGCGATGGCACTTTGTGCCATGGCAGAGAAGCAGAATACATAGCTTCCATCGTGGTACTGAATTGACCCGAGAGCGCGCGCCACGAATGCCGCCACAACGGAGGCAAAGACCTCGAAGACATTGCTAAAGTGCTCAGATCTTGGAACGACTTTGACCGTCATAAAGCCAATGGTACAGCCCAAAAGGAATATCGGACCAAAATCAATGGGACGGCTTTCGAAGGAGAAGGGCCCAACCACAACCGAAGCCACGCCGAACAAGAAGATTCGGAAGAGCTCGGAATAGGTATCTGGTCGCTTGCGAATAGCGTCAATCTCTTGGATACCCTGCTCTGGGGTTAGTTTATCATGAATGACGCATTTGTATACGTTGAAAACGTCTTTCAATCGAGCGAAATCGAGACCGCCTCGTTTCCTAACAATATCGACATTGTTGGCATGGATCGTTCGATCTGCAAAAGTGCAGATCACGGCACCGGGGATATGGAGAAAGTCGGCGTCAATGAGGATGGCTCGAGCAGAAGCACCGAGATACTCTTCAATACGATGGGTGGGTGCACCATATTCCATCAGCGCCCCGCAGAGCTTGAGCAAATAGTCTCGTCGGGCGATAATGTCGGCGACCTCCGTGATCAAACCCACATGATTCTCAAGTGAGCCGTTCGAATTCCGATCATGGTTGCGGGTTTTGCCATGTGTGATAATGTCAACGGCTGTGGAGATCATGTCAGCTGATTTGGGACGCACTGCCCTCGGTCGTGGTATTGTACCCATTCCTGCGACACTGGGACCCGTAGATGACAAAGCTGCTTGCATCAAAGCCGCTGCGGTTGGGTTAGACTGCTCTGGCTTGTCGTACCATTTCACCTTTCTGTTGGGCGTTGATGTGCCCGAACTTGGAACTGACGTCGTAAGCGAGTGTGCATGGTGATGTGCTTTCACATCGTGCTTTGGTGTTACAGCTCTTTGCGGATGAGAGGGTTTCTGCTTGCTCGCAAAGTCTTGTTGCAGGTGATTGAGCTTGTATGTAAGGAGGGCTCCAAAGAGGCCAGGTTTGTATTGCTCAGGTGCGGGCACATAGTCAATATCATGGATGTGTTCGTCGATGGAGGCCTCTTGAGTGTCGTAGCTAGAGCGATTAGAATCAAACAAATGCGACACTCCGAGGATTGACCTACTTCGCTGCCATAGAATATGTGGAATGAACATTGTGGCCTAAAAATGTGTTCACTGTCTCAGCGGCAGTCTTGGTATAATGCAATTGGCCTGATCCATCCTCGCCATCTTCATGATTTTGCTCCGACTCATGATGTGGGTCGGATGATTTCTCCTGGTTTTCTAGAGAGCCGCCATGAACCTGGGTGTAAAATGCATTTGATGGTCTGCGATGAGAGGGTCTGTATGTCTTATTGTGTTGTGATCCCCTTACCCGATCAAGGACCTTCGACCATACCGGTTGGGATGTTTGAGGCTCATCACTTTGTGGTTCCTTGTTTCCCTCAGGATCATCTTGATTAGATTCGGGAGTTACGTTCCGGATGCCATCGCCCTGGCTATTCGGCGCGGCACTCCATTGTTGGATTGGCTGTTGGACCCCGAGATCACTTGATTCGGAATTGCCGTGATGTCCAGGTTCCTCTGCAGGCTGGCTACCGTCTCTCTCGAAATTTCCTGCATCCACTTGAGTTGAATTAAAATGAACGTGCTGTGCTTGTTCTGAATTTGCTCCTTCAGCCCCCATATGGACTTGTGTAAACCCCGTCAAGTACAATCACAAAAACGCTATCAGAGATCACGAGGAATGGTCGACAATGTGAACGAATGAGAATGGAAAACTGTAAAAATGCTGCTTGGATGTCGTTGATATAACGAGGAACGCGTAATCGGGATAGTAAGTGCCATGATTGCCAACCATTATATGATGTCGTAAGAGTCGGAGATTATACTTTTTCTATGCATTTGTGACGGAGCATTTGCTCAAATGTAACTAGAAATTGAAAATTTTCAGTGTCCAACGGGCTTCTTATGTGGTAATGCCAAACATGTTTGAGGCTGGTGTCTTAATTTAGCCTCCACCTGGAACTTCTCAAACGGGTAAAGAATTCCAGCGGGAGGCGACCCTCCGGGTGAGCATTTGGGCCTGAGGGCCTCTCAGCTCTTGCGGGAGGGTTACGGCAAAGTAGGAAGCCCAGAATATCATTTACCTGCTTCAGGCTTGCCCCCTTTCCAACGCCTGGAACTCCCCATGTGATATGTGTCCTCGTAAGTCTTGAAGGGGTTGATTAGTATCTATATGCCTTTCCGCTATGGCCTCCATCCTCGTATCCCTCTATTCCTCGATAGGCGTCTAGCTGCCCTTCCAAATTAGGCTTTTCCATAGAGTTCATTCCACAATATGAGTAACCTGGCGACTCTCAGCATGGCACTTTTGTGGAGGCGGGAGATTGGCAAGAGGATAAGGGACATGAACATACTTCATAACTTTTAGAAACAAAGATTCGGTCGGGCGTAGCAAGTATTTCTTGGTGACCATGCTGACTCCCAGCGCTAATCAATGTCTGGACGGGACTTTTTAATCCTGGCGTGCCTGGGAATTCGTGGGCCCTCATGCTGTCGCCATGGAGCCGGCTGGGAACTCTCCGGCATGCTTGGTATTCTTTCACTCCTAGCTGCTTCTCAGCAGGGTGATTCGTCACGTAGTGCAGAGCAAGGATCCCAATCGTGACTTAAGCAAGAATAAGTATATGTTCCGCAAGACACGGCCGAGATTGAGGTACATACCATCCAAGGTGCAGAACATAAAGCACATCCATTCCTCTTCGCGGCCGCTCATATAGAATAAGATCGAAAGATTGATGGTCGTAGCTAGCAGCATGATGCACATTCCATGGAGTGTCCTTTTCGCAAGTTTCCGCAGATTATCTTGCCGACCATCCTCAGGCCTTGTTGGAAAATTGAGCGATATGTGCCTCGATGCTGGATTTTTGGTGGTAAATGCTAGTCGTCTCAGAATGTCTGAGATCATCCCAGGTCTGGAGAAATATAGAAAGTGGCCAGTTAGGTAGAGGTTGATCGTAATATCGTAGATCAAGAGTGGCAGGGTGACCTTGAAAGGGAGTCCGATGCGGCACCTTCCCTCTGAAAGCTCGGCAACTGGGAAGATGAAGGACAGGATTGCAATTGACCCGAAGCCCAAGACAAGGATGGCGATGTTGGCGATATACCAGTTGTCGGTCAGGCGAGTGTATCTTCGGGAGCGGACGATGTGGATCCGCTCAATCAAGAACAAGTAGAGGATGACCTTGTCAACGACGTAGAAGACAAGGCAGAGCATAATCGATGTAAGACATGCCCCCTGGCTTTTAATTTGGTAGCCGAATCGTAGAGTAGCGACGGCAATGATGAAGCATATGCCCCAGAAATAGACAACGATCAGGTACACGCGGATGGCAGGCAGCCGTGCCACTGACTTTAGCGGTAAGCGTTGTGCACGGAGAGCTATTGAGAGATTAGCCCGCCCATCTTCTGCACATACTTGAGATTTACTCACCGAAGCAAGATGAGACCAGGCATAAACAAACCAGGCAGACAAGAAGATATGAGAGCCTTCCTTCAAGAGGGGTAGTGTCTACCGGTGGCATTGCTGAGGTACTGCTGGTCATCGGTATTGTTAGGTGCCGCACCACCATTCCCTTCGTCCCATGAAGGTGCTTGCAAGGCGGATAATCGACGCCATTATATCAGGCAAAGACTGCTCGGTTGGCGTTGATACTTCTGCCAGTTTTGTGATCTGCAGTGGAACGGACCGGGCTCTACCCAAGCTCAGATTACGAGCTCAATGGAGGCGAGGAGAAGCTAAGCCAACCGAGAAGTATCTTATCCGAGATTCAGGTCACCTGTATTACTCGTACTAGCTCGATGGCTGTTCGTAGGACGAGGGCTCCCTAGCCAATGCGAACCGAAAACATAGCTTCTGGGGAATACCGTTCGTAGAGGCTTAGGCTTCTTCATCTCTGCGTGAATGCACCAAGTTAGACCCAACCACGCAAGGGCCGGCGGACAGGTATGTAACTAAAAAAGCGGATGATCTCGATCCAATTTTTCGGCTAGGAATATGCAAGTGGCCCGTTACAGGCGTGCGGATGCGGATAACAGCAAGCCACGACGAGCTCTAAAATGGCCAGACCCATCCAACGTTCAACCTAGTGTCCAAAATTGTCATGCCTCTACGTCAATCACGAACAATGGCGTGCAGCACGAATGTCACTCGCATGAGGGCTGCAGCCAGAGCAATCATCCTCCAGTCTGTGATCCGAGCCCGCTGAACCGAGAGGGGGTGATGGGAACTTTGCGACAGGAAAGTTTCCATTGGCAGCCTGATAGGGAGAACTGTGCGCTTGAAGGATACCTGAGCGATCCGTTCCATTCTTCTCAAGAAAACTGAGACTCAGCTGTGCTTTGTTGAACCACTGCAGGTCCTCGGTGGAGAAGACGAGGTATCACAAACCAATACGGAGTGCAAGCCAATACGGAGTACGTACGAAATAGGTACTCCGTGGCTGCCAGATACTATTGATTGCACACATCACCCATGCAGGAGAGCACTTTTGCTCGGGAGGTTACACCACGCCATGCCCTGTCATCAACAGGTTTGCTCGGTTGCCACGGTCCACGTAATGTGTTTTTGACAGAAGACAGAACGCTGGCGTTCGTCCACGCTCACCACAAGGACAGTTGGCAAAGAGCCCCCTTCTCAAAGCCAGACCAGGAAATCGACCGCATTTTGGGGTCCAGGCCACCAAATGACAGCAGGCTAACCCTGCATAGCATGAGTACGATGGCACGAAATCTTTCGAGCTCCTTGGGTTACTTAGAATGTGACGGTAATGAGCCTTTGGGTCTCGCCGATTCTTCGATCATTCGCACAAGACACGTTTGGACCGCGGGTGGTTTTCGCAGCCATGGCAAAAGGAGGGATACAGCTTAGTACCAGGAGCTCCATGATTGCTATGACCTCTGAACTGGGTTCCCTACATTTGCCTAGACATGACATGCTAGGGGTGCGTTGAAAGACGTGGACAATGATGAGGGCATGACTGAACTGAACATCTCAATTTCAAGAGTTCTTATCTGATGGAGCGGTTGCACGTGTGTCACATCCGGGTGACCTGGTACTCCCTCCTTTTCGTGCCACTTGCTCGTGGATCTAGCCGCACTGGATTCCACGGACCACGGTTACCTATTTAGTCAGCCCTCGTAAAATTCCTTGGCCGATCAATTCTTCGAACCTGGCTTGTCCAGCTGATTCCAGCCTTTCGAAGTCCTTTATCAGCGTGCATGCTTTCCTGACCTAAGGTGCTACCATGGCCCTAGCCGTCAAGATGTACAGTACGTACCCATCATCCCCAGCCAGAAGGAAACAATGCGGAGCAAACTTGCGGGGTTGGCTCACCCCCACCCGGAAACAGGAAGTCCACGAAGTACCTCGGACCCTCGGTTACGAGAGTGTTTGTCGGGTGTCATATTGATTTAGACGTGCTCTTACCTCGCCTCTCAACGACAAAGCAGTCATGGCGAATGAGATCCGTTACGATAACCAGGTGGCCATTGTCACCGGCGCAGGAAATGGACTCGGAAAAGAGTACGCCAAATTCCTTGCCTCCCGTGGCGCAAAGGTTGTTGTCAATGACCTCGGAGGCTCATTTGACGGAAAAGATGGTAAGGCCGGAGCAAAATCGAGAATTGCGGATCTGGTTGTGAATGAAATCAATCGCGACGGTGGCATCGCGGTGGCGAACTATGATGCGGTACAAAATGGAGAGAGAATCGTCCAAACCGCCATCGACAATTTCGGTGGAGTTGACATACTGATCAACAATGCCGGCATTCTTCGCGATGTCACGCTTCGAAATATGAAGAATGAAGATTGGGACATCATAATGGAGGTTCATGTTCACGGCGCTATGAAAACCACAAGAGCGGCGTGGCCATATATGCGGAGACAGAGGTATGGGAGGATCATCAATACTTCTTCATCGTCGGGGCTATTTGGAAACTTTGGACAAAGTAACTACGCAGCAGCGAAGATGGCCCTGGTAGGGTTTGGTGAGACTCTGGCAAAGGAAGGGGCCAAATACAACATACAATGCAACATTCTTGCTCCAGGAGCTGCAAGCCGGCTTACGCAGACCGTTTGGACACCCGAGATGATGGATATCATGAAGCCAGATTGGGTTGTTCCGCTGGTTGGAGTCCTTGTCAGCAGCCAATGTCGAGAGACGGGTAGCATCTTCGAGGCTGCAGCCGGGCATTACAGCAAAATTCGTTGGGAACGGAGTCAAGGATTTCTTGCGAACCCAGACTATTTGAGCACGGACTTGGTGCTTCAGAACTTCGCAAAGATAACAGACTGGAACCGGGCAGAATATCCGAGAGACGCAGCAGATATTATGGGGCTGCTCCAGAAAGCCAAAGCTCTACCCAGTTCAGATCTTCCGGCAGAAACTAAATTCAAAGACCGTGTCGTACTCGTAACCGGCGGGGCGAACGGCCTAGGAAGAGCATATGCCACCCACTTCGCGAAGCTAGGTGCCAAGGTCGCAATAAATGATGTTAAGAATGCAGAGGAGTTGGCCGACGAGATCCGTACCCTTGGCGGAGAAGCGATTGGGATATCGATGTCAGTGGAAGAAGGACAGAAAATCGTAGAAAAGGTCGTCTCAACCTACAATCGGATTGACATCATCGTCAACAATGCGGGTGTCCTGGGGGATAAGGCATTCGTTAACATGACTGATGAACAGTGGCATACAGTGATGAACATACACTTGCGTTCCACTTATCTCATTACCAAAGCAGCGTGGCCCTATATGACAAAGCAAAGATATGGACGTATTGTCAACATCACGAGCACAAGTGGAATATATGGAAGTTTCGGCCAGGCCAACTATGCTGCTGCGGTGAGACATTCATTTTATATTAATCCTGACATACTAACCTAACACTCATCCCTAGAAATGTGGCATTATTGGGTTCACGAAGACAACCGCTCGTGAGGGCGCCAAGTACAATATTGTTGTCAATGCTGTTGCTCCTTCAGCTGGCTCCAACATGACGCGAACCGTCTGGTCTGAGGAGGATGTTGCTGCAGTAAAGCCTGACTACGTTGCACCTCTTGTTGCTGCTTTGTGTAGCGACAGACCGCCAGCAGCAGGTCAATTGTACGAGGCTGGAGGTGGCTGGTTTGCAGCAACACGATGGCAAAGGGCCAGAGGGGTTGACTTTGAGCATCAGAAGGGTGTCCCAACAGTAGAGCAAGTTGCGAAGGTAAGGGCCAGGCATTATTTCGAAAGGGGTAGAGGCGATAGCTAACCCTACAAAGGCTTTTTCTGAGATCTGCAACTTCGACAACGGCCTTGCAGATAATCCCGATACTCCGCAAGAAGGGAGTAAGTGGACGATGGGGAATGCAATGAAGAATCCAAGCGTGGTGAGTCTAAAGTCCTTCATCTCGGACGCAGAAACTGACAGCAAATCAGGCCGCCAGCATGTCGCAAGAAGATCGCGCGAACCGAAAATATATTTCAAAGATTCAAGGAGCGATTTCGATGCAACCGGGGAAGTCGACATATGTCTATTCGGACAGGGAAGTGATCTTGTACAACCTTTCACTGGGAGTGCACCGCACAGACCTGAACCTTGTCTACGAAAATGCAAAGGACTTCCAAGCCTTGCCGACGTTTGGTATTATTCCAACTTACTTTTCAAAGACCGCATACGACTTGAAGGACATTATTCCAAACTATCAGAAGCACATGCTGCTACACGGAGAGCAATACCTTGAAATCAAGAAGTTCCCCATTCCGACATCAGGCATTCTCAAAACCGAAACCCGTTTGATTGAAGTCGTGGATAAGAAAAATGCTGCCTTGGTGCGAAGCGGCTCTCTCACGGTTGATGCAAGAGGTGACCCGGTCTTCTACAATGAAGGTGTTGCGTTCATTCGTGGCTCAGGCGGGTTTGGGGGTCAACAACAACCATCCAACCGTGGTGCGGCGACAGCATCAAATGATCCACCCTCTCGAGAACCGGATCGAATTGTCGAAGAGAAAACCTCGGATGATATTGCTGCACTTTACCGTCTCATGGGGGACCGCAACCCCCTTCATATTGACCCAAAATTCGCTGGCGCAGGAGGCTTCAGCGTTCCGATCCTCCATGGGCTAGCAACGTTCGGAATCAGCGGTAAACATGTTTATCAGACCTACGGGGCGTTCAAAAATGTCAAGGTCCGATTCAGTGGCACTGTTCTACCAGGCCAGACGGTGGTTACCAAGATGTGGAGGCAAGCAGGAAAAGTTGTCTATCAAGTTGTTGTCAAAGAGACTGGTAAAGTTTGCATCAGCAATGCGGCGGCCGAACTTCTCGCAGGAACCCCAATGCTGTAGGGAGACATCCTTTGTATGTTGATACTTTGCAAACATATAGCATCACGTTGACCTCAGATGATGATCAAACAATATTACCCACCTCGGTTTGCAAGGTCGTTGAATGCCTCGGAAGGTTGAGGAATTCCAAGACTTCAGATCACGGAGCCCGTCTTGGCCACCGTCCCCACTCCCGTCCCAGCTGGAGCCCCGAGGAGTCCAAAGTCTCGTTTATGCTGTCGCCAGTGCCTTATCTGCTCCAAACACAAGGACGGCATGTACCCCAGAGTTCGGAACTGTGCATAATACTCGCGGGACAAGGCTTTCGCGATGTAGAATGGTTCCCGCCGAAGCGCGGAGTTCCCCCATATCGCTACTTCCAAGAGTCTTAGACACGGAAGGACTTTTTGTGTCTTGGCTAACATTACAAGAGCGGTGTTTGTGGCCTGAGAGTGTTTGAAGACATCTGCATGGACGAAAGGAAGCCACTAAAGCAGTGGGCGTGCGAAAAGATGGGTGTTATCAGCTCAATCAACTATAAAGCCAGGCTCCCCAGCACCAACTGCCTGCTAACCCACTGCTACATCCAAATGACAGTAGTCTTGCCCTGGCAAACGTTCCGTCATGACTTCTGTGCCAATCTCTCAGTCACTCGACACGAGTGAAAAGTTTTCGTCCTCCGCATTGGGAGTTGAAGAGACGAATAAAGATGAGTTACACGACGCCGAATCTGCAGGATTTGATCTAGCAGCCACGAAACGATTGGTTCGAAAGATTGATTTTGTTATCATTCCTTTCGTTGCTCTCTTGTACGTCAACTGTCCTCGCCGAAAGTCATGTACTTGAAGTCAAACAAATGCTGACGAGGCGGATACCAGATACCTCCTCAGCTTCCTCGACCGTACAAATATCGGAAATGCTCGCCTTGCTGGCCTTGAGGCGGACTTGGGAATGACCGGTCTCGACTACAATGTAGGTGTGCCACATCCTGTACCTGGAAGCGGACTGAATAGGTCAGATTGCGGTCGCGGTGTTCTTTCCCGGATACGTTCTATCTGAAGTACCCTCCAATATGATGTTGAAAAGATTCCGTCCTTCCGTTTGGATACCATCTATCATGGTTGTATGGGCCATTTGCACCACTTTGATGGGTGTCGTCCACAACTTTGGCGGACTCGTTGCTGCGAGAACAGCACTGGGCTTCGCGGAAGGAGGACTGTTTCCTGGTGTTTCATACTAGTAGGTTGCAAACCCATGGCTAAGGATGATACTGACGAGTTTTGAAGCATTACCATGTGGTATCGGAAGAGAGAATGGGGGTTTCGACTTGCGTTGTTCTTTTCGGCTGCGACAGCAGCAGGTGCCTTCGGAGGCTTGTTGGCCCGTGGAATCATGGAAATGGATGGGGTCGGGGGCAAAGCCGGATGGGCATGGATCTTTATCCTCGAAGGTCTTCTTACCCTCATCATCGCCATCGCTGCGTATTTCTACATGACCGACTATCCTGCCAAAGCCAAATTCCTCACGCAGGAGGAAAGAAATGAGACAACCCGGCGGCTGATGGAAGATCGAACTGCTCTCGCCGATGAATACAACACGAGATATATGTGGCATGCCTTTCAAGACTGGAAGATCTGGGTGAATGTGCTCATCACAATCGGGTGCGTCGATGCTCTAGGGTGATTCTTGAGAGCAATTGCTAACTCCAGACCGACTAGGAACTACACCAACGTGTACTGTGTGTCCCTGTTCCTCCCAACTATTGTCAGAACGCTAGGGTATGCAAATGAAACTGCTCAGCTCATGTCGGTGCCTCCTTATGTGCTTGCATGCATTATCTGCATTGGTGCTGGTTACCTTGGCGACAGACTACAAACACGTGGAGTCATCCTCATTGCCTTCTTCACCTCCGGGATTGTTGGATTAGTGATGACGGTTGCAAGCCATAACTACAATGTCAAATACGCTGGATGCTTCTTCGCGGCACTTGGTATCTTTGCAGCTGTACCACAAGGCGTGGCTTGGACCAGTGCAAATGCTGGTGGCACGACGAAGAGAGGAGTGGCAATTGCCCTTCACGTTGGCGGGTGAGTGAAACTGACGACCTGGTCTCATCTGAAGTCGGCCTAACAAAGACTCTTAGTGGGAATTGCGGCGGAATCATCGCATCGTTCCTATTTCTCCCCAGGCACGCACCACGATATATTCCAGGATTCTGTGCGCTGATTGGATTGCTTGCCATGTCTCTGATCTTATCAGTCTGCATGACGATCTACTACCGCTGGGAAAACAGTCGACGAGATCGTGAGCACAAATCACCATCGGAATACTCAACTGCCGAAATGGAGA
>Ga0105239_10002696_pt1 | contig 22326 bp, 18 predicted proteins | sample KBSC44metaG_FD_92761 | JGI IMG/M metagenome (GOLD analysis project Ga0105239, IMG submission 92761) | Corn rhizosphere microbial communities from Kellogg Biological Station, Michigan, USA - KBS C4-4 metaG | ecosystem: Host-associated > Plants > Roots > Rhizosphere > Soil | place: Michigan, USA... | reverse complement strand
TTGCCGCGTTTGCGCTCCCATCCGATCCAGCGGTGTTCACTGGGACTCCACTGGCGTTCCCGGTGGAACAGAAAGAAGCGCCCCTCTCCGTAGCGCGCATTCAACTCCTCGATGCCGCTGACGGCCACTTCGAGGCGTTCGATGTCGTCCGGCATCTCCTTCTGGGGGGCGTCGGAGTAGTCGCTTAGCAGGCCGAAGCAGAGGTTGGCGTCCGGATTGGCAAGATAGCGTATCTCCAGCAGTTCCACCTGTTCGCGGATACTCTGTGGAGTCAACAGCATCATCGGCACGATGACAAGGGCACGGCTCTCGTTTGGAATCCCCGCCTCGTAGGACATCTTGGGCAGAAAGTGCGGCGGCATCAGGCGGGTGACCAGATAGTTGACTCCCTGAACCGCGACCTCGCTGGCGGGGAGCAGCGTCAACAGTCCGAGAATCAGCAGCATCGGCGCAGAGGTCCCGACACGGGCCATAGCCGCCAGAATCAGGCTGAGCACCACCATCGTGATGAAGGCGATGCTGCCGGTATAGAGCGGGGTGGAGTGGGTGCGCGCCCAGCGCAGCGCCCGAACCCGGAGTCTGGCCTGAGAGTTACACTTCTGCTCCAGGAGGAGACGGCCTTCGTCCAGCAGGTAGTAGCCGACATGGCGTGTCAGCGGAGTCGTGCCTGCGGCCGCCAGTTCCAGGAGCTGTTCGGTGACATGGTTCTCATCGGCCTTCCCGCCTCGCGCGATCTCCTCGATGGCGTGCCGATAGTGATCGCGACTGGCGAAATCCATGCGCGCGTAGATCTCGGCGGGGTCGGTCCTCAGGCGGGCCTCTACCAGACTCAAGGCTTCAAAGAGATCGCGCCAGTCCATCTGCGAAAATCGGCGCAGACTGGTGATCGCATTGGCGAGGGCGACCTGTTCGGCGGTCTGGTCGATATGCTCCTGCTGCACCGCCTCCACGACGGGGCCAGGCAGACTCTTTTCGAGCCACTCGCGAATCGCGGTCAGCGCACTCTCTTCGTCATAGAGATAGCCGACGAGTTGGTCGAGAAAGTGCGCGGTGGGGGCGGGCTGCTCCTGGGCCAGTTCCGCCACGAATACCGGCAGGCGTTCCGGCTCCTGTCGGGCGGCGGTGAGCAGGCGATTGGCCCAGAAGTCGGCCTGTTCGCGTTCCCGTTCCCGGCGTTCGACCTGAATCGCGAGGCGGCGGATGCACTCGATCATCCGCAGTCGGAGCATCAGAGGCAACGACCAGATCTCTCCCATGGTCAGCGGGGTATGCGTTTGAAAAGCGTGAAAGAAGTCGAGGATGCGCTGGTGGTCGAGCAGTGTGTCGGTCGTGCCGATCAACTCGGTCGCGAGGCCGTACGCCCGTGGGAGACCGGCCTGCGGCCCCTCCATGAGAATCGGCAACTCGGAAGCATATTTGCGCGGCAGATTGCGCCGAAAGTCGTCGATATGCCCTTGCAGAAGGTAGACGTTGTCCAACAGCCAGTCGGCCGCCATCGAGACGGACTGACCCGCCCGTGAGGTGTCCGCCAGCATCTTCTGGACATACTTCAGGGCGCTTTCACTATTGCGAAGGCGACTCATCAAGGGATCGGAGCGCCCGAGGCGGGCGCCTCCCGGCTGAACGACGGCGGTCAGCGCTGCCTGGGAATCGCTCTGCGGGACGACCTGCGAACGGGTTCGCAGCGCCTCTTCCGCCTCAGAGGAGAACTTGTGCACGGGGTGAAAGGCAAAGGTGATCGGGGGAGCGGCGGCGTTTTGCCGCAGGATATCGAGAACGCCGCCCAGGTCGCGCGCCGGGACGCGCACAATGACGAGAGTCTCGTTGCGAACGATCCACCTCTGGTAGCGGGTGATGAGACTGCGCTGCTGATTGGAGGGCGCGCCTCCCTGACTCTCCACCGAGATCTTATCGTTCCCGTCGCGATGAATCGCCACCGCGTTATGGTATCTGTTCTGTTTCAGGTCTGTCAATACCGCTTCGGCAATGGCTTTATCCTGATAAAATCCCAATACTATTCCGCGTTCCGTCATGTCCTACTGTCTTTCTTGCAATGGCTGTGGTTTGTAGGCATGACGAACGAGCAAGGCGGATTGTTCTTCTATTTCATCGGCATGAACTATGCAGGCGGATCAACAAACTGCCGATCGATCTTGACAACACCCGCAAAAACCGATACAATGAAGACCTCAACGCGCCTGTAGCTCAGTGGATAGAGCATCAGTCTTCGGAACTGAGGGTCGGGGGTCCGAATCCCTCCGGGCGCATCCTCTCCAAACCACCTCTTCTTATCTTCCTGCAAACCGTTTCCGTCGGGAGTGTTTAGACCTTTTGTCCGTTCTCCTGGGTCGAACGCAATAGTTGTTCTGCGAGCGTCTCTGTTTCGTAGTGTGTTGCCCGGACGAGTTCGCCGCTCAGATTCGTTTCCGGTTGGTCAGAACTGCGAACCAGTGTCTCCACCTCCGGAAGATGTTTCGCTGTGGATTTCGTCAGGAGAGCGACTGGGGCTTTCTGCTTTGTATCTTGGTAGAAGGCGATTCCCATCATGACTCCTATTACACCGAACACGCAAACGCTCGCGCCGATCGTTCCCTGGAGGAATGCGTCTCCTGGAACGCCGGCTTCCGAGTAGTTATTGATGACCTCACAGATTGTGGACAAGAGCCAGACAACTCCCCCCAGTAGAACAAACGAGCCGACACATACACAAAAGCCGGCAAAGGAGTAGGTGGCGCCTCTCGTCGCAACGGTCTTGACGTATTCCATCCAGCCAACCAGGCGTCTCTCAGGCTTTTTTATGGTCATGGTCGTTCTCCTGCTTTAGCATACGTTCTCTCTCCTCAGATCCTTCGCAGCATCCGACCGAAACGAATCTCCTTTCATATCTACTGCCGAAGATGATAGAAGCAGGATATTTGTCTTGCTTATGGGAATGTTGCGGCATCTACCGATTTTGTTATCCGAGGGAGGGTAACCAGGAGGAAGAGGATGGCGACCCTGGAAACGAGGCGTGATGCCGACGAGACGACCAAGAGTGCCGCGACTGTCGCGGACATCGAGATGTTTGCCGAGGATCTGGATGTAGAGCGCGCGGCGACGATTTACAACGAGCATGGCTGCCTGGTGGTGCGGGGGCTGATGCGGGACTATCTCGCGGAGATGAATCGCGACATTGAGGCGGCTGCCGCGCAGTCGATCGCCCTGCTGGACCAGGCGCCCAAGGTGCCGGAGGGGTGGGTGACGCCGAACGGCACGCTGTTCCTGCCCGCGCCCGCACACTTTACGCGCGACAAACAGATCATGGTGCTGGCGGTCAGTTACTACACGAGCGCCGCCTTCTTTCGCTCCGCGCTGCACCCGAAGACGCTGGATCTGATGGAGGCGATTTTAGGGCCGAACGTCGAACTCTACATGAACGGGCAGTGTCTCTACAAGGAGCCGGTCGGCGGGCACCCGAAACATCTGCACCAGGATGCGGCCTACTTCGAGCATAAGTTCGAAGGGCCGGTCGGCATGCTCAACTATATGGTGGACACCGATCTGATCAATGGCGCGCTCTATGTGGCTCCCGGATCCCACCGGATGGGGATGCTCAAACATATCGACACCTTCTCCCACCTCGGCCTGGACGCCGATGAGTGGCCCTGGGAGCGCGCCCTGCCAATCGTGGGCAAGGCCGGCGACTCGATCTTCTTCCATGTTAAGACGGTCCACGGCTCTCAAGAGAATCACTCCGAAAAGCCCCGCCCGGTGCTCATCAACCGCTACCGTGCCGCCGACGACTATGTGATCATCAGTGGCACCACCACAGACAATCGCACGGAGAATGAGAAACGGGTCGCCGAGGCCAAAAAAGAGAATCAACGCGGCCTGATGGTTCGCGGTTTCCGCGCCTACGAACCCGAGCGCTCCTGACTATTCCTCCTGTTAGTCCTGTTTACGGAAACGAAAAGAGAGATGCTTTTAGACAGGATTAACAAGATTTACAGGAACGGGTGCAACGGCTCGAAGGTACGACAGATAATGCAATACGACGAGAGATAGCATGCACGAAATCGAAAAAAGTAGTTCTGAAGAGTCCGGCGGTGCGGTCCCTCCCGTCGCTGAAGAGGGAGACAGTTTGGTGCGGTTTGGGGTGTCGATGCCTGCGGCGCTGGTGCGCGACCTCGACGCGTGGCGCAAGTCGCTGGGCTATACGAGTCGTTCCGAGGCCGTCCGCGATCTGGTGCGCGATGCGCTGGTGGAGACGCAATGGCAGCAGGAAGGCGACCCCGATAGCGAGATGGTCGGCGTCGTTACCCTGGTCTATCAGCACAGCACCCGCCAACTAAGCGATCATCTCATCGAAATCCAACACCACGACCATAAGACCGCACAGACGGCCCTGCACATTCACCTCTCGGCAGAAAACTGCCTGGAAGTGATTGTGCTCCGCGGCCGTCGCGCCGATGTCGTCCACATGGCGGGCCATCTCACCAGCGCCCGCGGCGTCCTCCACGGCAAATTCGTCCCCACTTCCACCGGCGAAGACCTGGCTTGATCCACTTCGAAGAGGTAGTGATACGGCCACCTTTGTCACCGCAATTTGTCCAAACCGATCCCTGCTCGCTTCGCTCGCATAAGGATACTCTTGCAGGCTGTTGCGTCTGGCCCTTGAGGAAAAGGGAGAGATCTCAGTGCGCTTTGAGCAGGCCCTGGGCTTTCATCCATTCGGCGGCGCGGTCGGGCCAGTGGGAGACCATGTTGGGGCTGGGCCGCAAGCCGTAGCCGTGTCCTCCGGTCGGGTAGACATGGAGTTCCGCCTTGATTTTGGCGTTTTTCAGCGCGGTCGCGTAGGTGAAGGCGTTCTCGACATGGACCGGGTCGTCCTGGGTCATGGCGATGAAGGCGGGTGGGGTGTCGGGGGTCACCTTGATTTCGGGGGCGAGTCTGGTTCGGTCCTTCTCATCGGTGAGGTAGGCGGGATAGATCAGGACGGTGAAGTCGGGGCGGCAGCTCTCTTTGTCGGCGTCGTCGATCTCCGGATAGGTACGCTTCTCATAGTTGGTCGAGGCGGCTGCGGCGAGGTGTCCACCGGCGGAGAAGCCGAGGATGCCGAGGCGTGTGGCATCGACACCCCACTCTTTGGCCCGATAACGGATCACGCTGAGGGCGCGCTGTGCGTCCTGCAAGGCGGCTGTGTGCTTCTCCAGTCCGGCACGTGCAGGCACGCGGTACTTCAAGAGGACCGCAGTGACGCCAACGGAATTGAGCCACTGGCAGACTTCGCTGCCCTCCAGGTTCAGAGCCAGGATCGAGTAGCCTCCTCCCGGACAGACGAGGACGACCGCCCCGGTATCCTTGTCTTTCGGCGGATGGTAGACGGTAAGAGTGGGATGGGAGACGTTGCCCTGACGAATGACATGATTCTTCGGGTCGGGGCCGTCCTGGCCCGGTTTGGTCGTGTCCGATTCGGGGCCGATGTCGCCCTTCTCCCCCGGAACTTTGTCGGGCCAGACGGGAATGGGTTCCGCTGCCTGCGCGGCCCGACGGAGCGTAGAGGCGGGCGCTTCCGCTCTCGCCTGTCCGGGAATGGCCAGACCGGACAGCAGGCAGAGCGTCAGAGGCAGACCGATTCCGGCACGGTCCTGGCGGTGAAGAGAAGCGAGGCGCATAGTCTACTCCTATCGTGAAAGGCAACGCGGCGATGCGTAGGCCGTCCTGGGGAAATGGTGCGTCTGAGCGGGCCGTCCTGCCCGGCCGACGACGGGCGGAGATCTCCGTGCAGGCAGAGGCCGACGTCGAGACGCGAGACAGGAGACTATTGGTAATCGCTGCGCCTTTTCCCTGCCTGTAAAACCGAAGACCGGTTTTTTTCTGCGTTCCTCTTGAATTTTCTCCCGCAAATGAAGTACAATCTGTTCGGCTTTAGCACTCAGGCAGTGCGAGTGCTAAACGGGTGTTGCGCTCCGTGCCGTTCCAGGCGGAGAGACACCCGACACGTTTTCCGAAACCGTTGCGCCCGGCCATCGCGCCGGGCGAGGATTGAAACGACATCGCAAAATCGCACCGAGGAGGTTGTGCAATGGCAACATTGAAGCCGCTGAATGATCGTATCGTCGTCAAGGCGGTGACCGCACCGACCCAGACCGCCGGAGGTATCTTTCTGCCCGATTCCGCGCAAGAGAAGCCGCAGGAGGCCGAAGTGGTGGCCGTTGGTCCCGGCAAACTGCTGGACAACGGCAAACTGGTCCCCATCGAAGTGAAACCGGGCGACATCATCATCTACGCGAAGTACGGCGGCACCGAGATCAAACTCGGCTCGGCCGAATATACCATTCTGCGTCAAGAAGACGTTCTGGCGATCAAGGAGTAGGCACATAATGGCAGCGAAAGAGATGCTGTTTGATGAAGAGGCGCGTCGTGCGCTGGAGCGTGGCGTCAACATTCTGGCCGACGCCGTCAAAGTGACCCTGGGGCCGCGCGGCCGCAATGTAGTGCTGGAGAAGAAGTACGGCAGCCCCAGCATCATCAATGACGGTGTGACCATCGCCAAAGAGATCGAGGTCGAAGACTCCTTCGAGAACATGGGCGCGCAACTGGTACGTGAAGTCGCGAGCAAGACCAACGACATCGCGGGCGACGGCACCACCACCGCGACCGTTCTGGCGCAGGCCATGGTCAAAGAGGGCCTCAAGGCCGTTGCCGCCGGTGCGAAACCCATGCTGGTGAAAAAAGGCATCGATCGGGCCGTGGCTGCTGTCGTCGAGCAGATCAAGTCCAACTCCATCAAGGTGGAAGGCAAAGCCGCGATCGCACAGGTCGCCACCATCTCCGCCAACGACGCCACTATCGGCGAACTGCTGGCGGAAGCGATGGAGCGCGTGACGGCGGAAGGCGTGATCACCGTCGAAGAGAGCAAGGGCACCAGCACGCAACTGGAAATCGTGGAAGGAATGCAGTTCGATAAGGGCTACATCTCCCCCTACTTCGTCACCGATCCCGACCGCATGGAGACCGTGCTCGAAGATCCGTTCATCCTGCTCTATGAGAAGAAACTGAGCGCGGTCGCCGACCTGATCCCCCTACTGGAGAAGATCGCCAAGACCGGTCGCCCGATCCTGTTCGTGGCCGAAGATGTTGAGGGCGAGGCGCTGGCGATGCTGGTCGTCAACCGCATTCGCGGCAACATCTCCAGCGCGGCGGTGAAAGCCCCCGGCTTCGGAGATCGCCGCAAAGCGATGCTCGAAGATATCGCGGTCCTGACCGGTGGACAGTTCGTCACCGAGGACCTGGGCCTCAAACTGGAGAACATCGGCCTGGAAGTGCTGGGGACCGCCAAGCGCGTCGTCATCACCAAGGACGAGACGACCATCGTCGATGGCGCGGGTGACCCGACGGCGATCGCCGGACGGATCGCGCTCATCAAGGGCCAGATCGAAGCCAGCGAGAGCGACTACGACAAAGAGAAGCTGCAGGAGCGGTTGGCGAAACTCGCCGGCGGCGTTGCGGTGGTTCAGGTCGGCGCTGCGACCGAGACGGAACTGAAAGAGAAGAAAGCCCGCATCGAAGACGCCATGCACGCCACGCGCGCTGCCGTCGAAGAGGGCATCGTTCCGGGCGGCGGCGTCGCGCTGCTGAACGCGCTCTCCGCGTTGGACGGCCTGACCGGCCATGATGACGAGGTGATCGGCCTCAACATCGTGCGCCGCGCTCTGGAAGAGCCGATCCGCCAGATCGCCGCGAACGCGGGCGCTGAGGGCAGCGTCGTCGTGAACGGCGTCAAATCGATGAGCAAGGGCCATGGCTACAACGCCGCGACCGGCGTCTTCGAAGACCTCGTCGCCGCGGGCGTCGTGGATCCGGCCAAGGTCGTGCGCACCGCGCTGCAGAATGCGGCCTCCATCGCGGGTCTCATCCTCACCACCGAGTGCCTCATCTCCGAAAAGAAGGGCGCTGAGCCGCCCGCCGGTGGCGGCGGACACTAGTCTCCCGCTTCGGTATATCCAACCTGAAAATCCCCTCTCTCATCTTCTTGGGAGAGGGGATTTTCAGCTTCATGTCGTGTCGTCAGAGGAATAGAAGTAGGGTCGGCCGAAATTGAGGAGGCAGACTGGTACTATGGTTCGAGAGATTGGGGAGTGAAAAAAGATGAACCGTGCGCCAAAGCAAAAACGAGATTATTCCGCCATCACAATGGAAGAGGCAATGCAGTTGATCGGGCGAGACTCTTTAGCAAAACGGGACGACTTCGATAGAGGACGCAGTCAGTGTTTGGCAGAGATGTATGCCTGTCAATGGAACAACAGACGGCGTAGTCATGAAATAGACGTTTATGGCATTGTCAGTAATGGACAGGGCTGGCGTTTCTACAAACTGGCACAGGGCGGAGATGTTTATGAAACGGACCAATACGGTTTAAAGGGACTGCCTGATTTACTTGGTGCGCTCGACTATGTCTGCGCAGAGTGCGTGCGGAACGTGCCATAGAAATCAGGTCGGGTAAGGTCAGAGGTAGGAGTAATATGCCAGCAGTCCTGCATAAAGGTGCAGGAAGTATTGGGGAGGTTAGAGAAGAGTAGTTAAGATCTGGAACTATAAACATTAGCAAGAAGATCTTGGAGACATGAAGATGAATAGATGGTTATGTGTCGTCGCGATACACGCATTTTGCATACTTGGGTTCTCCATTACCACCTCCCACGCCTATGCGCAAAAAAACCAGGGCCAGATTGAACGCCTGATTCAACAATCTAGATCAGCTAATACCCGCAGTCGCATTTTTGCTGCATTTACACTCTCGAAAATGCCTCGCGTAGATCCAAAGTTTGTCCCCATCCTTGTCGATGATCTTAAGGATGAGAACAAGACGGTTCGCTTTAATGCAGCAACCGTTTTGGCCAACATGAGTAGTGATGCGGCTGCGGCCGTGCCAGCTCTCTGCGATGCTACAAGGGATATAGATGATGAAGTTCGTGCCAAGGCAGTAATGGCTCTAATGAATGTAGGTAGTCATACGCCTCTTGCTATTACAGCTTTAATCGCTGCGCTTAAGGACAAAGATCTCGACGTACACGGATTAGCTATTCTTGCGTTGGCGAATTCGGAATCACAGGATCCTTCTGTGATTCGGGCACTCATATCCGATCTTAATGATCGCAACAGTGATATACGCGGAGCGTCTGCATTTGCCCTGAGAAACATATCCTTGCAGATAGGCGAAAATGCAAATCATATGTCAGCGGAAGAGTTGGTTGCGTCCTTGGGCAAATTACATGAGATTCGCTCTGCTCTCAATGCAGTGGCCGGAAAATCTGACACAGATAGTTCTCTCTTCGCAAGTTTTGTTGCAAGCAATGCTGCCGCCATAGAAGACATAAAACGTGCGCAGGAATCATATATGCCTTACCGTGTCAAAGAATTTGTCGCACATAATCAAGCGGCCAGTGCTGTCATAGTTTATGTGGTATTAATGCCTTTGGTGTGTCTGTTGTTGTTATGGTTCTGCCCCTTGGCTCTGCTTTATGTTAATGACGGACTGAAGAAGGTAACAAAAGTCGGGCTACCTCCACCGTTCAATTTGGCTGAACTTGCTCCTGGTTATCTCCTCGGCGTTGGCTTTTTGAATTACCATCATCGAGTATTGGATGCCTGGGTAGCGAAATATTCAAAAGTTGCACGAATAAGTTTAGATGAAAGTAGATCCTTCCGTGATCGACATATTTATGTAAATACCCCATTAGGATTTCCTGAGGGAGAGAAGTTACCTAAGTCCCATGAATTTCACACCATATTCAGCGGAAAAAGTACAATAATTGTTATATGGGGTGATGGTGGTAGCGGGAAAACTACCTTGAGTTGCCAACTTGCGCGATGGGCATTAGCTGATAATGAAGATGAACGTTTGTGCAAAACCCATCGTATGATGCCTGTATTCATTGACGAGAACATACCGGGTGCCAAACCAGGGGATACGTTAGCCTTGCTTGATGCAATAGGAAGCTTTCTCAAGCAAGTGATTCGTGAAGAGGCGGCGCCTACTAATGAACTTATCAAAAAACTGCTTGAACGCCGGCGCATACTCTTGATTGTAGATGGGTATTCCGAGTTGAATAACGATACGCAACAGGTAATTAGACCAAGCGCCCCAGCACTTCCAATCAACGCTCTGCTAGTCACCTCGCGCGATAAGAGTAGTCTTGACACGGCGAATCCTCTTGTCTTGAAGACTGGCTTACTCAAGGGACAGGGTATCGCAGCGTTTATCGAGGATTACATTCAGATGGGCGACAAACGCGTTCTCTTTTCGAACAGCGAATTCTACGATGATCTGGGACAATTTACTTCGTTAGTTGGAGACCGAGAAATAACTGCGCTACTTGCTGCGCTGTATTCCCGTCACATGATTGATCATAAGGAAAACACGAGTACCGAACGCCCCAACAACGTTCCCGAATTGATGGATACGTACATAGATGAAATGTGCAGGAAGGCTCATGACAACTCTTACCCAATCGAAATCGTAGCACCACTCGCATACAAAATAGCCTGGAACTGCCTCCAAGACACTCTAACGCCGACTGAGACATCGCTGGACCAAATGCTAACTGCTCTCTCTAATACTGAAGATACTATTGAGTTGCCTGCTGGGCAAAGTAACCCCAACACTGTTATCACCTTCTTCGTCGAGAAACTCCGTTTGTTACGACGGCATGGCAGCAATCAGCGCAGTCTGAAGTTCGCGCTTGATCCGCTTTCAGAATATCTGGCCGCACGGTATCTTGTGACTTATTCATGCAGAGGCGACGAACATAAATGGTATAACTTCTTGGATGTGGCAGAACAACGATTTGCTTCTGGGGAACCGATTGCTGATTTCTTACGTGCACTCAAAGATACACTGGACGCTAAGAAACAGGAAGGTTCCGTCCCTGAATTCGTTTTACAAGAACTTTGCCGACGTTTCCCCTTCGTTCGTGCTGCGTCCAATAGTGATATTAGAGCGTAACGGGAAGAGTAATAGTTACAGTGGTGCCGACGCCGAGTTGGCTCTGAATGGTGAGGTCGCCGTGGTGGGCCTGGACGATGCTGCGGCAGATGGAAAGTCCCAGACCGGTGCCGCCTTCGGCGCGCGTGCGGGCGGTATCGACGCGGTAGAAGCGTTCGCCCAGGTGGGGTAGGTGCTCGGGGGCGATGCCGATCCCGTTGTCGGCGACGGTGATGCGAACGTCGTGGCCTTCCTGCGTGGCGGTCACCAGGATCTGGCCCTCGATCGGAGTGTAGTTGACGGCGTTGCCGAGCAGATTGGTGAAGAGCCGGAGCAGTTCCTGTTCGTTGCCGCGCACCGTCAGGTCGGCGGGGATATTCTGCCGAATGAGGGCGGCAGGGCGAGAACCGAGGCGAGACACCGCGCGCTGCACGACTTCGCTGACCAGCAGTTCGATCGGGTGGCTGCCGAGTTGACCATCGTCGGAGCGGGCCAGGAGCAGGAGGTCCTGCACCAGGCGGGACATGGTGTCCGCGGCCTGATCGATCTCCTGAATCGCGGGCTTGCTGGCCTCATCGGTACGGGAACTGCTGAGGAGGAACCCGGAGTTTCCTTTGATGATCGTCAGAGGAGTTTTCAGTTCATGAGAGGCGTCTCCGGTGAAACGGCGCTGCTGCTCGATCAATCGCTCCTGTTTCTGAAAGGCGGCTTGCAGGCGTCCCAGCAGGCTATTGAAGGTCTGCGCGAGTTCGGAAAACTCGTCGTTGCCTGCGGCAGGGAGGCGTTCCGAAAGCTCCTGTGCACCGATACGGCCCGCAGCCTGCGTCAGACGGCGCACACGGCGCAACACCTGATCGGTGAGGAAAGCGCCGGCCAGGCCCGCTCCGAGAAGGCCAAACGGCGCCAGCAGGAGCAGCGCGTGGTCAAGACCGTCGATCGCGACATACATCTCCGTCAGAGGATAGGGCGCCTGCAAGACGCCGTCCGGAGGTCCATCCTTTGGAAACGGCTTGGAGAGGACTCGCATCGGCTCCCCATTGACCATCACCGTACCGCGATGGATACGTCCATGCAACGCTTCCTGGAAGCCTTCCCGATCCATTAACTGCGTAAAGAGAGAGACCTCCATAACATGACCCTTTGTATCGAAGCGAACCGGCCGGTACGGGTTTCTCGTATCGATACGCTGGGCGAGGGGTGGGGCCGCGCCGCGCTGCGGATCGTCGGGGCGACGTACTCCCTGTCCCTCTCCTGGGCGCTGTGGATCCTCAGGGCGGCGATCATCGGGGGCGCCGTTCTGCTCGGGATCATCGAGAGGAGGGCGGTCATCCGGGAACGGACCTGTACGTAGAGGCCTTCCGGGATCCGGATCGTTGCGCATCGGTCCATTTGGCCCCTGGTTGTTGCGGGGAGGAGCCGGTGCGGGCCGGCCTGCCGGCTGCGTTCGGATGTCCAGTTCCCGATCGACCGCGCGCATCATGCTGTCCAGGACGATCGAGCGCGCCACCCAGCCCAGAATGCCGAGCAGGACCGAGAGGGTCAGCACGTTCCAGAAGATCAGTCGGGTGCGCAGGGAGTCCCATCGGAACAGCCCGCGTCTGCCGCTCGAATCGCGTGTCAGGACCCCTCTCAAGAGCGCTCGTCTCCTTCCGGCAGGCGCAGGGTATAGCCTGTGCCGCGAACTGTCTGAATCAACTTGATTGCGTGTCCTGCATCGATCTTCTTCCGCAGCATGCCGATGTAGACGTCCACGGTATTCGAATAGGACTCCTCGTCCATCCAGATCCGCTCCAGGATCGCTTCCCGCGTCAGTACCTGGCTCTCATGCGCCGCCAGGGCTTCCAGCAGTTCGTACTCCCGGTGGCTCAAACCGACATCGACTCCGGCGCGGGTGACACGGCGCTGCGCGGTGTCGATCTCAAGATCGGCGATACGGATCGTACGGGTATGATGCACCTTATCCCGGCGCAGCAGGGCACGGATGCGGGCGAGAAGCTCCTTGAACTCGAAGGGTTTCGGCAGGTAGTCGTCGGCGCCGGTATCCAGCCCCTGCACGCGATCGTCCACCGAATCGCGCGCCGTCAGCATCAAGACAGGGGTGCGCACCCGCTGCGCCCTCAACTCGGCGCAGATCTCGAATCCGTTCATTTTCGGCAGCATCACGTCCAGGATCAGCAGTCCATACGTGTTCATGATCGCCATGTCGAGCCCCGCCTCGCCATCGGTCGCGATATCGACCGTATAGCGCGCCTCCTCTAGCCCTCGGCGAATCATGCTGGCAATGCCCGGCTCATCTTCCACAAGCAAAATCTTCATGGGATAAGTATCCTCTCGGAACATGAAAAACGGATGAAATCCTTCGCTCCCACACAATATCTTCTTCCGCACGAACAATTTCATCTAGTTTTCATCTTCTGCACTTATTCTGACGCCACTCTGTTACGTCCGCTTGTGCGGTATCCGGACCCGACGGACAGAGGAGAGAACGAATCCGAGGATGCCGCACGGTTGGAAGCGGAGCCGGATTGGTAGCGGAAGGGCCCTCCAGCGCCAATGCCCTCTCCGTTTCGCGACAGCGCGGTAGAGCTGTGCCGTCGGCTGTCGCTCGCTCGCCTAAGAAGGAACATCACTATGAACAAAACCTCTCGCCGTATCGCCGTGCTGAGCGGAGTCACCCTGTTGCTGCCGCTGAGTGTCTTGTTCAGCGGAGCGCAGGGGGGAAACCCTCCGCCTCCGCCACGTCAGACTACGACCGTACTGGGACAGGCGCTTCCGGGCCTGACTGCCGCGCAGGCCGATGCCTTCAAGGAAGGTCTGGGCGCGTTCAGTAAGCCGGATCTTCAGGCCGACGGCCTCGGGCCGATCTTCAACGGAACTTCCTGTGCCGAATGCCATAAAGCCGGCGCCATCGGCGGCGCCGGCATGGATCTGACCATTGCGCGCGTCTCCCGCATCGGCGGCATTCGCAAAGGCGTCTACAGTGATCTGCCGGAACTCGGAGGACCGGTCATGCAGGCGCGGTCGCTCCGGGAGTTCGATACCGCCTGCCCTGTGACTGGCGAAACGCCCCCGCCAACGGCTGATTACGTCTCGCATCGGATCACCACTCCGCTGTTCGGAGCCGGTCTGATCGAGGCCATTCCGGCAGCGACGATCATGGCGCGCTCCGGCTTAACCGATGCCGATGGCGTGCACGGGATCGCCAATCTCGTTTCCAATCCGGAGACGGGACTGACCGAGGTCGGCAGATTCGGGTGGAAGGCGCAGCACTCCAGCCTCCACCTGTTCGCGGGAGATGCCTACCTCAATGAGATGGGGGTGACCAACAAGAGTTTCCCCAACGACAATCTGCCGCAGGGCAGGCCGATCCCTCCCGGTTGGGGGCCGGTCGGTTTCCCGGAGGATACCGATGGCGATGTGGACGAGTTCACCAACTTCATGCGGTTGCTGGCTCCTCCGAACCGTCGTCTGCCGGTGACGCCGCTGGCACAGTACGGAGAGCAGGTCTTCAACGGAATCCGTTGCAGCGCCTGCCATGTTCCCAGCATGCAGACCGGAGTGAACGCCGTGGCGGCGCTCTCCAAACAGAACGTGCCGCTCTACTCCGACCTGCTGCTGCACCGGATGGGCAACAATCTGGCGGATGGCATTCAGCAAGGTCAAGCGAAAGGAGATATGTTCCGCACCGCCCCGCTCTGGGGCCTGTCGCGCCGCGGGTTCTTTATGCACGACGGCCGCGCCCTCACCTACCAGGACGCGATCGCCGCGCATGACGGCGAAGCCCTCAACGCCCGCAACCGCTACTTCCGCCTCCAACCCCAGGATCGCGATGCCTTGCTAGCGTTCCTCTCGTCGCTGTAAATAGGCAGGGGGCGACCCCTCCGCGCAACCTAACCCCCGCCCCCTTCCCTAAAAGGAAGGGGGTGCCCGTCTCTTCATTTTCCTCGTTGTGCCTGAACCAGTTTCTCTATCACCAGGATGGGTTTCTATGGTCCGAGTCGCGGTTGAAATGTATCTCTTCCAAACTCTACTGAGTGGGATACAATGAGATCCATTCCGTGTTGGGGCACCCCCTTCCTTTTAGGGAAGGGGGCGGGGGGTTAGGCAACCCGGTGAGATGCTGTTCGGCTGGCGCTTGTCTGGGCACCCCTTCCCGTTTCGGGAAGGGGCCGGGGGTTAGGTAAGCGAGCGAAGCGAGCAGATTTCTCTATGTATGGGCGTCGGCGATTTTGGGATCTTTGGCGACGTTGACCCAGGTGTGGACGTGGGGGGCGCCGCGGAAGTGCCAGACGAGGGAAGGGCCTTCCAGACGCCAGATGTCCCAGATGCCGGGCTGGCCGAGGGCATCCTGCTTGTAGAAGGAGAGATGGATCTTGTCCAGACCGCCGTTGGCGGCGATGTCGCGCATCACTTCGGAGGCGTCCGAGGGGCGGTAGGGAGAGAGCAGGGAGTGCATCGTCTCTTCGACCAGTTTCTTCTGATCTTTGCTGAGGTCGGCGATGGCGATGCCGGGGAACACGCCGGAGGCGCCTTGCAGTTTGATCTGGTCTTCGTGGGGCGCTCTGTCGAGGAGGGCGATCTCGCGCTGTTTGGGATCGAGGGCCGCGAGGACGGCGTTCGCCTTCTCGCCCTGTTTCCAGTAGATGTTGCCGGGATGGCCCTTGTCTTCGGTGTCCTTCGGGGCATGGCCGTAGAAGATCGGCCCGCCGAAGGCGGCGTTGGCGTTGGAGTGCCCATCCGCGCGCAGCGTGACATGGCGGCCTGTGATGACCCACTCGAACTTACTCTTGTCGGGATCGCCGAACATGGCGATGGTGTAGTTGTCGAGCCCGCCGCCATCTTCATCCATCTGCTTCAGGATCTGCGGATACCACTCTTCGGTCGTGACGCCGCGCAGAATGCTGCGTACCATCTCCTTCTGATCCGGACTTAACGTGCGAATATTCTGGGGAACGATGAACCAGTTGGCCTGCACTTTGCTGCGGAGGGGGTTGTCCCAGCCCATGCAGAGGGTTTCGCGCTGTTTGGGGGAGAGGCTGGCATAGAGCGTCTTGACCATCGTTTCGGCCTGGACAGGCTTGACCTGCGCGACGAGCGTGCGGGCGGCCTCCTGGGCGGCAGCGGCAGCCATGGACTGCACGGCGACCCCGGCGAGCACGACACCGCCGACGGTCTTTCCGACCGTCGTGAGGAACTCGCGTCGGCTGATGGCTTCTGCGGGAGTAACGGCTTTGTCCTGCACCTGTCGGCGTGGATCCGTATCGAATTCAGGCAGCATATCGGTTCTCCTCTTCGGTCCAAAGACCGGGTCGTGGCGTCCCCTGGAAGAACCGACGGGATGCCGGCCTCAGGGACATGCGGCTCCGCCGACGCCTCCGGTCTGGAGTTTGTCGGCAAGGACTTTTTCCGGGCGCATCCATTTGGAGTGCCCGTCTACAAAGTTCAGTACCACCCCTTCCGAGTGGCGCGTCGTGAACTGATTGGCGACGTAGAGCATGTAGCCGTCGTCGGTCGAGACGGCAGCGAGACTGTTGCCGAAAGAGGGAGACGCCTCTTCGGTCAGCAGCATAAAGGAGGCAGGCGCGTCGAACGCTGCCAGCGCTTTGCCGGTCTCGAATCCCGCGGCGCTGCCCTGAAACACACAGGAGTTGGCCGCATACGAATTCCCCGACTGTCGGCCCTCTCCATCATCCGGGCAGATATAGATCTGTCTGTTCTTCACATAGGGGTACAGGCCGCCCTGCGTCACATCGAAGGAGCCGGGACTGGGGTTCGCCGGAAACACCTTGTAGAAGTTCCACGCGCCCGGACGTCCCGCTCCGGGAAAGCCATCGGTAGAGTTGGGCAGAGACTCGTCGTAATCCTGCGTGTACATCTGAAATCCCAGGCCCAATTGCCGCATATTGCTGACGCAGGCGGTCTTACGGGCCTGCTCCCGGGCACGCCCAAAGACGGGGAAGAGAATGGCTGCGAGGATCGCGATAATGGCGATGACCACGAGCAGCTCGATCAGCGTGAATGCGGCGTGCGAGCGACGAAGAGAACGGTACCGAAAGATGGGCATCATTGCGAATGGCTCCTTGCGCATGGGGCGGTCAGGGCATGCGACACGAACGGCTCGGTACGCCCTGTTCGACACTACGGAACGGTGGTTGTTGCGGTTTCCTGAGAACTTGACAGCGACCGAAACGTCGGACTATACTACCCTTAGAGACGACAGCGCCTGACACGGTTCAGGGCGGAAGGGAGAAATTGAGATGGCTGACGGCACAGAACTGCTCGATCCCGCTCAGGAAGAACGCCTGCGTCCGGTCTGGGACGAAGACCTCGACGCCGATTTAGACGATCCCTACGTGGTGATCCTCTATAACGACGACTATCACGACATGGAAGAGGTGATGGAACAGATCCAACGCGCCACCGGTTACGACATCGAACGCTGTATGCACATTATGCTGGAAGCGCACACTCTGGGGCGCGCCATCACCTATACCGGCAGCGAATCCGAATGTGAGCGGGTCGCCCGCATTCTGCGTCAGATACGCCTTCAGGTAGAAACCGACCGGTTTTAGACAACCGGCAATGAATTGCCGTTCTGATATGGGAAGTCCACCTTCGTGGACTCAACACATGCTATTGCTGCAAATCAGTTCCATCAGACATGACAATTCGTGTTTAATGCATCCGAGTCCGCGAAGGAAATCCTATGCGCGGAAGCATAGGATTTGGGGTGCCCGAAGGGCTTCCTACTCTTCCCATTTCAGCGCGGGATTTCAATCCCGTTCTGGGGCGGAAGGACGGAGCAGGGTCTCGGGCGATCTCTCTTCGGCCTGTCCTACCGGACGGAGCAGTTCACCGGGAGAGGCTCCCAGTTGGGAACCGCGTACCAGCGTAAGGACATCCGGCAGTCTCGTGCCGAAAACTTCGATGGAGCGCTGGGCATCGTGAGCCAGAGGATGTTTCCGGTTCGAGGCCATGCGCTGAAAGAGCGGAAGGGCGCGTTCATCCCGCAGTCGGCAGAGGCCGTAGAGCCCCGCGTACTGTACCTGAGGGTCGGTGTGCGCCAGGGATTCGCTCAGGATCGCGAACGCCTGCGGGCCTTCCTGAGTGATCAGAAAATCGATGGCCGCGCGCCGAACCGTTGCCAGCGAACTGCCGATATAGAAGTCGTTGATCGGTTCGGGGCGGACGACGCGATAGTCGGTGAACGCCGTAAAGGGGAACACCGCGCGGCAGGACGCGAGATTGTCGAACTGCGGCTGGGAGAGCAGAATGCACTGTGCCAGAAGGGAAGGTTCCAGACGATGGCGGAAATCTTCCAGGACACGCAGCGCATAGACGGAGACGGCAAGCCCCCACGTGGGATCGTTCACCAGGTTGCGCTCTTCCAGCGATCGAATACTGGCCAGAAGTAAGGCTTCGATACGTTGCGGGCCGACCTCCCGCAGCGCTCTATCCAGGGGGGCTTCCGCCTCACGACGCACCTCCGCACTCGAATGCTGTTCCAATAACGCGAAAAGTCCTTGTTGATCCCCGAGGTCGAACCCCAGTTTCGCTGCCGAGACTGCCCGGATTCCCTTCTCCTTGAAAGCGATCTTCCGCAGACCGTGCCAGCAGCGCGCACGGCTCGCAATAAGGATCTCCACTGCCGCTTTATGCCGCTCCTCACTGGGACCCTGAAGGTCCCGCAGGGCCTGCCGAATACGTATCCACCCCAGGAACCTCTCGATGGGGGAAACATAGGAACGGGTGGTGGTGATTTTCACGAAACTTCTCCGTTCGAGGTCGGGCGCAGCAGCAGTTCAGGAGCGGAGTCCGGCAGACCATGCGGCAGGGGCCGCAGCAGGGTTTCCGGATTGGCGTCTGCGGACGAACTGGCGCGCAGAAGCGTCATCATCTCGGGGTTGTTCTGGCGAATGACCGCCAGCGCCTGGATCGCGTGCTGCGCATACAGGTTGTCGGCATTGCCCGCGATCGGTTGGAGGTAGGGAACGGCGCGGGCATCACCCAGTCGGCCCAGCGCCAGGATCGCGGTGCCTTGCACCTCGGGAATCGGAGCGCTCAGGGCTTCGATAAAGATCCCGAAACAGTCCGGCCCGAGAAACTCGATCAGCGCCAGCGCCGCCTCTTCGCGCACCGGCTCCGCGATCTCCCGGAGCGGGGTCATGGGCGCCACATACGAGACCTCCGTGGGAGGAAGCTGTTTGCAGGTTCGGAAGGCTCGGAGCAGTTCGGTCTGCGCGATCAGGGCGTCCGGCACGCCTATCTGGCGCAGGGCGCGGATGGCGGTGATACTGAGCGCCAGCGCCTCTTCCGTCTCCTCCAGGGCCTGGGTCGTGGCCAGAAGTCGAAGCGAACCGATGAGGAGCCGCCGGATGAGAGGGGGAATACGCGCGTCCTGCCGGATGAGCGTTAACGAGGACTCTTTGCCGGGAGTCGGAGAGCTTAACCGGACGACCGCCTCGCGCGACATACGTGTGACCCACTGCTGGACCTGCTGCATCGCCTGCGTGGCGGCTTGTGAGGCGTCCGGGCCGCCGCGCAACAGCGTCGTCAACTTTTCAAGGAGACTGCCCTGCGGGCGACACTCCGCCAGAAGTTCGAGAAAGCGTTTGCCGTTCGGCTCTCCCCAGAGCGTCAGCGCCTGTGCGGCGCGGGTGCGCACCTCCGGCGCAAAATCCACGAGCAGATTCCAGAGGACGCCCTGCACTCGTGCTGCGTTTCCTGTGCGGCGGCCTCGGAGAGACTCGAGATAATCGATGCCTGCCAGCAGGAGATCGCGCGGTACCGGCCGTTCCAGCAGCGAACAGACGATCTCAACCAGCTTTTCTGACGGCCAGGGAGAGTGCATCAACAGATCGATGGCCGCGCGCACGGAAGCGGGGGTGTCATGGCTGGGATGGTGGAGAGAGGCGGCGCGTTCGACGATCTGGAGCATGATCTCATAGAGGCGCGGATGACCGTTCGTTGCGAGCAGCCTCACCGCGGCATGCGTGCTATAGCCGGCCTGGATCGCATGGACCACCGCCTCACCGACCGCCTGCGGAGTGCCGACCTGGGCCAGCGCGCGACAGGCTTCAAAGCGCACGGTAGGGTCGGGATCGCGCAGCATCGGTTTGAGTGTCTGAAAACTCGGTTCGCCCGGAATCCGTTCCAGTGTGCGGACGACCAGCAGGCGCAGGTGCGGGTCCGGGCTGTGTGTCGCATCGCGTAGTTTGCGTATCGCCATCTGCCCGAAGGCGGCGACCGTCGGCGGAAACAGATTGGGGATCGAGGTGGCGTAGGCGAGGAGTGTATCCAGCGCGTTGGGGTCCTGCAGTCCGGCCCAGACCCGGCATATCAACTGCACCCGGCGACTTGTATCCGGCTCTGCCGTAAGACGCGCCTGTTTTTGCCATTCCGGGAGGGTAGGCCAGAGGGACTGCAACGCCAGCGTGGATGCGGGCGATCCAATCATGAGAAAGGCCTCTTCCAGAAGCGGGGCGATATTGTGAGCGTCCTCCTGAGAGGAGTAGAACACAGGATGGTTCACCGCGTTGAGGAGCGTCTCCATGCCTTCGGGGACATTCAGACGGTGCAGGGCCACAGCGGCTCCGAACTCGACGCGTGGGGTCGCTAGATACCGAAGTTGGAAGCGCAGACAGGGGATCGCGTCGTTTCCGGCCTGACTCAACCGCTCGATCGCCTGCCTGCGCTCCAGGGAATCGGACGATCCCAGGCGCATCCCTGTTTTCCATAGCCGGGCCTGCAGCACCGCACTGTCCCACAGATCCACCGCTTCGCCTCCTCTCCGCGTCGGTACCCGTTCTGCACTATTATAGCACTTTCGCCTTGCTTGCAGGGAGGAGTCGAAACGTCTGGCGGGGAATGATAGATCAGAGTGGGGAGTGGTCACCCCCCGCGCCGGATTTTCGCTCCCGGAGGAGCGCAGAAGGGGGTTGTTGATGTCTGAAGACGGAAAGTTGGGCGTGGCGCTGTTGTCATTCGCCCATGTGCATGCGGGGGGCTATGCGGATCAGGTGCGGGCGCATGAGGAGTGCCGGATCGTCCTGGTCTGGGACGACGATGCGGAGCGGGGAGCGCAGCAGGCGGAGAAGTACGGCGTGCCCTTTATCCCGGATCTGGACGATGCGCTGGCCCACGCCGATGTCGAGGCGGTCGTCTGCAATGCGCCGACCGCCATGCACCGGGACATCCTGGTGAAAGCGGCGAACCTCGGCAAACATATCTTCACCGAGAAGTCTCTGACCATCACCACCGACGAGGCGACCGAGGTGCTGCAGGCAGTGGAGGCTTCCGGGATCAAGTTTATGATCTCGCTGCCCTCCCGGATGCGCCCGGAGATCCTGTTCGCGAAGAAAGTGATCGACGACGGCCTGCTGGGCGAAATCACGACGATGCGCACCCGCATCGCGCACATGGCGGCTCTCGACCGCTGGTTCTCGGGCGGGACGGCCTGGTTCGGAGATCAGGAGCAGGCGGGCGGCGGAGCGTTCTTCGATCTCGGCTGCCATCGCGTCGATATCATGCGCTGGTTCCTGGGCGAACCGGCCTCTGTCGTAACGCAGATGACCAACTTCAGCAACGCCTACGACATCGACGACAACATGGTCTCGGTGGTTACGTTCCGCAACCGCGCCATCGGGATCCTGGATGTCTCCTGGGTCCATCGCTACGGCCCCAACCCGCTGGAGATCTACGGCACCGACGGCTATCTCAGCATCGAGGCCGCGCCCAACGGTCCGCGTGTGCAGTTGATTAGCGGACAGTTGAAGACCAACGGCATTCTCGGCTATATCGCGCCGACCACGCTGCCTGCGGCGCTGCCCTCCGCGATGCATCAGTGGGTCTCCGCGATCCTGCACGGGACCTCCATGACCATCAACATCTACGACGCCTACAATCTGGTGCAACTGCTCGAAGGCTGCTACAACGCCGGGCGGCAGGGGCACGAAGTGACCTTTTAACGTCCATGAGCGACCGGGAAAACGCTGAGACAGATATCTATGAGAGCGTCTACGCCTTTGTACGGACGGTTCCTCCCGGCAAGGTCGTGACGTACGGTCAGGTCGCCGGGATGCTGGAGGACGTGAGTCTGACGGCACGCCAGGTGGGGGCTGCGATGCGGTCGGCGCCGAAAGGCGTTCCCTGGCAGCGGGTGGTGGGGGCAGGGGGCTTGCTGCCGATTGCCAAAGTCAGCCCGGAGTTGAAGAGCCGTCAGCGGGAGCTTCTGGAGAAGGAAGGCGTCGTCTTTCTGTCCGGAGCGAACGAGCGTGTCGATATGCGGCGGTTTCAATGGATGCCGCCTCTGGAAGAACAGGCTCCTCTGTTCGACTTAGAATAGGCGCGGCGTATGTCTG
>Ga0105239_10002695_pt1 | contig 22344 bp, 22 predicted proteins | sample KBSC44metaG_FD_92761 | JGI IMG/M metagenome (GOLD analysis project Ga0105239, IMG submission 92761) | Corn rhizosphere microbial communities from Kellogg Biological Station, Michigan, USA - KBS C4-4 metaG | ecosystem: Host-associated > Plants > Roots > Rhizosphere > Soil | place: Michigan, USA... | reverse complement strand
TTTCGACATCAGGCGGAGCACCTAAATCGTCAAGGTCGGGAATCTTGCAACCTGTTGGGCTGCGGGCTTCGAGCGGAGCACTTTTGCGCCTAGCCATTCCTCTAGATTGGTGACTGGCATTGCGCTCAATGATAGGGTGTATGGACATGCCTGGATGATGATAGGTGATCTCGACGCTCCCTCCTCACCAAATGAGCTGCGTAAGGGCGTAATGGTAGCATTTAGGCGGGAATAAGCCGGAAAACTGACAAGGCTTCAATCGCCAAAGCGTATGAGAAGTCGAATAAAGAATGTGAGAGCATGTAATAAGGTGTATATCTCAATTTCGAGCCAGATCAGGTTAAACTGGCGTTGGTCAAAGACTTTCTACCCTGAATTTCAAGTCAGAACAATCGTAGAGCCTCGTCACGATGATCTCATTGTTCGGAGTGAAGTTGTTTGTTCAATCTCCCAAACATATGGGGCATGTCAATTTCTGTACAGTGTTCACTCCGTACTCATCTACCTAGGTATATATACTAGCCATCTCATAAATACAGCTCATTCACCGGTGAAAAATGCAATCGCTATGCATGCCACCATCATTATGTCCAATTCGTGACAGGTCGGCTCATGATCAATTCCAAATCCCATGCAATCCAATTCATCATGCTCGCTAAAAAGACAACGAGGCCCAAATCAATAATCAATCGGCTCCTATCACCTGCGTGATCTTGACCGACTGTGGTGGCTACTCCTCCGTGTTCTCCGATCGGACGAACTCTCACTACTGGAGACTGTGTAGTCAGAGTAGTACGAGCTTCCATAGCCTGTGCTGCTCTTGTCGTCCTTTCGATTCCTGCGCTTCATTCCTAGGAACAACGCCAATCCGCCCAAGGTGGCTGCCACCCACCCGGCTCTTCCGATGCCACTTGACTTCTTTTCTTCCACCACTTCTGTTCTCGCGGGCCGTGTACCAAACCAAGTCCTTCGGTTGTTGCGGACTCCGCTCCGTCCACTGCGATGCGAGTGCCTCTCGACATAAACTTCTTCTTCTGTGGTTCGCTTTCGCTTCTTGCCGAGGCCGAATATCGCCAGAATTCCGTCGATCAAGCCCTTGAAACACAGACATGCGCAGAGAAGGAGAAGCAGGATGATACCCGCAATGACTCCAATGACGATGCCGGCAATCGCGCCCCCGCTCAAGCCACCACTGTTGGTGGGTGTAGCACCGTAGATTATGGCTCCGTTAGTGCCGACTGGTGTCTCGAACGGTCGGGTTGTCGTTCCTGTGGTCACGGTGACGAGGGTATTGCTTGTGGGTCGTAGTGGGACATTGGCGGTGTTGGTAATGACGGTAGTCACTGTGTAGAGACTGCTGTAATACCCAGAACTCCCGCCACCAACAGCGACACACTGTCCACTGGCTTGACAAAATTGGCCAGACAAGCAGCAGACATTCCCACAGGCGCTTTCACCCAGAGAATAGGCGCAGCTCAATGTGGCTTGCGCAACGAATGAGCTGAATGTTGCAGTCACGGTCTTGAGGTCGGTCTGCACATATGTGGTGGTATAGTATTGCCATGATCCTGCGGCGGTGGTAGCTTGGGCGACTTGTGCCGGACCGCATTGTGCCTGGTTGTTGGCATCGGTGTAACACGATTCCCCAGATTCACAGCAGAGCTGCCCGTAGTATCCGCAAGGGTTATCGCATCGCTTTCGGACATCTTGGAGGTCTTCGAAGCTGCGCAGGAGGTCGGGGATGAATGCTGCTGTAATAGGTCGGGCGAGGAGGATGGTGGTGACGAGCGTAGACCAGGGCATCTGGTGCAAAAGCATGGTTTATGCAGCACAGCCAGAGGGCAGTCAATGCGTCAAGCAGTGATCACTTTCTTCGAATTACTCTCCAAGTTTGGAGGGGTTTGTTGGAGGAATTGCACGGCCGCGGCAGCTAGTTTAGAGATTCAACGTCTGCGCACAGATAATGCAGACGGTGATGATGGTGATGATAGCGACTATGATAAGGAGGGAGAAAGCAGTGTAGAAGATCTCAAGTACAATGGTAGAAAGAGGTGGGCTTTTGGTGCTGGTGGAGGAGTTGATCCCAGCCTCCTAAGCGTTGCCCTGCCACCAGTATTTTTGAGACAAGTGTGATGAGATCAACTCGAGAAATTGCTCGCTTGCTCTACAGCGTGGCTGGGAGCTTCAGGTTTGATTGAGTCAAATATCCTCTCAGCATTATTATTATTACTCTGGATAAACAACTTGAAATGGGGGTGGGTGAGCGGATTTCTCAATTCTCGCCAGATGCTCGATGGTGAGTGGTGAGTGCGGGACACTCAACGCTGCCAGCACATGACCTCCGTGACCTCGGCACCTGTACGCAGATGATGAGTCATGGGTGAATAGGGCAATGCTATGTAGAGCAACCACGGACACCATAATGGCGAGTATCCTCTACAGAGTGTACGCTCATTCATTCCTTTTACGAGTATATCAATCCTGTGGCATTTTTCCGTATTCGAGAGTGAGAAATTTCAAGGTGCATCCCAGCCACCCCACTTGAGCCTCGCCTGCGTCGCCCCAGAGATCGTCAGGTTGAGGATCAGTGTCGGCTTCGGCGCCACATTGTTCCGTTGCCAAGACGCGCTAGTGATTTGGCTCTGCTCCCCTACTAAAACTGGTTTTATGCCAGGTCGACAATAAGCTTCGCAGACCAAACTTCAACCTCAGCCCATTTGTGCAGTTTACCTACCCACCGCGTAGGAATCTATCTCAACCTGCATGACTGAAACATTCTCGATTATCACGGCTTGAATATCAAAAACCTTGACTCCGTCCTAGCAGTCTCTGTCTCGCCTTGTGTCTGATAGATCTCGGCGTCTCGCAACAATGCCAGCTTTTGGCCTCCACAGAATCTGTACTCCGTATTTCAACGGGGTAGACACCATTTTGAGGTTTGGTTAAACACACCTACGTCACCTTGGCCATAGTGTCTGTCGTCAACACGTCGGATATGCGGGTTGGAGTCTGTCTGCCTTGTCGAGATATCGATATGGCGATTCGCCAATTACATTCGTCATGTCCCCGGTTTCGACCATATCTCGCGAAAAGCACCCCAAGTTACCTCGCACAGGAGAAGGGAGTACAGAGCACTGCGGCTTCAAGCCAATTCTCCATGTGGGTAACGTGACCCATCGGGTTGACGAGAATATCCCAGATGGTCGGACACGACTGGGGATCCAACTGGGTTCTACTGCTTAGCTGCTGATCCCTCCAGAGTTCGGCTCTCAACTGTCGAGCCAGACCACGGGGTGCTTCCGCCCTGCGAATATTGTAAAGCATCACGCAGCACAATTAGCTTACCATATTCCATTATTGCGCTGGTGGGCAGGGCGTTCTGTTACTCCTGGTGGTGTGACAGTGTCTTATTATGTGTTGTTCACCGTCGCCAGGTATGTCCTCCACCAATCAGTCAGGGATACCTACTGTGAGCCCAACCAGCACCTCTACCGTGGACTATTCCTTCTAAAGAGTTGTAACTCTCCCCATTAGCTTTGACAACAAGGGGTCACAGCCCCTATTACTGATTCCCTGGTATCTGCTTCATACTGCCGACCAATAAATGACTCAGCCTGGTTTTGGTCAAGGGATTGCTTATGTGACATATCCTTTGATAACGTCATCGACGATTTCGGTATCGCGCAAGGGAAGCCATTTTAGCTTAAGGGCCAATCGAACGTTTCAAATTGCACCGACCTCCCTCCTGCGGAGGGACTTAGTCGTCCCTACAGTACTTCCGGTCGGCAATGACGTCGGGATTTCGGTCCCCTGCTATCTCGGTTTGGATCTCTGCTTTCATGTTGGGCCCAGAACTCGATCGCACCTTGCTTCCCGCTGTGGACTTGCCTAATGACCTGGTGACGAAAGAATATATGCTACATGATTGTTGACCTGCTGTATGTGCTTGATTCACCAGCAGATGAACGACAAATACAGAGTGACTACCTGGACTTGGTCGCTATCATTTGATTAGATGTTGAGCTACGAATACGAAGTTCAGAAGCCAAGTCATCTTTCCGAACACGCGGAGGAGTGGTGCCACTCTAGACAATCTGGACATGACTCCACACCTATAGTGCGAACGGCTACTTGCTGAGGGCTCATAGAGTTGGACGTCAACATCACAAGAATGGCTAGTCGCTCGGAAAGTCTCGCCGATCGCGGATCGATGTTGGGGCATTCCTAATTGCGCGGGAGTTCCGCCGCTCCAAGGGCAGATATTGTCTCCATTGTATGGAGAACGTACCTAAGTAGGTGCGATTCCTCTGCAACATCACCTTAATGTTAATTGTATCTGCAACCTTTGTTTTATCAAAATAGGTTATCATCATGACATATCACATCAAAGACTTCGAGTGAGACAGGCTGTGATTTTTACCCGGATCATAGTGGATCTTTCGACTTCCTTCACTTTTAAATTCCCCAAGGAGATCATAAAGCTTCTTCACGTCCCACCAAGCCCACCGCTCTGAAGGATCGCCAGACGCTTATGCTTGGGTCCCACTCGAATGAATAGCAATTCGCAAGGCTACAAGACTCAAGACATTCTGGAAACCATTTCTGTGTTCCAAGCATCTCCCAAATCGGGCCTGATCTGCAAGATTACTCGTTTTCCTTGCATTCAGCCATCAGACCCTTGGCTGATGACCCTGCAGTTTGCTGTCTGGCGAACATTTCACAGCTTACCTACTGCTGGGGCTGCTTTTTCTTTTTCCCCAAAAAGAGGGGAGAGGTATTCCTTCGGGGACGAAATTCTTGCCACACCTGGCAATGGGTTGGCAGTGAGGCAAACGCTTCTTGGTGTTTGAGATGAGACGTATAAGGACTTTTACAAAGAAATCAATAATTTAATTGACATTCGGAAGGCGCCATCACTACGCGTAAACACTCCTATTGCGTTTGTTCACGCTAGATATGTGGGTTAGCACCCCGAGAGTCACGAGTGAACCTAGATGGTGCAGTAAAGGTTATAGATACACAGTGGCAAAAATGTCTTTTAATTGTCGAGATTTCAGGCGAGTTGTTCGAGTCTAACCACCACGTACATTATGCACATCCAGGACTCAGAGTGGCACCCCTTCAGCCCCGAGTCGGAGACATAATAGACCCAGATGCGGTGAGATGAGATGTACTTGCACCCCAGCGCAATTTTCTTCTAAATGGTGAAGTACCGGTGCGAGCAGCCTAAATTGTACCAACAATTCGTTCACTTGGTTAAAAAAGAAGCTCAATGGTAAAATGCTTGAAAGCACGATGACGACACTGGGCCCATTAGGTCCTTCAGCAACTGGAGACTGGCACTTCTAGGGTTAGTTCGAACCAACTTACATCCATGTACCTGTACAAGGTACGGAGTACGGACAACTGGCTACTAGTTGCTTCAATTCAATACCAACGAGTCTGGGCACTCTCGAAATCTCACTAGTATTGTGTATCAGTGTTGTGATAGATAGCACAACCACTTCCTAAGGCAGTCCCTGAAAAGCGAACACTTAATACCTCCCCTGTAGGGCTGGGCAGAAGGGAATGCTGATCAATTTTGCCCTACATGCCACAATCTGGAGGGCCAGAGCGCCAAGTTGTGAGCAGGAACGGTCCCCAAATTCACTCCGCTCTGATGCAGGAGTATTTCAGCCACTTTTGGCCATCCTGGGAATAGCTTGAGAACCTGAGTAAGGACGCATGGGAAACTCTGGCTGACTGATGAAGGGTGGTCGGGCTGGTGGAGCTGCAGGTCAAAGACGGAGACCACCAGGATGAGGAGTCAGTCAACCCACAGAACAGCACGATAGCGGAAGATGACAGGGGTGTCATGCTCAACTAGTGCGCCTTCTGGAAAAGGGATAGCTTGACTCGCAATGCCCATGCTTCCATCGGCGGGCCAATACCACCGGTACCAGACACCCTGGACCCTCACAACGATGTTTGGTTGATACTGGGTAATTTATCTTGGTCTCAGATGGAATACCAGCGCGACCTATGCTTTACCCAAGGCAGCCTTGCTCTTGGGGGGAGCATTATAAAATTGTTGTGACCCCCCTCACTTCAACCCAGCTGAGATTCCTCTTCAAGACTTTACGAAGAACATCAATCATCATAGCGTACAAGACATTCCACCAGAGTACGTCGTACCGAGTCCAAGCCAGCCTCATCAGTAACTCCGTCAACAATTCAACAACCACATAATTCACCATGACCGATTTTCGTCACAACAGCTGGAGCAACCAGCAGGCCGCGTTTTCGCCCATGGACCCCTCTTTTCAATGGGATTATCCGTCAGTGCAGTCGCCGAAGAACATGGTCAATCATTATAATGACGTAAGTAGCAGACTGGTTGTCACAAGATGCTGAAGTTAACAACGCCCAGCTACTGCAGCGAGCAGCAGACTTCTACGCCAGTCTTGATAATTCATTTGAGTCAATGTCTTCATCGGGCTCTGACCGATCTTATCGCTCAAGCCCGGAACGCCGGATATCTACTGCCGGCAGCGTTGTTGCTCAAGTCAAGAGCTCTATTCCAGACAAGATCGAGGTACGGGTCCCGTGTACTTCTAGCTGGCCATTCCATACTGACTCAAGACAGAGACGAAGAGAACAGAACCGGTCATCGCAACGTGCTTATCGCGAGCGCAAAGAACGCCATCAAAAGGAACTCGAGGAGCAAATTACCCAATGGCAACACAAGCACCAACTACTTTCTCGCTCTTATTCAGAGCAGTCCGATGAGGTTGCCAGACTCAAGTCCCAGATTGAACAGCTCAATAACGAGATCTCCAACTTGCAGACCGGATTGCCAAGTCTCTGCGGCTCGCTCTGTCAATCACCTCAAGAATTCGATTTGGTCCCCTTCTTCAACAACGACATCTCCAGCGCTCAGAGCACACCCCGCTTATCACACGCATATCCCCCGCGTCGAGGATCATGAGCACTTGGTAGAGCAGTGGGCGGATCCTCCGTGGCATGATTGAGGCGATTTTGCATAGCGTGGATGCATTTCCAGGGCGTTTTATGAGTGGGGAATCTCGCACAGATGGACGATGCCGGGTCATGGGATCACCCTCATCAGAGTGAGTGACATTTACGAGCAATTTGAATTTTGAAAACCAGCCGTCTGCCCTTTCGCAGGCCTGGTGAGCTTAAGGTGTGGTCGGACTGTAACGAATGATGACCTTGCAGAGAGGTCCAACCGGCTTAATACATGATCAAAATGAGAGACTCACTCGGGCGCAAGCCCTCTTCAATACTGCTACAGCAGCCATGTTCAATTGACAATCGAAATATACCATTATATTCAACCCCATGCTCTTCTTTGCAAGACTAATCAATAGTAAATACACACAGCCCATGGAGGAGGCATGCCATTCCAGCAGAATTGTGGGAACATGTTCAAAACCTGCCTCTGCTACGAACTCCAGTCACGCAATGCATCGATATCGAAAATCAGGCTCAAATGGAGTTCTGGTTGGCAGGCGGTACCTGGTCGATGAGAACATGGTTAGCGAACCCCGATAAGCAGTGGGCCCGAGTGGGGGTCCACCTGGACCACCCTTCTCGACAAACAACCGATGAACAGCCCGCACGGTGAAGTTTGGGCGACCATACCTGGCTCTCTCCGGCCTGACTCAGGAGGCCAGCGACGGGTATGTTGGTAAATACTAGGCGTTACCTAATCCTAGCATCGACCAGGGGTGGTCGGATCCCGTCCTCGTTGTCCACGCGTGAAAACCTCAAACAGATTTGCAAAATTTTGAGAGCAGCGAATGGGAGCCCCCGAAAACCCACTTCCGTATTTGTACTGGTCCCCTTGCTAAGACCTTGCTTGCCGTTCCGAAGTGGAGGGTGATCCGCACGGGCAAGCGTATCTTCGCCGATGGAGGGCTGTTCATTCGGAACACCGTTCGCCAATCCTTTCATCTTGCGGAAAAAAGACACGACAGAATAGGTCCAGACGCTGTTCCCCCGCAACCAGAGACGATTTGAGAAGGAGTAGTAGTCATCAAGGTACAGCCAAGGGAACAATTTGAACAAGATCACGGGGAAGAGTGGATGGCCACTAGCGATTCGAAACCCGAATACCCAAAATGGAAATTACTTCTAACCGTCTATTGTTTAGGGTTACCATGGAGGCTCGATCGAGGCCGAGAACTCGATAACCGTCTGTAAAGGTTATTAATTCGAGAATACGGGTGTCTGTCCAATTGGAGGGGGCTGCGGTTCAATTCAAACTGGATTAAAATGATCTAAATGAATGCTTCTACTGAGGGCGAGAACCCCAGCTTCCGCTTATTGCCTCTTCTGGGATATGCCCTAAACGAAGGCGGCTGGTCTAATACTCTCAGCATCGAACCTTGTTGCTTTATAGAGGTTGCCAGACTGCAAGACAGGCTTGGTTGTCGGCCAACTGCTAAAGGCGAAGCAAATAGCTGAGCATTCTCGAACAGTCTTGTTTTCTGGACCAAGTCTTGGGACCGACGCTGAATCATCCTTCAAACTGCTCCGGGCGTCAGTGGTGCACACGTCACCTCTAGTTAGAAACACCTACGGAGTACCCCGTATTCCGCCTTGCCTTTCAGATGACAGGCAGTGGTTTCGCCTTGTTGGTCAATTTGAACTTTGTTTTGCCGGTGGGTTCTGGCACTGGCGATTCATAGTATTTACTTGGACCGACCGTTCAACTGCTAGTATCTTGGGCGTAAGTGCAAATACCTAAAGACACTCCATTCTACGAGTATCAAGAAAGCACACCATCTGGGTTTGGCAGGAGTAATAGTACGAGCCGAAGAGGCGTCAATAATTCTGAGCCTTGCCGAAATATGCCGACGGAGCTAATCCCAATATGACATGTGCACTTATTCCCTTGGCCTTACAAGCTTTTGCATCATCTTGACTTAAACGAGGGGCATCCCTTCCTCAAACGCCCTCTCACCGATCAGCCGAGCACAACTTGAAGTTCCCGTGAAATACAACCCAACCTCCTACTCGTATACGTGGGACGTGGGACGTGGGACGCGGTAATCAGCCATACCGCTTCACCGCGGCCTCACTCCACTTAACGGGTACTATATCGTGGGCTGGCAGCAACGCAGCACACAGTTGTTTAGATGACCTGTCGGCAGCTTTCATTTCTGATGTGGTTGTGTAACGAGTGTGCGACCTTGCATGCTCGGTAAACAGGCATTCAAGCAGGATTTTGTTTTCAACAACCGAAGATGATTCATTCCAACAGCCGACCATCTAGGTCTCATCAGCAACATACCCCAAGCGGCAAGACCGACGCTGCTTCTCAAACCTCCAAAAGCCTGAAGGTCCAGCTTCCAGCCTTCAGAATCTCCTGGGCTCTGGGATTCTCTATCGTGTGAAATCGAGCCTTGTCCTTACCAGCCAGAACACACCTCCGTCAGAATGCATTGAAGGCAATTTAGCACATTGATCGGTCTTTGTTAACACCTGGCGCTATCCACTGACCGTGAGAGAGGGCCATGTGCAAAAAATGCTGAACCATGATGTCTTCTACCCCCCTTGGTCAAGAACAAAGAACGCGCGGACTACTAAAATCGAGAAACTACAGCTGATTCTAGGCGCACACAAGGCACAGTTTGTTGTTACTCTTACTATGCTTCCATTACGGAGAAACTGCGCTCGCTTAAGCGTTTGCCCGTGACTGATCCCTTCTCGAAAGGACCAGCCATCTCACCCTGCGGCGGGAATTTGAAAAGCTATCATAGAAAATCTATGGCATTGCGCGCGTTCCATCAACGGAGCTGCTTGCATTGGAGACGCATGATACCAATGCCTACCGAGGGTAGTGGTATTGAGAGATGATTGTTGGACTTATAACCATGCCGCAAACCATTCAATTTTCATGGCGGGCTTTGAGTCAATCCTCTCGATGACAAGGAATGTGAATACGAATACACTTCTAAACGAGTCCTTCTCACAAGCCCTTCAATTTGCTCCACAGGCTTCTCCGTTGATTCTTCAGGCGATTTACCGCGGAATATATTGCCAATGTTGGCCAAATCGCCGATCTGAGCTGTCGGGATATCGGCGAGGAATAGCCTCACCCACCATGCAGGAGTACATATCGACGATCTTTCAAGTGTCCACGGATCTCGGCATAGCTCGGGCCAACATTGCCAATATTTGCGTTCGTTGTCAAGGTAAGGCTTCCAGTGCTAGTGTTTGCGACGGGCATGGTCATTAGCATATATCTCTGTGTTTGATATTACCTGTGGCGAGATAGGCATCCCTGGGTACCTAGCTTTGATGCCTGTACGACATCAGATAAGGCACTGACTCGGCCACGGAGGGCCAACGAAGAAATCGACTACTTATTGAGTATCGGCGTCCGCTATTGAGGGAGAGAAAGATGACTTTTGTGGCAGGCACGAGTCAAACCCCCGGTGGAACTTTGCGGCGCTCCGAAGTCCTCAGGGTTCTCGACTACGAATACGAAGAGGTGTCAAAAGATTTCACTGCGGTTCTAGCCTCTTTGTAGCGAGGATGGATGGCATTTGCCTTCTCAAATTCCCCCAGCACCGAGGAGCCTCATGATTTTCCCTGCGGTAAAGGACGGCACTCTCAAATCTCTCTCGGCTTGCGATTTCTAGCCAGCAGCCTTGGGCTCGTACAAAGCCTATTATGAAAGACAGGACATCAGAGAAATAATGAAGAAGAGGGAAACAAAGCTTATGCTTTGCGTCTCTCACCACTTAGTACCTTGCTGCGTGACATACGAAGGATCTCAGTCCCGAGTGGCTATCATGCAGGGCGAGCGGACGCTTTACCCAACCAGGTATCAGGCAGGGGTATTTCTGCTGCTGACAGAAGCACATCTCCTCACAGTTTGGGTTCTTAGTCAGAGATCTCCCTTTCGGTGATGAGAGTCCACCAATGAGATTTCTCTCGTAGCTTTTTTGAAACTGTGTCTGGACAAGACCACCTTAATCGCTGGAAATTTCGATATCGAGGGCGCGAGCTCAACAAACTCGTGAATGCACGGGACCGTTGCGATCAGAAAAGAGCAACCAGCGTTTATTACATCACTATTCTGCGGAGAATGCGAGGTTTGCAGACTGCTGCATATCAAGCGCAAGGGGATCCTGGGTATCTAACGCAAGGCAAGGAAAAATGTTTGGGGGCACGGCTGGCAGTCGAATTGGTCTGGTGATGTTTCCAGGACCTTAGTTGTCCTCGAGCTGTATTATGTTAGGGCTGTGTCAAAGATTCCTTTACTGTTACTTTGTCGATCACGCTCCTAGCAATTCCCTCTTTTTCTTTTCTTTTTGTGATGCACATGGTATTCTTTCACGCGTAGTCAACGCTCTAGACCAGAGCTTCGGACAATTGATTGATGACAGCTAGACAGAGCCAAGCTACTCAGATAGTTCTAATAGATGCGCTGCATGCATCGGCATGCCTAGCACAGCGTTGGGGATAATTTAAGAGTGCAAATGGGAAGGTACTCCCATCCCTGGGTAAATAGCATGGCTACGATATGATACTCCAGACAGAAGGGGACGCACCAGTGCAACACTGGTGCCCCCACTGTACTCCCACGCCCAAAGGATGATACGAGCAGCTCAGGAAAGCGAGCGTTGCACGGAAAACAAGAGACATACAGAATCCTGTACCACCTTATTCCCCGAAGTCTCCCCACCAGTGCCCCTCGTATTAGAGTCCGCCACCGAGGCTCGCTAGATAAAGTCTTCCCATCGCTTGACCGTGATAAGCAATGGCCGAAGCCCACCACGCACGCCATGGGGCTTGGGTCCTCCGAGTATATCCTCGAAAGGGTAGCAAGTGAAAATCACTGAAATCGACTTCCAAAAAACCACCCTCGGCGGATGTTCTACGTCTCTCGTCGATCCCTCCGGATGCTGACTTGCCGCGGCCCAGCCAAAGCATGCGCCTGAATTTCAGATACGGGGTATATTACACTCTCTTTGTTTTGATGCCCGTGGAATGTTTCCTGTTGCGGAAGTAGCTCCACTCGAGCTTGCGTGTTGGGTGTTTTGCTCGAGCTCGAGGTCGTGCACACAGCTGGGTCTGGGGGACCACAGTTCCTGAGTCATTGACTGGTTGTGCAGCAGACACAGCTTCCTCGGCTGCCGCTCCGGTAGCGCCAGATCACAGCTTATGTTATGCCCCTGCCCGAAGGAGGAGTTCGTTTAGTCATTCATGAGATAGGCCCTTTGATATGATGACTACTCCGGACGACGCTGCTCTTCACATGTCCCGCACCCGCTCACCCACGTGGGACTAGGGAAGAACCTCGCCCTCAGTGTGGCTAGTGAGTGAGGCACAGTGACGTGTATGCTGGCGTTGGGCTGCCCGCTGTTGATCCAGTATTACAGATTCAGCGCGGAGGTCACCGGAGGGACTTTCATCAAGTAGTTGGAGCCTTGATCGATAGATCGCCATGTGGCTTTTGATCGTACCGACCAGCTTGTGTAAGACGCCGCCTGCAGATAATCTCGAGCAATGATGAGTTGGGATATTCGTGCACTACTAAGATCACTTTGCAGGCCGTGAACGCGACGGTTACAGGCGGTGGCGTGACGCAGAGCGGTAGAGCCGTAACACGCTGTACTAGGCCAAGCATTCACAATACTCACCAGTCATGTCTGGTCGCAGGGATCCGGGATCATGGATTGGCATACAGCATTGCGCCATCATCCCATGGTCCAGAGCATGAACCCGCGGGACAACAAGTGAAATTGAAATGTACCTCGACATTGCGGAAGGTCACTTTTCAACAGAGTGCTCGTGTGGTTAGGTTTCATGAACTGAGGCACGGAGGTGTGCATAAACCCGATCTGGACTTTGATATGCATTGATCAATTGAGGGAGACACGGAGACTGCCCCGGATCTGGATTGAAGCGCCACCCGAGGCTTGAAACCTCATGCTCGCTTCAATTGTCCCAACTTTCCCAGCGCCAGACAGGGCAAATAATCTTCATACTATACAGATGCTTTGTCCGTTTTTCTGGCGATCGTGGACTTTTGCGAAAGCTACCAGCTTTTGTCGGTCACATGAGTCCATTTGCGTGGCCGCATCAGGTACAAGCCACTCCATGAAGCAGACAGTGGTTGTATGTAAGTCAACTCCCACCAAGGAAGAGGCTCCTGGAGCATAGGCCTGGGGGAGCCATAGATCAACTCAGTCCGTTGGGGCAAGAGATGTCATTCCAATCGTCCTCATCCAAACTCCAACCACGCCATGCATGATACAAATCACATATCCATCATCCCAACGCCAGGCCGTGTGGATGGGAAAAATAGAACGAAATACCAATCAAACAAACGATCGTCATCCTTTTAAGCGTAATCCGAGTCCCTAGAGAGTCGACGCCCACGACCCTTCTGCTGTGTGCTGGGCGGGTAATTCTGGTTGTAGCTCGGTGGAGGCATGGACGGATCCTGTGGTGCTTGCCAGTTGTTACCTTCATTGGATTTCGGAATCGGCACCCAAGTCAGCTCCATATTGTCGTCGATATGGCGTTCTTTTTCGAGTTCCGCCGCTCTCTGTCGTCGTCGCTGGCGTCGAACGATGAAGAACATGACTATTCCAGCACACAGTAGAAGACTGTGGCGGTGAAGAGGCAAAAGCGGGTCAGTCGTAGTCCAATAGCGGAAATTCAGAATGCAGGGAGTGACAGGCCAACGTGGCGCAAGTGCCGGGGGCTCGATTGGACTGTTAGAGCAGAAGTAGTTGAGCGAACTTACGATAAACCAATAATTAGAGGAATTCCCGTTTTCGTAAAGTCACTGACGTACTTTTCGCACCCATCGAAGGCTGGGTCGTTGTTCTTGCATTCCTCTCGTTTGAGGAGGGTGCTGAAATATGTCGCCATGTTCAATATTGGGGATGTACTCCGTTTGTGAGTGAGTTCGTGAGAATAAAATATGAAGTGGAACTTTTAAAGCTGTGAGAAAGATTGTTGACAAAGGGATTCAAGTTGTTGAACGTTAATTATGCAGTTTGATGTCTCCTACGGTGGCTCGCTGAGTCCGCTTTCGCTTTCGGAAGGAGTGAAGCAACGAAATAAAAGAAAGCAGTGCTATTGGATTCAAAGACAGTGGGTTAGCTGTAGGTGGCAAAGGTGATAAAGGAAAAGGCAAGTGAATGCTGTATCTTCCCCAGACTCCCCTCAATTGCTCAAAAAGTGGAAGAATGAATGTCATCAATGATAGGGCGGGTGGTGGGCCAGATAAAGAGAGATTCTATTGTAATTAAAGGGGGCGCTTACAGGGAACCTGTAGCTTCGGGTGCTGGAGAACCAGCGCTTTTGATGTTTCAGGACGACGGAGGGATTAATTTAGCCCTGTTTGGGGGCACAAGGCTTGTTTGTTTAGGTTTCATTTCCAGATTCGCAAATCTGGAGGCGGCCGTCACCCGCGTGGCGCGTGTCAAGGACGTGTCAGGGGTTGGCCAAGCCTGCCAAGGGTCTCGCCAAGTGCCCCAGGCCTTGGCTGCGGATTATCTTCTTTCCGATCCGTAGCTCCTTCTTCCACGTGACATACTTGATGGGGAATGTGCACCACGTGAGCAGCCCGAATTGTAATTAGGTCGGAACAGTCGACTCGGGAGATACGGAGGAGTTCGCGGGGAAGCTACCAACCTCAGGCTTGGGTCTAAGAATGACCGAACACCTCCCTCCAGGTTCTGTTGTTCCTGAGCCCGAACAGCGAGCGGCAGAATCCCCGAACTTCCCAACCATATCACATCCAGCCGTTCAACGTCTTTGGGCATTTCAGAGGCCATTAAGCGCGATTACCCGCCTTTCCAGCCCTTGATTAGCTTCCTTGCTGACTTTGAGGTCGCCTTTCCTGGCCCAGCTTCTTCTCACGAGCTGGCTAGCGGGATATTCTCGGTTCCTGCTTCTTTCTTCTTGATTTTTGCGTGGCCCTGGTCGCCACCGGCCACCATGCTGTGAGGAGGTCCGATAACAGATCGCCATCTTGAAAAGGCATGAATTCAAGGGACGAGAGAGAGCAGGATCCTGGGGCATCAAGTACCGCACCCACAAAGCAGGCTGCTTGTCTGGAATGTCGACGAAGCAAGGTCAAATGCACTCGAGACCCTAATGCCAGCGTCTGTCGTAAATGCCAACAGGCTGGCTTGCAGTGTGTTACACCTGAGTATCATGTTGGTAGGTACAAAGGTGTCAAGAAGTAAGTCCCCTTCGCTGGCTTGCCTAGCCGGGATTGACTCTTTCCCTTTTAGCAAACGCACCGGGCTTGAGAAGGCGATTTATCAAGTTGAACAAGCCTTGAAGAGGTCAAAAGATGTGGGGTCTGGACTCAACCAGGATGTCGAAGCAGACCTTCGACAACTGATGGCAGCCCCCTCCGCGAATAGTCCACATCGCCGTCGGGAGTCTAGTTCAACTACGCCCAATACTGGGACCACTCAGATCACTTTTCCTCGCCACCGGGCAAGCCTTGTGCCTGGTGAAGCAAACGGTATGGCCGTTGACCAGCCACACGAAGTATCGCCTGCGGACGGTACAGAGAAGCCAGACGAGCTTGCACTGAATCACGCTGATAACCCACTTCAATTACTGGCGATGGCATCTGGTCTGCCAGGACAATCACCGTCCACGAATATGTCTACGTCTCCTGCAGGTGCTGCTTTTGCCTCTCACCAGGACTCCGACATAAATGTAACAGATGCTGACCTAACTCAATTCTTTGGTTCGCTCGAGCCTCGTCTGGATAACTCCCCAGATCTCGACCCTATCAACCTGGGGTTGGTCACTCCCGAGGAGGCTGAGACGCTTTTCAACTACTTCAATGACCGGCTATCGCACACCCGATGGGGACTAGACCCTTTCCTTCACAAGGCCGCCTTTGTTCGCTCTCGATCTGCCTTCCTATTCACATCCGTCCTTGCCGCATCTGCATTGTTTCTCCCCAAGACAGAAGCTCTTTCAAAGCGGCTTGCAAATCACAGAAATCTACTCGTTCAGAAAGTCATCCAAAATAAGAACAGGTCGGTTGAGATTGTATTGGCATTTCTGGTCAATATACCTTGGATGGTTCCTGCAAAGCATTGGGCGGATGATGAGACCTGTGCGTATTTGTCGACGGCCCTTACTATCGCTCTAGATCTTCAACTCAACAAAATTGTGGTTCCGTCTCCAACCATTCGTCCTGCCGGCTTTTTGAACCGAGTTGCCAAAGCTGAATGCATCGATAGTGCAAAAGCTCTTCAATTGGATGGCTTTCCACAAGTCGAACCGACGTCATCATGGGGCCGTCGTCTACTGAGACTTCGTGAACGCGTCTGGCTAGCGCTGTTTGTTCTCGATCGAGGGTAAGTCTACTTGCTCTGCAATACTATCCTCTTCACACGTCTAACTCGCACGTGATAGCATCTGTCTTGCGCGTGGCCGTCCTTACGCTGTTCCGATAGGGCCACTTGTGGACAGTTGTGATACTTGGCATATATCGGACATTGCAGATCGATGGGATGGTAGCATCATCTCAGCCGCCGTACTGCGACGCGACCTGGTGAGAACTGACCTCAACGCTTCGTAGAATTCGTACTTACCTCACTTAGGTGCCACTAATCAATAGCCTTCGTGAGATTTGCGATGGTAGTCAAGGCGTGAGCGGAGGTTCTGCTGCAGTACGGTTGTAAGTTACTTTCCCTCAAGAATTCTGTCTCACCAGAGACCCAATGATGGTGTCCATTCGCCTCCTCGGGCTCGGTTGCACCGAGCTGGAATCTCCCTGAATACAGGACCTCGGCTCCAGTCTCAGTTTGATGCAATTACTCCCTTTGCTCGATCGACAGTAGTTTTGCATTGCCTTCTAACATTACCGACAGCCTCAAAGACAAAATTGATCGCTTTTTCGAACAGTGGTATGCAGTGTGGTCACTTCAGATTACTCAAGGAGATGGTAGGATATCTCAGATCTCTTCCTCAGAAAGCTGTCGGATTTGCTAAAATCTAAGTCAAGGACAACTACCACCCTACGTTGAAATCCTCGTATCACACACGAAACTCTCTACCTACTGCAATGTAGTCAACCATCCTACGGCCTCAACTGATGTGAAGCAGTTTTTCCGCGCCGCTGGACTTGCATCGGCAATGAATGTCATGCGGGCAGCGGTCCAAGGAGAAAATCGGCTCAAATCGATGCCAAACAATACTGTCATCATGGTCTCATTTGCCGCCTGCTTCGCGCTGGCTCTTGGAACAACCACGCTTGGGAACGGGGCAATACTTGCCCCCAGTGCTCGTACGCTCATCGACGACACCACTATGGTACTTGAGCGTATTGGTAACACACCAAAACATCGCAACGGTCTTTCCGTGCTATTCGCTAAACATATTCGCCGAATTATGCAAAATTCCCTGCTCCAGCCAACCGAAGATCAACAAGCCTTTCAGTCTTCAACTAGCACCAACTCAAACATGCTTAAACATGATAGAAACACGCACTATACTTCGCCGCGCAACACTACCAATCCCACTGGAGCCACAACTGAACCTTATGTTTTCGACATGACCGATGATCAAATCCTTGAAGCCATCAATAATGCAAGTGCATCCCAAGAGTTGTTCCAGCTGGATGAGACCATGTTCATGGACTGGTTGGATTGGCCCAATGTCACCTGAAAATACTCTCCGGCCATTGCAATCTCCTTGCGGTCTTGTTGTCGAGATTCCTCCAGGTCTCGTATCCGCATCTTATATCACCGCAACAGTCCACGGATCACCCTGGTCGAGATGCTGCGGATCTCCATCAGGAGACCGACCTCCTAGCACGTCCAGGTCCACTATCAAAGTTTGGGCGTTGCTGTGCTTGGTGGTAAGGGGTCCGCAGCATTCATTTCTCTCGACATATTTACAAGTTTCTGCAATTGTTCAATAAAGATGAATGTAAGCACCGTGAAAGGCCTGTGTCATTGTCAGCAACTATCAGGACAATTCTACCGCAGCACTTACGCCAATCTGAGCCACGCAGCGGTCCAACCTCGCATGAGAAATCGAGGACCTTCATCTCGGAAAGACTCTACTATGATCTTGGTAACACTCTGCGGAAAATGTCAGCAAAGGCTTGGGAAGCTTCACCATACCGCTTGCTTACAGGGCGGACGCCGTTGACTGCCACTGCGTTTTGGACCCGACTTTTCAAAACATCTGCAGGTGCACATGCAGTGGTTGCAACAGTACCTGCCAGCAACGAGGCAAGGAAATGTGTCGGCAAGCCGTCCTGGAGCCCCAGTGACTGATTCGCTAGTAATGCACGTTTCGCGGCCGAGTACCTGAAATTGTCTTGAGCTTGGAAGTGTGTCATAGGTAGCGATAACCTACGTTGCTATCTGAGATACATCTGCAAGGAGTCAGTTAACAGCAAGGCGCGATTTCTCCGACTACTTACTCATTATGACACTACGCACAACGTTGGGACCCAGCCCTCTTGTAAATGTGCTCGCACCCTCTTCACGGCCGATTCTCACCATCGCATCAATGGCATGGTTATATCCAAATCTTGAAGCTGGGGCTTTGGCTCCATCGGCACACATCCTGACAAGGCCAAGCTTGGGGGAACGTTAGTATATTTCACATCTGAATCGGATCTACCAACCTCGGTAGGATTCCCAACGAGTCCCGCCATGCCTCCAGCCAAAGCTGCACAAGCGATTTCCAGAGAACTCGATAGCTTTTGTTGACCTGTCCGTTGCCGCGCTTCCCGTGCGAAATAATTGTATAAACCAAAGCGGGCGGTTGAATAGGTCGACTGTCGAAGCATCGAAGCCGATATTCCCCACCATAAAGAGGGTATACCTTCAAGTTGATTAGTCTTAATCCGAAAAGGGCGAATAATTCGCACCATCACGACTTGCAAATGAAACCAGCGTTCTCAATATGTTCGGTGGGTTTTTCATGACTTGCATGCGACTGTGTCTCTGCTCAGTACTTGCCTAGCATGGAGAAGTTACAAACCTACTATTTTGTCTGATCCAGCGGGTGGGCTTGACCGGTTTGTGAGCACCTGTTCAATTTGGAACCTTGGCCTTACACTTACTAAAGCAAGCAGCCATCGAGGCCGCAGCACCGCTATTCAAAGTCAGGACCAAACTCAGCACATATGAAAGAATCATTCTTACCCTAACCAAAATGGCTGTCCTTGTTTCTTAGAATTCGTCATGATTCTTATAAGCAATTGAACGGCAGAGCGGAATTCATCTACTGAGTGTAATGATCAATAACAAACCAAAGTAAAATGGACAACCTTCTGCTGCCGGCCTTCGTTTCTACACTTTAACAATAACTGGTCATACAAAACATGCCTCTTCAAAGATGCTTAAGCCTCTACATTTGGCCCATTGCCCGCAATCTCCAAATGACGCCCAGAAACCCCTCCACATTCGGCAGTATCTCATCAACATTGAGATGGTATGTTCATCGACACGTTTGATGTGCCTCGGCAATAGAAGAACAGCCGCGCCGCCGAAGGTGTTTGGCTAGGTCTGACACAGATGATCGGCAAGAAGCCAACGTTTGGCCTCAAGGACTACCCGACCCTTTTCTTCGTCTGACCGCCGATAACCTCCGACCAGCTCAAAGCATTGATGGCTCAATAATTAATTAAACATTTTTCCGACAGCGACCGAAAAGTGGCCCCGGTTCCGCGCTACATCAATTATACTTTTCACGGAATTGCGGTTCAACAATTTCGGTGTTTGACAATGATGTTGAACATAAAAGCTCTGTTGCTTTTTCCTGTCTGTGGCAAGGTAGTCCAAACTCTTGATTCTTTGATATATTCAGATTTTTAACATAATGGCAGCTCGGCGAACATTACTCCTTTGCGTCAACGATGCCAGATCTGATGTCCTGTCGAATGTCAGTAATTTTGTTGCCTTAAGGAGAAGCCCGACACATTCGACATCAAGACTAAATTGTTCGAGGCCGCAAGAAGCACGTTGGTTCTCGTGTTCGCGAGCGAGATGGGCGGCGGAGCTTGAGCAAGGAAGCAGTAAAAGTCAACCAGAGATTGATCGAAGCCGGTCGAAGGTATTTCACGACGCAGATGAAGCTGTAGCAGACTTGAAGTCTGGATCGGTGATTTTCAGCGCTGGATTTGGCCTTTGTGGCACGGCAGAGACTATTATCACAGCTCTTCACAAACGAGGAGACTCTCTGACTGGCCTGACAGCCGTGTCTAACAATGCTGGGGCGTCAGGTGCAGGTGGTCTTTCACCACTGACCCGCTCCGGGCAAGTTACTCGTTGTATCTTGTCTTACCTTGGCAACAACAAGACTTTGGAGCAGAAGTATCTTTCTGGAAATATCGCTATCGAGCTATGCCCTCAAGGATCCTTGGCTGAGCGAATTCGCGCTGGTGGGGCAGGGATTCCTGCTTTCTATACACCAACCGGAGTTTCCACCTTTATCCAAACCGGTGGCATCCCCACTCGTCTTGGCCCAGTTGACCCTGTCACAAAGAAATCCGCGGTTTTGGAGTCGGGAACACCTCGCGAAACCCGAATCTTCAATGGCAAGACATATGTTATGGAGACAGCTCTCACAGGTGACGTTGCGATCCTAAGAGCGTGGAAAGTTGACGAGGCAGGGAATTGCCAATTTAGGTACACGACGAAAGCATTTGGTACTATCATGGCAAAGGCCGCCCGCCTGACGATTGTTGAGGCGGAAAACATTGTACCTGTGGGCTCCATTGACCCAAACGACGTTCATCTTCCAGGAATTTACGTCGATCGCGTTGTTCCAGCAACGGTAGAAAAGAAACTTGAACTCAAAAAGCTACGTCCTACCGAGAGCGGATTCGAGTCCGACTCTTCTACGGCCTCAAACTCGACCACCTCGTCCGCAAAGTCCGAGGCTCTCATTCGAAGGGATCGTATTGCTCGCCGTGCAGCCAAGGAGTTGAAGCATGGCATGTATGTCAACCTGGGCGTCGGAATGCCTACGCTTGCCCCTTCGTTCCTCCCCAACGATGTCAAGGTCTGGATACAATCTGAGAACGGAATTCTCGGGATGGGACCATACCCAACTGAAGACGAGGTCGACCCTGATATTGTTAATGCTGGCAAAGAGACTGTCACACTGGTGCCAGGTGCATCCACATTTGATTCGGCCGAATCATTTGGTATGATCAGGGGCGGGCATGTCGATGTTTCAATCCTTGGTGCTCTGCAAGTCTCGGCTGCTGGGGATCTAGCGAACTATATGATACCTGGAAAGGTATTCAAGGGCATGGGCGGAGCGATGGACCTGGTGTCCAATCCCAACCAGACTAAGATCGTGGTCACGACAGACCACGTGGACAAGTACGGCAAGAGCAAGATTGTGGAAAAGTGCAGTCTGCCATTGACAGGCGCGAATGTCGTGAGCACCATCATTACTGATCTCTGTGTATTCGAAGTTGACCGCGTCAATGGTGGCTTGACATTGACAGAATTGGCTCCCGGTGTCACAGTTGAGGATATTCGTGCAAAAACGGATGCAAGCTTTGTGGTTGCAGAGAATATTGGCAAGATGGATGATTAGGCCGTTTGGAATTTGGGGGGCTTTTGATTAGGATCCAGACCATTATATTTTGTCTTATTGTCGGACAGATGTAGGCTTAGGCATTGTGTACTGGGGTCGGTTGTCTGACATGCATAGGATGGATATTAGAGATGGGAGGGCCGTACTTAGTTGTGCGTATAGGGAAACATAATCTTGGAACCTTCCCATCAATTCTGCTTTCTGTGTTGTAACTTTGTTGAGTCTTGACTCCTCCGAGAAGTTAAGAAAGCTAAATATAATTTCCGACTTTGTATCCCATGGATGAGGCGCAGCTATCACCTCTGACACCTTCTCCATTCCCACCACATTCGACATAGACTTGGTGACGGTCCCGCTTATGTGAGTCTCGAATAACCCTGCATAGTTGATAATCCGGGCATGAAAGGTAAGGAATACGCTAGTGTTCACATACGGAGATGAGAGAATCCACCCACCATTTTGAATCAGAGAAGGGGGGAGCACGGTCTCAAACGTTGAATGTGGAATAATTTGCATTTGCCTCGCCCTGAGACCGGTTCTGGCTAATTTGGAGACTCCAGAGTAACATATCTACCTGCTTTATATGCAATGAAATCGTCGACGAACATTTTATTGACCCCGTAACTATAAATCCACACACACACACACACACACATGCTACAACTTGGCTTTGAGCGTGTCTGCCGCTTTGTAGCCGGGAGCGAAGGTGGTGCCGGAGCTCTCGCTCAAGGCTTGGACGATTTCATCAACAGCATTCAAGATCCA
>Ga0105239_10002694_pt1 | contig 22359 bp, 19 predicted proteins | sample KBSC44metaG_FD_92761 | JGI IMG/M metagenome (GOLD analysis project Ga0105239, IMG submission 92761) | Corn rhizosphere microbial communities from Kellogg Biological Station, Michigan, USA - KBS C4-4 metaG | ecosystem: Host-associated > Plants > Roots > Rhizosphere > Soil | place: Michigan, USA... | reverse complement strand
GAGGCGAGCGGTTGGTTGCGTCCGAGCATAGTCACGGCTGATCGTGGGATCGGCCAGCCCCGCCGGATATTCACTCTTCAACGCCAAGCGGAAATGAATGGTGCTGCCAGACAGGATTGAACTTAGACGCCAATCCCGGTTGGTATTGATTTTATTGTTCTTTTCGGTCAGCGATCCGCTTTTGTGTGGCACTCGTGTGAGACGCCCACGGCGCATCGAGTACCATATTCGGCTCAAGGTCGTCACGTTAGAATTGCTGGTCAAGCCACCTTGCAGCGCGTGCGCCATCAAGATCAATGCCCTGCTAGGCCGCGATCGCCTTGTCAGGCTCGAATACTCTCGGTGTCCATGGCGCAGTCGTTATTCCATCGGCGCTACGGCCGAGTTCGATCGTAATGAGTCGATCGCCGTTAAACGTCGGACTTAACTCAAGCGCTAGGTAATCGAATAGCTGCCGATCGTGGACCGCGAGTATCACTTGGCGGCCCTCAAGCTTTAGGGTCCGCAGCAACGCCGCGAATTGAGCGATATGGACATCGTCCATGCTCTGCACCGGATCGTCGATGATAAGCCAAGGCAAGGCCGGGCTGACGGATAGGTTTAGCGCCATGAAGAGGGTCAAGGCCGCGGTATTGAGGTTGCCGGCACTGAGCATAGCGCGTGGATTTCCGCCCCTGCCCCCCAAACGATAGCGGGTTTCGAGCACTGCCTCAACTGCTCCGTTTCCGGATGAGGGCAGTGCGAATTCCGGAACGAACTCCTCTTCGGGCGCCAGGCGGATGAATAGGTCCCGCCAGACCGTATTGAGTTCGTCATTGAAGACCTGACGAATCTTCTCGGTTCTGAGACCTTGAGCTTTAATCATCAGGTCCCTTGCGACCGCGATTCGCCACTCGGCTTCATCGCGCTGTCTGCTGCTCTTGGTTTGAAGTGCTGCAGCCTCCGCCAGCTTGGCCACAGCCTCCTGATGATCCCTCCGGCACCGCGTTAGCTCGGCGAGCCGTTCTATCGTTACATGATGGTGGGACATGGTCGTGCGCAGCGCCTCTTCCTGGCGCTGAACCTCAGCGATGAGCCTAGCCGATGCCGTCTGAAGAGGTTCGTCTGCTGCGGGGGACGAGATTCCAATCGCCCGGGCGTGTAGCATAAGTTCGGCTCGCAATCCGCGAATGCCAGTTTGTTGTGTCGTTAGGACCGAAAGTTGCCCGGCGGTGTTCGATGCGTCTCTTTGAAGGCGCGAGCCCTGTGAAGCGGCCTCCGCCAGCGTCGAAAGGGCCGTGTTCCACTCAGTGAACTGAGCAAGAGCCAATTTATTCTGGTCTCGTTGCGCCTCCGAGAGTCGTCTTGCGGTCAGTTCCGTTTGACGCCGCTGCGCTTGCAAGATCGCCGCCGACGTGGAGGAGCGATCGCGCACCAAAGCTTGGACGCGGCCGGCTGTTGCGATCAGGCGCTGGACTTCTTCAGAGACATGAGCTGCAAGGGGTATGTCGGAAACTTCGCTGAAATCTCGGCTGCAAACCGGGCAGATTTCACCATCAATGTGAGAGGATATGGCGGTGAGAGCCTGAGCGAGTTCCTGGTTGGCGCCATGGTCCCGTTCCAGCTCCTTATCGATGGAGGAAAGACGGGAGGTTCCTTGTCGGATTGCCTCTTCCACGTCTGACAGTGCCTTGTCGTCTGCGGCACTTTGCAGAGCAATCCCTTGTAGCCGCTGCAGCTGCGTCAGAACAGCCGAGGTGGCACTTGCATGGACAGCCGCCGGATCGGCGACGTTTGCTGTGATCGCGGGAATTCGCTTTCCAATCGCGGCAAACAGGCTTTGAAGGTCCGCGCCAAGACCGGCTTGCCACGCAGAGAGCGCCGACTGAGCAGCGGTGGACGCGGCTTCTGCAGCTTCCCGCTGTCCGCCGTCGGATTGGGACGCAGCCCTCAGCTGAGCTTCTGCTGCGGCGAGGTCGCGACGGCGAAGCGCCAAGGCTGATAGACGCTCCTCAATACCTTCGATCTCCCGATCGACCAGCGCTTTCACTCTGTTCGGTTCAATCTTGACCGAAGGCTCAATGAAACTACCGAGAGCGTCTCGCAACTGCGCTTCAAGGTCCGCAACGGTCTGGCCTAATGTATTCACGACACCCGTTGCTGTTTTGACTTTTTCGGCCAAATCGGCGGCGCCCGATCGTGCGGACCAGAACTTCGGCGCTTTCTCTCGCAGACGCCGGACGTCGCCACTCGCATGCAGACCATCAATGAGCGCATCCAGCGCTTCAAGGCCGAGAAGTTCTTTGACAAACCGAGTGAGAGGAGAGTCGCTCCGACGGGTGTCTTGATGCTCGTAAATCTCCAGCAAACGACCCAGTGCCGCTTGAGGTAGGTAGCACCGCTCGCTGAAAAGCCGAACGAAATCCCCGGAGAGGAGACCCTTGCCGATAACCTGCTTGCCGTCGGTGGCTACCTCGGCCGAGCTGCTTGGTAAACCGTCAACCTCGATTGAAACTCGACACTTGCCAGTCGCACTCTTTTTATGAGGTAGGTGTTCCAGATACCCGGGATCGAATCGCGCGAGCGATGCGACAGCGCCTGTCAGGCCAAACTCAATGGCTGAGAGCAAGCTCGTTTTACCCATTCCGTTTGGGCCGTGAATGAGGACGGTGGATGCATCGAGCGAAATGCGTTGCGTACCGCGTATGCTGCGGAAGTCCTCTACGACCAAAGATTTTAGCCGGGCGCCCATTTATCAAGTCCCTGATCAGACGTATCGTCGTCGGAGAATGGCTCTTCCACTGCATCAACGAACCGCTGGGCGATGCTCTGCGGATCAGTCAAATTCAAATCGATGAACCTCTGTGCTACCGGATCAACGGTGCTGCGTAGCGCCTGAAGGGTATCTATCCCACGGGCCTCAGCGGGCTGCGGTAATTGTAAGGGCAACAATACGGCGAGCCAATTCGATAAGGTAGCCTCGTCTGCAGACTCTCCGACAGGAAGAACTCGCGCATATCGAGACAGAGATGTGATCGCGCCGGAGTTTAGTCGAGGTCCAACAAGGACGAGAGTCAGAGGCCGGCGGGACCTCATAACATCAAGAGCGCGCCCGACGCCTTCGACGATACGCTGGAGGTCGCGAGAGGTCTGGAGGGTTGTATCGCCAACCAACACTAGGTCGGGCGAAGGTGGGGTTCCGACGAACGAAGCAGCTGGATCGAAGGTAACGCCCGCGATCTCCAAGGGTGTTGGCATGCGCCGGAATTTCGCATCTTCCAGCGCACGCGCAACTCGCTCAACGGGCGTCGTTTCGGTCAAAGCACCATCTCCGCCTTGAACTGCTTCAGGATTGTGTCAAGGCTTATCGCATTTCTGGCGATAGAAGAGACGCTGAATTCGCGCAATGCAAGCTTCCCCGTTCGGCCCGGGGCGCTCGTAGGATGGCGCGCGGCTCGCGCGGGGACCTCAAAACTGTGGATCATGATCGCGTCGTCATCGTCGGCAACGTGCCCTTGCGCAAATATTTGCGCTGCGGCATGCGCGCTCGCCGCGAAGAAGACCTCTGACTGACCGGTTACGCCCAACAGAGCGATGGCGCCCGATTTTATATTGGGAGTATCGTTCGTAGCACAGGTCCAATGCCCCTCATGAATTCCGCATCCTATCAGACCGAGTGCGAGCGATAGCTCCACCAGCCCATCCGTATCTAGACGGCGGTCCGACAAAGTCTGCGTTAGGCCTTTGTCGGACAGAGATGTGTATATTCCGTGCCCAACAGCGGGGAGACGTCCACGACTAAAGAGCCGCAGGGCGCGGCCGGCTACTGCCAACGCCTTCAGCATAAAGCTTTCGTGATCTTCTGGATCGGCGGCGCCGGCCGCCAGGTTTCTGAGCGTCACCAAGCCAAAGCGGAGCCGATTTCTGTCCGCCGGTGTTAATCCGGGAGTTGCCTTGTCGACCATGGCCGCGAGCTTGGCACAAAGAACGTGAAGCCATAAGGATGGCAATAGTGAGCGTGCATAAGATCTAACGAGCGAAGCCGCATTGATCTGGGCGGTCTGCCCCTCGTAGTCGTTGCGGTAAAAGTTTTGGAGAAGGCTGCGCTGATGGGTGCCGACGCTGTTCTCGGAAACCATTACTGCGGGAGGATGGGTGGGAAAAGATGCAGGGAGCTTCGTGCTCGCTTTAACAAATACCTCTTGAATATTTGTGTCTTGCGCCGATAACCCGAGCATCAAGGTGGCCTTAGAAATGGCGAGGTCCAAGAGCTTACCCGCGATGACCTGGTTTTCCGGCTTATCGGCCCAACCATGAATCTGAGCTTCACGCGCTACGATTCGAGGGCGGTAAACGGCTTCGTTATGCCCCGCCAATGCCGCGCAGCCATGAAACTTGTAGAGGCGAGCCCTTCGGACGTTATTCTGAACATCACTTGGAAGAACGCGCACCTGCAGCACGGACGATGTTGATCCATCGAGGATGCGCACCGCCTTCTCGATGAGATCATCCCAGTTGGCGCTGCTGCAGTCGGAAGCGACGCCTTCCATAATAAGGGCGGCGAGTCCCAGATGTTCGGGGCCGGGAGTGATCGCGGGATCGGCGTAGCGCGCCACCACCTGCACACCTTCCCAAACAAGATAGTCGAGAGGTTTGGTCGCGGGCGCCTGGTCGAGCATGGTGCCATAGCGGCTCACCAATTGCTTCTTAATCTCGTCTATCGCCGACCAGGACGCTGCAGGCGCTGCGTAATCGATTTCGGCCCGCTGTGTGTCATTGAGGACAACCAAGCCCAGCATATTGTCGAGACAGAGCTTGAACGCGCAGTCGGGATTGGTGCGATCGATCTGAGATCGAACGTGCTCAAGGACAGACTCCGCCACGCCCTGCAGTCCAGGCAATTTGCCAAGCGAAATTCCGGCGCCAAGCCAGACAGCATAGCTATCCTCCGCGACCCCCTCAGCGAATTCGCGCAGCGATCCATCGAGGAGCGCAAGTGTCTCTAAGATGCTGATGTCCCCGGCTGTTGACACAGCTTTCCCGATAATTTGAATGCTTTGCCCTCATAACAGGACATGGTTGTATCCTTCAAGGGTCTACAACCCGCTGCTCGTCGCAGGTCATATCACGCCTCAGTCAGCACCCAATCTGGCCGCAGCGCCTCTGATCCTGCTGTTAGGCGTCTGGCGAGACCGACGCCAGCGGAAGCCGGGAGGACGTCCGGGGGCCGGTGGAATTGGAATAGTTGGCGGAGTTGATCTGCCGCTGCGGCGGATGTTTTGCTGCTTCGAAGCGCGTTTCGCTTGTCGATTTTCGATTATCACTATAGGCAGTCGTCGATCGGAGCCAAGAGAAGCATGAACGCTGTCGAAATCGAGGAAGCTATATCGGCCCTGGCCGAGCAGCCGTTCGACCGTAGTGAGTTTCCGTTCGCGTTCCTGCGAGCCTTCGGCAACAAGGAAACGACGATCAAGAAGCTGCGGGCTGGCGCTTCAAATAGCTCCGACCTGGGCGGGGTCCTTCAGCGGAATCACATTCACATCGCTGTCTGCGCGCCGAGCGCCGTCACGAAGACCTTGGCCGCGCTGAAAGCCAGTCCGGCTACGGCGAAGGCGAAGGCTCGTTTCATCCTCGCGACTGATGGCGCGGACTTCCAGGCGGAGGACTTTGACACCGGCGAAATCGTCGTCTGTGCCTATGCCGATTTCCCTGATCATTTTGGCTTCTTCCTACCACTCGCGGGCATCACCACCGTCAAGCAGGTTCGCGAAAGCTCGTTCGACATTCGCGCCACCAGCCGCATGAACCGGCTCTATGTCGAGCTTCTGAAAGACAACCCCGAATGGGGGGCTGCCGCGCGCCGCCATGACATGAACCATTTCATGGCGCGGCTGATCTTTTGCTTCTTCGCCGAGCGCACCGACATCTTTCACGGTAGTGGTCTGTTCACCGAGACCGTTGAACGGATGAGCGCCAAGGATTCGTCTAACACCCACGAGGTGATCGGCGAGTTGTTTCGCGCCATGAACATCAAGCGGGAGAGCCGCGAGAGCGTCGGCATTCCTCGTTGGGCCGATGCCTTTCCGTATGTGAACGGTGAGCTGTTTTCCGGCAGCGTCGACGCACCGCGCTTTTCTAAGATCGCCCGATCCTATCTCATTCATATTGGAAGTTTAGACTGGACCAAGATTAACCCAGACATTTTCGGGTCGATGATACAGGCCGTCGCCGAAGACGAGGAACGTGGCGCGCTCGGTATGCACTACACATCGGTGCCAAACATCCTGAAAGTGCTCAATCCCCTGTTTCTCGACGATCTGCGCGCCCGGCTTGCTGAAGCGAAGGACAATCCTCGCAAACTGCTGAACCTCCGTAACCGCATGGCGAAGATCAGGGTGTTCGATCCGGCCTGCGGTTCAGGCAATTTCCTTGTCATCGCCTACAAAGAAATGCGTTCTATTGAGGCCGAGATAAATAGACAGCGCGGCGAGGCAGACCGACGCACGGAAATCCCATTGACCAACTTCCGGGGCATCGAGTTGCGTGATTTTCCGGCCGAGGTCGCGCGGCTGGCGCTCATCATCGCGGAGTTTCAATGCGACGTTCTGTATCGAGGTCAGAAGGAAGCCTTGCAAGACTTCCTTCCGCTTGACGCACAGAATTGGATCACTTGCGGCAACGCCCTGCGGCTCGATTGGCTAAGCATTTGCCCGCCGACGGGCACAGGTGTGAAGCTGCACGGCGACGATTTGTTCGCCACGCCGCTTGATCAAGCGCAGATCGATTTTGAGAACGAAGGCGGTGAAACGTATATTTGTGGTAATCCCCCCTATCTCGGAAAGGGCAAGCTGAACGCGCAACAAAAAGACGAAATGAGGGCCATCTTCGAGAGCCGCATCCCGAAATTTGGGTACATTGATTATGTGGCAAGCTGGCTCATTAAGGCATCTGACTATTTTTCACACCAGAGCGGTGTAGCGGCTCTCGTGACCACCAATTCAATTTGCCAAGGCAGGCAAGCTCCACTGCTTTGGTCGGAGCTGACCAAATCTGGTTCCAGGATTTGCTTTGCGCATACATCCTTTAGGTGGTCCAACAGCGCCGCTCGTAATGCGGCCGTGATGTGTGTCATTGTCGGGATAACCGATAAGCAAACACGCGAAGCGTATCTTTTTTCAGGTCAGGAGATGCGGAGGGTGACTGCGATTTCGGCCTATCTGACAGAAGGCGAAACGGCATTTGTTCACACAAGGGGAAAGCCCTTATCTCCCCAACTTGGGACCATGCAGTTAGGAAACAAAGCAAACGATGGCGGTCGCCTACTTCTCACCCGCGCGGAAAGGGACAGCCTCATTGTACAATTTCCAGCTTCGAAGAGGTTTGTTCGTCGTTTTTATGGATCAAAAGAGTTCAATAATTCTATAGATAGGTACTGTCTATGGATACGAGACGACGAACGAGAGCTTGCCGAAGCAATACAGCCGATCTTGGTCCGAATCGGCGAGGTTCGCGAGATACGCGAAAAGAGCGACGATCAGGGGAATCGCGAACTAGCAAAGAGACCTCATCAGTTCCGAGAGATGCATGCCGGCCGTGAGTTGACAGTTGTCATTCCAATCATGACCTCGTCCCGCAGAGAATATCTTCCCTGTGGGTTGATTGACGAGAATTCTGTAATCTCCGGCCAGGCATTCGGCATCTATGATGGAAATCTGTGGGAGCTCGCTATTCTTCTGTCCAGAATCCATTTTTCTTGGATATCAGCCATCTGCGGCCGTCTCAAAGACGACTACCGTTATTCAAATGATCTTGGTTGGAATACCTTCCCGCTGCCAGTGCTTACCGAAAAGAACAAGGCAGACCTGACCCGCTGCGCTGAAGACATCCTTTTGATGCGCGAGGCGCACTTTCCAGCAACCATAGCCGAACTCTACGATCCGGAAGCCATGCCTGCTGACCTGCGAGCGGCGCATGAGCGTAACGACGAAGTGCTTGAACGTATCTACGTCGGCCGTCGCTTCCGCAATGACACGGAGCGGTTGGAAAAGTTGTTTGATCTCTACGCTAAGATGATTGAGTCGTCTGGCGCTAGAACGGCGGCGAAGAAGAGCAGGGCGGGGGAAAGCGCGTGATAGAGGATAAGAAAACCATCCCTTCCGTTTCGGTTTCCTATGCCCGCAACGGTTCATCGACCAAGGCGAACGCACTCGGCATGCGGCCGATGCAGGAGCGGGCCTATGAACGGCGCGGCGAGCAATACCTTCTGATCAAGTCGCCGCCCGCCTCCGGCAAGAGCCGCGCGCTCATGTTCATCGCACTCGATAAGCTCGCGAATCAGGGCCTTAGGCAGGCCATCATCGTCGTGCCGGAAAAATCCATCGGTGCGAGCTTCCATGACGAGCCGCTGACCAAATTCGGCTTTTCGGCCGATTGGATCGTTGCGCCCAAATGGAATCTCTGCGACGCGCCCGGCTCTGACAACGGCGGCAAGGTCAATTCCCTGGGTGCGTTCCTCGACAGCGAAGACAAGGTTCTGGTCTGCACCCACGCGACCTTTCGCTTTGCGGTCGACAAGTTCGGTGTCGATAAATTCGACAACCGATTGATCGCGGTGGACGAGTTTCACCACGTTTCTGCCGACCCCGAGAGCAAGCTCGGCCAGCATCTCGGCGCGTTCCTTGCCCGCGACAAGGTACATGTCGTCGCCATGACCGGCTCATACTTCCGGGGCGATGCCGTGCCGGTACTGGCCCCGCAGGATGAGGCGAAGTTCGATACCGTCACCTATACCTACTATGAGCAACTCAACGGCTATGAATACCTCAAGCAACTCGACATCGGCTATTTCTTCTATTCCGGTTCCTATGCCGATGACATACTGAGCGTTCTTGACCCGAGTGAGAAAACCATCATTCACATCCCAAGCGTCAACTCGCGTGAGAGCACAAAAGATAAGATCAGGGAGGTGGAACACATCATCGAGGCGTTGGGCGAGTGGCAGGGCATCGACCGGGCGACGGGGTTCCAGTTGGTCAAACGGCCCGACGGTCGTGTCCTGCGCATCGCCGATCTGGTCGATGACGATCCCGCGAAGCGCGACCGGGTTTCGGCTGCATTGAAAGACCCCACGCAGAAAAATAACCGCGACCATGTCGACATCATCATCGCGCTCGGCATGGCCAAGGAGGGCTTCGACTGGATTTGGTGCGAGCACGCCCTGACCGTCGGTTATCGATCCAGTCTCACCGAGATCGTGCAGATCATCGGCCGCGCGACCCGCGATGCACCGGGAAAAACTCGCGCTCGATTCACTAATCTGATCGCTGAGCCGGACGCCTCCGAGGGGGCCGTCACCGAAGCCGTCAACGATACGCTGAAGGCCATTGCCGCCAGCCTGTTAATGGAGCAGGTGCTCGCGCCACGCTTCAACTTCACGCCGAAGAATCCGCAGAGCCGTCCGGTTGAAGGCTTCGACTATGGGGAAGGAGGGTACGATCCGAGCAAGGGTAACGTGGGCTTTAATGAACAGACCGGTCAGTTCCACATTGAGATCAAGGGCCTTGCCGAGCCGAAGAGCAAGGAAGCCGCGCGCATCTGCACCGAAGATTTAAATGAGGTCATCGCAGCGTTTGTTCAGAACAAAACCACGATCGAGCGCGGATTGTTCGACGAAGAGCTGATCCCCGAGGAACTGACCCAAGTGCGTATGGGAAAGATCATCAAGGACAAGTATCCCGAACTCGACGATGAAGACCAGGAGGCCGTGCGTCAGCACGCCATCGCTGCCCTCAACATCACGCAAAAGGCCAAGCAAATTGCGCTTGGCGGCGATGGAACGGGGGGCTCTGACCAGCCGAGCGCCAACACTGCGCTGATCGACGGGGTACGAAAGTTCGCGATGGACGTGCGCGAACTTGACATCGATCTTATCGACCGGGTCAATCCGTTCGGCGAAGCCTACGCCATTTTGGCCAAGACCATGAGCGAGGATAGTCTGAAGCAGGTCGCTGCGGCGATCGCAGCCAAACGCACTAGTCTATCGCCAGAGGAAGCCAAAGAGCTTGCCGTCCGCGCGTCGCGGTTCAAGAAAGAGCGCGGCCGATTACCGTCCATCGACGCCCAGGACCCCTGGGAGAGGCGCATGGCCGAGGGAGCCGTCGCGTTCATGCGCTTCAAGAAAGAGGGGCGCTATGACGAATGACTTCGATCTTGACGAACTGGCGGCGGACCTCGCGGACTTCGCCCCGCAGGACAAGAAAGGCGGCCGTAGCCCACGCGAGGAACGGATTATCGCGGGCTTTGAGGAAATTCAGCGTTTCGTCGAAACTCACGGCCGCGCGCCAGCGCATGGCGAAAGCAACGATATATTCGAGCGGCTTTATGCCGTGCGCCTCGATCGGCTCCGTAGCCTTGAAGAATGCCGCTCACTTCTCATTCCGCTAGACAAACAGGGCCTATTGGCGGGCGCAACGACGCTGGATGTTGAGCCCGGTGAAACGATTGATGACGAGGAACTGCTTGCCGAACTGGAAGGCTTGGGCGCATCCGAAATCACCGAGCTTCGTCATGTCCGCACCGCCGCCGACAAGCGTGCGGCCGAGGAAATCGCCAACCGGGAGAAGTGCGAGGACTTCGACAAGTTCAAGCCGCTCTTTGACAAGGTGAAACGCGAGATTGCCGACGATATCAGGCAAACGCGACCATTTGAGCTAAAGGCAGAAATCCGGCCCGGTGCTTGGTTCATCGTGGGCGGGCAAATGGCCTATGTCGCCGAAATGGGGGAGATGTTTTCCAACGCCCAGGGGAGGACAGATGCTCGGCTGCGGGTCATCTTCGATAATGGCACCCAAAGCAATCTACTCATGCGATCGTTGCAACGCGCGCTTCACAAGGATGAAGCTGGCCGGCGCATCACTGATCCCTCAGCCGGCCCCCTCTTCGCCCAGGAAAGTGAAGACGGCGACCTGGCTAGTGGTACAATCTACGTGCTGCGCAGCAAATCTGAGGACCCGGCAGTCGTCCCAAACCGCGACCTGCTGCATAAGATTGGGGTGACAGGAGGCGACGTGAAAGCGCGGATCGCAAATGCCAAGCTTGACCCGACCTTCTTGCTGGCCGAGGTGGAAATCGTCGCGACTTACAAGCTCGCCAATATAAACCGCACGAAGCTCGAAAATTTGATCCATCGAATCTTCGATCCCGCAAGGCTCGACATAAAGATTATGGACCGTTTCGGAAATCCGGTGATCCCCCGAGAATGGTTTCTGGTGCCGCTGTTTGTGATTGATGAGGCGGTTGGAAAAATTCGGGATGGGACAATCACGGGGTATCGGTACGATCCGAGCAGGGCGGCGCTGATAAGCAAAAATGCTTGATGCTGGCGATGCGCTTATGACCAAGACCGGCTGACACTTGCGATCGCTGGAGGCCCATGACCAAGACGTATCGGTTGCTAGGCGCAGATGGTAAGTTTTATTCGAGCGACGCTCCCGGCCTGCTGGGCGGCAACGGTCGGATGAAGATATACGGACAGCTGGACTGCACTTCGGCCAACCGAGCCGTTGCAGCCGGTACCACTTACCAGAGACATCGAGTGTTCTTCGCGGACGAAGCAACTGCGATTGCCGCCGGCTATCGCCCTTGTGGCAACTGTATGCGTCAGCAATACAAGGCTTGGAAAGCCAGCCAATAGAGGAAATTCTTGGGTACGTTCAAGGCAATTCATCGCTGCAGTTAGGACCAACACGTCACCCACGATGACAAAGGGCGTGAGGACAAATGGCAAAACCATCGATCGAAGAGACTATTAACTTTATCAAGTTGGCCCATGCTGGTCAGGTCGATAAGGGAGGTTGAATATTGGAGGCATCCCGTCTCGGTTATGCATCGGCTTGGACCTGATGTAGCGGACGACTGCAAGCTCGTTGCTTTACTCCACGATGTGATTGAGGACACCAAGTACACCGCGACTGATCTGCTCAACATGGGTTATCCGGACGATGTCGTTCGGTCAATCGAACGGCTCACAAAGCCCAGGGGTGTCCCGTATTTGGAGTGCATCAAAGACTTGGCGGCGTCCGGAGACCAAATGGCAATAGCAGTGAAGATTGCCGACAACCGGGACAACCTCGACCCAGACAGGCTCGCGAGGATTCCTCCAAACGAGCGTGGCAAAGAAGACAAGTATCGCTTGTCTCTGGAGATTTTGACGGCGGCGCTTGCGGGAAACTGAACAATGAGTTTATTTGAGACTGCTTGCCTCGATGCGAGTGCCCCGGATGCAAATCTATAGGGCGCTTGAATTTTGCTTTAGTTGTGAGCGGCTGCCGCTGCTGCAGGCGTCAGCCTTCGGATGGTCAGAACCGGGCGGAAGTACCGTGGTATCGAGTAATTCCATCAAGGACTCGGCGGCGTCTCTTGCGGCAGCTTCTCCCGCGCCACGAATACCAAACAGAAACGGAAGTAGGGCTTCAATCGACTCAACGTCTTTATTGGTGATGCTCATTTCATCTCTCCGATGATGTAGAAATTTCATCCCTCACAATCTGAAGACGATTTGCCGATATGTAAATTTGTTTCAGTGCAAACCGGATGGGGTGCAGATCGTAATCTAAGACAATGATTTACTTCACGAAGTGATCCGGCCCTTCGGCGATTGCACAAATGCAAATGCTGAGGGGCCGGAATATTCACTAGGTGTACTCGCTGCTGGTGTCCTTGGTGCGCCAGTTCATCGACTCGTCGATGCGGCGCTGAACGAGCGTTGCGAGCGCTTCCGGATCGTGGCTGCTGCCGTTGATGTGGATTTGCGTCGGGCCGTAGCCGCCGCGCATGACCCCAGGGCCCATGCCTCCACCAGCCGCAGATGGAGTCTGCGGAACGTTCTGGATCATCTCAGAAGGCGGCACCTGGCTGGTGAGACCGGAGTTACCCCGTCGAACCATCAGATTGCGGTCTGCATCGATCCAGTGCTCTCGCACGGAGTCGCCGTCGTTACCGGCGATCATCTTCAACTGCAGCCGGCCATTGACCATGCGGGTTTCGCCGGTCGAGAGTCCAACGTGCCCACCGCGTTGGTTGTAACCACGACCATTGGGTTGAAGCAGAATGTCATTCCGCATGACTTTGGCGGGGTCGATGGCTCTGCCGTAGCGCATAAAGCTGTTAGCCACTGCGCTACCAGTGCCCCGGCCACCGGCGGCCTCAATCGCCTTATTGACGAAGCGAGCACACCAAGCATTGCTCCTGCCACGAACGTCACCCCCGAGGACGGCGGCTAACACTCGGGTGTCGGTGTACTCGTTCATGCCCTTGTACTGCTGAGCCCATGCGACAGCGTCGCCGCTGCCGGCATATCCACCAGCACCAGAGAGAGCATTCATCTGATTACGGACGCCTCCGGCCCAACCGGCATTGAGACCCCGGGGATCGTTCGCCGCGCCGGGTGGTGCGTAGATGCCACCTAACTTGTCCAGATCACCGCCAGCCCTCTTGTAGGTCTTCGCGACTACCTGACCGGTCTTGCTGATACCGGCATCCAGATCAGCAAACCGCATCTTTCGGGCCATCCCACTTGCCGGGTCCATGATGCCGCCCGGATTGTTGCCAGACAGCACCGTACCATTTCCGGTTTCATGAGCCATCACGCCAGCAAGTAGCGTGGGGCTGATACCGTTGGCTTCTGCAGCTGCTACGATCTGGTCGTATTTTCCGGCCAACGGGGTGCCAGCGAACTTACGTTCGAACGCTGACCGGCTGAGGGCCGCCCCGCCATCTGTAACGCTTCCGCCGGTACCACTGAATGACGGGATATTTTCAGGTCGCACAATTCCGTTTCTGCCAAGTCCGAAACTAGCTGGCATGATGTTGCGACCGATATTGGTCTGCGACGTTCCAAGAAAGGATTGCTTCCGGATTGGGCCGTCTTCCCAAGAGCCGGATGCGCCGTGACCACGGCCACCGATTGGATCCAGCCCTATGAAACCGCGAATGGCGTTGATGATCGATAGCGCTACGTTTTTGACGGCATCAACGACGCTAACGAATACGGAAAAGATTTTGTCCGCAATGTAGTCAAGCACTCGCTTCACGCCGGCCGCTAGTGCGAAGAGCCCAAGAGCCATTCGGGTGAATGGATTGAGCGCCGCAAGCGCCGTGATGGTAGCGGCGAACAGCGTCACCGCCGGAGAAAGCACCGCAAGCGCAACGGACAGTCTCGTCAGGCGGGCAACAAAATTGCCGAGTCCCTCGGCGTCTTTCTCGCCACCGAACATGTATGCCATCATGTTGAACGCGGTCTTGAGGCCATTCGCGATCTGGGCAAAGCCCTCAGCCATGCCCTTTCCGAAGGCTTTCCACTTGTCGATCGTTCCGGCATCGAACTGGTTTGCGAGCGAGGTGATAACCTCGCCCCAGTTCTTTAGCCCGAACCCCTCACGCAAGCCGGTCACTAATGCGGAGAAGTGATCTTTGATCGAATCCCAGTTAAACTTATCAGCAAGATCAATGATACCGTCGGTGATCTGATCGAACATGGACTCGAGTCCGGCGCCAGCTTTCTCCCAAGCAAGATCAAAGGCTGCCTTCACGCTTGCCCATCGGCCTTGCATGCTTTTGATTTTTTGGAGGTAGGTGGAATCCAGGAAGCCGGGCTTGTTGGCGATGTCCTGTAAGACTTCCCTCAGCTTATCGCGACCGAGTACCATCGTCAGCAACTCATCCATCCACTCTCGATTTGCCAGTTGCCGAGCGACTTTCGTCCGCAGCTTCTCAGGCAACTGAGCGAGCTTGTCGAGAATCTGCTGGATCGCTTCGATTGGACTGGCACGCATCTTCGTGGCCATGGCGTTGCGGCCTCCGAAACCAAGCACGTTAGCGGCAGAAGCTAGATCCTGTGCTGGCTTGCCGGTCGCACTGTCAGCTCCAGCAATCTGGGAGGTGAGGAACGACATGAACGTTCCGGCTTTGAAAGGTTGAATGCCGAGGCTGATTGCGGTGGAGTCGAGGGCGGCCAATTGCTCTGGCGTCATCTTCGTCGTCGCCAGCGCTGACAGTGATCGCCTAAGCGCTTCCACGATTTCCTTGCCATCTGCAGCAGTAGAATTATTCGCCACCGCGATAGCGTTGAGGATTTGGCTGTACCGCGTCTTATCAAATGCCATTTGGGAAGACAGCCGGCCCATCAACTTGGCCGTATCTTCAACCGGAATGTCCAAGCCGGATTGCGCCTTGAGCGCCAATTCTCCGAAATCAGCGGCGAACTGTTTTGCAATGCCGGCCTTGAGGCCTTCTGTCGCAACGTCCAGAGCTTTCGAAGTCCCGACTCCGAACTTGATGCCGGCGCTATTCGCAAAACCTTTGCGGAGCGCCTCGATTTCGGCCTGCGTGAGTTCACCGAATACCTTAGCTCGGACCTCAGCCGCTTCCGTCTCCATTCGCTTTTTCAGGACGCCCGCGATTCCCGCACCGATGATGCCGCCACCGATGGCGATGGTGGAAAGCCGTGGCGTAGGAATGCGCCGGCCAGCGGCACCAAGACCGCCACTGAACCCACCACGCCCACTATCAGCCCGGCGTTCTGCGGTAGCGCGACGTTCGACCAGTCGCAGGTAATTAAGTTCAGCACGCTCAAGACGCTTGAGATCAGCAAGGCGTTGGTCAGTGGCCTTACGCCAGTCGGACTCGAAATTTCGGGCAGTGGCCCTACTGGTATTGGCCATTCCGCGCATCTGAGCGGTGGCAGCCTGCGCCACGCGATTGATGCCGTCGAACGATTGGACACCGGCTCGTCCGAGGCCTGAAAAACGGTCATTGATCTCCTTGGTGAGGCTGTCGAACTTCTTCAATTCGGCAAGCACCTGACGAAGGACGGGGGTCATCCCGTCGATCGCAGATAGTCGAGCGCGAACGTCTAGATTTTCTGTCATTGATTTTTCTTTGTTGGTGTTATGGCGCACGAGGCGCGGGAAGATTGGCCTCAAGTTTGGGAGGCAGTGAGGTGGGCCGGAAAGTCGGCCTTTTGGGCGGCGCGGCGATAAAACCGATTAAATGGTGACGCCCGATTTCGAAGGCCGGTGGGGTCGCTGCTTGCCTCTGCAGCGCTCGCATCGTGCTATGCGCTCATATCGAAAGCGAAGCGGGATCAGCCACTGGCGGTGACCGCATGTGTGTTCGCAAAGCCACGGCACCGCTCGACCGGGCACTGATGGGAATGGCGGATCGGCACGATAGATAGCACGCCAAGGTCCGTAAGCTTGGCCCGTGAGGTTTTGTGGTTCTCGGCCTCTCGGCACGGGATTCTCCTAAATCGATAAAAGGTGGTGGATGCTGGGATCGGACTAAACGGCAGACCGCCGCCGGGGGCTATGCCGCAAAAAACGCCGCCTCGCATGCGCACCGCACCTCACGACACGGAAGCAAGCAAGGCTGCGCGACTGAGCATCATGAGGATGATGCCAAGCTCGGGCGAGGCCAAAGCTTTCGCCATCCATCTCTGACGCTGCTGACACGATGGCCGGGAAACTCACTCCCCGGCCATTGCCCCTGCGAGTCTCTCACGACCAGGCCGACCATGCGGCGGCACCCGCGCTGACCCCAAACCCGCTGAAAGTTTCCTGTTGCGCTGCTTGAGTTAATTGTATTACAAACTAGTCAACGAACATCGGCTAGTTTGTAATTTGAGGCTGAAGATGGCTGCCACAGGCAAATGGATCGCTTACTACCGGGTCTCAACCGATAAGCAGGGCAAGAGCGGCCTCGGCCTTGAGGCTCAGCGCTCGGCAGTCGCGACGTACCTGAATGGTGGCGACTGGAAGCTGGTCAAGGAGTTCACAGAGATCGAGAGCGGCAAGCGATCAGAGAACCGTGCCCAACTGCAGGCGGCCTTTGACGCCTGCCACCTCTACGGGGCGAAGTTAATCATCGCAAAGTTGGACCGACTTTCCCGTGATGCCCATTTCCTTCTCGGATTGGAGAAGGCTGGAGTCGAGTTCGTGTGCGTTGACGATCCTCACATGACTCCCCTCACATTGGGCATCCGTGCCGTAGTGGCCCAACATGAACGCGAGCTAATATCTGCCCGCACAAAGGCCGCTCTACAGGCCGCGAAGGCCCGAAATGTGAAACTTGGCGGGCGTCGTACTTATAAGGACGGAAGACCGGTGAGCTTGACGCTAGAGGCCATTGCAAAAGGCCGGGATACGATTGCAAAGCGCGCCAACGACAAAGCCGCCCGGATCATGCCTGCTATCCGTGATCTACAGACAGCTGGCATCACGTCTCTCGCTGGCATCGCCGCCGGTCTCAATGAACAAGGTATTCCGACGCCACGAGGCGGACGATGGCAGGCAGTGCAGGTCCAGCGAGTCTTGGACCGCATATCCTGATCTGGATCAGCGAAAGCTGACGCAAGCGCCACCGCTTCGGAATGTTGTCGGAGGACAGGCCTTCCCCGGAATGACCGGATAGGCACGTGGCGTGTCACGATGAAGCGCCTCGCAGAGCTGACCAATACCGACCCATCCCACCGGACAGGTGCCAGAGCGTTGAATCCGCTCCCTGCCGTCCGTGGTCGGCATCGGGTATTTGGTCTCAGCCACCGCCGGTGGGGTTAGCATCGCCATGGCCAAAGCCATGCTGATGAGCTTCACTGTCGATCGCGCGGCTTGGTAGTGCATGACCACGCATCCAAAGCAGCGTCGATCGCGAACCGGTCCCATTTTCGGCTCCCTGCCAGTCGTGACGGAATCCGTCCAAGCTTAACCCAGCGTGACACTGACGAGGTGCTTTTAAATCCGAGGTATCTCGCCGTCTGGTCGAGAGATAGTAAACGCTGGCGGATTCCTGAAGGGAGATTCTCTAAGCGCTTGGCCTTCATACCGGTTCCGCTTCGATCTCTGCGAGCCGCTTCAGGGCTGCATCTAACGCGGCCTGCTCTGCGGAAACATCCCGGACCCGGTGAAGCGCAACGCGAGCTGCTTCAACCTCACGACTAGCCGCGTCTAGGCGTTTGCGTCGGTCATAGTCCCGAAGCGCCTTTTCGCGTTGTCGCCGGACCTCGGGCGCAAGGTTGGACGCGGTTTCCGCGATGGCGGTTGCTGATCTCGATTTGACGAAATGCATGGTCATGATCCTTTTCGGGCTGCCGCAAGTTCATCCATGAACCGGGCCGTAAGACTGCTATCGGCGTACCGGCTCCGAACCTCTTGGAAATTGGATGGCAGAGCCGATTTGCGACGGGTCGCTGCGATCTCGGCGCGGTAGCGCTCGGTCAGATTGTCCTCGGAGGTTTCGGCGGGCTGATCCGTTTTAGGGCGGAAGGCCGTCGGCATTGCCGTTCGCAAAGAGGTGGCGTAGTCACCAGGGGAGATCGCCCCCTTGCCGGGAATCACGATTAAGCCTTGATCACTAATCACTGAGCCGGCCAGATCAATGGTGGCCTGACGGACCGCTTCGGCGGTGGCCTGCCATCCTTGTGAAGCAGCCGCTTTGACAACGATCGTTTCAATGCCGGTCATCGCGCTGCCTCTCGCTTGAGCCGGTCGATCAAAGCTCGCCGCATCCAGGAGCTTCGATTTGGAGCGGATGGGTCATCTGCGAACGCGGCCCTGTTGACCTCGTCAAGTAAGAGCTTGGGAACGAGCAAAGAGACGCATCTCATCTCTGAGCTGGTCAACGCCGAGAAGTCTAGTTTGGTGGCGGGGTGCGCCATGTGGTTTACTCCATAAAAAAACCCGCGTTCCTCGGGAGTGAGGGCGCGGGTCGGTGGGCTTTAGGAACGAAAAAACCGCCTCGCGGCGGCTTCTTTCATCATCGATCGTATTCAGTCGGATTGTGTACTATTTACTACAGGGGTTTCGCCGAAAAGTCAATGAAGCGTTGGAGTAACACCAGGAACCACAAAATCAAAATTGCCCTTTTAAGGAGGGCGCAAGTCGGACCGGCCACATCCAAATGACAGTCCATCATGCAATAGGCCTAGACAGCCCTTAGGCGGCCAGTGGTTGGCTTTGTCATCTTGATGCTGGTGGGTAAAGCTCTCCAACCCATCAAACCTCTGTACGGGCTTCTTCTGGCCATATGGCGGCCCATCCGAATGGTAGACTGGGACAGCAGTAGCTCTAGCCCTCGTGAAGGGCCGCCGGTCCACTAGACAGACCGGCGGTTCGTTGCGTCAGATCGCCATCCTTCGTTTTGGCCGATCGAAAGTCTTCGTCGGCTCCGCCCCCGGTTGATCTTCCCACCGTGCCTGGTTGAGCCAGGTTGACGGATTGCACCAAGGTCGGTCGTCCTTTTTCTTCACGTACTTCCGCAGGCCATCCATGATCGTGTTGAACTCGACCTGACCGGCCTTTTCGATCTTGTTGAAGGAGTCGCAGGCCACCGGCTTTGCGATCTTGTTTGGGTATTCGGTCCAGAACTGATCGAAAGCATCACGGGGGAAGGGCGCCGCAGGCCCTCTGTGTCCGTTCGTCAAATCGACCCGCCGGTTGTCGTTCGCACCTCTTAGATTGGTTCTCTTATCTTGGTTCTCTTCAGCGGTCCTCTTCTCTTCATTCTCTTCGTCGGGCTTTGAACCCGGGTTATCAGGTTGAGAACCCGACTTATCGAGTTCTGAACCAGAGTTATTTGGCTGTGACCCCGACTTCTCTTCCTCCGAACCCGACTTTTCTTCCTCTTGGTCGTGGTCCCGGATATCGGCGAACTCGTCCTCCTTGACCTTGCCCGACTCCAACAGGCGTGCGTACTCCGCCCTGAACCACGCCATATTCGGGCAGATGTGATGGGTGTTCTTTGCGCCAGTCCGACGGACTACTTTGAACGCGCCCAACTTCTCCATCTCCAGCAAGCCCCTGTTGAGGGTTTGGGTGGAGGACGGTGCATACCCAGCCTCGATGGTCATCCTCGGTACTGACGCATAGGCATAACCCACGCGGGAATCGTAGTGGGCCAGGGCGTTGGCAGCCGCCGCCTTGCCGGCGAGGGTGAACTTGTCCGAAAGCGCGATCACAACGAAGGCGCGCTTTTCGTCTACTAGTTTGAGTTGGTACTTTGACTTGAATTTCTTCGGATTTTCGGACATATGAAATCTGCTTTTTGACCGCCGGCAACGGCGACATTCTTGAGAGGTTGAGCCCATGGCGTTCGCTGCGCCGTGGGCCTTCTCATTGTGGTTAACCTTGCGGCGGTTAGCTCGTGGGCTCTGCGATCTGCATCCGGTCGAGCATTTCGCCCAACGCTCGGCGGATAAGATCGGAGCGAGAGGTTTTCAAACGGACCCGGGCCTCATCGAGTCTATCGACCAGATGGCGATTGCATCGGATGCTGAGGAACGGCCGGGCTTGATCCGGATCGTAATAGAACGACATTCAGTCGGGCTCTCCTGTGAGACTTGTGACGTTGATGGTTGCGCGGCCGACGCAGATGCGGCCCCAGCGATACATCGCTGAGACAGTGCGGTGACGATCTAGGCCGGTTGCGCTGAAAGCCCTGCCATCCGAGCAGTGCATGCTCGTTCGGGGCAGCAAACCCCTTAACACACAATTGCTTATCGCGCCAGTGGGCTACCCTGGCGACCTATGCTGCCGCTGTATCCCCGCTTGCTGCATTCGATGTTATCTGGGGAATTTCATCAATGACCCTCGCCATGGCTCCCAGCGATATGTCGCCGTAATCGTCCCCGGCTGTTCGGGGTGCGTGGCCTTGGATCGCGTCAACGACTCGAGGATCAAGCCCCTTGGTTCTGCCGATTGTTTTGAAGCGATGTCGCCATGCGTGGTTCGGCTGGACTCGTTCATCCGGGACAACGTCTCGAACAAAGTCCAATACTCGCTTGTAGGATCCCCGAGCGAACAGCGGCCCATCGTCCGATGTTTTGACGAAGTCGAGGAAACCGAGATCGATCAGATGGCGATGCACTGGTACAAGCCGGAACGTTCCCGTCTTGATCGACCCTGCCAAGGGATTGAGATCGAACACATGACGGCCGGACTCCTCGCGAATGTCCTGTTTACGAAGTTGAAGGGCCTCCGCGATACGGCAGCCTGTGTAAGCTGCGACGAGCGGAGCCCATCGCTTGGCTGCCGCGGTCCTGTAGTCCTCTTTCGGCTTTTGGACGTAGGCCAGGCAGGCATTGAAGATGGCCTTGGCTTCTGCTTCGGTGAAGCCCTTGGACCTCGTGACGATCTTTTTCCCGGGCTTGATCTTGATCGCCTTAGCCGGGTTGTTCCGCAGTCTCTTGTTATCGACCGCCCAACCGAACACGGCATTTAGGCCGGGCAGATCACCGTCCCGGAGGGTCTTCGGAGTAACGACCTTAATCCGAGCATCCTTAAACCCGAGCATGTCCGCTTCTGTCACCCGGCCGGCGTCATCGTGACCGAGGTATTTCACCAGCCTGTCGACGGCTCCCTTGTATGTGTCGTGAGTGCTCTGCGACCGTCCCGTCGCCTTGGCCTCCGCCCACCAGGATTCAAACAGACCCGTCAGCTTCTGGCGCGGCTTCACCCCATCAACGGTTTCGACTGGGGGGAAGCGCAGGGCTTTCGGGTCGGGGCTGTAGTCGCCCTGGGCATTTCGCTTCAGCTGCCAGCTTGCATCCACCGATGCATCGCCCACCAATTTCAGGAATCGTCTGCGGTCATCCGGCGCGAGGTGAATGCGATGGCGGATGAGGACAAAGTCACTCAGCAATCCGAACCGGCCTTCAAGCCCATCGTGCTGACCGGCCGGCAAAGCATCGACGGCCGCTGTCAAATCATCAGTACCGAGCAGATCAGGGGCAACAACGGCATCGTCAACCTTGAACGTGGCCGGTGGCGCATCCTTGATGCGACCCTCTAGCACGGCTCGCGACAAACCCTTGTGATATGCCCACTTGTCCGGCTCTCCGGGATCATTTTCGTGGATCAGAACATAGGTCTGATAGACGGCACCGGCGAGGGCGACCATGCCCTTATGGGAAAGCTTGGTTGGCTCAGCGGCGGCCAGATCGAAAAGGCGCTGTATGTGATCGAGGGCGTCCGCATGCCGGGCAGCTGCAATCCACTCGTCTGTGGTCTCAAGGCTAAACGCAATGTCCGACCCGATGGTCACGACCTTGACGCATGCCGGGCCGGCTCGGCTCGACAGATGCAGCAAGATTTTCTTGCCGCGTAAGGCAGTGACCAACTTTGCTGGAACACGGCAGCGAAATTGAGGGACGGAGGATCGGGCGCGACTATCCATGCAGCGTTTTAAGGAAACCATTGGTCTGTGTGGCACTCTTGTGTGGCACTTAAGACCAAATTTCCAATAAAATCAATGTTCCCAGTATGATAACTGGTGCTGCCAGACAGGATTGAACTGTCGACCTCTCCATTACCAATGGAGTGCTCTACCACT
>Ga0105239_10002693_pt1 | contig 22364 bp, 19 predicted proteins | sample KBSC44metaG_FD_92761 | JGI IMG/M metagenome (GOLD analysis project Ga0105239, IMG submission 92761) | Corn rhizosphere microbial communities from Kellogg Biological Station, Michigan, USA - KBS C4-4 metaG | ecosystem: Host-associated > Plants > Roots > Rhizosphere > Soil | place: Michigan, USA... | reverse complement strand
GGCAAGCCGGTCATCGCGTATGCCAGCGGCGCTTATGCCGAAGTTCCCAAAGATGCGGCTTTGTTGATCGATCGCGCCGATGGGCTGGAGGCCGTCATCGACGTGATGGAAGGTTTGATGACGAATGCGGGGCGCCGCATCGCCATCGGTGAGGCGGCCTTGAATTACGTGCGTCCGCGCAGCAGCGAAGAGTACGCAAGACGGCTGCGCGAATTCGTTTGCGAGCAGCGCGATCTGCTGCGCCGCCGTTGCCGCCTGGTGTCCCCGGTGCGGGAACAATTCGCCTGGAAAGCTGCCGATGTCGCGCCGGCAGACACCGCCTGGTTTGGGGATCTCACGCGCGCGCGCCGGACCATTCTGAACCTGGAGCGTGACCAGTGGGTCTTGTCGCCGGAAGTTTTTCTGACCTGGCCGATAGAGGATATCGTGGCGATCGTAGCGCGCGTTTTCCTCCATCCGGCGACGCCATTCGAGTTTTCGTCGGTCATTGCGGACTGTCTATGGCGTCTCGACCGCTGGAAGTTTTATCTCCTCGTTTCCAAGCTGCGTTTCTACCAGGCGCTCTTCGACAAACCCGAGATATCGAAAGAAGAGTTGACCGAGCACGCCGGCCGGGTCGGCGATCTCGAGTTCTGGGAAATCGCCACGCGCCTGCAGGCCACCACCGCCGTGCGCCTTCTCTATCTTTGTGTCCTGGAGCGTGGCTGTGATGCGAAAGAAGCCGAATCCTGGATTCGCAAAATAGCGGAAGGCGCGTCCATCCATTCGGTGCTGCTCGATTTCCTGGCCAGCCCGGAATACCGCCGCTCGTTTCCCGACCAGGTCATGGCAAACGTCGAGGCCTGGGCGCGCGAAGAGATCGCCATGGCGGCGGGTGCGGGTTCGCAAGCCAAGCCGCAGGCGGTTTGGCCGGTCGATGAATCCGTCCATTTCAACGAGGACGATCCGGCGTGCCAGTCCTTGCTCGGCACAAATTGGCACCGCCGCGAGCCGCAGGGCCGGTGGAGCAATGGACGGACGGCGGATATCCGATTTCTGATGCCGGAGGGCGTCAACGGCAAAGGCGCGACCCTTACGCTCCGGCTGCGGGTTGCTGGAACAAAAGTCTCCGGCCAGCGCCGCATTGTTGCGCATAGCAACCGCACCGAACTCGCCACGATCACGCTGAATGATGACGCACCGCAGAATTGGGCCATTCCGCTCCCTAAGACCGCGCAATCGCGGCAGGGCGTGTCTCTGCTTCTGGTGTCCGATCAGGACTACTCGCCGGCGATGTCCGGCGAATCGAACGACAAACGCTCGTTGGGTGTTCTTCTGATGGAAGGCCGGCTCACGCTCGATGCGGCCCCTGTCGCCGAGGCGAAGAGCCAGCCCGACAAACCGGCGGCGTAGCGGCGTTGGTTAAAAATGGCTCCCCGGGCCGGATTCGAACCAGCGACCAACCGGTTAACAGCCGGTTGCTCTACCACTGAGCTACCGGGGAACACTTTGAGGACGCGCTGTCTAGCGCGTCCGGAACGCCATAGCTATATGAAATTCGAGGTCAGGGAAGCGATTTTTCCAGCAAATGCCGGACGCCCCGTCGGCAGGTCACCGCATCCGCTTTGGAAGCCGCACGATTCGGCTGCCCCGGTCCAAATTCAAACGGATCCTGCTGGGAAGCAGCTTGCTGCTGGATGGTCTGCTCTCATTCCTGCCAATCCTTGGCCTCTGGATGCTTCCTTTGGGAATCATGGTCCTGTCGGTCGATTTCCATTCACTACGTCGTGCGCGACGGCGATTCGACAGTTGGTGGGGTCGACGGCGGCGGGCGTCGGCTTAGCGAACGGCTGAAAACCAAGAAAAAAGGGCCGGGTGATAAGCCCGGCCCCAAGGCGTTGGGTAATGGTGGGGTGTCTTCAAGGGAAGACACATGCATCGTGCCGCACTAAGGTTAATAAAACCTTAAGACACGCGGAACTTGTACCGCATCGGGAAAATGGAGGCCACGTCCGGAATTGAACCGGAGTAAACGGTTTTGCAGACCGCTGCGTAACCACTCCGCCACGTGGCCATGGGAGGGAGGGTGCCTATAGCAGCAGCTACCGCCGCCGCCAATGCCTCAGTTGCGTTGTCAGGTTAAAGACAGGCCAGTATAAGCCCCGCGCATTCAGGTCTGGCCGAATCGATGTCCTCCTTTTCCGTGCAACGCCGCAACATGATCGAAGCGCAGATCCGCGCAAACGATGTCACCGATCCTCGGATTCAGACCGCGATGGCGGACGTGCCGCGCGAGCGGTTTGTTCCGCCCGAAAAGCGTGCCTTGGCCTATGCCGATATTCCGGTCGAGGTTTCTCCGGGGCGCTATCTGCTCGATCCCAGGACCTTTGCGAAGCTTCTGGAACTGGCCGATGTGCGGCCGGAGGACAAGGTGCTCGACGTCGGATGCGCCACGGGATACTCCGCCGCAGTCATCGCACGCCTTGCGAAGAAGGTTTTCGCCCTCGAACAGGACGCCGAACTCGTGCGCCTGGCATCCGAGCTCGGAACGCCAAATGTGGAAGTGGTGCAGGGCGCTCTCGACCAGGGTCACAAACAGCGCGCACCCTTCGACGTGATCTTCGTGAACGGCGCCATCCAGGAGCCGCCGGAGACGTTGCTGAGCCAGCTCGCCGAGGGCGGGCGTTTGGTCGCCGTAGTGGCCGACGGTACCGCGGGAAAGGCCCAGCTCTTTGTCCGGGAGCATGGCCGGATCGGCGGGCGGCCCGGCTTCGATGCCACTGTTCCCACGCTAGTCGGATTTTCAAAGAGTGTTGGATTTCGTTTTTGAGTCCCCATGTAGGCTTTGTTGAAGGGGATCGCAGATGAAGATTATCGGGGTCGTGTCGCTGGCTTCGCTGTGCCTTGTGATGGCTGTGCCGGCAACCGCGGCCGCCAAGCACAAACCGGCGCGCGTTGCACAGGCAGCAACGGCTCCGAGCGTTCCTCCCACGGCTGACCCTGCCGCGCCGCCGGAGCCCGAGCATCCGAGCATGACGCTCGAAGAGGCGCTTGGGATTGCTTATGAAACCAATCCCGATCTGGCGGCCGCGCAAGCGCAGCTGCGCGCTTCCGACGAGCAGGTCGCGATCGCCAATGGTGCATGGCGGCCGACCATCGGCATTTCGGGCAGTTACGGCGTCGAGAAGTATTTCTTCCCCGGCATCCCCATAACGGGGATCGGCACAATCAGCGCGATCACCGACCACCCGCTGAACGGGCAGGCGACGATCACACAGCCCTTGTTCCGCAGCGGGCGCACGATCGCCGAGATCAGCCGCGCCAAGGCGCTGGTGCGATCCGGGCGCGCGCAGCTCACGGCAACGGAGCAGACGGTATTGCTGTCGGCGGCCACCGCCTATGTGAACGTCGTGCGCGATACCTGGATCGTCAATCTGCGCCGGCACAATGTCGAGGTGCTGCGCAAGCAGCGCGATTCCGTCCAGTTGGAATTCAAGGCCGGTTCGCTCACGCGCACCGATGTCGCGCAATCGGAAGCCCGGCTTGCCGCCGCACAATCCGATCTCACGACAGCGGAAGGACAGCTTGCAACCAGCCGCGCGGACTTCCTGCGCGCCATCGGCAGGCCCGCCGAGACGCTCGAGAGCAAACCGGGCCGGCCTAAGACGCCGGAGACCGAAGACGCAGTCCTCAATATGGCGCTCAAGCAGAATCCCGCTCTGCTAACTGCGCAGGCCAATGAGCGTGCCGCAAAATACGCCGTCGACGACGCCTGGGGCGCCATGGGACCGACGCTTTCAGTGCAAGGGCAGTATCTATATTCGCAAAGCGCGTTGAATTCCGTCCAGGGGTTTGGCGCTGGCGGCAGCCCTGAATCGGTGACCAATCACGGCGTCGCCATCATCGGGCAGCTCAACGTGCCGATCTATCAGGCCGGCATCGAAGAGGCGACAATCCGTCAGGCGCGCGAACTGCACGCGCAAAGTCAGCTCAACGTTGTCTCTTCGGATCGTCAGGTTCGCGATGCCGTCTCCACGACTTGGGCTGCGTTTCAATCCACCCTCGGCTCGATCGATTCAAACCAGACAACTGTCAAAGCCGACGAGATAGCCTTCGAGGGCGTGAGCAAGGAGCAACGCGTCGGGGGCCGGACGGTTCTGGACGTACTGAATGCCGAGCAGGAACTCTTGAACGCTCAGGTTTCGCTGGTCACGTCGCAGCGCGACGCGATCGTAGCGGCCTACCAGGTGCTGGCGGCGGGTGGCGTTCTGACAGCGAAGTCGCTGGGGCTAAAGGTCAAACTCTACGATCCGCTCGATCATTATAACGACGATGCAGCCCGCTGGATCGGCTTCGGCGGATAGTCACGGAACCTTTATAACCCACTGGCGTGTTAAGAGAATCTTTGCGTTCCTGAGGCAATTATCTTAGAGTTTTCTAGCGTCATATAGCGCGGCTGGAGCGAGGGCATGGCGTCAAGTCCCCAACACGAACCGACAATGGAGGAGATTCTCGCCTCCATTCGCAAAATCATTTCGGAAGACTCAAGCGAAGCGCAGCCTGCGCAAGCGGAAGCAAAACCGTCGCAGCCTGAGGCCGATGTGCTCGATCTGACGCATGAAGTCCATGACGAGCCCCCACCGGCCGTCATCGCCGCGCCGCCTCCGGCACCGGAGCCCGCGCCTGAACCCGTGCCAGCGACTGTGGAAGTCGCGCCCGAACCCGTCGCGGTGCCAGAACCGGCAAAGCCCGAAAACGACGTTGTGTTTCAGTCCATCGAGGAGGTCACCACCGTGAGCGAACCGCAGGCCGCTAAGCCAGCACCGCATGAAGGCATCTTCTCGGACACGACGCGGAAAGCGCTGGAGGATTCTTTTGCCAGCATCCAGGCACCGGCAGAAGAAGCCTCCACGCCGGCAGCTCCCGCCGCTACACCGGCGCCTCTTCCGTCAGCCGACGGCAGCAGCATTCAGGCGGCGTTCGAGAAAGCCGTTCGCGAGAGCTTCGAACCTGTTTTCCATCAGTGGCTCGGCAGCAATTCCGACGCCATGATCCAGGGCTTCAAACCCTTGATCCGTGAGTGGATGGATGCGCACTTCCCCGCACTTCTGGAAGGCGCTGTACGGGCCGAAGTAGAACGCGTCGCGCGCGCCCGTCACTGATTTCGGCTTTATCTGATCGGCCGATCCGGGACGGGCAAGTCCCGGAGAGCCCTTGACGTTCGCTCTTCCGGGCTTCACCAAGCCCTGAATTGGCCTGCGGCAAGAGGTTTTTGCGTTTCATGCTCGATAAGACTTTCAATCCCGGCGAGGTCGAAGGCCGGATTTACGCCCAGTGGCAGGACTCCGGCGCCTTCCGCGCTGGCCGCAGGCCCGACGCCGAACCGTTCTGCATCGTCATTCCGCCACCCAATGTCACCGGCCGCCTGCACATCGGCCATGCCCTGAACAACACGTTGCAGGACGTGCTCGCGCGCTTCGAGCGCATGCGCGGCAAGGACGTGCTCTGGCAGCCCGGTATGGATCATGCCGGTATCGCCACGCAGCTTGTCGTCGAGCGGCAATTGGCCGAGCGCCAACAAAGCCGCGTCGCGATGGGGCGCGAAAAATTCCTCGAAGAGGTCTGGCGCTGGAAAGCGGAATCCGGCGGCGCCATCGGCCAGCAATTGCGCCGTCTCGGCGCCTCGGCCGATTGGTCGCGCGAGCGCTTCACGATGGACGAGGGGCTGTCGCGCGCCGTGCTGAAGGTCTTCGTCGAACTCTATCGCCAGGGCCTCATCTACAAGGACAAACGGCTGGTGAACTGGGACCCGCGTCTGCAGACCGCGGTCTCCGATCTCGAAGTCGAGAACATCGAGATGAAGGGACATCTCTGGTACCTCAAATATCCGATCGAAGGGCAGGCGGGCCGTTTCATCACGGTCGCGACCAGCCGCCCGGAAACGATGCTCGGCGATACCGCGGTCGCAGTGCATCCTAACGATGCGCGTTACAAGGATTTGATTGGCAAGCAAGTGCGCCTGCCGCTCGCGAACCGGCTGATCCCCATCGTCGCCGACGAGCACTCCGATCCTGAGAAGGGCACCGGCGCGGTGAAGATCACGCCGGGTCACGACTTCAACGACTTTGAAGTCGGCAAGCGCCACAATTTGCCACTCATCAATATCCTCAACAAGGACGGCACGCTTAACGACACCGTGCCCGAAGCCTATCGCGGTCTCGATCGCTTCGAAGCGCGCAAGAGCGTCGTCGCCGATCTCGAAGGACTCGAACTGCTCGACAGGATAGAGCCCATCACGCACGCGGTTCCGCATGACGAGAAGACGAAGACCGTCGTGCTCGAACCGTTCATGACGGAGCAGTGGTATCTGAACGTCACGCCGCTGGCCGAGAAAGCCATCGCCGCCGTCGAGGATAGAAGCACGAAGATCGTTCCTGATCAGTGGCAGGACGTCTACTTCCGCTGGATGCGCAACATCCATCCATGGTGCATCTCACGCCAGCTGTGGTGGGGGCATCAGATCCCAGCCTGGTACGACGAAGATGGCAAGATCTACGTCGCCGAAACGGAAGACGAAGCGCGCGAGCAAGCCGATGGCAAGACGCTCACCCGCGATCCCGATGTGCTCGACACATGGTTCTCGTCGGCACATGGCCGTTCTCGACCCTGGGCTGGCCGGACCCAACGCCCGAACTGAAGCGGTATTATCCGACCTCGGTGCTCGTCACCGGCTTCGACATCATCTTCTTCTGGGTCGCCCGGATGATGATGATGGGGTTGCATTTCATGAACGACGTCCCGTTCCACCGCGTCTTTATCCACACCCGCGTCCTCGACGAGAAGGGCGCGAAGATGTCGAAGACCAAGGGCAATGTCGTCGACCCGCTCGACCTCGTGGACGCCTATGGCGCGGACGCGCTGCGCTTCACCCTGGCGCTGCCGGCCGGTACCGGACGCGACATGCGCATCGGCGCGTCGCGCGTCGAGGTGAACCGCAACTTCGCGACCAAGCTCTGGAACGCCGCGCGCTTCTGCGAGATGAACGGTTGCGAGACAAGCGTCAATTTCGATCCCGCCGCCGTCACATTCACGGTCAACCGCTGGATCGTCGCCGAATGCGCCCGCACCTCCGCGGAGGTGACGAAGCATATAGAGGACCTGCATTTCAACGAGGCTGCGGGTGCGATCTATCGCTTTGTCTGGGATGTCTATTGCGACTGGTATCTCGAACTCATCAAGCCGCTGCTGAACGGCGAGGACGAAGCGGCCAAAGCCGAAGCCCGCGCCACCGCAGCCTGGACGCGCGACCGGATTCTAGCGCTGCTCCACCCGTTCATGCCGTTCATCACCGAGGAACTATGGGCGCGGACGGCAGAAAACACCGCGCCGCGCTCAATGCTGCTGATCGAAGCGGCTTGGCCGCAACTCGCGGACCTGCCGGCCAACGATGACGCCCGCGCGGAAATGCGCTGGATCATTGAGCTGGTGTCCGGCGTCCGCTCGATCCGCGCGGAAATGAACGTTCCGCCGTCGGCGAAGATCGCGTTATTGCTCAAGGATGCTTCGCAAGGCTCAAATGATCGGCTCGACCGCAACCGCCATGTCATTATGACGCTCGCGCGCCTCGCCAGCGCTCACGCCACCGACGCCCTGCCGGCCGGATGCGCGCAGTTCGTACTCGGCGAGGCCACCGTTGCGCTGCCGCTCGGCGACGTTATCGATTTTGCGAAGGAACGCACACGCCTCGAGAAGGAGCTCAAAAAGGCGCAGGATGAGATCGCGCGGTTCGACGCCAAGCTGGGCAACGAACAGTTCGTCTCACGTGCGCCGGAGGACGTCCTGACCGAGCAGCGCGAGAAGCGTGCTGAGGCCGCCGCGCTGGCCGACAGGCTCAAGGAGGCGGTCGCGCGGCTCAGCTAGTGCAGAGATTGGTGGCGCTCGCCGGCGATTTCGTTTGCGCCAGTCATCGGTGACACCTGCTCAAGCTGCCAGACAAGTTCAATTGAGTTATAGCCTCCCGCTCCTGTGCCGGTAGAGAAGCGAACATAACGCGTCTCCCCCGGAGTCAAGTCGGCATTGAAACCGATCGCGCTGCTGACGAAGGTCCCAAGGAGCGGGTTGAACGGCCATTTCTGCGTGAACACATGATGCCCCGGCTCGACATAGACATAGTCATAGCCGCCGGCGTTGAGTTCGGCGACCTCCTTGCCATCGACGAATATCTCCGATGTGCGCGCCGCCATAGCAAAGGCTTTGGGCCAGTAGAAATAGACGAGAGCTTTGTCATTCTGCGGTGGAGCGGCTTCGGTAAAGTTCGGGCCTGTTGCGATCATGCAGCCAGACAACAACAGCGTGCACAGAAGCACGATCGGAACATGCGGCAATTTCATTGTGAGTCCCCAACGCTAATGACGATAGGAGTGACGACGATGGGCGTCAACGGCACGAGGGGCGCGTTGGTCAGCGCTCATTGTGACAACCAGGCGCTTGCTTACCCGCCTCAGCGAGGCAGTAGCGCGGCTCGCCTGATCAGGATCGCTTGATCATGTGCGCCGCGAAAATGGCCGGCTCGCCGAACGGCAGCGTGGCGGAATTGACAGCATCGGCTTCGCGCACGCTTTCATAGACGTTGTGGTCATCGCGCACGCGGACGACCTGCTGGCTAAGAACATCGTAATGACGCACCAGTAGCGCTTCCAGTTCTGCCGGAAGGATGCAGTTGGGCTCCGCAAGCGTCGGTGCATGATTGACTTCGGTAATCAGCAGGAAGCGTCCGCCCGGTCTGAGAACCCGGCGCATCTCGTCCAGCGCGCGGCGGAAATCGGCGGTGTGGTCGAGCGCATTGAAGCAGAACACATCGTCGAAATGGCCGTCTCCGAACGGCATGTTCTCGGCATAGGCGTTCACATAGCTCATGCGCTGCTTGCGGGTCTGAAGCGCGCGGTAGCGATCAGCGAGGGGGTCGACACCCACCGTTTCCGCAGCGCTCCTCGCCCATTCGAGACTGCCGCGCGGGCCGCAGCCCACATCGAGCAGCTTGTGGCCCCGATAATCATCGAGTCCCAATCCGAAGCACGCTGTGTAGAACCACGCGTAATGATGGTTGGTGAGATCGGTTTCGGCGGCCTGCTTTTTCTTCCAATAGCGAAGCTCTTTCCACTCCTTCAGCCGGTGCGCAAAGGCAGGCGCATTCCGCAGGGCGCGGACGGCGAAGGCTTCGAAAGAGACGGTGGCGGCGTTCATCGTGGTTACCCGGCGCAAATGAGCGGCCGCGAATTGATTTACCTTCCGGCCCGTCTCATAACGAGCAAAGGCCGTGCCGGGAAACGGTATCAAGCCGGGACAGATCGGACTGAATCTCAATGCCGAATTTCGACAAATCCAAGCTTCCTTCGCGGCACGTGACCGAAGGGCCCGAGCGCGCGCCGCATCGCTCCTACTATTACGCCATGGGTCTCACGGAAGAGGAAATCCATCGGCCTTTCGTGGGCGTGGCGTCGTGCTGGAATGAGGCGGCGCCCTGCAACATCGCGCTGATGCGCCAGGCGCAATCCGCAAAACAGGGCGTGAAGGCGGCCGGCGGCACGCCGCGCGAATTCTGCACGATCACGGTTACCGATGGCATCGCCATGGGGCATGAGGGCATGAAGTCTTCACTCGTCAGCCGCGAAGTCATCGCCGACAGTGTCGAACTCACCATGCGCGGCCATTGCTACGACGCGCTGGTCGGGATCGCGGGCTGCGACAAGAGCCTTCCCGGCATGATGATGGCGATGCTACGTCTGAACGTGCCGAGTGTCTTCCTCTATGGCGGCTCGATCATGCCCGGCAAATTCAAGGGCCGGGATGTCACTGTCGTCGACATATTCGAAGGCGTCGGCCAGTACAGCGCCGGCAAGATGAGCGCCGAGGATCTTCACGATCTCGAATGCCATGCCTGTCCGGGTGCGGGCGCCTGCGGTGGACAGTTCACTGCCAACACCATGGCGTGCGTGGCAGAAGCGATCGGTCTCGCGCTGCCATATTCGTCCGGACCGCCGGCCGAAGTGCTTTCCCGCGACGATTTCGCGTTGAAGGCCGGCGACACGGTGATGAGCCTGCTCGCCAAAGGCATCCGTCCCCGATCGATCTGCACACGCGAAGCGTTCGAGAATGCGGCTATGGTGGTCGCCGCGACCGGCGGCTCGACGAACGCGGCGCTACACCTACCCGCGATGGCGAATGAAGCGGGCATCGAATTCGACCTGTTCGACGTCGCGGAGATCTTCCGCAAGACGCCGTATCTCGCTTCGCTCAAGCCCGGCGGTCAGTTCGTCGCCAAAGACATGTGGGAGGCAGGCGGCGTGCCGATGCTGATGCGCGCGCTGCTCGATGGCGGATATCTTCATGGCGATTGCATGACGGTCACCGGAAAGACCGTCGCCGAGAATCTGAAAGACGTCGTCTTCAATCCCGACCAGAAAGTCATGCGCGATACGAAGAATGCGCTCGCGCCGACCGGCGGAGTTGTCGGGCTCAAAGGCAATCTCGCGCCGGAGGGCGCGATCGTGAAGGTCGCCGGGCTGAAGCACACACACCACCGCGGCCCGGCGCGCGTGTTCGACCGCGAGGAGGATGCCTTCGCCGCGGTCGAGCGGCGCGATTATAAGGAAGGCGATGTCATCGTTATCCGTTACGAAGGTCCCAAAGGCGGTCCCGGCATGCGCGAGATGCTGTCGACCACCGCGGCACTGTACGGGCAGGGGGTCGAAAACATCGCGTTGATCACGGATGGTCGGTTTTCGGGCGCCACACGCGGCCTCTGCGTCGGTCACGTCGGACCCGAAGCCATGGACGGCGGTCCGATCGGCCTTTTGCGGGACGGCGATATCGTCGTCATCGATGCCGGCGCCGGCACGATGAACGTGGAACTTTCCGACGAAGAACTCGACAGCCGCCGCCGGAACTGGATGCCCAAAAAGCCGTCCTTCCGATCGGGCGCGCTGTGGCGGTATGCGCAGAATGTCGGCCCGGCCCGCTATGGCGCGATCACGGCACCGGGCGCGAGCGATGAGAAACGCTGCTACGCGGATATCTGAACCACCCACCGGTTAAGCATAATTGGAGTGCGGAAGTGTCTTGTTCCGATTTGGGACAGCGCATAATGTCGGCTCTGTCAAAGCGGGCGGGGTCAACATGCGGATCGCAGCTTTTTTCGCGTCGTTGACGGTTGTTCTGGGACTTGTCTGCGTTGCGAGCGCGAACGGCCCGGCGAAACAGAAGCCCGAACAGCTGGCCCTTCTCCAGACCCACACGATCTTTCATTCCGGATTGCGCGAAGCTCATACCATCGCGCTGACCTTCGACGACGGACCGAACGACAACACCGCCGCCGTCCTGGACGTGCTCAAGGCCTACCATGTGAAGGCAACCTTCTTCATCGTCGGCCGCATGGCGCACAAACATTCCGGCATGCTGGAGCGGGTTGCCGCCGAGGGCCATCTCCTCGCCAATCACAGCGCCACGCATCCGTTCCTCGGACGCCGCTTCGACGAACATCCCGAACTCCTGATCGAACAATTGCGCGACGTGGACGATCAGATCGAGCCTCTGATGAAGCGCGGCGACAAGCTCTACTTCCGCGCTCCCTACGGATCCTGGCGCGCGGCGCACGCCGACATCCTCAATGCCGACCGGACGCTGCGCAATTACATCGGCCCCGTCTATTGGGATATCGGCGGTGATATCGCGAAGAATGACGAAGGCTACATCATGAGTTCCGCCGATTGGGACTGCTGGCACCAAAAATGGAGCCCGGCGACCTGTGCCAAAGGCTATCTGCGCGAAATCCGCCGCAAGAACGGCGGCGTCGTTCTGATGCACTGCATCAGTTCACAGGCTGGCGAACTCGTGGCCGATGTGATTCCGGCGATGCTGGAAGAAGGCTACACTTTCGTGCGCCTGGATCAGGTTCCGGAATATCGCCAATACGAAACGCCGGCACCGTCTATCGTCAGCCAAAGCTTCATCCGCGCCGCGTCGCTCAATTCCGCAACGCTGAAATAAGCGACGCGGCAGCGATGAGCGTGCAGGCTTAGTTCTGCGCGACCGTCCTTTGCACCGGTTCGATCAAACCGATGAGACCGTTCTTCTCGTGCTGTGGGCCGGCTGAGAACGTGATGTTGCCGCCGCCATTGCGGAACAACGCCCAAAGACCCTTGATCCGGATCGGTACGCCATTGGCGTCGTTGAGGGTGCCGCGCGACTCGCCGGTTTGGGGGTCGAAGGCGTTGATGGACCCGTCGCCGAAATTGCCGACCAGCAGACTTCCCGCCAATGGCCCAAAGTCTTGCGGCGCGAGCGCCATGCCCCAAGGCGCGTTCAGCACGCCATTGGATATCAGATGGGTTAGCAGAACGCCGTCCCTGCTGAAGACATCGACATAACCAAGACCGGGGTGGTCGATTTCGTCGTCGCCCTGCTTTTCGCGCTTGGCGAACGCGACATAGACCTTGCGGTTATAGAGAAACACGTCGAACGGCGCGAACCGGTCCGGAAGACTGGTGTCGGTGAACGACCGGACCAAGTTGAACCGGTTGTCGTACACTTCAACGGCGTTGCCGGAAAAGTTCGCGGCATAAAGCTGCCGGTCGTGATCATCGAAGGCGATGCCTTTGTAAACCGCATCTTTTCCCGAGTTATCGACAGCCGTATACGCGACATTCGGATTTACGCTCGGACTCCACCCATCGATCCTTCCGGATTCGGTTGCGAACACGAACAGGCTCGCACCGCGCACGCCCTGGTGCTTCACCTCGAAATCGGGATGGCCGCCCTGCCTCGGCGGGATGAACGCGGTACTCGTGGGCGCACCGCCGCGGATCTGCACCGTGAGCGCCACTTTCTGCCCCGTCTTCGGATCGTAGAGTGTGGATTTGTTCGAGCCATTGTCCGAAACCCAGAGCGGATTGCCGGGCGCTTGCGAAAGGCCCCACGCGTTGACGAGATCGGGATCGAAATTGGCCGCTCGTCCTTGCTTGTTTGAGACCAGATTGATGATCTTGAACCCGGAACCAGCCGCACCGCGTTGCGATTGAGAATTGCTTTGCGTGAGATCTGCTGCCATTGCGGTCGACGCGAGCAAGGTGATGCACAGAGCCAGCTTGGCGCTCCGTCTCATATCGTCCTCCATGTTGTCGCGAAAGAGCGTCGAAACATCCGTATAGAGACGAATGCGTCGCCGCGCGTGGCCTCAACATGTCTGCCACCGTATCCTTCCGCAGCACTCACACACGAAAGCTCGCGGCGCGGATGTTCAGGTTGCACGCGAACGTTGGACGAAATCGCGCCACACGTTATTCCCCACGCGGCCGCGGCGGCGCACGATTAAAAGACCGGAACTTTCTTCGAGCGTTCGTTTCCGCTGCCTGCAGCGCGCAAATAGGCGTTGAACGGGCATTGTGCGGTGTAAATGAACGCGTGCTTAAACTTCCGACAGGACGGAATAGTTCTGGTCGACCACAGCATTTGTTAGCTGCGCGATGGAACTTCAAATCACGGGAGACTGATCGTAGATCGGCAACAAACATTCCCTATCCCCGCGCGGTCAACCCTTGATCCCGGTAACGCAAGTTCCGGCCAGCCAGCGATATGCTTGTGCTCGGGGGCGGAATGCTTGAGTGCCAGTGTCTCTGCCACTATAGGTTCATGGTCTCGAGGGGATCACGATGTCTCATTTTCAGGGAATTCGCCCGCTTGTTGCAGGGGCGTCAGTGTTGATGCTGATCGCGGGGACTGCGGGCGCGCAAGCCGCAGGCAAGGAAAGGGTCCTTCACAGTTTCACCGGTTTCACGATCGGACAGGATGGCGGCCTGCCTTATAGTGGCGTGGTTCGTGACGATGCCGGCAATCTCTACGGCACCACCTTCAACGGCGGCGCCAACGATTTTGGCACGGTGTTCAAAATCGCGCCCAGTGGGAAAGAAACCATCCTTCATTCTTTCGCCAATGGTGGTGACGACGGGGTCAACCCGCAGGCCGGCGTGATCCTGGACAAGCAGGGCAACATCTACGGCACCACGCGCAACGGCAGCGCGCACAATGTCGGGGTTCTGTTCAAGCTGACGCCACAAGGCACCGAGACCGTGCTGCACATCTTCTCCGGCGGCAACGGCAACAAGGACGGCGGCCGGCCACAGGCCGATCTCATCATGGACGATGCCGGCAACATCTACGGCACCACGCATTCCGGCGGGGGCAAGGGCGTTTGCAACCAGGACAATTGCGGCACCGTGTTCAAGTTCGCGCCGGATGGCACGGAGACGATCCTGCACGCCTTCACCGGCGGGAAAGATGGCGGCTATCCGAATGCCCCGGTGATGATCGATGAGGCGGGCAATCTCTACGGCACGACCGAAACAGGTGGGAATACCGCACTCTGCGGCGGGGGATGCGGTGTCGTTTTCAAGATCGATCCGGCGGGAAAAGAAACCGTTCTATATGCTTTCAGCGGCCCCGACGGTCGCGACCCGCTCGCCGGTTTGGTCAGAGATACGCAGGGGAATTTCTACGGCACGACCAATGGCGGCGGCAATCCTAATGCTGGCGTGGTGTTCAAGCTGACGCCCAAGGGCAAAGAGACCGTTCTGCGCGAGTTCAACCTCGGCGGCGATAATGGCGGCGTCGGCCCGATGGGAAGCCTCATTATGGATGCGAGGGGCTTTCTGTATGGCACCACGGCCAATGGCGGCCTGACCAACAATGGCGTCGTCTACAAAATAACACAGAAGGGGAAACTGACCGTTCTCTATCCCTTTGCGGGCGGCGATGACGGCGCCAATCCGTTTGCCGGCGTGATCCTGGATTCTGACGGCACCATCTACGGCACGACCAATCGCGGCGGCGGCAGCACGACCGACGGAACCGTGTTTAGGCTGAGGAATTAGACGCGAGACGATGATTTGACGTTCCGGCGCTGGTTTGTCGCCGCCCAGATGACATAGCGTCCTCCACGCCCTTTGTGAGCGCGCGCCTGGATCTCATCCACCGCGAATCCAGCACGTTCAAGACGGTTGGCAAACGCGCGATTGGGCGCGGCCGACCATATCGCCAGGAGACCATTTGGTCTTAGCGCGTTGCGGGCGGCTTCGAGCCCACGCCGATCGTAAAGCCTGTCGTTTGCGCTGCGGCTGAGAGCGTCGGGGCCGTTGTCCACATCCAGCAAGATCGCATCGAAGCTCGCCCGTGCCGATGCAATCAAGCTGCCGACATCGCCTTCGTAGATTGTCACTCTTCGGTCGCTGAGGCCATTGGCGGTAAGCGCGGCCATCGGGCCCCGCGCCCATTCCAGGACGGCAGGCACGAGTTCGGCGACCACGATCTGCGCGTCCGCGCCAAGTCCGGCGAGCGCTGCGCGCAGCGTGAAGCCCATGCCATAGCCGCCGATCAGAACGCGGCAATGCCGGCGGCCGCGGAGGCGATCGCACGCCAGCTCGGCAAGCGCGATCTCGGAGCCGCTCATCCGGCTGTTCATGAGCGTGATGCTGCCGGCCATGATCGAGAATTCGTCGCCCCGCCGCATGAGTTTAAGCTCGCCCTCGCCGCCGGGCACCGATGCCGTATCCAGATGGACCCAGGGAATCATCGAATGCCCGTCTCCGCGATGCGGCCGTCGATTGCGCGTGGTGAAGTTGCTGTTGGCCGTCTGGAACAGCATCAGACTGGCGGAGGGAGTGGGATTCGAACCCACGAGACCCTTGCGGGCCTGCCGGTTTTCAAGACCGGTGCCTTCAACCGCTCGACCATCCCTCCGGCAAGGCGGATCAATTACTTAGGCCGGAATCAGAACGCAAGTTCCAACCGCTTGCCACTTAACTCTAGCCAAATCGAAGGCTAATCGCCGTCGAAGAAATTTCCGTCGACCACGCTGGCCAACCGCTTGCCGTTATGGATGCCGTGGATCATCACGGTGTAACGGCCGTTGTCGGGCATCTTTGCGCAAAACACCAACAAAGCCTGCTTTATTTTGTCTTCATGCTCCAAACTATCCCATGCCAATTCAGGATATTCGGCAGTTGTGGAGCCGTCATAATCGGTCACGCGCACGCCCAGCTTTTGCAGCTTCGCAAGGTTGTGCCGGCACAGCTCGCGCTTCGGCAGAAGGTCTGCAATTACGCGCTCTCCACCACTCAGCGGCTCGGAGCTTTTGGGTGAAACGGCCGCCCCGACGATCGCGATCACGAGCGCCACAACCGCGATTATAGCGCAGCCCGGGGCAGCGCTACCTTTCGCCTTCGCAGGCTTTTTCACATAGCCACAGTGCGGACAGTTCCCGGCCTGATCTGATATCTGCCGCTTGCACTCCGGACACTCGATGAGAATCGCCTAAGCCCCCCCCGACAAACCAGTTATGGTGGTAGCATACTAGCTCAATTCGTTTGAAGGTTCAGCGCTATTTCCTCGGCCGCAACCCCGTCCGCACCCGCTGGCGCAACAGCACCGTGCGGGGATGGTACCCATTCCATGAGCTAGCACCATCCTGGAACGTGCTCGCATCATGGGGGCTGCGGCAGAAAAATGGCGCCGAACTCACAGGCCCGACGATCGCACACGGCGTTGTACACCCGCACCAGACCCTCATTCTGGTTTTGCCCGGCGAGCATTTCCCAGATTTCGGGGTGCCGCTCATAAGCGGGCAGCGGTGTGGCGATGAGAAACGCCGGCGCTGCCGTGATCTCACGAAGCTTGCGCAAAACGTCTATCGCCAGGATGTCGCGCAACACGTCATGTACCGGGGTTTCGAAATCGGCGCCCGTCGCAGTCCTAGCCTGACCGGCGCTGTGCCACTCGGTTAGATGGGTGTGTACGCGCGCGCGGCCGTCATCGCACTGAGCATCAGACCGCAAAGGACACAGGCGGAATAGTTCGGTTCGATATCGCCGCTTTTTCCGCTGGTGACGGCAAACCGCTTTCGCGTCGCATCGTCAGCCGGACAAGGCGACCGTTCGAAACGGTGACAGCCAACGATCCTCCAGCGGCGGCATAGAAATCCAGTTCCATATCCGCGAACGAGGCCTGTATGTCCGGCCAGCCGAGCTTCAGGACAGCGAGATGGGAATTGCCGATCAAACATACGGAGGTCATGGATATGGCCGTTACGAACACAGGAGATGACAGAATAGGTCGGAGAATCCGGTAAGAATATTACAGATCGGCGATCTTCGCGCGGACAGATTGAGTGCGTATTTCCATTCGATTAGCCTGCACTTGTCTCAGACCATCGATTCGGCTTCGAACATGCGCGATGCGCAGCGGATAATGATTGTGGCGGCGCTTGCAGCGCTGACTGCGGCCTGTGCCGTCGAGCGGAACGCCTACGTGCCCACGCCACCCCCACGCACGACCGGCGGCGGCATCTACAAGGTGGGCAATCCGTATCAGATCGAGGGAACCTGGTATTACCCGCGCGAGCAGCCGGACTATGACGAGACCGGCGTGGCGTCCTGGTACGGGCCGAATTTCTACGGTCAGCAGACCGCCAATGGCGAGACCTACAACGCGGGCGACCTGACGGCCGCGCACCGCACGCTGCCGATGCCGGTGAATGTGCGGGTAACCAACCTGGACAACGGCAAATCGATCATTCTGCGGGTAAACGACCGGGGGCCTTATGCCAAAGGCCGCATCATCGACGTCTCGGAACAGGCGGCGAAGCTTCTCGGCTTTTACGGTGTCGGAACCGCGCGCGTACGCGTGACCTATGTTTCCCGCGCGACGATGCCGAACGGCGAGCCGCTGCCTTCGGACACGCCGGTCGAGATCGCGACGGCGGTTCCCGCCGTCCCCGCACCCAAGGTCGACACCGATAAGCTGACCAACCTCCCGGACGCGCGCATAGCGCCGCCGGTGCGCGTGAAATCGCTGCCCGCGCCCGCGCCGGATCCGATACAGAAAGAGGCCGGTCTGCCGACAGGGCAGGTCACTCAGGTTCCGGTTCCCGCCGTGACCCATCTTTATGTTCAGGTCGGCGCGTTCGGTTCCTATGAGAACGCCATGCGCCTGCGGGAACAACTGGGCGGTGATCTTCGGGTTTCGACCACGACCCGCAATGGCCAGACGCTCTATCGTGTGCGCACCGCGCCGCTCGAAACCACGGCGGACGCCGATGCCGCGTTGGCGCGGCTGAGCGGACTTGGTAGTAACGACGCACACATTGTCGTCGATCAATAGACGGCGGTTCCACGGAGTAGGTTCATGCGGCGTGTTGCCTTAATCGGCTTTCTGTTTTCGTCGGTCCTCGCGCTCGCTCCCGCCAATGGAGCGATCTCGACCAGCGCCGAGCACGCGCTCATCATGGATGGCGACACCGGGCAGGTGCTGTGGGCCAAGGACGCCTTTGTGCCGATGCCGCCGGCGTCGATGAGCAAGCTGATGACCATCGAGCTTCTGTTCAAGGAGTTGAAGGATGGCCGCATCAAGCTGACCACCACGTTTCCGGTTTCGGAAGCGGCGTGGCGGACCGGCGGTTCGACCGGCTTCACGCGGGTCGGCGACAATCTCTCGGTGGAAGACCTGATCCAGCGCATCATCGTTGTCTCCGGTAACGATGCCTGCGTGGTGGTGGCGGAAGGCCTCGGCGGCACCAACGACAATTTCGTCGCGATGATGAACGCGCGCGCCAAGCAACTCGGCCTTACGCAGTCGCACTTCGTCAATTCGAACGGTTTGCCGGAGCCTCCGGGGCAAGCGATGTCGGCGCTCGACCTCGCCAAACTCGCGCGCCATCTGATCTACGACTATCCGCAATATTATCACTACTTCAGCGTCCGCAGTTACACGACCACCGATCAGGGCAAGCAGATCACGCAGCCCAATCGTGATCTGACGCTCGACAAGGTCCAGGGCGCGGACGGGTTGAAGACCGGGCACACTGACGCCGCGGGCTACGGCATCACCGCGTCGGCAAAGCGCGACGGAAGGCGCATCATCCTGGTGCTCAACGGCCTGCGCTATCCGCAGTACAACAACGACTATTTCCCCAACATCAAGCGCAGCGAGGAAGCCGGCCGCATCATCGACATGGCGTTCCGCGAATTCCGTCAGTACCGCCTGTACAAGCCCGGCGATGTCGTGGGCCAGGCGCAGGTCTGGGGCGGCACCGAGTCGAACGTGCCGCTGACGGTCAAGGCTCCGTTGTCGCCGGTGATGCAGGTGGATTCGCGTAACGGCATGAAAGTCACCATCAGCTACGATGGACCGCTGAAAGCGCCGATCGCGCAGGATCAGCGCGTCGCCACACTTGTGATCACCGCGCCCGATTATCCGCAGCTTTCCGTGCCGCTTTATGCAGCGCATGCCGTACCGGGAACCGGTTTCTTCGGGCGCATGATGCTCGGGGTCTCTGCGCTGATCTCCGGCAAACATTGAGCATGGCGGGCCGCTTCATCACGCTGGAGGGCGGCGAGGGCACGGGCAAATCCACGCAGGCGAAGCGGCTCTCGGCCGCGTTCGAAGCGAAGGGACTGCCCGCGCTGGCAACGCGCGAGCCGGGCGGATCGCCCGGCGCGGAGGACGTCCGCAAGCTGCTCGTCACCGGCGAGCCCGGCCGCTGGGATGCGATGACGGAGACGCTGCTGGTTTTCGCGGCGCGCGCCGATCATGTGGCGCGAACGATCCAGCCCGCACTGGAAGCAGGCAGCACTGTGATCTGCGACCGCTTCACGGACTCGACCTACGCCTATCAGGGCGTCGGCCGCGGCGTGCCGCGCGAAACCATCCGCCGGATCGAGGCGGTCGTGCTCGACGATTTCAAGCCGGACCTAACGTTCGTTCTCGACCTGCCGGTTGACGTCGGTCTCGCCCGTGCGCATGCGCGCGGGGCGCAGGAGACGCGCTTCGAAAAGTTCGATACCGCGTTTCACGAAAAGCTCCGTCAGGCCTTTCTCGATATCGCCAGGCGCGCGCCAGACCGCTGCATCGTCATCGACGCATCGCAAAGCGAAGACGCCGTCGCGGCTGCGATATGGGATGCGGCGGCGCGCCGTTTCGGCCTATAAATCCGCATGGCCAAACGTTCGCGTCCCACCGAAATCGTCGAGACCGACCGCATCGAAGGCTTCGCCCATCCGCGCGAAACCGGGCGGCTGGTCGGCCAGGACGAGGCGCTCGCCCGTGCCGCGCGTGCGATCCGCGGCGGCCGCCCTCCGCAGGCGTGGCTGATCACAGGCCCGCCTGGCATCGGCAAGGTGACGCTCGCCTATCGTATCGCGCGCTATCTGCTCGCATTCGGCGCGACGGCTGAGGGGCCGGAGGATCTTTCCGTTCCCGCGAACAACATCGCGGCGATACAGGTCGCGTCCGCGTCGCATCCGGGATTGCTGGTGCTGAAGCGCGGCGCCAATCCCGACACCGGCAAGCTGATGACGATCTTGTCGGTAGCCGAGATCCGCAGGCTCGGCGGTTTTTTCGGCATGACATCGGGCGCGGGAGGCTGGCGCGTCGCCATCGTGGATACCGCCGACGACATGAACGATGCGGCGGCGAACGCTTTGCTCAAGCTGCTCGAAGAACCGCCGTCGCGAGCGATGCTGCTTTTGGTCTCAAATGTGCCCGGCCGCCTGTTGCCGACGATCCGTTCGCGTTGCCAGCGCCTGAATCTGCGGCCCCTGGAACCGGCAGTGCTCGAAGGCGAATTGAAGCAGCTTCTGCCCGAACTGGATTCCAAGGAGCGCGCCTCGGTGGCGCGCCTGAGCGGCGGTTCGATCGGTCTGGCGCTGCAGCTTGCCAGCGGGGATGGGCTCGGCCTCGCGGCAGAAGCGGACAAGCTCATCGGCAGTGCCGCGAACCCGGATATTCCAGCGCTGCTATCCTTTGCTGACAGGCTCAATCGCATCACCGACGGACTCGATACCTTCGGCGGCTTCCTCGCCCAGGCGCTGAGCGAACGCATTCGCGCGCGCGCGATGGAGAATGCCGGACGGCTGCATCGCTGGGTCGATGCGTGGGAAGTCTTGAACCGCAATTTCGAGCGCACCTCCGGGCTGCATCTCGATCCGCGCCAAACCGTGCTCAGTACCGCGCGAACGCTGGAAGATGCCGCGCGCCGGGCAGGGACTCTCTAGATGCTCGTCGACTCCCATTGTCATCTCGATTTCGAAACCTTCGCGCCGGAACTCGATGCGGTCGTGGAACGTGCGCGCCAGTCCGGCGTGCGCACCTGCGTCAGCATCGGCACCAAGCTCGATAAGTTCGAAGGCGTGCGGGCGGTTGCGGAGCGCTACGGCGACGTGTGGTGCAGCGTCGGCATCCATCCGCACGAAGCCGAGGCCGAACCGCTCGACAGTCCGCAGATCCTGATCGACCATGCCAAGCATCCCAAGGTCGTCGGTATCGGCGAAACCGGGCTCGACTATTATTACGAACACTCTCCGCGCGAACAGCAGATCGTCAATTTCCGCCATCACATCGCGGCGGCGCGCGAGACCGGCCTGCCGCTGATCGTGCACACGCGCGATGCGGATGACGACACGATCCGCGTGCTGAACGAAGAGATGACGCGTGGATCGTTCACGGGTCTCCTGCATTGTTTCACCGGCCCGCAAAGGCTGGCCGATGCGGCGCTCGAACTTGGACTGTCGATTTCGGTGTCCGGGATCGCCACCTTCAAGAATTCCGGCGCGCTGCGCGACGTTTTGAAAACCGTGCCGGAGGACAGGCTTCTGGTCGAGACCGACGCGCCCTATCTCGCGCCCGTGCCCCATCGCGGCAAGCGGAACGAGCCGGCCTTTGTGGTGCACACAGCCCAGATGCTCGCCGGATTAAAAGGTCTCACGCCAGACGAACTCGCGCGTGTCACGACCGACAATTTCTTCCGCCTGTTCCCCAAAGTCTCGCGGCCCCAGTGACCAGAGTTCTGGAAGCGACAATTCTGGGGTGCGGTTCGTCGGGCGGCGTGCCGCGTCTCGGCGGACCACACAACGCCGGATATTGGGGCGCCTGCGATCCCGCAAATCCCAAAAACCGGCGCACACGCTGTTCGCTGCTGGTGCGGCAGAAGACGCGCGATGGCGAGACCGCGGCGCTGGTCGACACCTCGCCGGACATGCGCCAGCAATTGCTGGACGCGCACGCAGCCTCCCTCGATGGCGTGCTGATCACGCACGATCACGCCGACCAGCTTCACGGCTTCGACGATCTGCGCATGGTCGCGATCCATATGCGAAAGCGCGTCGATGTGTTCGCCGATGCGCGGACGACGGAAGGCATGCTCTCGCGCTTCGGCTATTGCTTTGTGCAGCCAGCGGGCAGCGGCTATCCGCCGATCGTCCATGCGCACGAGATCGCAGAGCCGTTCCAGGATTTCGCGATCGACGGGGCAGGGGGCGCCCTTTCCGTTCGCGCCTTCGCGC
>Ga0105239_10002692_pt1 | contig 22366 bp, 25 predicted proteins | sample KBSC44metaG_FD_92761 | JGI IMG/M metagenome (GOLD analysis project Ga0105239, IMG submission 92761) | Corn rhizosphere microbial communities from Kellogg Biological Station, Michigan, USA - KBS C4-4 metaG | ecosystem: Host-associated > Plants > Roots > Rhizosphere > Soil | place: Michigan, USA... | reverse complement strand
CGGTGAGGCGAAGCAATAAGGACAGGCAGTGTGGACTATGTGTTCTATACTCCGTACATTAACCAACACGGGTTTGCGTGGCAAGCCCAAATATACCAGGATACTCTCCCCGCGGCCATTCTCCGCGAGATGCCATCAACGACTGATGGCCCCTCTGAGCTACTTCTTACCCTCTCAATACTTCTCCCCTCCAGAGCACCTTTAAGTGCCAAGACTTGGTAGGAGGTCCGGACCGTTCGGGGGACTGGGTGCTGCCGTTGTCGAGTTAACTAAGCTGTAATGATATCGAGTACCGAGTACTAGACATACATGACCTATTCAAGCGGAGCCTCATACCACTAGAATCAGTAATTGTTCAGTGCCCTGTGTTCGCAAAATACTGCAAGCCAGCAAGCCGATGTTACAAATCATCAAATACCCAGACTCGGTTTAAGGGTACGGAGTTTTCATCTTCAGCAGAACTATTTCTGGTTTTAGTTTCCGCTACCGTTGGCTCGTAAACTCAACAAAGGCCATGAATACTCCTTAGAGGGGCAGGAAACGGCTTTCAGCAGAGCGACTAGATTGTAGACAGTGCTGAGTGGACAGCCATTCAAGTTGCACACCACTCAGATATGAGAATCCTATGTGGCAGCTGTGTTTTCTACAATGGGTTGACCCTACGTTTCGAGCTTCGTTGACACTAGGTAAACGCTAACACTGGCAGTTGGCTAAGTCACATCTAGAGCCGCATCCAGACAAAACCAAGACACTTTAATGACCGTTGTTGCACAACCAGATCCACAAGGCAGGGCAGAGTGCCAACAAGATACATGCAAGCAGCTAGGTGTAGGCAATCAAGTCGAGGGCGAGCATGTGCACCGAAAGGCGGACATAGCATCGAAAGGCCCTGCCGTATCCAAAAAGTGGCGACATCAACCCAGTACTTGGAGAACCCAAATTCTAGGGTTCACGGTCGTGTTGCAGTGGGCAGATGGTGCTCATTACGCTCAGTTTAGATATCCACGATGGATGGCGAGCTTCTTGTGGGACTTGCGTGTTGCAAGGGCTTCCTCCGGTTGGACTATGGCTGTCAGCTCCTGTAATGTTCGGGCAAGAGATTCGGGGCCGTTCGTGTACATCAGAGACGGAAATTTGAACGGGCTGCTGGAATGACTGTAGGGCTCGCCGGCTATCTCGACATTTTCGTTCGAAGGGCCGTTAATGCCGAATAGTGGGCTGGTGGTTCATGTTAACTTGAATGCATTGTCGCGGTGTGGTCCTCATAACTGCTGGTCTTGCAGTGTCTTGTCCACGAGCAAGCGGTGCATTCACCGCAGAGAAGTGTTCTGGGCACGCAGGCCTGAAGTCCACCAAGATTATCTCGCTGTCGCGAGCCCGCCGCCGTGCGCAGTGAAGCTTCTTCAACCCTTCTTTTCCGCGCTGCCAGCCCTTGCTTCCTGATGCATACCCTCCAGGCCCAAGTTCTTCCAGTCGTCCTTAGCCATCAGGCCTTTCTCCATACGACAACCCAGGTATTCCTTTGCGAGCAATCTGCACTCGTCGCAATTCCTGCCTGGTGGATTCTGTCGACGGAGACAACGCAGATATGACGAGATGAGATACTTGCATTCGGCATCGTGATCGAGAGGGAAGGAGCCTCGCTCCGGAGGTGATGGCTTCACGTTGACCGCACGCCCGCCGGGGGCTCCGAAACCAGACATATTGGCCTTAGAGGAGCTCGGAGATGGACAGTATTATGGGCGAAATTGTAGATCAGCAGGAGCTGCAAACGATAGAAACACCTATGTTTCGACGAATTCGATGACCAAGGAGCTCCCGTGTCGATTTCGGAAACATGCGAGGCACAAGATTGATGTTTGGGAGATATTCTGTCAAAGCTAAGGATTCCCAGTGCAGAGGAAAGTTGAAAGTGGTACCACTTCCGATGACATCACGTGATATTGAACTTCGAGGTAAAGATTCTGGCTTGTGTCCCGACGAAGGGAATGAAGTGATTTACTTATAATCGCAAGTTCAGACTACCTCATAAAAGCCATTGCATGTAGCCTGCATCTTTGAAGACGATATATATAGTGTAGGAATTTGCTTCTATAGACCTGAACTACATAGATCTTCCCATGTAAACTTCACCCAGACGCACCAAAGTCTTCACACAGAACATTTTGCTCAAGACAAATGCAACATCGACACAACAATTACCTTAGTAAACACTGGAAATGGTCAGCGGCGAACAGAGATATTTCTTTGGGGGCATAGAAAGGATGTGGAGCAATCAAATGTCAGTTCTCCAAGATGATGTATATTCGACATAAGGTATTCGGTAAGAACACAGCGAAAACAAGAGATCATCATTTCAAGACAGTACGAAAAGCGAGGAAAACTTACCAAAGCTCTTGAAGGAGAAAATTCCACGCAGAATAAATCACCCTACCTAGAAACACAAGAGTCAGTCAATTGAATCCATGATTACTCGGTGCTCGAAAAATGTATCAAAGACGCATCTAGTCAGGCTATTAGCTTGTCGTCAGCGGAGATATCTGGATGTGGTGGAAACACATACCTCATTAAATCAGAATTTTCAGTGTATACGTTCATGCCCAAGTATTGACTCGGTTCAAACAGTGTGAATAGTGTTCATCATAAGATGCTTTGCAGTAACAAGATTAAAGAGGGAATATAATCACCTAGAACATCATTCCGTTAGCATATCTATTCGAGGAAGTCAAATTGTATCCCAGCGAGTTTTATATTGGCCGATCAGCTGACGAGTTCTCAACAAGTGTCATATCAATCGTGCAGCCACAGGATTTGTACGTCCTGCCTTTATAGATACACGGTGGTATGCACGCAGTCTGTCCGCCCGTTCGTTCAAGTTTCGTCATGCAAGGGAGAAAAGCCGTGGGGTCGGAGCGGATCTAGTACCTAATTGAACACAGTGTTAGCGAGGAGCCTTTGTGAAGAGGTTCTCGAAGAAGAATATTGGTATGCCTATTCAGACAAGGCTGAAACTTATAGTTGACAGGTTCCACATAGAGAATTAAGTCTGAGGAATGCCTTTCGTGTCGTATAGTCATCACAGAAGGAGGTGTTGGTGGAAATGGTTGGCTGCGCTTACCTTTTTATCAAAATTTGTTCGACCGTGCGCTGCATAGCGGACAATTGACAACATCTACACAAAGTCCCCTGGTAATGTTAGTTTCGACATTGATCAGAGACACAAAGGAAGTGAAAAACAATTGGTGATCAGCGTAATTCTAGAGATAAAAGGTGTTCCTCAGAGAAGTTCTCGGAGTTGGATTGTAAAAGTTCATCATGTCGAGAGAAGGAAGCCGGGCAGGAAAAACTTACCAAAGAAGACCATCAAACGATATCCCCCTCGAGTGGCATATCAAGCTCTGCCAGCAATCGAGGCGAAGTCAGACACTCCTAGCAGTCAACGAGAAGATGCTGAGAACGCGGTTGGAGTTATTATCAAGGTTCAAAATTGGAGTCGGGATTTTTGAAGTGTTCAAACCCGCCAAGAAAAATTCAAATCCGCGGTGCAATCCCCTTTCGGAAGCGCGGGGATGCCGCCCTATGAAACCCGAAATTGGCTCGCCAATAGCAGCAACCTGGGGCTTGTCATATTCGAGCGGACTCATTGAAAGATCTCTGGTTGCTTTGGTATGCAAACTAGTTTCATCAGGTTTTCCAACTCCTGCCCTGGCGCAAGATGAAACATTCGGAGGTCTCTAGACTTCTACGGTCTGTGGGACCTGAACACCAGGTCTGGAACAATGCTTTATATTATTTTCATTCAGAGGAGGCAAAAACTCTGTACATGAAACCTCTCCTCGAGACCGCCGACAGTATGATATCTTTTGATGCAATCGCCATGTCCGCATGGTTGCAAGAACTTCTTATTTCCAATAGCGAGAACTACGAGTCAAGTTTGGCGCAGTTTCATGAAGACCCAAACGCTACCACGCTTGCTATTTCAGATGAGCTCTCCCAGATCTCCGAGATTATTGTAGCAAAGCATTGGCGGGAAGGGCTCAGCGATGAGTTGGTCAAAGAAGTCGGGATGAAACTGTCGATTCGTCACGCAGGCTACCGCCCATTCTCTCCCTGAGCCTTGGAAATGCCTTACGACAATGGAGATATGATCCTCGCCGGGTTCATGCTAGCAACAGAGTCAACGAGTTTTGTCTACAGGCGGGCAACGCTCGCACTTCGCAGAATGTTTTCAAAAGCATCGAAATGCTTCGGGAAATGGCGATCCGACATCCTGGACGCGAGATTGAAATACTCGCTGAGATCAAGCCTTTGAAGGAAAGTATCGAAGCGAAAGATGAGGAATTGAAACAACAAAGGCGTATCATCGAGGATTTGTCTTATCGTCATATCATGGAGAATATCATCGGCCCCAACAAGTGGACAGGCAATTATGCCTCTGATTGGAGAGTGTTCTGGGATGATGCTGTGAATGCGGCAACCACAGTGCAGAATCCAGCTCCTCGGAAGGCGAATTCTCCAATAGTTTCCGTGATTAAACAATTTGGACCAGCAAGTGTCGGGTCGATCAAGGGGACTGGGGGGCGCAATGTATGGTGCTATAAGCACGAATATCCATCATTACGGTGGCGTTCTAAACGGTCTCTACAAGCTCCGGGGTCAACGAGATAAGATGCCAGAAGAAATTATGAAGGCGCTAGCACCACTCGGGCAAAATATTCAGAGCAACAAAGTCGACTGGGCAGCAGAACGAAAACGTTTTATATACCCAGAGCCAAGGGTATGTTTTCGATACCATACCCTGGTAAGTACGCAACCCACTGGTGGCGAAAGTATGTGGAACTTACTGATCATCCGCACCCTGAGTCCAGCTTACAGTCTCATACAGATTTCATAACGAAAACCCCGACCGCTCGACACATCTCCACAACTCTTTTAACAATTGAAGTAAGTCTCTCGTCGCGTCGCACCTTTGCCTCATGGATTTCCTTCCTCTCCGCATATTGTTGAAGTTTGATTTCATGTTCGCGACTCTTGTGCCCACGTTGGAGCGTTTGCTCCTCGGCTCTTTCCTTGTAACCGTACATTCTTTCCTCGTGCTCTCGTTGTCCTTCCTTGTACTTCCTCTCATCTCGCTTTTCTTCGGCGGCCATCAGTTTTCCCACTCTCTCGCGCACCGCCTCAGCGTTGCGAAGGCATGCGTGGACCTGATACAAAATGTCCAGCACCTCTTGCAACGGTATTTTCTCTGTGAGATGCACCTGCATATCCTCCATAACCTCTTCTCTCATGGCGACCAATTTGTTATACGATCTCTGTCCCAGACTAGTGGCCCTCTGGTACGAATCGTATGCGCGCCTGTCCGCGCGCTGTGGCTCCCAGTAGCTATACTCGGCGTCGATAACTTCCAAGTCTTGGATGAGTTCGTCGTATATCACGCGCACAGAGTTCCAGGCGATGGTCACGTAGGTACGCTTGCGCTGTGTCTCGGGGATTACTTCTAACTGTCGAATCGCTTTGTCAAGGGGCTCTGTTACCGTGCCGCGCCCTGGGAGTGAAAGCACTTGTGCGCCGCCCAGCACGAGGATACCATGATCTGGTGCGGGATTACTGGCCTTCGCTGGTGCAGTTGTGTAGGTGGAAGGAGGTGGGAAGTATTCGTCATTGAAGTAGGCTTTAGGCATAGAAGTAGTGGGAAACGAATAGTAGTCCTCTTTGACGTATGTTTCAGACCTATGGGGCACTCGTGAAGCGGGATGTGATGGCATCGCAACCCGAGATGCTGATGATGAATCATCCGTTGAACACCTGGAGATTGGTGGAGGCTTAGGGTGCAATGGCGACGATGGTGTCGCAGCATGAACTGCCGGTCGCTGGGTGATTGTAGACTGTCTACTTGGATGCAGGACCATCATGTTGCTTGCATTGCCTGGTGCAGGCTGCCGGTCATAGATATTGTGGTTATTGTTCTCCCGAGGCCCATAGCTGGAACTGTGGCGAGACATGTCTCGATAGGATATTTTCGCCTCCGGAGTTTGTTGAGTCCACTTCCTGAAAACCAAAAGGCGTACTTTAAGGGTCCGATTAAAAGAGAAGAAGCTGGTGGTTGCGTAAGGCTGAGTTTTTGTACCTCAATGGGTGAGAGCGTTTGCCTTTTAGCTGGCGAATAGAAAACCGAGTTTAGCGCTTCTGGAAGTGCATCAGGCAGACGCTCGTATCTAGCAGCGCCATCCGAGGCCAAGCTGAGCTTTGGAAAGACTCACTGGCTACCAATTTTTCTCATTACGAGCCCTTGAGAGATAATTGCAAGTGGTGAAAAGCCAGCAGGGGAGGATTCTCCGCTCCTCGACAGATGCGATACGATATACTAGCGATACTTAAGAGAAAACAAAGCACCAAGATCAAGCGGAAATGTGCTCCAGCTAGTGGTTGTCTCCTCATTTGTGCTTTTCCCGCCCACCAACAAGTCCACGTAGAAAGCTATTGTTCTCTCGCTCAAGCGTTGGGATTGAGGTTAGAAATGGCCCAGCCAAAGGAGCGCCGAAACATAATCTTGATCGAACCCCTCTTGAAGGACGAAGCCCCTCTCCCAGAGAATGCATAATACGTGATAGGTCTTCCGTCTCCCTATCTCAAAGTAAAAAATTATGTATCAACCAGGCTGAAATAAGGGATCGGCAGGGGCCGAGGGGTCGTGGCTCTCAGGGCCACGGCATGAGCCGCAGCTTTGAGGGATTGCGGGATCACCCGTGCCCCTCATCCATAGACGGGGGACTCAAATTATGAATTGTACTATTCAATTCTCACACAATAATGCTCTGCTAGTCATGGTTCTTATGGTGGCTAATTTACTATCAACGACTATGTCAGATCCTCTCCGTATCATCGGGACATCGAATTGCTCCCTTGTAAAGATGGAATCAATGCTGCCTTTTCCGCCCGTTTAATTTTCATCAGCTTGTCGACAAACTGGGCAGGCGAGAAGTGAATCCCATCTCTGTCGGCATGCTGGTGGTATTCCATATCCCTGTCAGGCTCTTGGTCTAGATTCAGTGTTTCTACTATTGAGGGCGTTACGCCGAGCCCGTTGTTCAGAGCTATATGAAGCACGCTTTGATGCTGGTGTGTCCATTTTTCGTATGGCCTGTTCTGCATGAGTCTATGCTGAAACCCGCACCATTAGACTGAGGTTTTGTTGATGAATTTGAGAGCAAACATCATTGGACTATCAAAAACAAACTAAAATTGATGGTGTGTTTCCTCTCAAACCATCTCAGAAATCGTAAAGTCGAGAAGGAAAACGAGAGCTACTGTCTTCATCGTCGCCGTCGAATCTTCTTCCAGAAATGGTTCCAACCAGATGCCCTGCTCTTCTCTTGCTCTTGTGCCTGGCCCCCCTCATATTCGAGGCGTAGTAACCTATCGAGAACATCTTTGAGATTTACGGATTCCGCTCCAAGCTCGACAAAGCGAAGAGAGGCCAGGAAATCGCGAGCGTTGAATGGATCCTTCCGCCACATATTGATCCGTGGGAAGAGCCAGACGAGCAAACCTACCATGGGCTGTGTCGATCCGATGTATCAGTACAATGTCATATGCCCCCGACGAGGACACGGAAAACCACTTACCGGACCATATGCTCCAAGAATCTTGCCTGCTGTTGCACTGTTGGACCACCATAGGGAGCTGCCGCAGATGAATATCATGAAAAGACAGCCGAAGAGCCCCAAGTATGCAGGTATTGGCTGTAAACTCGACCAGATTGTTCTTGCCACAAATCTGGGTGATCTCCGATCGAAGCTTCTCAATTGATGTAAGTTAAATTCCAGATACTGGCTGTCCTTGTTTAATTTAACCCTGAAGCACGCACATTAGACTCAGAATATCCAGAGTGATCATGAGTTCTTACCAGGACAGGTATCAATATAAGCGAGGCATTGCAAAGCCCAGACCATCAGGCAGCTTATAGCTCCTGATAGTGTGATAGCCTCAGCCAGCTATCAAATTGTCAGTGAGGTTCGTGCTCGCTCCTAGACATCAAGTGTTAAAGGGAAAAGACGACTTACAGCCCTAACAGAATCTCCGTTAGTGAGGGTTGTGAGTGGCAACCACCAAAATGATAATACTGATAGGGTAATTCTATGAACAGGAACCCCATCATCTCGCTGTGTCGACCCGAGCCTTTTAGCAAACTTCCTTAACGGAAGGCTCGTTGGGGGAGTAATTCTCAGCACCCCATACAGTGCCCTAGAAGCGACATATAGAACGGTATTGGATGAGGACACGGTTGTATAGATAAGACACCCAACAATAAGGCCCGGCAGCACATTGTCCGTGTGACTTTGGGCTGCAATAACTGCAAGGACATTGTAGTGATCCTGCCCCCCAGTATATTGAAACCAAGCTTTGGGCAGCCGAGCATCCTGCCAGCTAACGTTGAGGTACTCGACAACGGCTAAGCCGAAGGCAATCAGGACAGCCTGACAGCTAATCCACCGACAAGTCCAAGCTATGCTCTTATGGCTTCTTGCTTCGGTGCTTATGATGGTGACGGTCTCGACTCCGATGAAGCCATACACAATGAATGGGACACAGTAACTGTGGCACGATTAGCTCTGCCGGTTTGTTTCTGGCTCAAGGGAGCCAGCTTACACGAGTGCAGCAAATGAACTTTGGGCGACAGATTCGTCATGTTGAAAGCCCTGTCCAATATCTAATTTTCCGTGAGTCTCGAAGAGGAGCATGTGTCAGTCTCGTGTGGACCGTAACTTACAGCTTTTTCGATTGCCACCTTGAATGCCTCTGTGTTAGCCCAGATCAAACTATTAAATGGATGGTACATAGCGTCTGAATAAATGACTAACATCAGAATTATGCAGGCTGCTAATGTGCAGATCTTCAGAATGCTTCCAAAGGCACTAATCTTTAGGCCAAACTGCGATCTGTGAGTCACAAACTGACAACCTCTGGGTTGGACATACCGTCACTGGCAGAAAATTTAGTACCATGACCACAGCAGGTAAACCGATGGAGAAAGAGACAATCTGCACGGACGTTGAGAGCTCCCAGAATGTCGACAAACTGGCCGCAGTTATAGCTAGTGAGGCACGAGCTGTTGAGTATGTGTACCTGCAGGGCGTTAACTCCAACCACTGGACGTTGAGGGAAGGTTTCTTGCCAGTAAGCAATGCCGCCAATCCAAGCCATATCGTAATGCACGAATGTTTTCACGGAATCGACCATTGTGGTCCCAGTGGGGAATAACAAGGTCATCTCGCTGATGCATTCCATGACCATGATTGCAATAAGCCCGACAATGGCATAGGCTATTAAAGCGCCGGCTGGCCCAGCTGCTTCAAGGGCCTTTGCATTATTTCCATATATGTTGGACCCGATTAGACCACCTATAGCAATAAACTGCGATATCCATCAATACAGGTTTGCGCTCTTGTATTTGTACTTACGAATATTTGCCAACCACCCAGGTGCAACCTATGGACTCACTCTTAGCTTCGTGTGACGAGCAAATGAAGTTGTATTTTCTCTGGCAAAGACCTACCGTACTTTCATTCCTTCAGACTCTCTGTCTGAACAGTTTAAATTGCCGGCGTTCTTGGGAAGACCGCCCGATTCCAAGAACTCCTGGTTGGCAAATAGATCAATTCGGTCGAACGGCATGTGATGCCGCGAACCATGGGCACCTTCACTTGTTATAGCTCGATGTAAGCGATTGTAATGATTCCCTAGGTTATCAGGAGTGGCCGAAGGCTTCTGGGGGTTTGATCTTAGGATGAAGCGCTCCGCTGGCCTTCCGTTATCAACCGTGCGACTGGGTTTTAATTGTCAAAGTGAAAAGGGGCAGCCTTACCTTTCGAGACTTTCGAGTCTTGATTCTCACGTTCACAGCCTAAGGCTGGCTGATCCCTAGCTGGAGCCTGTGCAGCAAGGCTAGGTCCAGAGGGACCTACTTTGGCTTGATGAGAATGACCATTCTCAAAGCCAGTGGCGTTATCCACCCGATAACTATTTGCCATTGAAGCTAGGGGTAAGCAGACTTCCTTTGCATTGAACCTTTCCTTGATCTCAGTAAATACTTCCTCAATTGTGATCATATAAGCCCATTTGAGACCTTGTCTTCCAGCAATGATATGTCCACACAACCTACCATCCCGAATGACCCACGCTCCTGAGTCGCCAGGCACTAGTGTGGTCAGTTCCTGTATTTCATGATCACAATACGTGGAAACGCGAATCACATACCAAGTGCCTCATCAAAGGAAATCTGTCGGTCTCGAAAACCTCTGTCGTGTAGAGAGACGAAAGCAGACCCCAAACTGAGAAATCCAGGCTTTGGACATCCTGAATCTGTGATTGCCCATACTTGTCCAGAGTAAAGTTCGTCTTCGGGGATAATACTTTCTATGAATGTCCTCGACGCCTTCCCGTGCATCTGCACGAAATTTGGAAGCCAGTGTCTCCTGTCTTTGAGCTTGATCAACCCCCAATCGGAACATGGGATGGCTGGTTGAGTTTCCAGTGGGTTTTCATGTGAAAAATGGCTTTCAAAATGCCCCAGCACCACCCAGTCATTAATTTCTGATAGGTCATGGGTAGAAGCGCATTCGGTAGGATCATCATTGTCAATGGGCCCGTAAACTTCATCCTCCTTGGAGGCGTCACTCACAACCTCGGTCACATCGTCTCCGTCACCCTCGCCTATCATGAAGATCATCGAGGAACCATCAATTTCTGTCGTGCTACTAGTGTCTGATGAATGGATCTGATGTGCTGCTTCACATGAGCTTCCGCAGTGACTCAGCACCATGACATGACCAGCAGTAAGACAGAAAAGCTCGCCATCCACCGCAATCAATCCACCTAGTCTAAAAGGCCTGGCAGCATCACACGTGGTCCGATCTCTAGATGATGCTTGGACCCCACACAAAGTCGTTGGCTTGTTGCCAAGATCCGCGACAACGTCGTGGGCAAGTATGAACGGATCCCTTTCTGCATCAGTAAACGCCTGCAAACGACGTTTGTCGGAGTTCTTCACCACGCAATATTTTAGATTGTAAGGCACGAGCCACCTAAGACCTTTGATCTTTTCCTTATTGTGCTTCTGTGATTTTTCATCTTCGCATGTGATAATGATGGTGGGTCGTAGTTTCTTCTTGTTTTCTCCAGCCATGTGAAACTCGAGCGCAACTACGGCTCCTGTACCAAGCTCGTTCAAATCATTCCATAGGCGGCAGGAAATCTTCTTGTCCCAGTCGGATAGAAGCACTGGGTCAATCTTATGTCGCATTTTTGGAGCCACAACCACCCGTCGTGCGAAGATAACAGCCCCAACGAGGTCCGTGGACAAGGATAGGGCCTCGGACGGGGCTGAACTAATCGATGGTGCTAGGACAGCTTCAAACCCTAAGCTGTCGACGTTGGTGGTACGACTCGTTGCGCTTGATATCGCCTCGATCTCCTGGGGCGGGGACGCACTTCCGCTCCGCGCAAGCGCGTCGCAACCAGGACTGGTCGAACTTTGGCCGTTTGTTGAGTTACCGACAACACCCGAGTCTGGCAAAGTACTCGTACCAGTAATTGCCTCCGCCGTGTCGTCTAGTGTTGCTCGAAGACTTGAAGGACTATCCAGGGGTACTGAATCCGGTTCTAGGGGCCTCGTTCGCGGTAATGGTAGCTGATTGCCCTCTGTAGAGCATTGTTGATATTCAGCGAGAACCCCTGGGCCTTCAGTCGGAATGAAAGATGGCGCGTTAGGTGCACCACCTAGAAGGCGTCGAATTGCTCTGACACTTCTTTGTGCCAGCCTTTCTAGCTCCACCAGCCATCATAACACTTGATAACGTAAACCGGTTCGCTATGCCTGGTGAAAGCAAAGAGAGCAGCATAAAATGAAACATGTATGGTGGAATATAGCTGGAATTGGAAGTATGATAGAGAGACATGAAGATCTGCGTGGGAAAGAGGCACATTCGAACATTTAAAATATGAGGTGGGGGACTCGCCAGCACAACATCAGCCACAGGGGGTAACACGAGCCCGACACTGCCCCAACGCAATCAGATTTCAAGCCTCGAGCGCTGGGATGGGAACACCAATACAAGGCACAAGGCATCCAGGCAACTTGAAGTCCGCCTTGCCGCAAATCTCAATGCCATTTTGCTTTGGGCGCCAATTGCTGGAGTGTTAAATCACTACTTCTCCGACTTTCTGGAAGTCCTCTGCCCTGAGCGTCAAGCCGCGATCAGGTTTCGCGAGATGAATCCAACGCTGCCGGCGCAGCCAGCTGAAGAGATTGAACTGGCCATTCTGAAGACTTTCTTTCCTCGGGCAAAATTTGATTCCGAAGTTGTCTCTTTTAGGCCCTTCCTTGAGTTTTACAGGAAAGAAATCGAAGCGTTGGATTTTGGAGTTGTGCCTTCTGGCCGTGTTGCAATCATCCAGAGCAACGACGACATCATCTACCTTGTGGGCGTGCTCCATACAAATCAGGACAGCACCAGGCTAGAGATTCGTCAACTTCTCAATGGGCATGGATGCCGCTTCGCATCAATTTCAGACCATGGAGTAAATCTTGCAATTGATCTAAGCCTTAGGCTTTGGCTGATGGTGAATGTACGAAGCCCGGAATCCAAGTCTCCAACATCTACCTATTCGATCGAGTGGGACGACCTAACAACACTGCGAAACTTCATCGCAAAGCAGTTTCCGAGGCGCAAGATGGACCTCGAACCAAAACATAGCCGTTTAAGCCATATGTTTACCGTTAGCTTCATGGTCAAGGTCTGTGGTTTGAAAGTCGAGTTCACGTCGAGGCTAGAGCACCATCTAAGACTGGTTCGAAGGCATAAGACCCTGCTGGTTTACCCCTTCAAGTCCTGCCTTACAGGTCATCAGGGGAGGTAAGTCATGGAGATACTCACAACTCAAATTGTAACGGTACTAAATGCTTGGTAGCTCACCGTATCCTGATGATTTGCTTTGTGAAACAACTCACACTCTGAACATGCTGTTCCCTGACTGGGATGAGGAAACGGACAAGCTTCTAAAGAAGCACGGGCAAGAATTTCACCACATAGCGCCTTTCGATGGCCCGCTTATGTTGAACCTAAACGAGTTTGAATTTTGGGGCGAGAGGCTCCTGGAACTCTACGAGGAGGTATTCCTGTCTCCCCCCGTCAGTTTGCGCCAATTGTGGTTTGATCGTCGAAGTCCCCAACAATGGTCAGTGTTCTGGACAGCGCAAGTTATCCTGGCCTTGACGTTAGTCTCATCTGTCGCGACATTCGTTCAGACATGGGCGTCGGTTAGAGCGCTTCGACTGGCCGGGGAAGATGCATTCTAATTCGAGAGCAAAATCTTGGAGATGGAGTAAATGATACGTCCCTGCTTGAAGTCCCATACTCCCGAGACTTGGGTCATAAGGCGTTCAATCCTCGGTATGGTCTCTTTTGGCAGTTTAAATCCGTCATTCGAGCGTGCTGCAAGCTATGGACCTGTGCAGTATGGCTCTGGCACTCACTTAGCCGTTGCCCAAAAAATGAGTGGCGGCTGGACGAGTAAACACGGGTACAGAAAGGCCAGACCTGTCCCAAAGACACCAGTGAAGAGAACAGATTGCTCGACCAGCCATTTCCCATCGTACAGATGAAGAGGGAATTTCAGTGACCAGCAGGTATCACGAAGGATCGCTGTCATACATGTGTTGGTTCGAGAATTCGCACTTGGAAGACTGGTCATATTGGCTGCGCGGTTGTCGTCTTGATCAGGTACTTACTGATGTAGCTATGAAGCTCCTAGTTAGATAATGCTCTGTACTTAATAGCCTCGGGAACTTTGACACTCTCTTTGAGTCCTCAAGGCGAAGTGTTCGACACGGTGGCCGCACATCAAGTAAACTTATCTTACGAGTAATAGGCGAGGGAAGGCAACAGAGCACCCCAGAGCAAACGGTTACTCTTATTAGCTTAGGCAAGCTAGGTAAGGATCAACTGCCGAAGATCAATGCAGTGGCCCCGCAAAAAGGAGCGATGGGACCAAATGAAACCCCTTGGCCCGCCCCTGGAAGAAGTATTTTCTAACAGCGGTTTAGCTGGAGAGTGACACGCTTAATACTCTAATTGAGTGAAAATCTGGGTGCGGTGCTGGGTGGGTATTACTAGTACGGCGTGCTTCCTTGCTTACCCTATCCTTACAGAGCAGCCCGCGAAAATATTGACAAATCGCGGAATTCTTCCAGCCTCGCGTCCCCTCTCCCTCCAATCGTGTCATCTTGAACAGCCCCTCCACTTTTCGTCTCGCTCATTACTGGAATATCGCTTTCATATTGCACCATATCACCAGTGATTTAGTCTAGATTGTTCCTTGAGGAATCAAAAGACATTGAAAAATGCGTCCCATCGTAGTGTCAAGCTCACTAAGATATTTAACCCCATCTGCTCCACGACTCGCGGCTCTCACTGCTTCAACTCCCATCCGCTCTGGTCTCTCTCTACCAATAACTCGCGTTCAACACAGGAACCCGTCTATATCACCATCTCGCTTCTTCAACACTTCATCCATCAAGATGTCTTCCGCATTTCTCGCCGCTGTCAAGTCTCGCCGCACATTTTATCAACTCTCGCACGAGTCGACCATTCCCGATTCGAAAATCATCGAAATCGTGAACGACACCATCAAGAACGCCCCTTCCAGTTTTAACTCGCAGTCAACTCGCGTCGTCGTCCTCTTGGGCGATGAGCACACCAAGCTCTGGGAAGAAATCGTCAAGCCAGCCGTGAAGGCCGTTGCCCCCCCTGAGGCATGGGCTGGGTCTGAACAGAGACTCAACGGCTTCAAGGCCGGATACGGAACTATCTTGTTCTACGAAGATCCCGCAGATGTTGCCAAGTTGCAGGAGCAATTCGCCCTGTACGCCGACAAATTCCCACAGTGGAGCGAGCACACAAATGCCATCCATCAATATATCCGTAAGTTATTCCTATCGTTTATTACATCATGATTCGCGTGCCCCTCCCCCACCTGCTTTTCACACCACCAACGCAAACACTGACTTTCTCGGTTGATAGTGTGGGTCGCCTTGGAGCAAGAAGGTCTCGGTGCTAACCTCCAGCACTACAACCCTCTGATTGACCAAAAGATTGCTTCCACCTGGAATGTCGACCCCAAGTGGAGCTTGAAGGCTCAACTTGTCTTTGGCAAGCCCGCTGGCCAGCCCGGCGAGAAGTCATTCAAGCCACTTGAGGAGCGTATTGCTGTCCACGGCGCTAAGAACTAGAATTCTCCAATCCTGGTTTCGGAACAAAATTTGAGCATTTCCGCGAGTGAAAGAACTTTCTCTTGTTAAAGCATAAACATTGATGAACTCCTGGTTTGGGGGATGAGACCTTGGGGGTTGACTAGACGATACAAAGACTCAAACGAGCGAATATGAACACCAAATTATTTGTGCCCAGATGCCTGCTTCTTTCTTCATCCGCTGCCAAAATCACCATCTCGATGGCTACGTGACGTTATACGATATGAAAAACTTTCAATAATTTGAATGGTAGTGCAAGTGGGCAATTAACTCTAGGTAAAACTATGCTCGCAAATTTTCTCTGATCTGTCACTAGCAGCATCTAGGTAAGAAAGCTTGATAACTATGTCCTACGTACCATTCAAACGAAACGGTTGAGCCAATACCCCTCGGCATTCCGAAGAGGGTTCGGAGAAAGTCCCTTCGGAATGCCCGCTTCCGTCTTAACCCTTCTCAATCGCGGGTTCATCTTCGAGGACTCTTGAGGGGAATGTCTAGCGATCATGTTTATCCATCGCTCTTCCTGTCGTCGGTTTGCGAACAGATCCCGATGAACTTCAGTCCCAAGAACCGGTGCAGGCTTCGGAGTTGGCGATAAAACAACAACCGAGTCCCATGGGGAGCCGGGCAATTTTGGCCATTTTCGCAGAAAAACTTGAAAGTCAAGCCTGGCATTCAAGCATGCTTCATGGTACGATGAATCCTTTCCCCAGATTGTTTTGCAAGCAGATGCTACAAGCGAGAAAGCAGGCCGAGACACATTTGAAAAGCGAGGGCTAATTAGCAATGGCACCCAAATGGTGAGGCCGCGAGATGCTGACCTAAGAAATGTTTTGCTCGAGCAAACCTGCCAAGCGTGATGTTCGACTGGCTCCCATCCTTCTTAATTAATACCACCGAATACTCTCTACTCTAGGAAAGGTGAGGGTGTATCGCTCGAGATGTATTATCTGCTTCGGCGCTTGGGGTTTAAAACCGTCTCAAATGGCTTTCGATTTGAAATCGACTATCATGCCGCCGAGGTTGCTTTGGCACGTCAAGGGCGCCATCTGGATAGGTTAAAACACGCGTATAAATATCTAGATGAGGCCAGTGCCTCATCGCAAGGAATTATGGTTGGACCTCCAAAAGGTGAGGGCTCACACAGCATGAGTCCTCTCACAAATCCTTGATCTCTCCTGTTCCTCTCCGATCCACACCCAGGAGAGGCCATGGTCACCATCGCCCGCTCCCTTCAACCCGAGCTGGTAGCGCAGGGTATCCCCGTCCACGCCTTCAACTACTCGGAATTTGAGATCCCGTCCCTCGTCGAGTTCCTGAAAGAACACCAGGTCGAAGCAATCTAGAGCTGCCTGTTCACATGGACTCCCGGTGTGCATCTAGACCTCCTGCGCTTTGAAGCCGCCTAGCGAGCGGGAGTCAGGCGAGTGGTCGTTTCCTGCTCACAAGACGGTCGAGATCTATGCCTTCAAGGACGTCGTCTGGCAGCAATGTCTCCGCGCCGGCCTCGAAGTAACACGCTTCTACTGCGGCGTGTGGACCAACATCTACGCACGCGGTGCAGTCACGGACATGGAGGAGGCCACCGCCGGCTTCAAAGAAGCCTCTGAATGAGTTGTTCCCCGAAGTTAAGGCTGTCACGGTCAGGGAGTAGGCATTTCAGCACGCGCGCGCAAGTGCTTGAGAATGCCCCAGCTTGCGCCACTGCATATGATCAGGCGAGATTATCATATCAATCGCGCAATCAAGGTGGATAGCCATTGGGAAGGAAGTTAACCTGTACATTTGGTCTACATACCGTACGCCATCGTTATCATTCATTCATTAGACCCTGGTATTTCAGAACTCATCCCAAGGCTTCATCAGTCGTGCCCGAAAGACGTACGTCTCACCCCCTGCATAGAGACATCTACATACGCCTTCTCCCTGGGCAATATTCTCTTCAAGGTCTCGCATTCCCACCGCCAATAGTAACGGTGAAGAGCAACGGATCTCCCGCATGTACCTCGCCAGACTGATCCGGACCACCACTAGGTTGTACATCGTCGTACGGGAAAGCGTAGCCCTTGCCGTCGAGATTAGCCTCGTGCACGATCCGCGAATAGTGGTTCGTCACGCCGTGTTTATAGTAGAGGCTTTTATCCGCAGGGAACGAGTCTGCGACCAGGAGAGTTGACCGATTGAATGCGGCGGCAAGGCGAGGGATGATGGTGTTTGTCTCTGCGCTAGGACCCGTTTCAAACGGCCCACTAGAGCAGCCGAAGATGTCTCTGGTGGTGGGTTTTGAAAACCGCGATCCGCCAAAGGAGATCTTGCCACCAGCGCTCGAAGAGACCTTGCCTGACAGTTTGCCGAAACTCGCCTGTGTGTCGATGGTGAGGGACTGTGAGGAGAATTTCTTCCAGGCGTGGTTGATGTACTCGTCGAAGTAGTTTGCGAATAGATCTGGGTGGAGTACCATACCTTGGTTAGGTGAGAGGGCGCGAAGGTTCCGCCCGTTGTGTGTCACGATCAACTTGTCCCAGCCTTTGCCATCTCCAGCGTGCTGTGCGCGGAGACCATCGCAGACACGGTCGAGCCCGTCGACTGGCATTCCTGAGATGTGCTGCGTTTGTCCACCGAATGTTGTGAGGTCTAGAGCAACGGGTGGGCCAACAAAGTCCACATAGCTGATATTGGCGTAGAGCTGATCATGGTTGAATGTGAATTCTGCAAAACCCCAGTCAATATTGATGTTTGGATCGGATGGATTGGTGACGGAGGGCTCGACCAGGGCTGGCCCAGGGTTGAGGAAAAATGCCAACGGCGCATCGATGGAGAAATAGATCCGACCACCAGCAATGTGGGGAATTGTCACCGTTACTGTATTTCCTAGAGCGCCTAATGCAATGGCAGTATTTTCTGCGATGCCAGTTCCAATTGCTGCAGGCGAGGGTGGAAAATAAGGCGTGTGACCATCCGCAAGCAGGAGGAATAAAGCATTGTTGTTATCGATTGCTCTGCCGGTAATGTATACATAGACGGATGTGGATGCGGTTTGGTTGTGCAAGGCAATATTCAACGTTGGGCCGCCAGTGGAGGAAGGCATCGAAATGCTGGTCTGAGGCACCAACGGTTGCGGTGGGTTTGGCGCGGGGGCATGCTGGGGGCTGCTTTGCCACGGCCTCTCACTTCGAGCATTTCGAGCCATCTGATTGAAGCGTCTCATTTTGGATGGATCAACATACGCACGAAGCTTCCTACTGTGCTAACTCGAATGCAGGTGACTAATCGCAAGAGGTGTGGGTTCCAGATGCTGCCTGTTCGTACTCGGTGTATTTATGCGTCTTCTCCTTGTTCGTTAGTGCCAAGATGTCAACGTCATCTGGATCCCCTCCCACAAGCTGGCAAGTGTTGAGACTGAGCCAATAATCGAAGTGACTTGGTGAGATTCTTTGAATTTGAGGCCAGTTGCGGGACATGGAAATGATATTTCACATGCAGGTCAATTCATGATAATTGCGTGTACCGTGAACACATGGCTTTCCTAGGTTCCGATCATCAAGTTGGCACGGACTGACACCACAACCTTGAGGTTGCCAGACGTATGTGATCTGATTGGTTCTGAATCTAAGTGCAGCAACCAAGATTCCATAACTGATGTCTTGTCTAGAACAGACTAGGAATTCAACAGAGGCTCGCGTTGGTCAGACATCCAGTCGATGATGGGCAACAGTAGGTACTGCTAATGCGCCAACAAGAGGCCATCCGTGACCAAAAAGTACCTCCGACCATTCAGCAGAGGGCCGAGTCCAATGCTCCTAGCAGCATGTCTTAAGTGACAAGCATTTCAACTGGCGTGTCGTCAGGACTAGGATGCGGGACTGGTGGTCTCGCCGGTGTGAATGAGAGTCATCTATGTTCTGGCTAGACATGCTGAAAACCGCCTGTGGGTTGGGTTGGCTTTGGGTTGTGGGTAGGAGAGGGGAGCCAGTGCTCTAGACCAAGAAAGTCCAGTAGCTGGGAAAGACAAATTCCTCTTCGAAGATCTTTCTGACCTGTTCGAGAACGAATTTCTCAACTTTCCCAACATTTTTGAGAACCTGCTTACCATCCTCTTGCCTACCAATCTCACTCTCAACATGAATCTCCTGCAGCAATCCTGCAGAGGTAGCCTTGAACCCATCCTTGGAACCCTTGTCTTTCCGGACGTCCGTTGGGGCCTCACTGAGAAGAGCAGCTGCATCTTCTGGATCAAGGAAGCAAAAATGCAGCTTCTTCTTGATCAGCGCAAGAATGGCCACACCATCAAATGTCAAGCCTGTGATGGCTAGCTTCAGAGGTATTCCCACAAAACTTGGCATTGGATAATCGAGCAGGATTTCTGCTGTGAGGGTCATGCGCACGTCTCCAGAGTACTTGACCCTTGTGACAACTTGCATATCTGATGGTTGCCTGTTTTGGATTCCCAAGGGAGAGAGAGGGGAATCTGTGTCTAAACCATCATCCACACCATTGGCTCCGTGGCCATGCGAGGTGTGGCCAAGGTGAGGTGAGGGCAGTCCTGAGTCTGAATTACGAGGGGAAGATATGCTAGTTGCTGTTGAAGGTCGAGTTGAAGGATCATCACGAGAAGTGATGGATCGTTCGGCCCTCGCGGCACCTGTACGTCTATCCCCTCGTACAGGGTGCACATCGCCATGCCCGAAATCATAGGGCCATGGTCGGGGGGTAAAGGGTGTCCCACTTGCAACAGCAGCTAGTGGTGTTTGTGCTCCAGATAGCCCTCCAGTGGGAAAGTGAAAATAGCTCAAGTTCGAGGTGCCTCCCGGAATTCCAGGGGTAGTGCTTCGAGGGAACGGGCCCGACATTGGGTCGGCGCTTATGCCATGTTGCTCTCTAGCGGATGGTGATAGTCCTTGCATAGCAGAATCAGCCCTCGTCATAATATTTGCAAGTTGCGGTCGTGGAAGTGATCTTTCTTGAAGTGTCGGATCCGCTTTGACAGGGTCGAAGTTGCCACTTAGGCTCGTTGAGGTGGCTGAGGCTGAGGCCACTTCGGCGGGACTTTCTTCTTCATCTTCATCCTCATCTTCGTCCTCGTAGAAGTCTGGAAGCGGGTCGCATACGTCTTTTATCTCGATGTCTGGACATGTTTTCCCGAAATCGAAGGAATGGACATGAACTGAATTGATAAATCGAGGCAGAGTCACTTGTTGGAATTTCTGGTGCACAAAATCTCGAATTTTCTCAGCAAGAGCAGTCCCATCAGGACCAGATGTGATGGTGGCCCAGTCAATATCCACTGACATCGTCATACAATTTGAGAAGCGACCGGAAACTGACTTGGCTTGAACAGTACCATCAATTCCCGAGTTCGCGGCAGTAGGTACTCCTCAGGTATGGTATGTAGGTAAATAGGGATGGAGCATGGGTTGGAAGAGGAGACTACTAGCCGAACACGGGATGTCGGGCTACTTTCTGCCTTGGCTTGGCCATCCCATCAAGCGTACCCACGAGCCATGTAATACGATAAGGCATTGATACGTCTACATAGGTCGCATCTTTGTCCAAGGACAAACTTCTAGGGCATCCTCTTCCCTTATATTAACGAGCACTCGACTGATATGATGAGAGAGTCATTGAGTGCAAAACGGAGATCTTGCCATCTTAGATCATACATCTACAACAAGTATGGTGGAAAATTGTTCATGGAGCTAGTTAGGTATTAATTAATACCATTGAACCAAGGGCAATAGGGCCAAGTTTTTAAAGCCCTAATATTAGAGTCCAAACCAAACATGAAAAATTGATGATCAGCAATGATAATTCTTTGCGTCCTCGTCAGACATTTCACAAGATCCTTTCGCAGAGGATCTAATTTCCGGTCCGAAAGTAATAATCGAACGTCTCGTAAACTAGCTGTATTCTTCAGAAACCTTTTGAAATGTAAGTGAGGGATAGGGATTCCTGTATGGGCTTGGATTTACCATCCTCCAGATTCCCTCGCCTCAGCAATAGGCATCAACGTTCTTTCGATCCTGACTTCGTCTTGGCATCAGGATAACACACCAAACAGATTTTCTGATCCATCTCCTCTTTATAATATTCTTGGTGATCAGAAGCCTTATGGTCTTTGCTGCATTCACTCTTCATGGTTTCTTGATGGGGCCCGCCTCGAGCCTTGCATTTCACATAGGTTATCTTGAGAATAGTACACATCTTCCTTGTAGTAGCGTGTGTGGTAGGTGAGAAGAACTGATCTTGTAAGCAGAAAACACGCACGGGACGGCAATAGGCAGGGATCGATTTGCCTAATTGGATGGGCTAGGGCTTTGAATAATCTCTGGAATATTTTGGTATTAGACTGAACAATAGACAATGGTGGTGTCGAGAGGAAATAGCGTTGTCGGGGGAAGCGTCATATAGATATATGAATACCTGGCTTCACGAAACGTCAGACAAAAGGTGCAGGTGCAGGTCGATGAATACCCGGCGTACAAGAAGATATCGAATATCGCTGATTCTACCGCGATGGTGAACTCGCTTATTCGAGGTGAAGAACTTCGTGCGGGACATGTTGCCGGCTTCATCTCCCTGGCTCGGAGGCATGTAGCTCGCCGCTGAGGCCCGTCCCTCTCCCGTAACGTTTATAGCCATTTTCGACTGGTCACATTCTGGTCAAGTGGATGAAATTGCCTCAAAAGCAGAAAGCGTCCTACCTGTAGGTGATATGTGCATATATCACAAAGGGCGATACGCGTTGATGTGAAGGGACCGATTCCTTCTTAGAGCGCATGCAGGGTTAACATCCCTGAGGTATGAAGCTGTCATATTGCTGTGCATGCACGGGACCTAGAAGTCATGCACGGCAGCGGACAAGCTGCACATGCAGGTTGACGGTGTCACCCATTTTGGGGTGAGGAATAGAGAAGGGTTATATCACTCGACTAGCGTCGCTTGTCCGACTCCCAGGTGCTCCACTCCCTCAGTCTCACAGGAAGGTTGCAGAGTGCGAAATTTCTGAGAGGGCTTCTGGCGCGGCAGACCCATGTTTGTATCCCATGTGTCTTGTGT
>Ga0105239_10002691_pt1 | contig 22367 bp, 20 predicted proteins | sample KBSC44metaG_FD_92761 | JGI IMG/M metagenome (GOLD analysis project Ga0105239, IMG submission 92761) | Corn rhizosphere microbial communities from Kellogg Biological Station, Michigan, USA - KBS C4-4 metaG | ecosystem: Host-associated > Plants > Roots > Rhizosphere > Soil | place: Michigan, USA... | reverse complement strand
TGCAGCTCGAGCTCGCGCGGCTCGCGCGGAGGCATCCGGAATGGCCTCCCATGCGGGTCGGCGTCAACAGCGGCGAGGCGATGCTGCGAGAGGTCGGGGGCGACGGGCACGTCGCCTATCCTCTCGTCGGCGACACGGTCAACACCGGCGCGCGTCTCGAGAGCCTCGCGCCCGCGGGCGGGGTGCTGATCGGTGCGAGGACCTACGTGCAGCTGCCAGCAGGAACCGTTGTCGAGCCGCAGATGGGGCTCTTGGTCAAGGGCAAGGACGACCCGGTCAATGCCTATCTGCTGCTCGCCGTGCCCTGATCGGCTCCGCGCCGTCCTGGCACGCGGTGTACCTCGACGCGCGCGCCCTGCTCCCGCACATCCCGCCGCTCGAGTACCCCGGGCAGGCGCTCGCGGTCGCGCTCTACGAGACGGGCGGCGTTCGCGGTGCGAGATCGGGACGGTGATGTTCGGCCTGCGCCCCGACGGCACCGAGCAGCCGGCCGCGCTCGACCTGGTCCGCCTCGATCCCGAGGCGGACGTACACGCAGAGCCACGTCGACTACGCGATCGAGGTGTGCGGCGCCGTCGCCGAACGCGCGGCGGAGCTGACGGGCCTTCGGATCGTCGGGCAGCCCGCGCAGCTCCGCCACTTCACAGCCCGGTTCGAGCGCCTCTCGCGCTCAGCTCACGTGGACCGGCCCGCGGTCTCGTCGCCCCACGTCACGAGCACCGCGTAGAGGACGAGGAACAGCATCGCGACGACCGTCAGCGCGAGGAACGGCGCGAACGCCATCCAGTAGAACCACCGCAGGATCCCGATCGACGCGGCGATCACCGCGACCCAGCGGCCGAAGTCCTGCCCCTCGAGCAGGCTCCTGCCCGCGTAGAAGAACACGATCGCCAACGCGATGTCGACCAGCCCCCAGAGCCACTTCTGGCCGCCGAGGATGCCGTTGGAGACGTCCGTGAGCCAGGCCGCGTCGGCCCAGAGATTGATCGCCCAGATCGTCGAGAGCCCGGCCGCGATGAACATGATCACCGCCGCGTACGTGAGCCAGCCGCTGCGCCTGAAATCCATGCCAGTCCTTTCGTCGCCGACTTGCGCCGCCCGGACACGGCGCCCACCGGCAAGAGGATGACCGGGCGGCCGGACGGCTCGCGTACGGCTCAGCCCTCGCCGGACAGGTAGCGATGGACGAGCGCGGTCGCCATCGCGCCCTCGCCAACGGCGGAGGCCACGCGCTTGATCGAGCCGTGGCGGATGTCGCCCGCCACGAAGAGGCCGGGCTGGCTCGACTCCAGGAGGAGCGGCTCGCGGTCGAGCGGCCAGCGGCCGTTTCCGTTTCTCGCGAGGTCGGGCCCGGCGACGAGGAAGCCGTCCTCGTCACGCTCGAGCCAGCCCGCGACGCCGGACGTCATGGGCTGCGCACCGATGAAGACGAACAGCGCGTCCGCCCCGACCTCCGTCTCCTCGCCGGTCTCACCGTCCCGCAGCAGGACGGACTCGAGCTGGCGCTCGCCGCGCGCCTCCACGACCTCCGAGCGTGCCCGGACCGCGACGCTCGGGTGCGACTCGATCCGCTCGACGAGATACCGCGACATCCCCTCGTCGAGCGAGGTGCTGCGACAGACGATCGTCACCCTGCGCGCGACGTCCGCGAGGTGGAGCGCGGCCTGGCCAGCGGAGTTCGCGCCGCCGACCACGACGACGTCCTGCCCGCGGCAGAGCTCGGCCTCGCGCGGCGATGAGCCGTAGTGCACGCCCGCGCCGATCAGGCGGTCGACCCCGGGCGCCTCGAGACGCCGGTAGTGCGCGCCGTTCGCGGCGACACCGGCGCGTGCGCGGATCGCAGCGCCGCTCGTGAGCTCCATCGCAAGCGTCCGATCGCCGCCCGTCCCGGCCGTGACGAGCTCCACGCCGACCAGCACCTCGGCCCCCAGCCGGCGCGCCTGCGCATACGTGCTCTCGGCGAGCTCCGCGCCGCTGATGCCGTTCGGGAATCCGGGGTAGTTCTCGATCCGCGCACTCGTCCCCGCCTGTCCGCCGGGGGCGAGTGCCTCGACGACGAGTGTGCGCAGCCCCTCCGACGCCGCGTACAGCGCGGCGGTCAGCCCCGCCGGGCCGGCGCCCAGGATCGCAACGTCGTAGAGCTCGTGCTCCGGGCGGGTGGGAAGGCCGACCCTCGCCGCGAGCTCCGTCGTGAAGCGCGCGGTCTCGACGTGCGCCCTCTGGTCAGCCGCCGACACCTCGGTCGCGGCACCGTCGCCCGTGCCGCGGACGAACCGCGTCCGCATGAAGCGCTCCGGCCCCTCGAGGACCGAGCCGTCCGCGAAGAGGACGCACGGCAGCCGATGTCCGGCGAGGGCTCCGTCGCCGCCGAGCAGCCGTGCGAGCGGGTCGTCGTCGAGGTCGACCCACTGGAACGGCACGCCGTTCCGCGCCAGGAACCGTCGGGTCTCGGCCGCGCCCGGCGTCGCGGCGCGGCCGAGGAGGTAGGTCGGGCCGCCGTCCGGCGCCCGGCCTGTCACGTCCCGACCGCTGCCGGTTTGACGTCGAAGCTGAGCATCATCCCGCTCTCGTGGTGCTCCGCGATGTGGCAGTGCGCCATCCACCGGCCGGGGTTGGTCACGTCGAGCAGGATGTCGACCGTCTCGCCGGTCCGCACGAGGACCGTGTCCTTCCAGACGAGGTTGCGCTCCGGCACCCCGTCACGCGAGAGCACGACGAAGCGGCCGGCGCCGTGGACGTGGAAGGGGTGGTGCATCGGGTGGTCCGAGTCCATCTCGTTGACGAGCCGGAGCTTGACGCGGTCGCCGACCGTGAACGTCCAGTCGATCGCGTGGTTGATCGCGCCCGTGTCGCGGTCGACGAGCTGCCAGCGCATGTTCTCGGGGGTCGTCAGCCGGTTGAGCTCGACCATGTCGTCCTCCCACTCGATCCCGCCGGCGTCGTCGTGGCCGTGCTGGTGCTCGCCGTGGTCGTGGTGTGCGTCGTCGTGCGCAGCCTCGTGGTGGGCATGCTCGTGCTGGTCGTGATGCTCGTGCTGGTCGTGATGCTCGTGCGCGTCCGAAGCGGCGACGAGCGTGTCGGCGACCAGCTTCATGCCGCACTTCGGGCACCGACCGGGGGCCTCGCTGACCACCTCGGGGTGCATCGGGCACACGAAGGACGCGCCCTCCGGGACCTCCATCTCCATCTCCGCGACGAACGCGAGCGTCTTGTCGGGCGGCGCGCCGAGGAACGGCGCCAGGCGCTCCCGCTCCGCGGCCCACTCGGCGTTCTCCCGGAGCTCGCCGAACCGCTCCCCGAGCGGGGGCGACGCCGGCTCCTCGCCGACCTCGAAGGTCGCCAGTGAGTAGGTGCGCTCGGGCGTCCGGTGCTCGAGGGTTAGTTGCCCCGCCCGCTCGAAGTGGACGTCGACCACCACTCGCTCGGAGGGCGCGAGCAGAATCGACTCGACAAGCTCCTCTTGCTCGACGCGTCCGCTGTCGCCCCCCACGAGCTTGAGGCGCGCTCCCGGCAGCGCGACGTCGAAGACGCGAGTGTTCGCGGTGTTCGTCAGGTAGAGCCGGACGATCTCGCCGCGGGCGGCCGTGAAGACCGGGTCGGTCTCGCCGCCGACGAGGAGCGTGTTCCCGAAGCGGCCCATGGCCGCGAAGGTCGTCTCGCTCCGGCTGAAAGGCGCGATCTTGCCGTCCTCGATCAGGACGTCGTCGAGCGTGACGACGAGCTCGCGGTGCACCGGCGGCCAGTAGCCCTCGTCTGCGGGCTCCACGACGATGTTCCCGTACTGGCCGAGCTCCTGGCCGTAGTCCTCGCGGATGTGCGGGTGGTACCAGTAGACGCCCGGGTCGGGGAAGTCGAGCCGGTAGGAGAAGGTGCCGCCGACCGGGATCGGTGCCTGCGTCTCGTGCGTGCCGTCGTAGCGGTTCTCGAGCCGGAGGCCGTGCCAGTGGACGGTGCCCTCGAGATCGCCGTCGTTCTCGACGCGCACCTCGAGCTTGGATCCTTCCCGCACGCGGAGCACGGGCCCGGGGATCGAGCCGTTGTAGGCGAGCATGCGGACTGTTGCGTCGCCGATCCGCTTCGCGACGGGGCCGATCCGGAGCTCGAACACATCTCCGTCGTCGAGCTCGACGATCTCGGGGGCCGCCGCCTGCAGCAGGCCCTCCGTCTCGGTCGGGAACGTGTCCGCGTGTCCTTCGTGGTGGGTGTGGTTCTCGTGCTCGTGCTCCATCGTCAAGCCCCTTCCCTCGAGCCGACCGTCTCCGGAGCACCGTGAATGGTGTCCGGGTCGGAGGGTACGCCCGTTCCGCCGTCCACGTGGGCGGCGACCTTCTCCGCGACGTAGGCCACGTCGTCCCCGACGAACCCGACGAGCGCCGAGCCGCGGGTGTGCTGCCACGAGAGCCCGAGGAAGAAGAGGCCCGGGGCCTCCGTGACGCCGCGCACGTGACGCAGGCGTCCGTCGTCGCCGAAGACGGGTAGCCTGATCCACGAGTGGTCGGGCCGGTAGCCCGTCGCCCAGATCACGGCGTCGACCTCCAGCTCGCTTCCGTCGGCGAGGCCGACTGTGCGACCTTCGGCGCTCACGACCCGCGGCCGTACCGGGACGCCGTGGCGCCGCCGGAGCTCGCGCGGGCTCGAGCCGATCAGCGTGTCGCGGTCGCGCGCGCGGCGTCCGAGCCGCGTGTCGACGGTCTTCGCGAGAATCCCGGTCTTCGTCAGCCACCAGAAGAGGTCGCGGCCGAGGAACCGCTGCGGAAGGGGCGTCTGCTTCGTTCCGACCGCGAGCTCGACGTCGTGCGTCGCGGAGAGCTCCTTCGCCAGCTGGAAGCCGGTGTTGCCACCGCCGACGACGAGCACGCGCCCCGCCGGCACGTCGGCGGGCCGCCGGTAGCCGACGCTGTGCAGCTGGAAGACCTCGGCCGCGAGGCCGTCGGCGACCGAGGGGACGAACGGTGCCTGGAAGGGGCCCGTGGCGACCACCACCGAGTCGGCCTCGATCGAGCCTCCGTCGACCTCGACGAGGAACCCGCCGTCGTCCGCCCTCCGCAGCGACCGAACCGCGGTCTCGAGGCGGACCGGAAGCTCGAACGTCGCGGCGTAGCGCTCGAGATACGCGACGACCTCGTCCCGGTTGGGGTATCCGTCGGGGTCCCCGGGAAACGGCAGCCCGGGAAGGCCGGAGTAGCGCCGCGGCGTGAAGAGGACGAGCGAGTCCCAGCGCGCGCGCCAGGCGGCACCGACCTCGGGCGCTGCCTCGAGGATCACGAAGCGCCGGCCGCCGGCGGCGAGCTCCCGCCCGATCGCGAGACCGGCCTGCCCCGCCCCCACGACGACGACCTCGTAACGCTCGATCGGCTCTTCCGGCGTGCGGCTCTGGGCTTCCCTCCCTGGGGCGTTCATCTGGCGACCCTCCTCCCTGGAGCTCTCTCTTTCGGACAGAGGAGGGTAGCAACTAGCTGAACGATCAGCTAGTAATGTGCGGGTGGCAGTCCGTGACAGCGCGCGCACGCGGGAGGCGATCCTCCGAGCGGCGGAGGAGCTGTTCGCGCGGCAGGGGTTCGACGCCACGAGCATGCAACAGATCGCGGACTCGGCCGGCGTCGCGCGTGCGACCCCGTCGTACTTCTTCCGCAGCAAGGCGGCGCTCTACGACGCCGTGCTCGCCCGTGCCGTCGCCCGTGCCCAGGCCGCGATCGCGCGCACCTACGGGGCGCAGGACGGGACCGGCGCACCCACAGAAGCGGTCGACGCCTATGTCGACGCCCTCCTCTCCGTCTTCGCCGACGACCAGGTCTTCGTCTGCCTGATCCAGCGCGAGTCGCTGGGCGACGGAAGCCGGGTATCGGAGTTCTTCGGCCGCTTCGTGGACGACGCGGTCGGCGCGCTCGCACCGGCTGCGGCCGAGGCCGGCGTCTCGCCGCAGCGTCTGGTTCTCGACATCGTCGCGCTCTGCTGGTACCCGTTCGCCCACGAGCACACGCTCGTCCCCGCGCTCGGCCTCGATCCGCGCGAGCCCTCCTTCGCGGTCGAGCACCGACGGCATCTCGGGGAGCTCGTGCGGGCACTCGCGGCCCGACGGGCCGCCCGGCCGTCGAAGCGGGCGAGCCCGTCGTCCACCCAGGAGCTCTAGCCGGCGGCCGCACCCGGCACGGCCGTCGGCGCGACCGCGCTCTCCGCCGGCCTCCAGCGCCCGAAGACCGCCATTGCGAGGATCACGAGGCCGATCCCGGTGAGCAGCAACGCGAAGCCGACGACGATGCTGAAGACCGAGAGCATCTCGGACATGAATCCCATGTTCAGCGCCGTCGTCAGGGCCGTCTCGGTGACCCAGATGTCCCGTGCCCCGTTGGAGACCGGCTGGCCGTTCGCGTCCTTCGCCGCGGCCGCCTCGTCGTTCGTGCCCTTCGGGTCCGTCGGATTCTCCGCCGACTGGAAGCGGCCCATCTCGGCATACGTCAGCCCGCCGGTGCTGGCGAGGGTGTGTTCCCGCATCACGTTCGCGAACGCGAGCGCCTGCCGCCCCGTCTCGACCTGCTGGCCCGCGTACTGCTCGGCGTGCTCGGCGACCGCAGGGTCGCTGGCCGGGCCGAAGGTGATCCCCTCCTGCTTCAGGTGGTCGCGCGTGAACGAGATCCCCCAGACCCCGAGCACGATCACGACGACCCCGAACGCGATAAGCACGCCTCCCGAGACGTACCCGCCGATTCGCAGCAGCTTTCCCGATCGCATGGTGACCTCCCTCTGCCGAATGGTGTGACGGCGCCCGTGGGGCTCGTCCGAATCACGAAGCAGGCCGATCTTCGCGCATCGGCCGCCGCAGGCGCGGAGCGCGGCTCGGGTCAGGTGGGAATCGAGGGCGAGACGGGCTGATCCGGCGGCGCTTCGACGTCGCCGCGCGCGCGCTTCCAGACGAAGTCGAGGACGACGGCGAGCGTCGCGACCACGACGATCGCGGCGAACGTCTGTGGCGCGTTGCGCACCGTGTCGACGGCGAAGAAGGCGAGCACGACGAGCGTCACCGCGATCCCGACCAGGACGAGCCACGCCTGCGCGCCCGTCTCTCGTCGCAGCCGGTACCCGGCGACCCCGACGAGGACGAAGAGCGCGAGCGAGCACGCGCTGCCGACCGAGGCGATCGCCGAGAGGTCGACCGTGTTCGAGACGACGAGCACGACCGCGGCGCTGATCAGGACGCCGCTCTTCGCTCCGAGCCGCGAGGCGGGACCGAAGAACGGCGGAAACTGGCCGACGCCGGACAGCATGCGCGTCAGCCCGGCCGAGGCGTAGAGCGTCGCGACGACGGAGCCGGCCATGCCGACCATGGCGGCGATCGCGATCATCGTGAATCCCGCGTCCCCGAGCGCCGGCCTCCCCGCCTCGGCGATCGCGGTCGGGCCGTACGCGACCACCTCGGCCACTGTGAGTGTCCCGAACACGCTGACTGCGACCAGGACGTAGACGAGCGTCGTGACCCCGAGCGCGCGGTTCATCGCCTTGGGGAGGTCCCTCTCCGGGTTCCGCATGTCTCCGGCAGCGAACGTGATGACGCTGAATCCCAGGAACGCGAAGAAGGTCAACGCGACGCTCGCGACGATGTCCGACACGGGTGGGTATTCGCTGAACCCGAGCTTGTCGAGATCGATGCTCGGGAGCGTCACGGCGACGAACACACCGAGGATGCCGACCATGATGACGACGATCAGCGACTGCGCCCTCGCGACGAGCTGTGGTCCCGTGACGACGACGAAGGCCATCGCGACGACGACGGCCGAGGTGAAGACGTTGTCCCACCAGTCGGCGCCGCTGTCGCTCACGAGCAGCGAGACCGCGTAGTCGCCGAACGAGACGGCGCACATCGAGCAGACGATCAGCACGGCCGACATGTAGCCGAGCCAGGCGGCGATCCCGAGCAGCCGGCCGTTCCCGAATCCCTGGAGGAGATACTCGAAGAGCCCTCCGGACGACGGGTAGCGCACGCCGAGCTTCACGACGTTGTAGCCGATCAGCAGGGACACGATGCCCGCGATCAGGAACGAGATCCACGTCGCCGCACCGGCCACCGCTCCCGCCTCGCCGAGGAGGGCGAAGATCCCGGCGCCGACCATGGCCCCGACGCCGAGCAGGGCGGCGCCGCGGACGGTCACGTCACGGGCCCGTTGTCGTGGGCACCGGCGGCGCCGGCGTGTGACCGCCGAAGAAGAGCCACACGATCACGATCCCGGCAAGCGCCGTCACGACCCAGCAGATCTGCAGCGGCACCTGGAACGAGTGGTCGACGACGCGCTTGCCGAGGTTGGTCGTTCCGGTCGTGTCGGCCTCCGCGGCCGCGATCTGCGTTCCGTTGGCCGGCAGGAACAGCACGCCGACGACGGCGGTCCACATCGCGATCATGTAACCGGCTCCGATGCCGAGCGCGAGCCCGAGCGGCACCATCGTGCGCGTTGCGGCCGACTGGCTCGTCGTCAGCCCGCCGACGAGGAAGATCGCCACGGCGATCATGAACGGCCAGTTCTCCGCGAGGCTGCCGAGCGCCTGGACGATCGCGTCCTCGTTGTTGGCGATGAACGTGTCCGCCATCCACGCGATGCCGAAGAGAGCGATCATCGCGATCATGCCGGAGCGGAAGATCTGCGTCGTCGGGACGTCGGTGGCCTTCACGTGCGCGAAGACGAGGATCAGCGCCGCAACGGTGAGCATGATCATCTGGATCAGCGGCGTCACCGACATCGGCTCCACGCCGCCGCCCTCGGCGGCGACCGTCGGGCGGATCCCCTCGACGAAACCGAACACGCAGATCGCCACGACGCCCGCGAGGAAGATCGCGACGCTGCGCTTGGCGAACGGCTGGAGCACGATATCGGCCGGCGGCGCCGGAGGCAGCGCCTCGCCCGAGGCCAGGCGACGCTGGTACTCGGGGTCGGCGTCGAGCTCGGTGCCGTAGCGGCTCATCACGAGCGACATCGCGAAGATGCCGATGAGGCTCGCGGGCACGGTGATGAGCAGCACGTCGACGAGGTCGTAGTTGTAGACCTCCACGAGCGGCAGCATCGTCGCCATCGCCGCAGCGACCGGGCTGGAGGTGATGCCGAGCGCGTTCGCCACCGTCGACCCGGCGAGCGCGCGCTCGGGCCGGATCTTGTTCGCGTACGCGACCTCGTTGATCACCGGGATGATCGAAAAGAAGGTGTTGCTCGTGCCGGTCAGGATCGTGAGGAGGTACGAGACGTACGGCGCGACGAAATTGAGCGCCTTCGGCCTCGCACGCAGCGCCTTGCTCGCGACCATGACCATGTAGTCGACGCCGCCCGCTGCCTGCATCGCAGCTGCGGCCGAGACGACGGCGATGATGATGAGGATCGCGCTGATCGGAGGCTCGCCGGGGTCCAGCCCGAAGACGAAGACCAGGACGAGCGTGCCGACGCCGCCCCAGAGCCCGAGCCCGACGCCGCCCGAGCGGACGCCGAGGGCGATGAACCCGATGACGACCAGGCCCTCGACGGCGACGAGGATCCAGTCCTGGGTGCTCACGACGTCGTCTCCTCTCGCAGCTCTTGGCAGGTGCTCGAGTCGCGCAGCGCCGCCGCGAGCTCGGGATCGGTTCGGCCGACGTCCGCGACGGCCTTCACGCCGCTCGTGACCGCACCGGTGATCGCCCGCGCCGCGTCGGTGAGCTGTGCGATCGCGTCCGCGAGGGTGTCTGCTTCCTCGTCGAGCGAGTCCTGCGCGTCCTCGAGGTCATTGCGCGTCGCGTCGGCCCAGCCGGAGATCGCGTTCGCGGACTGCTCTCCCTGCGGCGTGTCGGGAACGCCGGCGTTCTCGACCCCGGTGATCATCGTGTGCGTGGCGCGCACCGTCCGCTCGAGGCCTGTGCGAACGAATCCCGTGCGGCTCTGCGGCGTCTCGGACTGAGGCTCCGTCGTGCCCGTCGAGCCGGTTGCGCTCGGCTGGCGGAGCTCGTCGACGATCGACTCGATCTCGCCGCGCCAGACCGCGACCGACCCGCAGACACTGTCGGCCCACTCGCCCGCCGAGACCGTCTGGTTCTTGTTGTCGTCGCGCCCGACGATCGCCGTCACCCCGAGCACGGCGACGACGCCCGCGACGATCACGACGACCCAGAGCCACGGTCCGCGCATCCTCACGCCTCCTCGACGGGCTTGGAGAGCTCGTCCACGAACGCGACGAGCAGGCGCCAGAACCGCTCCACGGTCGGAATACTGACACGTTCGTCGGGCGAATGGGGTGCCTCGATCTGCGGCCCGAACGAGATCATGTCGAGGCCGGGCACCTTGTCGCCGATCACCGCGGTCTCGAGCCCGGCATGCACGGCCGTCACGATCGGCTCCTCACCGAAGAGACGCTCGTACGACGCCCGGAGCGTCGCGAGCGCCGGCGACTGGAGGTTCGGGCGCCAGCCGCCGTAGTTGTACTTCACCTCGAGCTCGCCGCCCGCGAGGCGGGCCGCGGCGTCGAGCGCACCGATCACCTCGGGCAGCGCGGCGTCGTTCGACGAGCGCGAGAGGCTGTGCAGCGTCAGCCGGTCGCTCTCGGTGATCGCCTCCCCGAGCGACGTGGACGTCTCGACGAGGTCGTCGAAGTCCGGGCTCAGCGCGAGCGGGCCGGTGGGCACGAGCGCCACGGCATCGAGCAGCGTCGTCGTGGCGGCCTCCGACCACGGCTCGGCGGCTGTCTCGGCCGAGTCGACGGTCACGTCGACGCCGGCGTCCGTCTTCGAGAACGCGTCGCGGATCGTCGCCGCAGCCGTCTCGATCGCCGCGCGCAGCTCCGCCTCGCGATCGGCTCCCACCGATACGACTGCCGTCGCGTCGCGGGGGATCGCGTTGCGGCTCTTCCCGCCGTCGAGCGAGACGAGCCGGAACGGCACCGTCGCGTGCGCCTCGCGCAGCGCGCGGCCGAGCACCTTGACGGCGTTCGACCGGCCGTACTCGATGTTCATCCCGGAGTGGCCGCCGAGGCCGCCGCTCACCGTCACCGCGAGCGTGGCGGCGCCGGCGCCCGGCGCCTCCCGGGGAGCCTCGATGCGGATCCAGGTGTCGGTGCTGCCGGCGCACCCGACCGTCAGCTTCCCGTCCTCCTCGCTGTCGAGGTTGACGAGGATCCGGCCCTCGACGAGCGACCCGTCGAACGCGTTGGCGCCCTCGAGGCCGACCTCCTCGGCGACGGTCATGAGCAGCTCGAGCGGACCGTGCGGCAACGACTCGTCCTCGGCGAGCGCCATCATCGCAGCGATCGCGACCCCGTCGTCGGCGCCGAGCGTCGTCCCGTCCGCCTTCAGCCAGTCGCCGTCGCGCACGAGGACGATGCGTCCCTCGGCCGGGTCGTTCGGGCTCGAGGGATCGCGCTCGCAGACCATGTCGAGATGGCCCTGCAGCGAGACGGTCGGCGCGCTCTCGCGACCCGACGTCGCCGGCACGCGGAGCACGAGGTTGCGCCCGGCGTCCTGATGGAGCTCGAAGCCGTGCTCGGCCGCCCAGGCGCGCACGTGCTCGATCACCGGCTCCTCCTGCCTCGAGGGGCGCGGAATCCTCGTCAACGCCTCGAAATGCGCCCAGAACGAGCGCGGCTCGAGGCCCGTCAGCGCCGTCGTCTCGACCGCTCCCACGATCGCCTCAGGCGAGCGCCTTCTGCTTCAGCGCTTCGAACTCGGCATGCGTGATCGCGCCGGAGTCGAGGAGCTGCTTCGCCTTGTCGATCTCCGCCGCCGCGCCGCCCCCACCGCCAGCGGTCGTGCGGACGTAGTCGTCGAACTGGTCGCGCTGCGCGCGGGAGCGCTCGAGGTTCCGCTCGGTCATCCCGACGTTCTGGGTGATCAGGTAGATGAACACGCCGAGGAAGGGCAGGAGGATCGCGAAGATCAGCCACCCCGCCTTTCCCCAACCAGAGAGGTCGTGCCTCCGGAAGATGTCGGCGAAGACGGTGAAGAGCAGCCAGATCCACATGATCCAGAGGAAGAACACGAGCATCGTCCACATCAGGTCGAGGAACGGGTAGCTGACTGCGAGCACTGCGCCTCCTCCGGTCGTGATCCCTCGTCTGCCGGCCCGACTCTACGCCCGTCGCGGAAGCCGCGCACCACGGCGCGCGGCTTCACCCATGTGAACGGAAACCGCCGATTGGGCTACGACCCGGCCGGAGCGAGCTCGCCGGGACGCGCCTCGCGCCGGCCGAGGAACTTGCCGAGCTCGGCGAGCGCGAGGAAGACGATCGGGCCGAGCAGGCAGATGCCCCACTGCGAGCTCGTCAGGGAGACGGTGTCGAAGATCCGCTGGAGCGGCCGGAGCTCCGTGACGAGGAACGTCAACACCAGTGCGGCGGCGATCAGCTGGACGAATCGCCGGTTCGCGATCGTGTACCGGGTGAAGATGCTCTCCGTCGGCTCGCGCGTCTCGAGGGCGGCGACGATGTGCATCAGCGAGAGCGTCGTCAACCCCATGGTCGTAGCGACCGCGAGGTCGTAGCGGTCCTCGCCCCATGCGACGACGACGAGGGCGAGCACCGCCATGAGCACGCTCGCGACCACGAGCCGGGTCCCGAGCTGGCGGTCGACGATGGGCGCGCTCGCGTCACGAGGTGCGCGCTGCATCAGGCCGGGAGCGGGTGCGTCGAACCCGAGACCGATCGCCAGGAGCACGTCGACGGCGAAGTTGATCCAGAGGATCTGCAGCGGCGTCAACGGGCTGCCGTTCGCGACGTCGAAGATCCCTGCGCCGACGAAGGTGAGGATGAAGCCGCCCAGCATGATCAGCTGGACGCGCACGTACTTCATGAGGTTGTCGTAGATCCCGCGGCCGCCCTCGACCGCCTCGACGATCGTCGCGAAGTTGTCGTCGGTGAGGATCATGTCGGCGGCTTCCTTCGTCACCTCGGTGCCGGTGATGCCCATCGCGACGCCGATGTCCGCGCGCTTCAGGGCCGGGGCGTCGTTGACGCCGTCGCCGGTCATGGAGACGACGTTGCCCTTGCGCTTCAGGATGTCGACGAGGCGCACCTTGTCCTCCGGCGCGACGCGGGCGACGACTCCGATCTCCTCGACCTGCGCCTCGAGCTCCTCGTCGGTGAGCGCGGCGAACTCCGTGCCCGTCAGCGCCCGGCCCTCGATCCCGAGCTGGGCGGCGATCGCGGCGGCGGTCGTGGCATGGTCGCCGGTGATCATCCGCGCGCGGATACCCGCCTCCTTGCAGCGGGCGATCGCGTCCTTCGCCTCCTTGCGCGGCGGGTCGACGATGCCGACGAGCGCGAGCAGCGTCAGGTCCTGCACCTCGCCGAGCAGCACCTCCCCGGGACGGAACGCTGCGGGGTCCAGATCCCGCGCGGCGACGGCCAGCACGCGCAGGCCCTCGCCGGCAAGGCGGTCGTTCTCCGCCAGCACGCGGTCGCGGACCTCCTCGGCGGGAAGCAGCGAGCCGTCGGCGTCCCGGACGTGGGCCGAGCGCGCGAGCAGGACGTCGGGGGCTCCCTTCACGAAGCAGCGGACGACCTTGCGGCCGTCCTCCTCCATCTCGTGGAAGGTCGCCATCAGCTTGTAGTCGGAGTCGAACGGCACCTCGCCGACCCGCGGGAACGCGCGCCTCGTCTCGTTGACGTCGAGCCCGCCCTTCGCCGCGAGGACGACGAGCGCGGCCTCCGTCGGGTCCCCCACGATCTCGCCGTCGCGGACCGCGGCGTCGTTCGCCAGCGCCATCGGCAGCAGGTAGGGCTCGAGCGGGACGTCGGTCTCGCCCGCGACGCGCAGGATCTTGCCGGTCGTCGAGTAGCCCTCGCCCTCGACGTTGTAGCGCCTTCCCGCGACCACGAGCTGGCGCGCGGTCATCTGGTTGAGCGTCAGCGTGCCGGTCTTGTCCGAGCAGATCGCAGAGGTGGAGCCGAGCGTCTCGACCGAGCGCAGCCGCTTCACGATCGCGCCCTTCGCCGCAAGCGCCTGCGTGCCGAGCGAGAGCACGGTGGTCACGACCGCCGGGAGCCCCGTCGGGATCGCGGCGATCGCCAGGCTGATCCCGATCAGGAACAGATCGTCGAAGCTCTCGCCGCGGATCAGCCCGAGGACGACGACGAGCGCCAGCGCGATCGCCGCCATCGTCGTGATCACGACGGTCAGCTGGTCGAGCTGCCTTGTCAGTGGCGTCTTCTCCTGCTCGACGCGGCTGAGCATCCGCGAGATCTGGCCGACCTCGGTCGACATACCCGTCGCGGTCACGACCATCTCTCCCCGGCCGCGCGTCACCGTCGAGTTCATGTAGGCCATGTCGAGGCGGTCGCCGAGCGGCACGTCGTCGCCCGGCACGGGGTCGACGGCCTTCAGCACCGGGACGCTCTCCCCGGTCAGAGCCGCCTCCTCGATCTCGAGCGTCGCCGCCACGAGCAGGCGCCCGTCCGCCGGGATCTTGTCGCCCGCCTCGAAGGTGACGACGTCGCCCGGCACGAGCTCCTCGGCGGGGACGTCCTCGAGCGCGCCGCTGCGACGGACGTGTGCCCTGATCACGAGCATCTTCTGCAGCGCGGCGACGCTCTCGGCGGCCTTTCCCTCCTGGTTCAGGCCGAGGATCGCGTTGAGCACCGTGAGCCCGAGGATCACGATGCCCGTGCTGAACTCCTGCAGCGCGACGATGCTGACGAGCGCGGCACCCACGAGGACGAGCTGCATGAGGTCGCGGTACTGGCGCAGGAACGCGTGCCACGCGGGCTCCTTCGCCGCCTCGGCGAGCCTGTTCGGTCCCACCTCGGCCCGCCGCCGCTCGACCTCGGCCGGAGCGAGGCCCTGCCGCGGATCGACGCCGAGCCCCTTGCACGCCTCGTCCGTCGTCAGCCCGTGCCACGCGACGACGTGCCGGCCCGTCGCCTCCGGCGTCACGACGGTCGTCGTCATCTCGAGTAGTCCTTCTTGCGCACCCACACCACGTAGACGATCAGCGTCGCGATCGAGAACACGAGCCCGAAGATGCTCCAGAGCACCTTCTCCACACCCGAGAGGTCGGGCCGCCTGAGGATGTCGAGGATCATCCAGATCACCGCCGCGTAGACGGCGAGCACGATCACGACGAGGATCGACTCGCCGAACGTCAGCGCCAGCACATCGCTCACGCGTTCCTCCCTCCTGCTCGGTTCCGTCGGATACTAGGTCGGCCCGGGACCGGCATGATCGGTGGCCGATGGACGAGCCGCTGCGTGCAGACGCCGTGCGCCGGGAGCGGGAAGCGGCGGGCCACCGCCTCGCAGGTCTCGTCTACGGCACGCTCGTCGTGCTCGCGATGGTCGTCCTGGGCGCGAAGACGTATCCCGACGAGCCGGGGATGATCGCGGTGTTCGTCGTGGTCACGACGATCCTCCTCTGGCTCGCGCACGTCTACGCCCACGGCGTGGGGCAGAGCGTCTCGGACGGCGAGCGCCTCTCGCTCGCCGACCTGCGGCACATCGCCGGACGGCAGGCCTCGATCGTCCAGGCTGCGCTGCCGCCGGTCGCGCCGCTCTGTCTCGGGGCCGTCGGGCTGATCTCGGCGGATGTCGCGATCTGGGCCGCGTTCGGTCTCGGCCTGGCCGTGCTCGGCGCCCAGGGAGTCAGGTTCGCGCGCGCCGAGCGTCTGGGCTTCATCGGGACCGTCGCCGCGGTCGCCGTCAACCTGGCGTTCGGTCTCGTGCTCGTGGGACTGAAGCTGCTGCTCGCGCATTGACGGACGGGATCAGAGGAGCGGCGAGACGAGCGCGAACGCGGCCGCGCGCGCCCGTTCCTTCCCACCGCTAAGCGGACGCCCGGGTGTCGAGACGTCCTCGGCGGGCGCGGCGAACCTCTCGTCGAATTGCGCCGCCACCCGAGCCGAGCGGATCCCGAGGTCGATCTCGAAGAAGCGCCTGAGGCTCCACGCCTCGAGGTTGCACGTCCCCGCGAGGAGCTCCTCGCCGTCGCGGACGAAGGCCTTCGCGTGGAGCATCGTGGGGTACTCGAGGATGCGGACGCCCGCGTCGAGCAGCGTCGCGTGGTGGAACTGCTGCGCGGCGGCGCACGCCCAGTTGTTCGCGTTCGCGGGGACGAACAGCCGGACGCGGACGCCCCGCCGCGCTGCCTGCTCGATCCGTCGGATCATCCGCCGGTCGGTGACGTAGGGGTTGACGACGTCGAGCGTCGTGGTTGCCTCGTCGAGCACCCTCGCGATCGCGTCGGTGATCGGCCGATAGCTTCCCGGCGCGTTGTGGAGGACGACCGCGGGCACGGGGTCCGCGCCGCCCTCGAGCTCGGGGAAGAGGACGTCGACGTCCGCGGCGGCGATCGGCCCGCCGAGCCAGCGGAACCCCGCGACGAAGACGAGCTGGAGCTGCGCGACCACCGGCCCCTCGACGCGCACGAAGAGGTCGTGGAAGCGACCGTCCTCGAAGTGGTCCTCGATCCCTGCGCCGCCGACCCAGCCGATCCGCCCGTCGATCACCGCCACCTTCCGATGGTCGATGTGACCCAATCCGCGGAGGTTCCACGCCGCCGCGCCGCCGCCTCCGAGCGGCCCGACCGCCGACCGTGCCTTCGTCGCCCGCACCACGCAGACCTCGACGCCGGCGCCGGTGAGGCGCTCGTAGAACGCCTGCGAGCCGCCCTCGGGATCCGAGCCCTGGCGGTCGACGACGAGACGCACAGGGACGCCCTCCGCTGCCTTCGCGACGAGCGCCTCGGCGAACGCGTCGCCGACGACCCCGGGGCGGAAGCCGAACTGGTTGATGTGGACCGAGGACGTGGCGGAAGCGACGTCGGCGAGCATCGGCGGGTAGAACGTCTTGCCCTCGACGAGCACCTCGACCGACGATGCGCCGCTCTCGGAGAACGCGAGCGCGAGGTCGGCGCGCCGGACCGGCTCGCTCGCGAGACGCCGCGCGTGGGCCGGGATCCCGTCGTTCGGCACCACGATCGGCATCCGCGCCCCTCGAGGCCCGTCAGGAGGTCGACGGCTCGTCGAGTGCGATGGCGCTGAGCAGCGTCAGCCCGAGGTCGGACACGCGGCGCAGGAGCCCCTGCAGCTCCGCCTGGTCGCGCACCGGCCCGCAGAGCACGGTGTTCCCCTGCTCCCGGGTGAGGGACATGCCCTCGAACGCGGATTGCACGCGGTCGCTCAGCTCTCCTTCGACGACGAGCCGGTACTCCCGACTGGCCATGACGAGACCGTTGCACCCTTTGGCCCGCCTCGCCGACCTGGCGCCGACAATCACCCGGATGATTCGACTCCGTCCAGGAGGTCGAGCGCCTCGGCCCGCGCGACGGCGTCCGCCCGCGAGCTGACCGAGAGCTTGCGGTAGAGAGCACGCGTGTGCGTCCGGACGGTGTTCGGCGAGAGGAACAGCTCGCCGCCGATCTCACGCATCGAGAGATCCGTTGTCAGGAGGCGCAGCACGGCGAGCTCGGCCTCGCTCGGCCGCTCGACGAGCCGGCCACCGTTCGCCTCGCGGCGGGCCCGTTCGAGCTCGGCCTCGACCTCGGCGGCGAGCAGGCCGAGGACGGCGCCGTCCGCGAGCTCCTCGAGCGCGTCGCGGGCCTCCCGAAGCGTGTCGCCCGCGGCGCCCAGCCGTCCGCGCCCGACCCGTACGCGCGCGAGGAGCAGCAGCAGCCAGGCGTGATGCGGCGACGCGAGCTCGTCGCGGTAGAAGTGCTCGGCCGCCACGAGCTCGCGTTCCGCCTCCGCGAGGCGTCCCTCCGCGCCGAGCACGGCGCCGAGCGCCATGGACGCGCTCGCACCGAGCCAGCTCCGGCTCGAGCCGACCGCACCGACGAGCGCCTTGGCCTTCTCCGCATGGACACGTGCGGACACGAGCCGCCCGCGATCGACCGCGACATGGGCCAGCGTCGCGCGAGCGAAGGAGTGCCCGGGTGGCCGTGACGCCGAATCGGGGTGCTCGATCGCACGCAGAGCCGTCTCCCGGGCGCCCTCGACGTCGCCGGCGAGGTACTGCGCCCGCGCCAGCGCGGCCAGCGCGGCGACGAGCACGTCGTCGGCCTCGGCCTCGGCGACTTCGACGGCGCGCAGGCCCGCCGCGACGGCCTCTTCCGCGGTGCCGTCGATCGCCGCGGCCCGCACCATGCCCGCAACGGCCTCGACGTACGGGACCTTCCGGTCCGGATGGGCGCGATCGGCCAGGCGCAGGAGCCGATGCCGCTCGGCCGTGCGTCCGCCGGTCATGAGCGCCGCCGTCGCACCCGCCACCGCCAGCTCCGGGAAGACGAGCAGCTGCGCCTCCGGCAGCTCCTCGGCCCAGCGCAGCACGGTCCTTGCGTGCCCGGTCCGGATGAGCGCGAGGTGGTACGCGACGACGAGCCGGGCGACGAGGTCGAAGTCCGCGGCCGACGCAGCGTGGTCGACCGCCTCGACCGGCTGATCGTGGGCGGCGAGCCACTCGGCGGCGGACCGATGGATCTCCGGCGCGGCCCCGGGGTCCGCGGCGGCGAGCTCGAACGCCGCGAACTCGGCGAACAACGGGTGGACGCGGTACCACCCGCCCTTCCCCAGCCGGGTGACGAAGAGGTGGGAGCGCTCGAGGGTCCCGAGCATCGAGGCCGAATCCGTGCGCCCGAGCACCGCGTCGCAGAGCGGCGGGGTGAAGCGGCCGAGGACCGAGACGCGCAGGAGGAAGCCGCGGACGTCGTCGTCGAGCGCACCCAGCACCTCCTGGCTCAGGAAATCGGCGACGAAGCGGTGGTCCCCGGTGAACTCGCGGACGACCTGCGACATGTCGTCCACGCCGCGAAGCCAGATCGCGGCGAGCTCGACCGCGGCCGGCCATCCCTCGGTCCGGCCGCGGAGCAGCTCGAGCTCCGACGGCTCGAGGTGGACGTCGCCTCGGCCGGCGAGCAGCTCGGCCGTCTCGGTCGTGGTGAACGCGAGGTCCTCGGCACGCAGCTCGACCAGCGTTCCCCCCACCCGGTGTCGGGCGATCCGGAGGGCGGGGTCGCTGCGGGCGATCAGCACGAGGCGCGCGTTCGCGGGAAAGCGCTCGGCCGCGTGGTCGATCGATGCCAGGCAGTCGGGGGCGGTGACCGCCTCGAGCTCGTCGAGGACGACGATCACCTCTTTCCCGAACGCGCGAACGCCTTCGACGAGCTCTTCGACGGCGTCGTCGACCGTCGTCCCGGAGGACCGGAGGCGGTGCAGCGCGCCGCGCCCGAGCCCCTCGCGAATGCGGTCGACCGCCGTTGCGATGTACGTCCACAGCCGGACGGGATCGTTGTCTCCGACGTCGAGCGTCACCCAGGCGAGCGGCACGTCCCGGCTCTCGCACCAGGCCCGGACGACCGTCGTCTTCCCGAAGCCCGCCGGCGCGGCGACGAGCGTCAGGGCGGCGCCGTCGCCCGCGTCGAGCGCGTGCAGGAGACGCGGCCGCCGGATCAGCTCCGGGCGGAGAAGGGGAGCGGCGAGCTTCGCCTCGGCGAGCGGAGGCGACCGCCCGGCGCGTCCGGATCGACGCGGATCGGCCATCGGCACCGGTGATCTTCGCAGGAGGAGCGGTCCCTGCCGCGGCGGATCCCGCCGCGGGCCGCGATCAGTAGGCGCGTCTGCGGTCGTACGCGGGCTTGCCGGCGTACGAGGCGATGTCGAGCAGGACGCCGATCACGATCAAGAGGACGTCCCAGAAGCCGTTGATCCCGACGACTGGCGACCAGGCGATGATGTACATCAGCGTCGTCCACGGCAGGAAGAGGAACCCGAGCAGGCCCCAGACCCAGCTGTCGATCGCCGCGTCGGGCTTGTCGCCGAAGATCCACCAGAAGAAGAGCGCGATCCGCGGCCCGATGCCCCACGCGAGGAGAAACGCACAACACACGCGCGCGACTATCCGACATCGCGTCGGTGCCTGTCAAGGGCTCGACCTTGACCTGCTCGTGCCAGGCGTTACAATCTCGGGCCATCCGGACGCGCCCCGGCCGCGCCGCTCGACGATTCCCGGATCGCCGCGACGACTCGCCTCGACCGCCGCGCCTCCCGTCAACGGAGGAAGACGAAAGGGGGAGCATCGTGAAGCGATTGACCACTGCGGCAGGTCTACTTGCCGCGTGTGCCCTTGCATTGGCCGGCGCCGGCTCCGCAGCCGGCCCGGCGCTCGACGAGTTTCCGGTCAGCTTCACGCTGACCTCGGCGACGTGCCCGCTGCTGCCGTCCGGCACGACGATCGAGGGATCGGGGACCGAGAAGTCGATCACGAACGTGAGGACCGACCGAAACGGCCGCACGACCATCATGAACACGACGCATGCCTTCGGCACGGCGACCGACCAGGCCGGCAACAGCTACGTGTTCAACTACTCGAACTCGTTCTCGGTCTCCAACACCGGCCCGACCGACCCGGTGTTCAGCGGCCAGATGGTGGACTCGTTCTCGCTCGCCGGCCGCGGGCCCGCCACGCTCCACAACGGATTCGTCGCCGGGTTCACGACGGACTTCGAGACGTTCTCCTCGTTCGAGGAGCAGAGCTCGCGCGGCGACCCGATCGACTTCGCGACGGGCGAGTCCCACTGCGATCCGCTCTAGGGACAGGGCGGCCCGGCGGTGACCACGAGGCGACGACGGCACGTCGCCGCGTGGCTCGCCGCCGGCACGATCGGCGGCGCGGGGCTCGCGCTCGCGCCCGCGCTCGCCACCGGGTCGGCGGGCGACCGCTCGCTCGACGCCCAGCTCACCGAGCGCCTGAGCGACGCCGGGTTCACCGGACGGATCGAGTCGACCCTGACCGAGCGGCTCGGCCGGCCGCTCGATCCGCGGCGCGCCGACACGGGCCGGCTCCTCTGGTTCGACACGATTCTCGGCCTGAACGACGACAACGCGTGCGCGGGCTGTCACTCACCGACTGCGGGCTTCGGCGACACGCAGTCGATCGCGATCGGGATCGACTCCAACCGAGTCGTCGGGTCCGATCGGGCCGGCCCGCGCAACCAGCGGCGCGCGCCGATGGTCCTGAACACGGGCTTCTACCCGAGCCTCATGCTGAACGATCGCTTCTCGTCGGTCTCGGGCGACCCGTTCGACCCGAGCCTCGGGCTCCTCTTCCCACCACCCGAGGGAACGTCGCTCTCGTACCTCCCCCACCTCCTCGACGCCCAGGCGTTCATCCCTCCGACGGAGCGCTCCGAGGCAGCGGGGTTCGCGTTTCCCGGCGACAACGAGGCGATCCGCGCCGAGGTCGTCGGCCGCCTGAACGCCTCGCCCGCGTACCGCAAGCTCTTCGCGCGTTTCTCGCCCACCGTGCGGGCGGGCGGGCCGATCACCTACGACCTCGTGGCAAGCGCGATCGCCGAGTTCGAGCTCTCGCTGACGTTCGCCGACGCGCCGATCGACCGGTTCGCCCGGGGCGAGCGGTCGGCCCTCGACGACACCGAGAAGCGCGGGGCGCTGCTCTTCTTCGGCGACGCCGGCTGCGTGAGCTGCCACCAGGTCTCCGGGCGCTCGAACGAGATGTTCAGCGATTTCCGCGAGCACGTGCTCGGCGTGCCGCAACTCGTCCCCGCGCGCACGAACGTGCCGTTCGACGGCCCGGGCGCGAACGAGGACTTCGGCCGCGAGCAGTTCACGGGCGACCCCGCTGACCGCTACGCGTTCAGGACGTCGCCGCTGCGGAACGTCGCCCTGCAGCCGACGTTCATGCACGACGGGGCCTTCACGAGCCTCGCGGCGGCGATCCGGCACCACCTCGACGTCGTGGCGTCCGCACTCTCCTACGACCCGGTCGCGCAGGGGGTCGACCCCGACGTGGCCGGCCCGGTCGCGCCGGTCGCCCCCATCCTCGCCCGACTCGACCCTCTGGTCGCGACGCCGCGGGCGCTCTCGCAGGCGAACCTCGACGCGCTCGTCGCCTTCGTCCGCGACGGGCTTCTCGATCCACGGGCGAGCCCCGAGCGCTTGCGCCGCCTCATTCCCGAGAGCCTCCCGAGCGGCCGGGCGCCGCTGGTCTTCCAGACGGGCGGCTAGCTCGTCACGAGCCGGGTGATGAGCCTCGCGTAGTCGAACAGGTGCCTGTCGCCGAGGAAGCGCTGCTCCACGCGGCGACGGGCGTTCCGTCCGAAGCGTTCGGCTTCCACCGCGTCGTCCAGGACGCGCGTGATCGCCGCGCCGAGACCGGCGAGATCGGTTGGATCGACGAGCAGCCCCGACTCGCCGTCGACCACCTGGTCGACGATCCCGCCGACGGCGCTCGCGACGACCGGTCGCGCCTTCCACATCGCCTCGGCCACCGTGAGCCCGAACCCCTCGGCGAGGCTCTTCTGCACGACGACCGACGCATGCCGCTGGAGCGCGTTGACGACGAGCGCGTTCTCGACCGGATCGGCCATCGGGATCGCGACGAGCTGCACCCGCGCGCGGTCGGCCCGGGGCAGCCGCTCCCAGGCG
>Ga0105239_10002690_pt1 | contig 22368 bp, 27 predicted proteins | sample KBSC44metaG_FD_92761 | JGI IMG/M metagenome (GOLD analysis project Ga0105239, IMG submission 92761) | Corn rhizosphere microbial communities from Kellogg Biological Station, Michigan, USA - KBS C4-4 metaG | ecosystem: Host-associated > Plants > Roots > Rhizosphere > Soil | place: Michigan, USA... | reverse complement strand
CATAAAGTACAGTCAATATTTCACAATATTCTACTTTGTCCGCCAGCTCAAAGGGCCACCAAGAGGGATGGAGCGGGTGACCTTTCCGGCTCCGTGGTACATGTATCCTTTGAGCCCCCAGAGCACATACTTTTGTTCTCTCAAAGAAAACTCCTGGAGCTCGTAAGTCTCCAACTTGCACCACTCTGCATTCAAGCGGGCCCATTCCTTCTTGTCTTGCCGCTTCGGGGGCTCGAATCTGCAGTCTACCTTCTGCATCCTTTTTCCACAGAGCGAACACAGGCGAGGGCTAGTCCTGACGACCCCTCTGTTCTTCCGGTATTCTCTGCATTCGAAGCAGACCCAGCGGATGCCGTTCTTTTCGTTCTGACGGTGGTGAAAACAGTTGCACATGCTTCGTGTCGGGCTGGGATAAAAGTATAAGAGGACGAACGCGGTCCCGTTGGGAGTCCTGTCAGGCATGTCGTCTGTGGTTATTATCGTATGCAAAATTCCCGTCCCACATTCCGGGACGAGTCTTGAGTGTTACGCAATACAATGGTAATCTAGACTATAACGTCTTTCACTACCATCTGTCCACTAGCTTAACGGACTGGTATGGTCGGTTTCATCGCTGACCGAGGACCCTCCCCACAGCTCATTCCGCCATTCCCAGCCCCGCTAATGTCGTGAGAGGGTGTCGCTAATGGACTCCCATTTGTGGAGGTAAAGTGTCCCACTTGTGAAAAAATGGTTCGGGTCGCTGTCCTTCGTGGCTGTTCATGAAGAGGAAAATGGCGAGGATGTTCACGGCGGCGTTGTAGTCACGGTTCATCACCCGCCCACCACAAACGTCTCGACAAACCCTCAAAGCCCACCACCGTTGACATCCACCGAAAAACCCTTCACAGAGGTGACAAACTTTACTGGTGTTGTATTCGCCAATGAGTCGGAGTTCTAAAACTCGACGTTTCAGTTGTTTTCGTAACTGTTTGACGGGTCCAGTGCGGTTGCCACGACTGTTGTGGGCGAAGAGGCCGGCGCCCAAACCGACGACACAATCTTTGAACGGTTGCAGGATGGTGTGCCAGGCCTTCTCTTTGCGGATGTAGCTGCTGAAATTCGAGCGACGATGACGGGGTCGAAAGTAATGGTCGAGAATGAGCGTCAGGTTTGGTAAGAGGACGCCCCAATAGCTGTCGAAGGCCACGAGGGATGAAGTTTTGTACGTTTCCGTAGACAAATCATCCATCGCTTGCGACACCGTAGGCGCCCCGCGCATCCACCGCTCCCGTTTCCGCCGAGCGTCTGTGAACCCGCAGAGTTTGTAGTAGTGGCGGTTGGTGACGCTGTATTTCCCACCCATGTTGTCGACGGCGGAAAATGGATCACGTCGGTTGGGATCAATACCCCAGACTTTTGTTCCCGGGGGTATGACGACCGGTTGGAAGAATCGATCGAACCCGGGTGGTGGGGCGTCGTCGGCTGCTCCCGATTTTGCGGTTGGTCGTCGTCTTTTCCTCTGGGTGTTGCCGGTGAAATCTGACGATGTTTTCCGCTTCCGTTTGACGTTTGTTTTTAACATCACGACGTCATCTACTTCGTCATCTGTACTTTCCATAGCGTCCCCGACTACAGCGTCCCCTTCCTCGTCTCCGCTCTCATTTTCATCATCAACCTCTGCGTGACCATCTGCGATAGTGACGCGTTTTACCACGGACATTTTATACGAGGTTCCGTCTGTGTAAACCGCCATGCGGAATCTACGCTGGCCTCCCTGAAGAGTCTCCACCTTATCGCTTTTGAACGTGCGTCTCCACCAAAAATCACTATTCGCTTTGAAAGCGTTAGCACTGGCTGGGCGATCCACGCCTTCCCAATCGGCCAAAGTCCACAGATCATACAGCGCCATGTCCGTGTTGATGATGATGTTTTTCGGCGTGAAGTCGAAGGCGGGAAGTACTGTAAATGGCGCGAGGAGAACAGGATGTCGCGGATGGAGCGGTTGTTTGGTGAGAGGGTGGGCTTCAAATCTCTGCAAGAGGTTGTAATGGACAGGAATCCACCGGTGAAAATCATTTTTGGCAGTGACGAACGATGGGTCGGAACGACGAGTCTCCGGGTGCGGTTCGTCATTGAAAAGCGACATGCCGTTGAGGACGTTATGCCGGATGTCGTTGCCGACGAATTCCACGACGTTGATGAGGAAGGAAGTATAGTATGGGTCGTATGACTTCTCGAAAAGTTCACGCAATCCGGCGAAGTCCAGGACACTCCGACCTTGAAGAGAAAGTACCACCGCAGAAATCACTTTGGTACGAAGCTTCCTCCTCGTGGTTTTGCTGATTTCGTTTGGGAGAGGTACACGGTGGAATATCTCCATTTGGAGGAGTTTTCGAAGCCGTGGAATGATTTGATACACGGTGTACGTCTGACAGTTGGCGATGTATTGTTTCACAGCGGCAGTGAGAAGGTAACTTTTGTTACTGTGAGAGCAAATGAGTGAGTCAGTGCGTTTGTTGACGTGAACAACGATGTTGCAACCCACCTTCCGTCAACCCACTCCAGATCCATTGGTCGTAAAGCAGCATATTCGTCGCGTCTGGTTCTGATTTCCGCATCGAGGGTGGCGTGATTGTTGGGTTGCAGAGGATGACCGGGTCTACGCTGCGTTGCCGCGAAGCATCTGCGTACGATATTGGAGTTTTGTTGCAGGCGGGGAAGATCCAGGTGATTCTCCAGACGGTGAAGAACATATCGGTGGAAGACCGCGTTTCCTTCAACAAGCCACCGTGTCATTGTCCTGACCGTAGCCTGAATGACGGGATCCAGCTGAGACGCTCTGAGGGCTTTCTTCCGACCCATCACCACCGTCGCCTTTTTGGTAAAACCTTTTGTGTTGTTGTCGTCCTCTCCGTTCCCATCATCACCCTCGTCGTCGACATTTTCCGTGACGGCTTCCGCACTGTTAAAATTTACGGTATTGGCCCGTCTTGGGGTGTAAAGTGGGCACCTCGCCGTGTTGCGCCTTCCGTGGTTGTAAGGACCGTAGTAGCCGAATTTACGACAAGCCGGACAGATTTGGTAGTTTGGTTCCTCGTCAACGGGAGCTTCAAATGTATCCCTGCCAGTCTTGCGCCTTTTGCTTGGTTTTGAATTTGAAGGGGCATCTGCAGGGAGACGGAATGATAAAGAGTCAGTAACGAACCACGGATGAAAGACGAAACGTCACTAACCTTTGTTGTTCTCATTAACTTTTCTGTAACGTCGCTTCCTGTGGCTCGTGACGCAGTGAGGGACGTCGCAAGTACCCCACGTTTTGCGGTGGGGGCACTCCATGATGGAGTGTAAATGGTGGGACCAAGAGGATTCCGTTTTCCTATTCTTTTATAGCCAGTCGAGATCGATGAAAAGTGGCGCGGTGAGGCATAGTTTTGCTAGAACCAATAGAAATTGAGGCTTGGTTTTAGCAAAGCCACCCTAGACAATGGCGGAACATAGGCGAAACGCCTGTCAAGCCGCCCAGCGCCATCGTGACTCTGTTCGATAGAGTCGTTGGTGTTACTCTACAATGATGTTCAAATCGCACTATTTTCATTTGAGCAAATACCAGTTCTGTCGGGTTGTACTGCGGGCTGTAAGGCGGTAAATAATGAAGCGTTATTCCCTTTGCTTCCGCTGTCTCTTGTATGGTGGGAAGACCCTGTTTGCGACAAACATGAGTCGAGTGATGGATGGCGGCATTGTCAAGAAGTAGCCGCTTGCCACGACAACTTTCTGGGAGCGTCGAAATGAAGTTTTGGAACATCGGTCCTGTCATACTCCCGGTGACAATTTTGTGGTGGAGAGGTTGATTATTTCCAGGTTGAATACATAAGAGTAAGGTGAGGCGATCCCTTTTGTTCCTACTTGTCATTTGGAGGGGCGAGACGCACGGTTTTCCCTTTGGTGCGTAACCGTGTGATTTTTGGACATCAGTGGTGACAAAGGATGTTTCATCCAACGCAATAAGGTCTTCAATTTTGACCCCATTCAGCGAGGAAAGCCATGCTTTCGCTCTCTCTTCAGTCTGGGCGTCTGGCCGCGGAGTGGCTTTCTTTCGGGTCCATTCCACTGACTTTAGAAACCGTGACACTGTCGACTGATGTAATCTGACGCCCAAACTGTGCCAAACGCGCTCGGCTAAATCCCTTTGCAGATAAAAGGGGTCGATTCGTAAAATGTCCAACAGAAAGGACGACACTTCATCAGTGATTCTCGGCGGTCGGCCTCTTTTCCGCGGTACATCCATCGGCTTGTTGAGCCATCGGTTAAGTGTACGTCGACAAATTGACAAACCTAATGCCAGGCCCTTTTTGGTCAATCCAACGCTCAGAAGATTTCTCAGCGTGTGCTTATCTACTCGCAGTTTACACCTCATCGCTTACGATTAGGTGACAGTATTTTTGCATACGACAATAATCCGTGGTCAGGTCACGGAAGGGACACCGCCACGAATTTGCTGTGGCTTGGCTACAAGTACATAGATCGAACGCGGTGCGTTTCCTCGATGTCCATCCCTTCGCCGTATGCTTCTGGCCACCCAATGGGTTTGTACCCTTGCCTTTCATGTGCCAGGAAATTTTTGTACGCCAGGATCATCTGGGCGGCGCACACATCCGGCGGGAAGCGACCCACCCCGGTGGCAAGGCCGAAGCAGAGGACCGATCGGATCTTCCTTGCGTCGTTTGTGCACCGTGCGTTCCAATTCTTCACGGCCGTCAAGATTGACCAGAAACAGCGGTACACCACTTCTTTGTCCCACCGGACAGCCATGGGAGTCCGCATCGTCGGCGAGTGAGCGATGTACCGGCAGGCGTACCTATTGGGCAAGAACGCTGACATGTCGACGATCTCGCACGTCCCGACCGGTTGGAAGCCGTTCCAGGTGTCGTGCAGGTGGCGCTGAACCGTCTCAATGACGTCTTGCACATCGCGGTGGACGGCCTTGGCGAACATATCACTGATCACGAGGTCTGAAGATCCATCGAGTATGCCGTGGGCATTAGCGACTGACACTATGCAATCGAACGTGGCCTTTACCTCGTCTAGATAGCCATTTATGACAGAAAACCGTGATGCGTCCTCGGGCGCGAGGAGATCTCTCATTTTGGCCCGCCATGCGTCGGTGAGGTCCTTCTTCGGGTCGCACAGGATGAACTTGACTTCTTCCATTTTCCAGTGTGCGTTAAGATCCTTATTTTGTACGCGCAAGCGCAGTGGCGCAGCCCTCTTTAATTCATGAGAAGTTGCTGCTTAGGAGGCTAACGCAGCCATATAAGAACCCACTCGCGGCGGGAGGTTCCTATGCGCTGCCAACGACTTGCGAGCTCACGAACATGGGCAAAGACGATCTTCCGAGCATGTACGGGCGTCCGGGGAGGTCAAATCTGTGGTAGGTTGTTCATTCACCAGAAAACATCAGTGTTCTGGACGCAACTCAAGGGATTCCTCTAGCACGCCGCGCTTGGCCCTCTTTCTTTTCGTGCAAGCGATCTTCCTCACCGTCTACATCATATGGACGTCTGCGCCGGAAGTGACACCAAGACTCACAAGTAAAGCGGCTCAATTCCTTGTGGGTGATACCGCAGCACCCCGGGCTCCGGCCGGGGGCGCCCCTCCCTGCAATCTGGACTACGTCCGTGTCATTCAGGAAGCTGTCAAAGCCAAGTCACCGCCCCAGCTCTCGTTGGAACAACTCCTGTGGATAAAGACAATCGTGCAGACGTCCGCGTTCGCTGTCACCTCACAGTCGCGGGGTTCGCATAATTTCCTCGTTTGGGGGCTGGGGTTTGATAGCATGATTTGGGACAACGCCAACTGCATACCCTTCGGGACTAAACCCAGCGTCAACGCAAGTGGTACCGCCGGCCGACTCATCCGCACGGACAACGTCACCAAGACTATCTTCATCGAAAACTGGCTGGACTGGGTGGCAAAAGTCAAGGGAAAATACCCGACTCTCGACGTCGTGCATTTCGACAAGTACGCTACCAGTGTGGAGACGGCTGGTCAGTTTTTTGACAACCCGTACATGCTTCCCTTGCCCGGGAAGGTCAACGAGGTGTGCTGGCACGTGGTGCTCGTTGGTAAGTCGTCTATCAGCATCTCGTGGATCCTTTGCTTTACACGATTGTTTTGACACGATTGTTAGATGCACCGCAGGGTTACGCCCGGTCACATCCGGGTCGGCACGCGGCGACCTACTGGTCGGTCTCCATGGCTCACAGGTGCCTGAAAAGCGGCAGCCTGTCGACCGTTTACATCTTTCTTCACGACGTGAACAGGCCGCTGGAGGGGCAGATCGTTGACCGCATCTTGCGACCCAATGGCGGTGTGCAGATCGGAAATATTAAGGGTCCGGCCGGCACATTGGTGGGTTTCAGGTTCATCAGAGAAGGTGTTCTGTAGATATTCCGAAATTGGAGCATGTGTGACACAGTGTCGCACACGGCGCCTTGTGAAAGCCACTGCCAAGTCGTGCAAGCCCTGATCAATTTCGATTTCTGCGGTGAAAACAAAAGAAAGGGCTTTTCCTTCCTTGCAATCCCATCTTGCTACACACCGCATCTCAATAATGGACGAAGAAGATCCCGTGTGTCGTAGTTGCGGCACCACAGAAACAAGCAAGTGGCGTGAGAGGAAGACACTGTGTACAGCATGCTATGCCAGAGAAGTAAGGTGCCGATGCAGTGAAACTTCAATGAATCCCTTTCTGACCAAGTAATCCAGCGTAAAGCTCCGCGGGACAGTTCTCACACGCCATCGCGAGCCCCCACCCCGCAATCTTCCTCTCAGCAACCAAACACTACCGCTGTCAGGATTTCAATCCCGCGAGATTGGCAGGCCCGCACTCCACCACCACCCTCCAAACGCCGCAGGACCGTCCCTAGGAGCGGCGAAGACGACACGAATCAGGCCGCCACGAGCCAGGGTGAGGGCGAAGCTGACGGTCGGACGAATGATGACGCTGGGGCGAATGATGGCGCTGGGGAGAATGATGACGCTGGGGAGAATGATGACGCTGGGGCGAATGACGCTGGGGCGAATGACGCTGGGGAGAATGATGACGCTGGGGCGAATGACGCTGGGGAGAATGATGACGCTGGGGAGAATGATGACGCTGGGGAGAATGATGGCGCTGGGTCGGATGATGACGATGGGGCGGACAAAGAGGTTGAGGACATCATCGAGGAAGTAGAGAGGCGGGAACTGGAGCTGGCCGAGTGGAAGAAGGAGGAGAAGAAATTACTCTGGAAGCGGTCGGAACACTGGAAGGCGTTGTTGAGGAAGGAAAAGAAGACACATGCGGCTAGGGAGGCGGATCTAAACAGGCGGTTGGAAGCTTTAGAAGGGCAGCTCGTCACGGAGAGAGAGGGCTGGCAGCTGGAAAGGGACCGACTAGAAAGTGAACTGGATGCCTTACAAAGTACGTTGGCGGAGGAAAGGGAGCGCTGGAAGCAGAAGGAAGCGAGTTGGGCAAAGGATGTCGAAATCCGACGGCAGCAGGATGTGCTTGAGAAGGAGTTTAGGGAGAGGAGGGACGAGCTGCAACGTCGGCTGCTTGGTAAACAGGGACTCCCTACGGGATACCTTGCGGGATCTACTGCGGGGAACTTGGAGACACTACCGCCACGACCCATCATCCACCACCCGACGCTCCTCATCCGTACCATCCCGCCCACCCTGAACCCGCCAGACACGGATCCGACTTCTTGGGAGGGCCTTTTAAACGAACTCAGGGGAGTTCAATTCGACCCGAATGAGTTCGTTGCTGCCCACTGCAAATACCAGTCCAAGCTTTTAGACATGGAGGTGCCATGCGACTCTCCTGCATCCATTACGTATCCCTACTGTTTGCGTCACACACTGTACCATTCCGGTCTTTTCGTTTGGAAAAGTCGAATCGATGGAGCGGGCTGGGGTCTCTTTGCAGGTATGACGGGTTGATTGACATTATGGTGTGTGCTTGATTCTCACGGGTGCTTGTTGTCACGGCTTCTTCTTCACAGGACATACGAGAAAGGGTCTCCCCGTCGTGGGACCGACTTTCGAGAAAGGGAAGCCCATCGTGCGGTACGGAGACGAGGCTGGGAAGACTCTGACCGAGGATGAGGTAAACAGAACATACGGCAGAGGGAGACCTCGGTACCTCTTACAGACGGGACCCAACGAGTATGTAGACGCAAACACGTCAAAAGGAGGGGTCGGTCGCTACATCAACCGACCGAAGAAGAGCAGTGAGGCGAATGCTGCGTTTAAAGTCCTAACGCGAGTCACAAATCGTGTACCTTTGGTAGTAGCTTTGCGAGATATATACCCTGGCGAGGAGATATATGTAGATTACGGCCCGCACTTCAAATGTACTACTCCAGAATAAATTGCTTTTCCGCCGTCATGTGTTGCGGATCTTATATTGCAAATGCCAGGATGGGTGCCACATCCCATACGGTACGAGGCTGGTCACCGTGCTGATACCGTACGTGTCGTCCATTTCAACGTGATTGTTGCAAAAGAGAGGCAAACTCGCAAGGGTATGTCGTAATGAAGCTACCGAGTGTTAACGATTCTGACTGTGCCTCCTTCCGTGGGAAGAGGGATCAAGGCGCAATGGTGTATACCCATCACGTGCCGTCTTAGCATCGATCAATAAAAATCTTACATATGCCTCACGAGGAGATTGATGCCTGGGGAGGACGACGCGCAATTGTTTGGCATGTCACGGACGGAACAACCCAACGTTCCATCAAGCGCCCGCGCCGCGGAGCAGGCTGTTAGCGTGGTTCTGAACAAGAATACACGATTTTCAAAGGTGCAGGTTGGGAATACGAGCCAGGGTCCGTCTGCTGGCAGAATAGATGGGCCGGGAGAAGACGAATGTCTTTCAGGCGATGACTACGCGGACGTGCTGAAGGCTTCGTCGGACTTTTTCGGCCGAGAGTACCGCATGCAGGAGAAGCTTACGCACATCAAAGTTAACCGAGAGGAGCGATGGTTGGTTCTTCCCACAACGAAGCGATGGTGCTATATCAAGGAGGATCAGCACTTGGGGATTGACCCTTACATCGCTGTGACCGACTGGGGTAGTCGTTGGATGTGCCCGCATGAGAAATGTCTGGAGGTCAACGCTCCCGTCATACCCTACACCGAGCTACCCAAATCCCTGCGCGCTCTATACACCGACCTTTTCCTCGTTTTCGTCGACCAGGAGAAAATGAACAGTGCGATGATTGAATGCAGGGAGAGCATTACCCTCAATTTTCCTGGAGAGACGCCGGGAGAAGTCGTTCAAGTGCGGAATACTTTGATGACGTTGGCGAAACGGCAAATCTGTCGGAGTTGTGGAACCGGTGATAAAGTACATTTCCAACATGAGGAAGCCGGGTGGTGCATGATATGCTTCGGCTGCAACACCCAGTGGCCGAACGGGCTGGTCAAATTCCCAGCGATTAAACACCCGAACTTGTCTGCCGTGTTGAAGCAACTCAATGTCATACACAACACCGATCTTATCGACGAGCCGTTTGCTGATACGTACAGCGGCGATGGACTTGTAGTCTTTCCCGAAGACGAGGAGAAGAACGCCTTGTTTCTTCGAGCGCTGCAAGGTACCGATTCAGTGATGTCAGACCTAGTGTTTGCTGTCTTCAAGGACTGTTTCCACTGCTGCAAGATTGGGACAAAGGGGACCGACGGCATGTGGTATGAGTTCCGCGATCACTGCTGGAATCCCAAAGCAGAGTTGCGGTTGCGCCGACTCCTCGGTGGGGAAACGTTTCTCACGCCTTTCTACCGCGCGCTGCAGTTCTACGAACACGATTGCGTCCAAACGGATGAGACGAAGCGGAAGGCTCGCCACATCAAACGCGTCTGCGAACAACTGGGAAACTTGAACAGAAGGAAGCGCATCCTTGAAGACGCCATCGTCCTCTTCCATGAGTTCCGGCCGAATTTCGCGCGGGACTTGGACACCGCGAATATGCTCGTCTTCACCAATGGTGTCTACGACTTCGACAGTTTCACCTTCCGCGATGGCCGCCCGGACGACTACCTTTCCGTTGCCCTTACCGCACCCTACGACCCTGTGGATTGGCAGTCTCCTGACGCACTCTTCATCATGGAGTTCATGTCTGCCATCCAACCCGACGAAGCGACAAGGGACTACTTGTTGACAGTCTTGTCCCTGTCCTTGACGACCGACACCACTATGCAGCACATCTGGATCCACACAGGGGTTGGGGCAAACGGGAAGAGCAAACTGATGAATTTCCTTATGGAGACGCTGGAAGACCACTTTGGCACAGCCCCGGCCACGCTCTTAACTCGAAGACGTGAAGATGCGAATCAAACCAACGAAGCACTCTCAGCCTTGGAGAAAGCCCGTATCGTCGTCTTCTCAGAGGGCGCTGCATCGGAGGTTCTGCAGGCCAATACGGTCAAGCTGCTCACGGGAGAGGACACCATCACCACTCGGGGTCTTCACGAAAAACAACAGAGGTGGAAACCCTGTTTCAAGTGCCATGCGGTTTACAACGCCATTCCTAAACTCGACGACCACAGCTGGCCGATTCAGAGGCGGATCAAGGTCGTCCACTTTCCGACTCTCTTCGTTGACAATCCTCGGCGTCCACATGAGAGAAAGAAGGATCCCAATGTCGGGGAGCGGCTTGCGAAGTGCACCGGCGCCTTCCTCAGTATACTCATTGAGTACCTCCGTCGCTTCAGGACCAACGGACTCGTGGAAGCGCCTGCAGTCACCGCCGCCACTCAAAAGTACCAGACAGACAACGACGTTTTCGAGGAGTTCCATGGGGCACATCTTGTTGAGGAGGAAGGGGCGTCAGTGGAGTGGACAGAGGCGCTCGCCGCAATCCGTTTGTGGGCAAACATCAGGCGAAAGAAGATACCAGAAAAGAAGAGTGAAATCAAAGCGTTGTTTGTGGGACGCCTTGGGAAAATTTTCGACTCCAAGTTCCGGGGCGAAAGTCTCTACGGCTGGAAGCACAGACGTCTGGTAGACGATTGTGTATGTTGCGATCATCATCGCAAGCCCGCTGAATCGAACTGTACCGAAAGCAGGGGTGAGCGGCTGGTTCGGCTGCACCTAGAACTTCGGATGGTTCGGCATAAAACCCAACACACCTTTCCGAACTGCCGCCATAAAAGGTTGCTACCGTTCGACTTCTACATTGACCACAATGGAAAACGGGGCTGCATCGAGTTTCAGGGAAGGCAGCACTTCGAGCCCGTGAACGACTTCGGGGGTCAAGCTGCTTTCGAAGATTAAGTTTTCCGAGACAATATCAAGAAACGGTATTGTTTTCGGGCAAACATACCACTGCTCGCAATTTCCTACAAAGATATTGCCAGTGTACCCGACATCGTAGATGAATTCTTGGTGAATTTGGGAGTAATGAAAGGCGGTCAGGCTGTCGAACAATAAAATGGCTTTCCATTCTCTAGCTGAAAGCGCGACTGCCAATCGACGGAGAGCGGGTGCCACCCAGCGATGAATTGAGGCTGCGCCGTCATGCATGTGGTCTTGGTTTATAAAACACCGGTTTGAAATTCACAGGACTGGAACTCCACCAAAACAATGTCACGACCGTGGTACCTACTCGGCGCTTGCGTGCTCACTCGGATTGTGAGAGACCTTCTCCCACCGCATGAGATTGGGGTGGCAGACAACGCCGGGCATAGGGTGCTTCAGAGTACGCACACCGACGCCATTCTGGCAGACCGAGTTACTATGTGGGTGGACCCACCTTACACGTCGTCAAGGCCGTGTGAAAAACGGACCATATGGTCATTTCGCCGCGTCAAATTTGTACCGGAGGCACCTGTATCACTTGAACCTTGGTACCCAGCATCTGGTGCCAACCCGGAAGCGCTCAAGCCTTGACTACGCATGGAAAGTCATGTGTATAATCATACGAGTTCTCGCAAATAGAACGCGCTGTGGTCATAATTTCTGTCCACCAGTGTGAATGGGTGTCGTTCGCTTGTCTCCAGCCGTCAAGCTCACATTGAGGAATCTCGTCAACGAGCTGGATCACGAAGTCTCCGGCCAAATTGAGGTGAACAAGGACGGTGTGGCAGACATTCTTGGTCTTTACCTCGCCGGCAATAGCCACCAAACTTATGCTCCGCGTGGACAGATCACCTTCCACACCCACCCGCTTGCGCTGCAACAAGCAGCAAGAGCGGAGAACACGGGACCGACCAACGGTGACTGCCTCGACGATGTTTACCGTCAATACCGAGGGTGGAGACACTCCCACGACGTGAGTCTGGTATGTGCTCCGGAAGGCGTGTACGTGATGCACCTGCTCCCAGAACCCGTTGTGTCGCAATTTGAAGACCTGCCGGAGGGCCTCAGCGCCGTGGACTTCAAGGCGATCTTCCTCAATTGGTACTATGATATTGCGGATGCTACCGCAATTTACAACGACGGGGCTGGCTTCTTGGAAGAAATGCAGAAGGTCGAAGAGTCTTCAAACGCAGACGAACAGATCTACGCTACCCAGATGATTCGTATGTACAGGGCGCACGCGGGAGACCTGGAAAGCTTTTTGAATGCGATGCGGAACTTCGGTTTCGACGTGCAGTTTGTCCCGTGGAGCAGCCATATGGAATTTGAAGCGGACTACCAGCCATCAAATAAATTGCTGCAATGGACGCCGGACGTACTTCCCATGATTGAGCAACACCGCGTAGCCTGATCTTCATGAAGCGCTCGTCGTTTCCAGAATATTGGCCCGATCCGCTACTTGTGTGTGTGTGTGTATGTGTGTGTGTGTGTGTGTGTGTATGTGTGTCATGATTTTACAAATTACCGAAACTGAAGAAGCGCATGACGTCGTCCGGTAGCATGGCGACGCCCTCGACCACCGAGCCCAAGTCAGTGGGGTCCCACAAGCGGTCACGCACCAGGGACGAGATCATGGGCGTGGTGGATTCCCCGCCTGACACACGTTTGCTCCCCTCCGGCGTCACTTCCCACTTGGGTGGCGTGATCCAGCGCCAATTACCCAGGATGCCGTGGCGATCCTCCACCATATAAGACCGAGACAGCTTTGCAAGGATCTCAGCCACCATCCACCGGTGCTTTGCGCCGTCCTGATAAGCAGTGTAGAGGACCAGGGAGCTGGCGATGACGTGTGCGGTTGAGCGCGGAATGTCCTTCCCGACAGAGGAGATCGTGTGTTGAATGGCTTCGCCAGATTGGAGCCATTCGCTTGCACCAGGAAGGAGAAGTTCGGCAGCGCGCTTCGCCTCGCGTATGTTGATGCCACGGTAGAAGGCTTCGTCAATCAAAGACATCACGACAGGTCGCTGCGCAGCCTTGATATTCTCAAGAAGGCCGGCCGTTTCTGTTGGCGCTCGTTTGCGCGCGGGGAAAGTGAATTTCATAAGTCCGTCGGTTTTGTCGGTTTCAGTACCATTACTGATTTCACCGTCGGAGTCATCCGAAGACCACTCAATACGAGCTGGGTCTGCTACGGTGGTCAAGAAGTCGTCGGCAAAGCTGGCGGGCGGGGGGAAAGGGTCTGTCATTGTTGTGTCAAAACGAGAAAGATAACGAAAAGTTGGAATGAACACGCAGACGAACGTATATTTATACACGCGGGCTGCGCCTTCGGGTTGCTAGCCGCGCAATTGCGGAGCACCCGCTTACACTGGGCAGATCCCTACAAGCCACACCGCCGCAGCAAATAAAGCCCTCTTCGGTGAGCTAGCTGCAACCAACGGACGATGAAGCTCACCCAACTCGGTTCATACTCCATCGCCACCGAGCGGCTCGTAGACGTGGAAGGCGTTGCGATCTTGAACGATGTGCCGTCGTCGGCGTCCGGTGGTCGGAGGCGCCCCCGTTACCGACCGCGGGCACGTGGCCGTTTCATCATTGGGTTGATCATGAAAGGCGGAAAGACACCCGTCGTCGTTGGACAGTCTCACAGCAGGAAAGCCATCGAGCGTCAGCTGCGCAGCATTACAAAGGTTATCAATTCGGCTGTCACGGCAGCGGAGATTGACTTTGACAGTCGCGTCCAGCAGCTTGAAAGTTGCTTCAACGAGCTTTACCACGCCCCAGGCATGCCCGGTTTTGTCAGAGCCCAGGCCGAGTGGGAGGGCGTGACTCGAGCGAACTTCGTTCGCAATTCGGCACCAGAGGTGCCTCGAGGGGGCGGAGCTCCCGAGGTCGGGGAACAGGGATCCCCCTTTGGTGCCGAACCCCGAACGAATCAAGTTCGCAGGGACGAAGACGAAATGATGGAAGGGCTGCAAATTTGAGGGGCTGGCCGCTTTCCGTCAGCCACAGCGCCTGCGTACGGTTCGGGCCAGGACCAGCGTCAAGCTGGCCTTGCGGACATTGAAGAATCACGGCTACGAACCTGCAAGGGATGGGTACTTGGAAGAGCTGCGTCAGTTCGTCACCGCCAAGGGGAAGCAGCCGAACGAAAGCACGGAAAGTGGCGAAGCGGTGTATGACGCAAAAGCGGCAGAAGCGGTCTCAGGATAATGACAAGATTGGTGGGGGAACGACTCCAGTTACGAGCCCCGTTGTGCCGCCCTGATTGCTTTGGCAAGGCCCGGTCGGTTTCCTGTGTCGGCAAGCAAATGGAGGCTCGGTTTCCGTGGATCCATTCGCCCCCCCCAGGTCGATATTTATTCCGTCTTCTCTGAGCCATTTCTCCACGCCCCGATGGATCTCGGCTGGAGTGGGTTTCCGTGCAAATGTGTACGTGTCAAGAGCTTCCAACAAAGACGGGATGTATGCCTTGAGCCTTGCCATCGAGACCATGGATTTAATTCTCGGCGTTCGCTTCCGCTTCGTTGATCTCCTTCTCGACTTCGATTTCCATATGCTTCTCCTCCTCAAACGTTTGGATTGTGACCCCATCATTATTATATTACATATCATATTTTTGACAGGTCTGACATTTCAATCACCGGAAAATATCACGAATAACTGCTGCCCGCACGCTTGATTCGTTCCAGCTCGTCAAGCAGGAAGTCGGCCGTCCGTTGGTAGTTGGCCTTGATGTGGATGTTGAGGAGCTGTGGCTCGTCCCTGACCACCTTGACGAATCTTGGGAAGTTCTTAACCAACCGGCGCAGCTCCTTGCGCTGCACACCTGTCGGTTGATAGAAGCCAATGATTGCATTGACGAGGTCCTTTTTTGCCGCTTTTCCACGTGACCTTCTCCGTGATGATCTCCTCTGTGTCCTTATCCGTTTTCGGGTGGTAGAGCCTGCCATAACTCGTGGTGAACAAAAAATACGGTACCTGCTCAACTCAATCAAATCACGTGCCACCAGGTGACCTCATCGCAGTCCCTTTCTTGCCTGCCGCCTGTCGTGCAGTCGGGCATCGCTTGACAAAGAAGCAAGAAACGACATGTCGACCGACGGCCTGCCGTCTGAACCCACTGTCATCACCATGCAGGCTGCCGCGGCAACGGAGGACCGAGATTCCTCGGAGAAGCCTTTGGCGCACGCCCTCGATGCAGCGGCGGGACGGCTGTCCGAAGGCGAAGCGGAAAAGGTCTACGCCGGCGTTGAGAAGTTGAGCGACCCCCTCGAACGGAGGAACCTCCGACGTAAAATGATATGGATGGCGTGCGAGCACAGGAACCTCCGCTACATCCAGTTCGTCTGGGGCACTTTCTCGCACCCGTTCAGTGAATCGGGGGACTTTGCGGATGCGACTGTTGCCGCGTTGAAGGATTCGGGACATCAGGACGCGGACCGCCACCACGGCCTTCTGAAATATGTGGCGGACACAGATGCTGCTGAAGACACATGGCGAGGTGATTACATGTAGTATGTACTATGGCATTGTCACTGTCTCTCTTGGTGGGAGTTGTCTGGGGCCGGTATCGGGTCATCCGAAGGACATTGCCAAGCCGATGACTGCTCAACGTTTACCTGTAACGAAACAGATGTCGTGAAACCCGGCCACCCCATTTCCAGGCAGAGAGTAAATTTACCGGCGAGCTGTGCGAGCAATCGGCTGGGAACGGTTTGTTCCCCGGCTTTCTCCACATCGGATAAATATATCGCTGTAATATTGAACACATACGCGATGGTGGAACGCCGGCACGGTCACCTATATCCCAGGGGGTGGTCGCATCAGGCATCTTGCGAGGTAACCGGCTGCCAAACACCAGGTAGCACGGAAGCAGAAAACCATGCGCTTTGCCGAGGCGCTTCGTCCAGCAAGGTCAGCTAGAAGTTCCTGTTCAAGATCGCAAGCCTCATCTTTCCATCTCCTGGTGACGATGTCCATGGCCGCCCCCGTCAGCTGGATGCGTACAGCCTTCTTCCACTGGAGGTAATACAGCGGGGAAATGGTCAGGATGATGATGGAAAGTGAAGGCATTTTTGTTGTAAAATGAGTGACACTGGCAATAGCTTCGGTGGATGTTTTTATACGGCAGACTATATTCGCACAAGCTCACGTGGCTGGTTTATTTGCATACTCTACTCTATTCGATAGGGTCCTCCGCCACAACGGGGAAGGGGTCCTCGTCCGAGTGGTAGAATTGCACGGTATTGACGCAGCACATCGTCGGCTGATCCGGGTAACCCAATACCTTCAGGGCCCGGTGAGGGTACACGTATACCCTTCCCAGCCGGAGACGGGTCGCACTCGCTGAGATCGCCGGTCCCGCTTGCGTGCGCCACCGCAAGTGGTCTTCCAGGAGGTAGCGGACAGACGCCGGTGTTTGCCACAGCCGGTCAAGAGTGCTCTTCGCAAGGAGGGGCAGCCCAGGATGATGGGTCGGACAGTTCCTGTGCGTGCCCAACCGGTGAAGAAAGTGATGATAACGGATGGCGATGTGATACTCGGCGAGCGCCACCGAGAGTGCATCCTCTCCGCCTTCGATTCGGCAGAAGTCGTCAAAGTGGACGGCGGGAAGGTCACCGTACGCCCACGCCGGACACTGACCCGAAGAGGCTGTCATGGGCTTGAGACCGCTGCGCAGACAGGGAAATAAGCGTTCCCCGATGATCTCGGCATCCGTCTTCCTGCGTACCGCAAAGTCGTAGTAAGCGCCGTCTGTTGGGGAATGTTTGATCGCCGCGTCGACTAGCACAAGGTCGTCGTCATCGAGCGTCATCAAATTGATATCGAGAGGAGCAAAAACATCCGGGATTCCATCAGGGAGGTGGTACTTGAACCAGAGCGGGTCAGAACAGTGGAAATGCTCCTTTCTTTCCGTCACTTGTCCACGGAGGGACTCACGCAAGTCCCTGACGAACTCACAATGGACCAAATCTGCGCTCTCAGTCATCTCATCCATTATGCCAAGAGGTAAGCACCGTGACGGGGAAGCGAGCCAGCCGCTGGAGAAGTAATACAGAGCGTATTCAGTACCGTTACACGTTCCGTCACGTGCGCTCGGTGGTCCCCGCGCGACGATAAAATGAATGAAAACAGTCCTGCCCGCCCAAAATGGCGGCAACGGCGTCCACCGTGGAGATCCGCAGGGCCAGGAAGTGACAAGATAGGGCGGCGGCTTGCCTCCACATTACATAATTGGATTCTTCTGGTACGCCTGCCTGCCCGGTCTGAATCAGAGTCAACAGGTACGCCGGACGATCTGGCGTTAGCAGCAAGCCAATGAGCAACCGTAAAGCAGCGTCAGATTCCGCTAGGGATTCTTCCTTTCCCATCATCTTTCGGTTATAAACGGTTCGAAACCGGGAGTTGAAGATGCGCCGGTACTTGTCAAAAGACAGGAGGGAGCTGTTCTTCACGACGCGATAGCCGTTCCTGAACGCGTGGAAGAACTCCGTGACGACTACCTCGTCCGAGCGGTGAAACCGTTCCACGTCAAAGTCGAGCATGTCAACGCCAATCAAGTCCTCACGGCACTTCGCTGCGGCGAGCTTACCGGCGGCAGCGGCAACGGTAATCAAATGTTCGTTTTTCGACAGTGCGAGGTTGCCTACAAATGGTCCATGGACGTGGGTGAGCATCCAGAGCAGAAGGGTGTCCCGCCGGATGTTGAACCAGGACTTCTCGCTCGCTCGTTCCGGCTTGTCAGCGAGGATGCCGTCAACGTGTTCCGCGGTCAAATTCACAATGTCACGTCCGTAGTTCAGTGTCTTTGCGACGTCAGCGAGCCCAGCTTCTTCGTCACACGGCGTCAGGGAGAAGTCGTACTCGTCGATGACGGAAATCAGGGCGCTCCTTGTAAAAGAGTCAGTTGCTGTATCTCTGAAGGAAATCACAGAGTCACGTAGTCATTGCTTCCGCTCACCGTATTTCTTTGGCTTGGCAGTTCTTCACCCTGTGGAGTGCCGCGGTGGTCCACTCGGTCCACGGCCCTTGATCAGAAAACCCACACGCCGTCCGGGAGCCGAAGCAGGACAACACGTATTTTGCCAGAGTGTGGACCACCCTTACCCCAGGCTCGCTTTTCACACGAGTTTTCGCTGCCTGGATGATATCACGGAGGAGCCCGTTGTAAAGGGCCAGGGCGTCCTCGGTGGCGTGGCCGTACGCTTCCGCTTTCACTGTTGACCAGAAGCCGGGGTCGTCGGCGACGTCTTCCGCGATGAGCGAGGGGAGGTCCCTGCTTCTGTCTACCCCGCCACGCTTCCCTTTCTTCTTCTTCTTCCTTTGCCCGGCGCTACCCTTACGGTCCGTCACTTCGGGCGTGTCAGTACGCGGCCCCGTGTGCGGCACCGGGTGTGGCCCTGTGTGTGGCCCTGCGTCTAGAGCCGCTGCGATGGCCTCCATGCGTTGCAAGTAAAAGGCTGCTCTCCTCTCCGCCTCGGCGATGGCGAGTTCGTGCTGCTCATCCTGGTCGGCTGGCGCAACGTAGGTGTCACGGTACTCCGCCCTCAGTTCGGCACAACGCTTGTTCCGGTGGTATCGGATGAGGAGATCTTTGTACAAAGCACCGCGTTGGACCGGCTCCCACGAGGAGATCCCGTCAATGTCGACATTCGGAAGATCAGTGAAGAGTTCATTTGACAAAGCCTTGTACAGGTACCACAAACCGTGCTTCGTCCGTTTCATTGCGGCGTTGGAAGAAAGACTGCACAAAGTAGATCCCACGGCGTGGAATGGGAAGCCAAGCGATGTTCCTGGGGACGATTCTTTGAGTCACGTGACCGGTCCCCGGGCTCATCGTGGCTGCTGGAGCAAGCCACGGGTCCTTCTCGCATTCGTTCCACGCTCCATACCCGCGCGCAGCCGGTTGGAAAACCACGAGGGTAATGCGGGCATGCGCAGAAATTTGAAAAAAGTCACCCGCGGAAGCCATCGTGCTTCAATCCGTGCCCGTGCGCGTCCCAGTGCTGCCCGTAGCATTGTCTCGATCCTCGACGTCGTGGCAAGATACCTGGGGCTCAGGATCCGGCGCATGTGTTGGAATATCATGTCGACGATTTCTGTCGGCAACGCCGCAACAAGGAAGTTCATCCTTTTGAAGATTTGCACCTCCAAACGTCTGAGCTCAATGATGTGGTTCGCGCGAAATATCATATCGAAATTGCGGCTATTGAGAGCTCTCACAGGGCCTGATACGTCTCCCGTCTCCAGGTATACCCCATACCAGCCCTCGGGTGGCATTTCTGGGTTCAGCTTGAAGAACCCGTGGCGGCGATGTATGACCCGGAAAAAGGTGACCTGGGGAGAACTAGTAAGGTGCACATCTTGGCTGCCAAAAGCAACCAGCTGGGAAAGGCCGCCGCTGCTCATGCCTGCGCGTACTCTACATGCCCGTGCCTGATTTGATTGTGGCGCTTATTTCATCTGCCGTCTATCGTTCTTTATATATTACACTAGCGTGAGCTCGCAGTCGGCTCATCCGCTGGCGTTTGACCGTGAAATCGCGCATGGTGAAATTGCGCCCGGTGCTCAGGACTTCGCTGGCTTTCATGTCTGCAAGGAAGAAGCGCACTGTGCCGTCGACTTCCGCCTGCGGGACTTCCCCCTGCGCGAGGTAGACTTCCGCTTCATCGAGAGTCGTCGTGTGCGCTTGTGTGCAAAAGTAACATAGCCTGATGGTTCCGAAATCGTATAGGAGCATCACTCGCCTGTGACACATTCCGCACCACCGTTTCCAAAATCGTATTGTCAGAGTTCTGTCGTCGACTCCGAAATTCGCTGCATCGGGCAGGAAGAGGTTTGCCCTGATCCGTCTCCATATCATTCTCGTCAGCGGCGTGTCCCGCAGCAAAGAGTACATGAACCGACACGCCGACATCAGCGCGTTCAGGTCAAAGGGGTCGTCGATCCACTGTAGAATACTACACGCGACTTCAATGGGGACCTTCTGGAGAAAACTCATCATCATGTTTTCCGTCTAACGAGAACCATATCGCCGTGTCCTCCTTATCACCAACGACATAACGATAGGTATTGTACACCCCTGATCACGCATATTAGCCCGCGTGATAGGAAGCAAGGACGACGCCGACCCGATTTTCTGTGGGCAAGGCGGACCCAATAAGTTCGACGGTCAGGTCGTCTCTGTCGGCCACCCAATAGTCACCGTCTTGGTTGTCAGAACCCCACCGGTAGAACTTTGACAGGTGGTAGTCAGGGGGAGGCGACTGGAAAAATGGATGCCCGATCTCCGGATATAATGGGTTCAATGACAGCGCGGTCTTCTCGTCTGGTGCAAAGCAGATGAAAGCGCTGAATTGGTCGCACCCGTGGCGGGACTTCCGTGATACTTTGTAGATTTGCATTTTGGTCGTATGCATAATACCGTCGAGAGTTCCCTTTTATTTTGCCTACGAATGTCAATCAAATGAGAATGAGGACCAGGATCCGACAAAAGTCCGTAAAGAAGTCCTTGAGGCAGACGACGCGGAAAAGAACGAGGCGCATTAGAAGACGGCAAATCGGCGGGGCGGACGGGCAAGATCCCGAAGAGGAGTTTGAACTCGCCTTGACCCTAAGCAAGATTCACTACGATGAGCATGAAGTCCCGCGTCAACGTCAGATCGACGACCTTATTCAAGCTCGGCTCCTGCAGCATCAGTATAACGAGGAGGAAAACGAGAGACGTCAAAAACGACGCAGGTTAAGTGATGACCACCTCGAAGCTCAGCTGCCGCAATCCCGTTATAATGGTGAAAACCAACCTCGCCCAAAACGCCGAGCGACCGAGGAGCCGTTGTCCCCAAGGTACTCCAGTGGGACTGACTACCTCGACGGGCGGGGGTCGTCGTCCTCTCAGCGGCCGCGCTTGCGTGCCCGTTGCGCGTCTATTTCGGATAATGCCCTGGCTCGCGCGGAAAGTGGGTGTCGGAGGGGCGATATTGAGCTGCAGATTGTTGAGACATTGACCACCGGCGCCAGCGCAGGCGACTGCCAGTTTGATGCCATTGCCATGGGTCTTTGTCGTCCGGGTGTGGACTTCCAGCGAGTTAGGAACGACGTGGCCGGCGCGTTGGAAGACAATCACGTTCCCAATATGGGGTACAACCTGGAGGGTATCGCCCCGGCGATGTACCCGGGTGTATCGCGCAATGGCACGCTGGTGGGGAGGAACTTACGTCGCGCGCTTGCGGCAGAGATCCGCGCCCCCGGCGTCTTTTGGGGGGACTACACGACCTTGGCGATTGCGGCCTGGGTGTACAATTTGACGTTCCTCATCTTCGATTACACAGAAGACGGCAGGGGGAGGAAGGCGTACGTATGCCGACCGCGGCAGCCGGTGCTTGCGGAAGGTCTTCATCCGGAACGGGCAATTATTTTGTTCTTCCGGCCGGAGGTTCACTACACGCTCGGCGTGGTGGTGCACAACGGGTACGTCTACCCCCATCTCAGTTTCGACAACCCGACGCACGTGCATATATATCACACACTCCTCGGTTGGAGATAGCCGGCTAACGTAGTCCCTATCGATTTGGGTTCTCTTTTTATGGGGGTTGCGGGCGGAAATGGAGCGATCCGCCGCAGCTACGGTGGGTATGTACAAAAAGAAGCACCGCCACCGTTGGCTGGAAGGAGCCCACAAACACAAGACCGTCACAACGCGGTTTGGTCACATAGATGAGGGGATGTTTCCGTTGGTCGAGCTGCTGAACGACGCCGGAATCGTAACCCGATGGTCGTGCGAGGGTGGACCCTCACATTTGGTCTGCCGTTGCGGCCGGGAAAGAGGAGAGAAAGTACAGGCGTACATCGCGTTTGTTTCGTTCGAGCAAGTGGACTGGTTAGTGCGCCTGATGGGTACTTCCTGGGTTCTTCTGCCGGTCTGCGAGTCTGTAGCTTTTGAATTGTCTTGGAACGATCTGATACCTGAACTTGGACTGAGCGCGCAGATTTGTTGGCGCTTTCCTTCTGAAAAACTTGAAGAGTACACCATCGCT
>Ga0105239_10002689_pt1 | contig 22375 bp, 22 predicted proteins | sample KBSC44metaG_FD_92761 | JGI IMG/M metagenome (GOLD analysis project Ga0105239, IMG submission 92761) | Corn rhizosphere microbial communities from Kellogg Biological Station, Michigan, USA - KBS C4-4 metaG | ecosystem: Host-associated > Plants > Roots > Rhizosphere > Soil | place: Michigan, USA... | reverse complement strand
TGGTGAAGGTCGTGATGATCGGGCTGCTGCTCGCCTCGGTCTGGACCTGGGCGATCATCATCGGCCACGGCGGCCGGCTGAAGAGCATCGCGCGGCGCTCGGCCAAGTTCGAGAAGGACTTCTGGGCGGCCGAGGACATCGACAATTTCTACACCACCAACCGCAATTCGGACCTGCCCTCGGCCAAGGTGCTGGGCGCCGGCGTCACCGAGTGGCGCCGCTCCACGGCCGGCAAGAAGATCGATCGCGAGGGCACGCGCGAGCGGCTGACGACGATGATGGCGGCGACCATCGCGGCGGAGATCGACCGGCTTTCGGATCGGCTGAACATCCTCGCCACGATCGGCTCGGTCGGGCCGTTCGTCGGCCTGTTCGGCACGGTGTGGGGCATCATGCGCAGCTTCACGTCGATCGCGGCGCAGCAGAACACCTCGCTCGGCGTGGTCGCGCCGGGCATCGCCGAGGCCTTGTTCGCCACCGCGCTCGGCCTGTTCGCCGCCATCCCCTCGGTGATCGCCTACAACCGCCTCAGCCACGGCATCAACAAGCTGGAGGCGCGCCTCCACCGCTTCGCCGACGGCTTCCACGCGACGCTCTCGCGCGAGCTCGAGTCCGACTGATGGCCATGGGTGTAGGCCCCCGGCGCGGCCATGGCGGCCGGCGCACGCCGATGGCGGAGATCAACGTCACGCCGCTGGTCGACGTGATGCTGGTGCTGCTGATCATCTTCATGATCACCGCCCCGCTGTTGATGACGGGCGTGCCGATCAACCTGCCGGACAGCCGCGCCAAGGCCCTCGAGCAGCCCAAGAAGCCGACCCAGATCAGCATCGACCAGGCCGGCCAGGTCTATGTCGACGACGACCTCGTCTCCGATGCGGAGCTGCCGCAGCGGCTGGCGACGATCGCGGCGCAGTCGGCCGGCGCGCCCGAGCCGCAGCAGGTGTTCCTGCGCGCCGACCGGGCGCTGCAGTTCGAGAAGGTGATGACGGTGATGGGCGAGCTCAACCGGGCCGGCCTCAACAAGATTTCCATCGTCTCCACCGCGCAGGGCGAGCGCGAGTAAGCCATGGAACGCGCGGAGCGGATCGGCCTCGGCGTCGCGGTCGCAGGGCATGTCGCCCTGCTGGTGCTGCTGTCGCTCAGCCTGTCGCTGGCGAAGATTCCCAAGACGCAGCTGTCCGATCCGATGGACGTCCAGTTCGTCGACAAGGTCGGCAAGACCTCGGCCGCGCCCAAGGTGAGCCAGGAGGCACCCGCGCCGTCCGTGGCGCCCGAAAAGGGCGCGCCCGAGGACGCGACGCCGCCGCCGCCCAAGGCCGAGCCGGTGCCGAAGCCGCAGCCCAGGCCGGTGCCGCCCAAGCCCACCCCCGCGCCGCCGAAGCCCGAGCCCAAGCCGGAACCGAAGCCCAAGCCGAAGCCGACCCCGGCGCCGCCCAAGCCGGCGGAAAAGCCGAAGCCCGAAAAGGCGCAGGCCAAGCCCACGCCGGAGAAGACGGCCAAGCCGACGCCCGCCAAACCGGCGAAGAAGGCCGGCCTGTCGTCCGACTTCCTGAGCGACCTGCCGCCCGACAAGCCCGGCACCGCCAAGCCGAAGGGCTCGCGGCTCGGCAGCGATTTCCTGAAAGGCCTGTCGCCCAGCAAGGCGCCGGGCAAGGCGAGCGCACCGCATGCGGCAGCGATCTCCGCGCAATCGATGGCGGGCATCGGCGCTCTGATCAAGCAGCAGGTCAAACCCAACTATAATCCACCAACGGGCGGTATGGACATCGGTGGGATTGTTACGACCCTGCATATTACTATGGCACGCGATGGCAGTGTCTCGGGCGTTGAGGTGGTCGGTCACCCCAGTGGCGGTAACAGCCCCTATGTTCGGCAGGCCGATGAAGCGGCTATCCGAGCGGTCCGTCGTTCTTCACCTCTCCATCTGCCGCCGGATCTCTATGATGGCGGATGGCAGGATATCACACTCAATTTTCGACCGGACCAGATGCAATGAGGGAGAGACACATGAAGGCATCGCTTCTGGCTGCCGCCACAACGCTGCTGGCGTCTACAGTTGCGCTTGCGCAGGTGCCGGCTACGCAGGCCGCGCCCGGTGCTGGGCCGCAGCCAGGACAACGCATCGTCGTCGACATCAACGGCGGCCTGTCGCAGCCGATGCCGATCGCCATTCCCCCGATGCCGACGCCGGCCGCCGCGCACACCGCCGCCGGCGATACCGAGGCGCTCGGCCGGCAGGTCGCGCAGATCGTCACCGCCGATCTGCAGGGATCCGGGCTGTTCAAGCCGGTCTCGGGCGATCACGCCGTCAGCTACCCGCAGGTGACGGCGCCCGAATATGACTATTGGGCGTCGACCGGCGCCTCGGCGCTGGTGCAGGGCTTCGTGCAGGCCAATGGCGACGGCACCGTCACCGTCGGCTGCTATCTCTACGACGTCTACCAGAAGCAGGAGCTGGCCCGGCAGGGCTTCGTGCTCAAGCCTGGCGACTGGCGGCGCGGCGCGCACAAATGCGCCGACACGATCTACACCCGCCTCACCGGCGAAGGCCCCTATTTCGACAGCCGCGTGGTCTATGTGTCGGAAAGCGGGCCGAAGAACCGCCGCACCAAGCGCCTCGCCATCATGGACCAGGATGGCGCCAACCACCATTTCCTGACCAACGGCCAGGCGATCGTGCTGACCCCGCGTTATTCGCCGAACCAGCAGCAGATCGTCTATATGAGCTATGCCGGCAACCGGCCGCGCATCTACACCTACAATATCGGCTCGGGCTCGCAGAAGCTGGTGGTGGACGCGCCGAACATGACGCTCAGCCCGCGCTTCTCGCCGGACGGGCGCTACATCGTCTATTCGATGTCGATCGGCGGCAACACGCAGATCTACCGCGTCTCCGCCAATGGCGGCTCGCCGCAGCGGCTCACCAACGCGCCGGGCATCAACACCGCGCCCTGCTATTCGCCCGACGGCAGCCGCATCGTGTTCGAGAGCGACCGCTCGGGCGGCCAGCAAATCTACGTCATGAGCGCGGACGGCTCCAACCAGCACCGCATCAGCTTCGGCGCCGGCCGCCACGCGACGCCGGCCTGGAGCCCGCGCGGCGACCTGATCGCCTTCACGCGGGTCGGTGGCGGCTTCGACGTCGGCGTGATGTCGCCCGATGGCGGCGGCGAGAAGATCCTGACGCACGGGTGGCAGGACGAGGGTCCGAGCTGGTCCCCCAATGGCCGCGTGATCATGTTCTTCCGCACCGGGCAGGGCTCGGGCAAGGCGGATCTCTGGTCGGTGGACCTAACCGGCACCAACGAGCGGCGCATCCCGACGCCGCTGGATGGATCCGATCCGGCCTGGTCGCCGTTGCTGCCGTAACGATTTGCGTGTTCGGGGGTTGACTCGGACTGGTTAACATTACCAGCCTGTAATGATGAGGATGACGGGGGCAGCCGTTGAGAAAAGAGGAGATGCCACGATGACTGCAAGAACCGCCGCCAGAACCGCCACGGTGGTGACCGTCGCCGCAATGATCGCGCTGACCGGTTGCGCCAAGAAGAAGCCCGCCGAGCTGCCGCCGCCGCCCGGCCCCGCCGGCCCGGCCGGTGACCAGGGCGCATCGACCGGCCCGGTCGGCACCGGCATCGTGCCCGGTTCGCGGGCCGATTTCCTCCAGCAGGTCGGCACCGACACCGTCCATTTCGACACCGATCATTCGGACGTCGATTCGGAAGCGCAGGGCATCCTGACCGCGCAGGCCAAGTGGCTGGTCGCGCACCCGAACGTGCGCGTTACCATCGAGGGCCATTGCGACGAGCGCGGTACGCGCGAATACAATCTCGCGCTGGGCGATCGCCGCGCCACCGCCGCCAAGAACTTCCTTGCCAGCGCGGGCGTCACGCCCGATCGCATGAGCACGATCAGCTACGGCAAGGAACGCCCGGTCGCGATGGGTTCGGACGAGAGCGCCTGGGCCCAGAATCGCCGCGCCGTGACGGTGGTGCCGCAGTAAATCGTCTCGATCCTCCCCGGGCCTGGCTCGGGGAGGGGTAGGGACCTGACTACCCTTTTCTCGACGGAAAGGGATATGCGATCCGTTCGCCCTGAGCTTGTCGAAGGGCTGCCCTTCCTTTCCGCGTTGGAAAAAGGGAAGGGCAGGGCTTCGGCAGGCTCAGCCCGAACGGTTTTCTATGCCTCACTTATATTGGGGCTTGCGATCCACGCGCCCGGCGAACGCATCGTCGAGCATCCTGGCCAGCCGCACACCGCCCTTGAGCACCTGATCGCGCACCACCGGCACCAATTGCTGGATCGCCGCCTCGTCCAGCCCGGCATCGGCGGGCGCGGTCGCCGGGCAAGCGGGGGCGTGGGTGGCCGCCGGATAGACCGTGTCGCGCGAGAGCGCCCAGCTTTCCCTCGCCCAATCCGTCACACTCCCCTGCGCCATCGCCGCGCGGCTCTCCGGCGTCGTGCCCTGGAGCAGGCCCGCGGCGCCGCCCGGCGGCGTCGAGATGGCGCGGTCGGCGAGCAGCCCGTCCCACACCGAATGCAGGTTGGTGTGCGGCATCGCGCCGTAATGGACCTTGAGCTTGTTGCCGCCCTGATCCCCGTCGCGCTCGGAGGCGTGGAGCGGCTGGTGCAGATCGCCGACGAAGTGGACGAGGAAGACCAGCGCCATCAGCCGCTCGCGCGGGTTGAGCTTCGGGTCGGCGAGCAGCCGCTGGTTGCGCTCGATCTGGCTGATCACGCAATTGCCGCCCGCGCACGGCCCCTTCGGATCGAAGGGCTTGCACACATCGATGTCGGCGAAATGCCAGGCATAGGCATAGCTGAACCGGTCGCCGAGCTGCTTCACGCAATCCGGCCAGACCGAGGCCTGCTCGATCGTGCGGGCCGGGCAGGTCGGCGTGTCGAGCAGCTTCGCCTGCCGCAGCAGCCGGTCGATGCCGGCGCGGGTCTGCGGCGTCACCGCCTTGTAGGCGATCGCGGCGACCGTCTCGTGCCCATATTCCCACCAGGCGGCGGCGGGCGAGACGGCGAGAAACAATGCGGCGAAGGCGGCAAGCAACAGGCGGATGCGAATCATGAACACTCCCAGCCCGCGCGTGCCCGGCGTGTCGAAGCGCGTGCCGCAGGCGAAGCGCTCGATAGCACGTCCTTCGACAGGCTCAGGACGAACGGAAGAATATTGAGTTGTCCTGATCTTAGCGGCTTGTCCCGCCAAAACGATGTCAGCGCCGCAAAATCATCCCTCGTCGCCGAAGATCGCCACCTGTGCCGCGCGATCCTGGCTCACCCGCCCGCGATACATGCCCGGCGTGTTGAACGCCCAGCGCGCCTCGCCCTCAGGCGTCACCGCGATGAAGCCGCCCTTGCCGCCGATCCCGCCGAGCTCGGCGATCAGGTCCTGCTCGACGATCGAGAGTTCGTCGCCGCACAGGCGCAGCCGCGCGCACAGTTCGTGGGCGAGGCCGAGGCGGATGAAATGCTCGCCCGATCCGGTGCAGGAGATGGCGGCGGCGCGATCGTCGGCATAGGTGCCGGCGCCGATCAGCGGCGAATCGCCGATCCGGCCCCATCGCTTGGCGGTGAGCCCACCAGTCGAGGTGGCGGCGGCGACATGCCCCGCGGCATCCACCGCCACCGCGCCGACCGTGCCGTATTTCATCCCCGAATCGAACGCGCCTTCGGGGCGCGCCTTCATCTCGTCGAGCTGGCGGCGGCGTTCGGGAATGGCGAACCAGTCCTGCCCGGCCTGCTCCAGCCCATGCTCGCGCGAGAAGGCATCCGCGCCGGCGGCCGAGAGCAATACGTGCGCGCTGTTCGCCATCACCTCGCGGGCGAGGCTGACCGGGTGGCGCGTCGCGGTGACGCCCGCCACCGCGCCGGCCTCGCGATCCCGCCCGTCCATGATCGCGGCGTCGCACTCGATCCGGCCGTCCCAGGTGAAGACCGATCCGCGCCCGGCGTTGAAGGCGGGATCGTCCTCCAGCACCCGCACCGCCGCCTCCACCGCGTCGAGCGCGCCGCCGCCGCCGCGCAGGATCGCGCCGCCGGCCTCCAGCGCGGCCGCCAGCCCCGTGCGACCGGCCTGCTCGTCCGCCTCGCTCAACTGGCCGCGCTGCATCGAGCCCGCGCCGCCATGGATCATCAGGGTCCAGCCCATTCGCACTCTCCTGTTCCGCAATCTCATCGTCATTGCGAGGAGCGCAGCGACGAAGCAATCCATCGGCGCGGCGTTCGCGGCGGTGGATTGCTTCGCTTCGCTCGCAATGACGATGGGATGGATCGTCCCATGAGCAAAAGGTAAGCCGCCGCAGCGCTTACTTTTGCCACATCGAGCGCCTATAGAGGCAGGCGAAGCAACCGCGAAGGCTTGAGTATGTCCGTTCGTCCGTGGCGCGATATCCATCGGCGCCAGAGCCGCCAGATCATGGTCGGCAACGTCCCCGTCGGCGGCGACGCCCCCGTCACCGTCCAGACCATGACCAACACCCTGACCTCCGACGCCAAGGCGACGATCGACCAGATCCGCCGCTGCGAGGAGGCCGGCGCCGACATCATCCGCGTCTCCTGCCCGGACGAGGAGTCCACGGCGGCGCTCAAGCAGATCGTCCGCGCGGCGCGCGTGCCGATCGTCGCGGACATCCATTTCCACTACAAGCGCGCGCTGGAAGCCGCCGATGCCGGCGCCGCCTGCCTGCGCATCAACCCCGGCAATATCGGCTCCTCGGCCCGCGTGCAGGAGGTGGTGAACGCCGCCAAGGCCAACAATTGCGCGATCCGCATCGGCGTCAATGCCGGCAGCCTGGAGAAGGACCTGCTGGAGAAATATGGCGAGCCCTGCCCGGAGGCGCTGGTCGAGAGCGCGCTCGATCATATCAAGCTGCTCCAGGATGCCGATTTCCACGAATATAAAGTGGCGGTGAAGGCGTCGGACGTGTTCCTCGCCGTCGCCGCCTACCAGCAGCTCGCCGAGGCGGTGGACTGCCCGCTGCATCTCGGCATCACCGAGGCGGGCGGCCTGGTCGGCGGCACCGTCAAGTCGGCGATCGGCATGGGTTCGCTGCTCTGGTATGGCATCGGCGACACGATCCGCGTCTCGCTCTCGGCCGAGCCCGAGGAAGAGGTGCGCGTCGGCTACGAGATCCTGAAGTCGCTCGGTATCCGCACCCGCGGCGTGCGCGTCGTCTCCTGCCCGTCCTGCGCGCGGCAGGGCTTCGACGTGATCCGCACCGTCGAAAAACTGGAGGAGCGGCTCAAGCACATCTCCACCCCGCTCTCGCTCTCGGTGCTGGGCTGCGTGGTGAACGGCCCCGGCGAAGCGCGCGAGACCGACATCGGCGTGACCGGCGGCGGCAACGGCAAGCACATGATCTACCTGTCGGGCGTGACCGATCACACCATCGCCAACGAGGACATGGTCGATCACGTCGTCAAGCTGGTCGAGGCCAAGGCGGCCGAGATCGAGGCGCACAAGGCGGCGGCGGAACAGGCGGCGGCGGAACAGGTGGTCGCGGCGGAGTGATCGGTGTCCTGCTGGCGCTGGCGGCGGTGGGTCCGGCTTTGTCGGACGATGCCGGCCACCAGACCGTCACCCTGAGCTGGGACGCCGAGACCAAGGCCTGCCATGCCCGCGTCGGCAGCATCGAGATCGGCGATCCGACCACCGACGAGGGCGGCAAGGCGCTGACCGGCGCGCTCTCCGGCCCGCAACGCGCCGTCCAGCTGCAGGGGCTGAGCCACGCCATCCCCTATACGTGCGTGGACAGCGTGCTCTCGACGCTGCGCAAATCCGGCCACACGATCAAGGTGGGCTTCCTCTCGGAGCCGGCGGGGCGGTGAGCCGGCCTCATGGCATTGGCGGCGTCCGGCAGACGGCCTGTCGCCGCACCCAGCAGGGGATGCCCGGCGAAAGCCGGACCGCGTAACGGGCATAGGGCGCCTGCGCCGTCCGATAGGGCGGTGCGTCGTCCGGATCGTCGCGGAGCGCAGGCCCGGCGAACAGCCGCCACGTCGCGATCGCGCGTTCGCCCTTGTCGTCCGGCACCTGGTGGAAGCGAACGACGTTGATCATCGTACCCTTGGCGTCGGTGATCGACGCCGGGGCGAAATAGGCGCTGTCCCACAGGCGATCGGTGGCACCGCGATACAGCAGCATGCGCGCCGGCACGCCGTCGGAAACGGCGACCGGCACCGGACGGATCATCGCCGGCGCGACCATGATCGCCAGCGCCAGGAGCGCGCGCCGCGCCGATCGCCAGTGCGTCAGGTCACGCAGCCAGAGCCAGCACCCGACGGTGAGCAGCGGGAACAGCCACTTGAAATAATGCGCGTTGCTGAACGTCCAGAGCCCCGGCGGCTGGAGGTCGGTATAGGCCAGGAACAGAGCGCAATAGGGTATGGCGATCAGGGCGATCAGCGTGAGAGCGAGACGGGCGCGGTGGCCGCCACGGAGCCAGGCGAGGGAGAGCCCCGCGGCCCCGGGCACAATCCACGGCATCGCTTCCACGAGGGACGGGCTGTTCGGAAACCAGGGCGCCGCGGTGACGAGGATCACATAGGCCTTCCACGGGAGATCGGCGAAGGCGAAGCCTTGCCTGGCGGCCGCCCGGGCATAGTCGCTCGTCTCCGGGCCATAGATGGCCAGGTGGAGCAAACCGTAGGGGACGCACAGCGCCAGCCCGCCGACCACCAGCCATCCGAGCCCGGCCGCGCGCAACCGGCGCTGCCGCTGCAACAGGATCAGCGCGAAGCCGATGGCGATCGCCGCGACCAGCCCGTCCGTGGGCCGGACGAGGGGAAGGGCGCCTGCCAGCAGACCGAGCTTCAGCATCGACGCCCTGTTCGGCGGGGCCTGGTCCGCCGGCCGGTCGGTCGTCGCGAGAGTCTGGGCGATCAGGGCCCAGATGAGCGGGGCGGACAGGCTCGTCGTCCAGGGTTGCACCCAAAGCTTGGCGATCCGGCCGATGGTCATGTCGCCGAGCAGGAACAGGATGGTCGCGGTGGTCGGGCGGATGTCCAGTCGCCGCATCACCCCGGCGAAGATCAGCACCGTCGTGACGAACAGCGCCAGGTTCGGCAGGAAGAAGGGTTCCTGCGGCACGATCCAGCCGAACGGCGCCGCGACCAGCGCATAGCCCAGCGGATACCAGTGCAGCGCGGGGGAAAGATCGCCATGCGCGAAGGCAAGGGCGGACGCGATATAGCGTTCCTGATCGTAATAATGAGCCCATTGCGGTGGATGCGCGAGGTGCAGCCCGAAGCGGGCGGCGTAGCGGACGAGCCAGATGCTCCCGGCAAGGGCCGCAAGCCCCCAGAGGGGCAATGCATGACGCTGTCGACGATGTTGCTGGAAATCGCCCGAAGGGTGTTCAATCATGTCCAGCTTGTGCCGTCGTGTGTCGACTTCCGCAATCGGACAAAATCAGAAGGTTCGGGAAAATCGAAAGATACCGAAGAGAAGGTGTCGTATAAAAATGGAGAATGGCGAATAGAAAGTGATCCTCGTCGGTAATCAAGGGATTTTGGTCGATCTATTGCCGGGAAAACGCGCTTTTTCGGAGAGAGAACCGAGAGCAGGAATGCGGCGGCGATCGACCGGCCGTTCGCACGCCGTCGGCGAATGGCGACCGGCCCTTCCCAAAGAGGATGGGGCCTGTCAGGGCTCGGTGATCGAATAGCGACAGGGAGCCCGCCAATGTCCGTCACCCGTCCGGCCTTCGTTTCCGCGAGCGCTCGATGAGCATTGCGGTCCGCCCCGCCGTGCCCGGCGACGAGGCCGATATCCTCCGCATGATCCGCGCGCTCGCCGATTTCGAGCGCGAGCCGGATGCGGTGGTGGCGACCGAGGCGATGCTGGCCGACAATCTCTTCGGCGCGGGCGCGCATGTCCATGCCCAGATCGCCGAGCGGGACGGGCGCGCGGTCGGCCTCGCCGTGTGGTTCCTCAATTATTCGACCTGGACGGGGCGGCCCGGCCTCTATCTGGAGGATCTGTTCGTCGACCCGGCCGAGCGGAAGTCCGGCGTGGCCCGCGCGCTGATGGTCGCGCTGGCCGAGGAGGCGCTGGCGGGAGGCTGCGCGCGGATGGACTGGGCGGTGCTCGACTGGAACACCGAGGCGATGGCCTTCTACGAGCGGATCGGGGCGAAGCGGCACGAAGGCTGGCAGCCCTGGCGCATCGAGGGCGAGGGGATCGCCACGCTCGCTCTGTCGGGCCGGTGATGACCGGGCCGGCCATTAACGGAGCGGTGACCGGCATCGGCTAGGAAGGCGCGGATGATCGACCGCATCTTCCGCAAGGGCCGCGAGGCGCTGCATCTCCGCTCCGCGCGCGGGGTCCTGGCGACGCCGCCGATCGTGCCGACCGACGATCGGGTCGTGATCTTCTCGATGATCGGCACCCGCGTGCTGCTGCCTTATCTGGTCGCGGTGAAGTCGCTGCGCGCGCGGCTCGGGATCGGCCGCATCGCGATCCTTGACGATGGCTCGCTGACGGCGGCCGACAAGGCGGTGCTGGCGCATCATCTCGGCGATCCCGAGATCCGTTCGATCCACGACGTGGCGGTGGGGCGCTGCCCGCATGGCGGCACCTGGGAGCGGTTGCTGACCCTGCTCGATCTGCGCGCCGACGATTATGTCATCCAGCTCGATTCGGACACGGTGACGGTAAGCGAAGTGCCCGAGGTGCTCGCGGCGATTCGCGCCAATCACAGCTTCACCTTGCTCGGCGATCCCGAGAGCGACGGCGTCGGCGTGCTGCCGCTGCCGGCCTTCGCCGCGCATCGCTATCCGGACGGGGTGCCGCCGGGCCGCCAGCATATTCAGACCGCCATCGAATCGCGCTTCGCCGGTTATCCGGATGCGGAGCGGCATTCTTACGTGCGCGGCTGCTCGGGCTTCACCGGCTTCGCGCGCGGCGGGCGATCGGGGCGGGCCGAGGCGGAGGCCTTCTCGCAGGCCGGCGCGGCGCTGGTCGGGCAGGAGCGCTGGACCGAATGGGGCACCGAGCAGGTCGCCTCCAGCTTCCTGCTGTCGAACGAGCCGGGCATGACGCCTCTGCCCTATCGCCGCTATCTCAATTACTGGAACGAGCGGCCGAACCCGGATGCGCGCTTCCTGCACTTCGTCGGCACGCACCGGTATTCGACGGCGGAATATCGGCATCGCTCGGCCGAGCAGGTGGCGCTGTTGAGGGGTTAAACCCCGTTCGCGCTGAGCCTGTCGAAGTGCGTGCCTCCAGCGCGGCATGCGCGGCACGTCCTTCGACTTCGCTCAGGACGAACGGGGATTGAGGGGGGCGCTCTGGCTGTCCCTCAGCCACCCCCCAGCGTGTTGATCGTGAAGGCCAGCACGCCGAGATTGAAGATGAACGCCGCGAAGCAGTGGAAGGTGGCGACGATCCGCACCGGCGTGGTCGTCATCTCGACGTCGGAGGTCTGGAAGGTCATCCCCAGCGTCAGGCTGAAATAGAGGAAGTCCCAGTAATTGGGTTCCTCGGTCTTCGGGAAATCGAGGCCCCCGATATCCCCGCAACCGTCGTCGCCCGGCCCCTGGCTGTAGAACATGTGGGCGTAATGCAGCGCGTAGACGATGTTGGAGAACAGCCAGCTCAGCACCAGGGTCGCGATGATCAGCACCACCGAAAGCGCCTTGGGCGATCCTTTCTCGATCAGTTCGGAGCCCACCGCCACCAGCACCACCATCATCACCGCGCCGGTGATGGCGAGCAGCAGCGCGCGGTTGGCGTCGTTGCGCGCAGCCTGGGCGCGCATCTCCTGCGCATGTGGCGTGCGCAGCAGCGGCCAGAGCGACACCAGGAAGACGGCCGCCGCTATGTCGAACGCCGCCATCGTGCCCTGCCGCCAGCCGAGCAGCGGGTGGAGAACGGGAATCCCGATCGCGAGCAGGATCACGAAGGTGATGAAGCGCGGCGGCGCGATGCGCTTGCCGAGGTGCAGGGAGAGGGCCATGCGCCGAGCATAGCGGGCGAGGGCGGCAGCGCCAGAGCCCTCTCCCCCGCAGGGGAGAGGGGGCGTGGATCACTTCGGCGCGAGCAGCTTGTCCAGCCCGGTCTCGCCTTTGCCGGCCTTCACCAGCGTCGGATAGCGCAGGCCGCCATTCCAGCTGAGCGCGACGTCGCGATATTGCGGGCCTTGCTTGATCAGCAGGTGGATGGGCTGGTTGGTGCCCTTCGCCGCCGCGATCGCGCCGGTCAGCAATTCCTTGCTGTAATCGCGCCCGTTCACCGCGAGCAGCTTGGAGCCGACCGTCACGCCGGCATCGAAGGCGGGGCTGCCCCAGAAGACATTGCTGATCGCGCCCTTTTCGTCGGCGCTGATCGTCAGGCCGATCGAATAGCTGAAGTCCGCCATCTTGCGGCCCTTCTCGCGCTGTTGCCACCAGCTGGTCGGCCGATCCTGATAGACCAGCCTGTAGCCGCCGCGCGTGATCCAATCGAGCGGGAACCGGGCGCCCGGCGCATTGATCCGCTCGTTGAGGAAGCTCGCCCAGTCATAGGGCATCACCTGGTTGAGCGCGGCGACGACATCCTGGAAGGTGTAGGGCAGCACCCCCCAGTCGCGATCGCGCGTTCCGAAGAAGAGGCGCGCGAAATCGTCGAGCGACTTCTTGCCCTCGGTCTTCTCGCGGATCAGCTGGTCGGCATCGAGCCACACCAGCTTGCCAGCCTCGTAATAATCCTCGGACCATTGGTAGCTCGTCCAGCCCTTGGGCCGGCGCCGGGCGATGATCGGATCGTTGGTGGTGTCCTCCACCGAGCGCCAGTCCTTGGCGGGGCTGTTCTGGTAATAGGCTGCCGTCGCCGCCAGCGAATCGAGGATCTCCTGCTTGGTGCCGAGGCCCGAGCGCGCCTGGAGCACATAACCCCAGAATTGGGTCTGCCCCTCATAGACCCACAGCAGGGTGTCCTGCATCGGCGTGCGGTAATCGGGCGTCCACAGATCGGCGGGGCGGCGGAACTTGCCGTCCCAGCTGTGGGTGAATTCGTGCGCCAGCAGGTTGCGATCGGGTGCGTTCGAGGCCCAATCGATGAAATAGTCGGCGCCGGTGCCGTCCTCGGACGAGCGATGATGTTCCAGCCCCTCGCCGCCCAGCGTGTCGGACAGGGTGAAGAGGAAATCGTAATGGTCGTAATGCTGCGCCCCGAACAGCTTCACGGCCTGTTCGATCAGCGCCTTGTGCGGCGCGAGCTGATCGGGCGTGGCGACGAGCTGGTCGGGCCGATCGGCGGCGATGTCGAGCTTCACGCCGGGCGCCAGATCGTGGCTCACCATGTTGCGGCCGGCGATGGCCGGGGAATCGACCAGCGTCTCGAAATCGACCGTCGGGTAGGTCACGGTGTCGCCCGACAGGCCCGGCGCCAGCGCCGTCGCCGATTTCCAGCCCTTGGGATATTGCACGCTCGCCGAGAAGGGGATCTGGCGGACGAACCAGCCCGCCGGATAGAGCGCCACGCAATCCCATTGCAGGCTCAGCATGTCCGGGGTGGCGACGATGCGGCCCTGATCCGGCTTGGTGGGCGAGAGATACTGGAAGGTGGCGGTCACGGCCCTGGCGCCGGCCGGCAGGTCGAGGTGGAAGGCGTAGACGTCCACGGTGTCGCGCACCCAGGGGATGGTCTTGCCGTCGACCTGGAAGGCGATGCCGGCGATGTTGGCGATCTGGCCGGTCGGGCTGTGGTTGCCGGGTAGCCATTTGGGCAGCAGCAGGGTGAGCCTGTCCCCCAGGCCGGCGACCGGGATGACTTCCTTCACCGAGAAGATGCCGCGCGTCACGTCGGTGGCGTCGACCGATAGCCTGATGGGGCCGCCCGGATAGGCGACGTCCCTGGGCGCCGGGATGGTGTCGGTGATGGTGACGGGCTGCGGCAGGCTGTTGCCGGCCGGCTGGAGCTGGGCCTGGGCGGTGCCGGCGATCAGCGCGAGCGGCGCCACGCCGAGCGCGAGGCGGGACAGGGAAAACATGGAAGCGACGTCTCCGTGACTAGGATACGCCGCCCCTCATTGCGCGCTCCGATACGATCGTCCAGAGCGCGCAATATTATTTCAAATATTTCAGAGCTGCTTGGCGCCGGCGTCGGAACCGGTCTCGGCCCTCTTCCGGGCGGCCAGCTCGATCGCCTCGACCACCACGCGGCGGGCCTCCTCGGCATCGCCCCAGGTGCCGATGCGGACCCACTTCTGCTTTTCGAGATCCTTATAGTGGGTGAAGAAATGCTCGATCTGCTGCATCACGATCTCGGGAAGATCGCCCTTCTCGCCCACGTCATTGTAATAAGGGAACGTCTTGTTGTCGGGCACGGTGATCAGCTTTTCGTCGCCGCCGGCTTCGTCTTCCAGGCGCAGCACCGCGATCGGGCGCACGCGCACCACGCTGCCCGGCACGAAGGGCGAGCGCGCGATGACCAGCGCGTCGAGCGGATCGCCGTCCGGCGACAGCGTGTGCGGCACGAAGCCGTAATTCGCCGGATAGCGCATCGGCGTGTGCAGGATGCGATCGACGAAAAGCGCGCCCGACTTCTTGTCGAACTCGTACTTCACCGGCTCGCCACCCACCGGCACCTCGATGATGACGTTGAGCTCGTGCGGCGGATTGCTTCCCGTGGGGATGAGGTCGATGTTCATAGCCCAAGGCGGATAGCGGTTCGGATATGACAATCACAAGCGTCTTATTGTGCGATTGCGAATGATATTTTCCCTCTGCTGGAATTAGGTTAGGAGGCCCGCCCCATGGCACGCCCCGAGACACCCAAGCCCATTCGCGGAACCCAGGACATGCTGGGAGATTCCGCGCGCCGGCACCACGCCGTGGTCGAGGCGTTCGATCGCGTGCGCAAGCTCTATGGATTCCAGCGCGTCGAGGTGCCGATCTTCGAGGCGACCGCCGTGTTCGCGCGCTCGATCGGCGAGACCACCGATGTCGTCTCCAAGGAGATGTACACGTTTGAGGATCGCGGCGGGGATTCGCTGACTTTGCGCCCCGAATTCACCGCCGGCCTGTGCCGCGCCTATCTGACCGAGGGCTGGCAGCAGTTCGCGCCGCTCAAGATCGCGACCCACGGGCCGGTGTTCCGCTACGAGCGACCGCAGAAGGGACGCTACCGCCAGTTCCACCAGATCGACGCCGAGGTGATCGGCGCGGCCGAGCCCGCCGCCGACGTCGAGTTGCTGGTGCTGGCCGACCAGCTGCTCAAGGAACTGAAGATCGACGACGGCGTGACGCTGCAGCTCAACACGCTGGGCGACAGCGCGACGCGCGATGCCTGGCGCGCGGCGCTGGTCGCGCATTTCGAGGGGCATCGCGGCGATCTTTCCGAGGACAGCCAGACACGCCTCGACAAGAATCCGTTGCGCATCCTCGATTCCAAGGACCCGAAGGATCGCCCGATCGCCGACGCGGCGCCGGGCATCGACGATCACATGTCGAGCGAGGCCGGCGCCTTCTTCGAGGCGGTGACGCGCGGCCTCGATGCGGCCGGCGTGGCGTGGACGCGCAACGCCCGGCTGGTGCGCGGGCTCGATTATTATCGCCACACCGCCTTCGAGTTCGTGACCGACCGGCTCGGCGCGCAGGGCACGGTGCTGGGCGGCGGCCGCTATGACGGGTTGATCGAGACGCTCGGCGGCCCGCACACCCCGGCGGTCGGCTGGGCGGCCGGCATCGAGCGGCTGGGGATGCTGCTGGAGGAGCCGAAGCCCGAGCAGCTGACGGCCATCCTCGCCGTCGAGGATGATCGCGCGCTGGATTATGGTGTCGCTGCGCTTGCCGCTCTGCGTCGTGCCGGAATTGCGGCCGATGCCATCACGACCGGCTCGCCGCGCAAGCGCTACGACAAGGCGGCCAAGATGCAGGCGAAGGTCCTCGTGTCGATCCAGCATGACGGCACGACCGCCAAGGCCAACCTGCGCTCGGCCGAGGCGACGTCGGCGCATGAGCAGGTCAAGGCCGTGCTGGATCGGCTCGGCCCAACCGCATGACCTCCATCTCCGCTGAACGCATTGCCCAGATCGAAGGCCGGCGCGACGAGTTGCAGGCGGCGATGGCGCGCGGCGATCTCGCGCCCGAGCAGTTCGTCCAGCTCTCCAAGGATTATGCCGAGATCGAGCCGGTTGCCCGCGCGGCGGCCGAGGTGCGGCGGCTGCGCGCCGAGCTGACGGTGCTCGCCGGCATGGGCGAGGATCCCGATCCCGATATCCGCGCCATGGCCGTCGAGGAGGCGGAGTCGATCAAGGAGCGCCTGCCGGGCGCCGAGCGTCACCTCGCCATCTCGCTGCTGCCCAAGGATGCCGCAGACGAGCGCTCGGCCATCCTCGAGATCCGCGCCGGCACCGGCGGCGACGAGGCGGCGCTGTTCGCGGGCGATCTCTTCCGCATGTACCAGCGTTATGCCGATGCCTGCGGCTGGCGGGTGGAGCTGATGTCGGCCAATGCGGCCGAAATGGGCGGCTACAAGGAAGTGGTCGCCAGCGTCACCGGGCAGGGCGTGTTCGCGAAGCTCAAGTTCGAGAGCGGCGTCCACCGCGTCCAGCGCGTGCCCGTCACCGAGAGCGGCGGGCGCATCCACACCTCCGCGGCGACGGTGGCCGTGCTGCCCGAGGCGGAGGAGGTGGACGTCAAGATCGACGACAAGGATCTGCGGATCGACGTCTATCGTTCGTCGGGCCCGGGCGGCCAGTCGGTCAACACCACGGATTCGGCGGTGCGCATCACCCATTTGCCGACCGGCCTCGTCGTCATCCAGCAGGACGAGAAGAGCCAGCACAAGAACAAGGCCAAGGCGCTCAAGGTGCTGCGCGCGCGCCTCTACGAGCAGGAGCGCGAGCGGCTGGCGAACGAGCGCGCCGGATCGCGCAAGGCGATGGTGGGATCGGGCGACCGCTCCGAGCGCATCCGCACCTACAATTTCCCGCAGGGCCGGGTGACCGACCATCGCATCAACCTGACGCTCCATCGCCTGCCGGAAATCCTGCAGGGCCAGATGGACGAGCTGATCGGCGCGCTGATCGCCGAGGACGAAGCGGGGCGCCTCGCCGCGCTGGACGATGTCGCCGCCTGAGATGATCGGCACGGCGATCCGCAGCGCCGCCGCCCGCCTTGCCGCAACCTCCGAGACGCCGCGGCTCGATGCCGAGCTGCTGATGGCCGAGGCGCTGGGGGTGACGCGGGAAACGATGCTGCTGGGGGGATTGGATCGACCCCTCGCCCCCGTTCGTCCTGAGCCTGTCGAGGGACGTGCCCCGGGCGCCACGCCTGCAGCACGTCCTGCGACTGCGCTCAGGACGAACGGGGGCGGGAGTTTCGATGGCCTCCTGGCCCGCCGCCTCGCCGGCGAGCCCATCGCCTACATTCTCGGCCACCGCGATTTCTGGACGATCCGCCTGCGGGTGGCGCCCGGCGTGCTCATCCCCCGCCCCGACAGCGAGACGCTGATCGAGGCCGCCATGGCCCATTTCGCGGGCACGCCCGGGCCACGGCGCATCCTCGATCTCGGCACCGGATCGGGCGCGCTGCTGCTCGCCGCGCTGGCCGAATGGCCCGAGGCGACGGGCGTCGGCATCGATCGCTCGGTCGAGGCGCTCGCCATCGCGCAGGGCAATGCCGAGGCGCTCGGCATGGCGGATCGCGCGCGCATCGTCGCGGGCGGGTGGTCCGGCACGGGCGAGGCGTTCGATCTCCTCCTGTGCAACCCGCCCTATATCGGCACCGCCGAGCCGCTGCCCCGCGACGTGATCGAGCATGAGCCGCATTCCGCACTCTTCGCCGGCGCGGACGGGCTCGACGATTATCGGGCGCTAGCTCCGCTGCTGCCCCCGCAGCTGGCGGCCGGCGGCGTCGCCTGTATCGAGATCGGCGCCACGCAAGGCCCGGCGGTCGCCTCGTTCATGGCCGCGCAAGGGCTGGTGGTGCATATCCGCCACGACCTCGCGAAGCTCGATCGCTGTATCGTGGCCACGCGGCGATAGGACGCATATTTGACTTGGTTTTGCCGTGCGGGCGCACTACATAGCGCTCAGGAACGGGGGCAAATCAGCATCGGAACATGAGTTTCCAACGCTGTGGCCCCATGCCGACACCGATGGCCTGTTGCTTCCGGGAGTGGAAGCAGCGACGCGGATCAGGCGCACGCTTGGCGTGTGCCCTGTCGCTGGCGCGGCCTTGGATCGGACAAAAGAATCGCCGGGATGGCCCGGATGATGCGCCGGAATTGCACCGGCAGGAGTGGTGACTTTCAAGGCCACAAGAACGAGGACTCTCAGACGTTGATCAACAATCGGCAGAACGGCCGTCGCCGTGGCCGTGGTGGCGGCGGTCCGCAGCAGCTGCGGGGCCCCAACAACGGCGGTGACAGAGGCAACCGGATCGACAACCGGGCGCGCGGCAATGCGGCCCAGCTCCTTGAGAAATACAAGAATCTCGCGCGAGACGCCCAAACCCAGGGCGACCGGGTGATGACCGAATATTATCACCAGTTCGCGGACCATTATTTCCGCGTGCTGGCGGAGACGCGCTCGCGCTTCGAGGATCAGAACCAGCATCAGCAGCGCCGCCCGCGCTTCGACAACGAAGACTATGACGGCGAGGGCGACGAGGGCGAGGGCATCGACGAGGGCGGCGAGGCCGAGGCGCGCGAGCCCCAGCAGGAGCAGCAGCCGCAATATCGCCGTGACCGGGGCGACCGCGAGGATCGCGGCAACCGCCGCGACGATCGCGAGGATCGCAGCCGGGAAGAGCGCGCGCGCGACGATCGCGGCAATCGCGAGGACCGCGGCAATCGCCGCGAGCGCCGCGATTATCGCGAGCCGGTCGCCGCCGCTCCGGCCGAGGCCGCACCTGCGGTCGCGATCGAACAGCCCGTCGCTGCCGTCGAAGTCGAGGAAGCGCCCAAGCCGCGCCGCGGTCGCCCGCGCAAGGTGAAGACCGAAGCCGAGGCGGATGCGCCGCAGCGGATCGAGGTGGATCGCCTGCCGCCGTCCTTCGGGGCATCGGCCGGCGAGGACGCCAACGGCCATGCCGAGGAACCGGCCGAGGCCGCGCCGCGCAAGCGCCGCACCCGCCGGGCCTCCTCGTCCGAGGCCGACGTCGCGGCCTGATCCGCGCCGCGCGCAATCGAGAGGGGCGCCGTTCCGAATGGAGCGGCGCCCTTTTTGATTCAAGGCATCGTGCGTCGATGTGGGATCGCCTCGAGGCCCGTTCGCCCTGAGCTTGTCGAAGGGCCGTCCTTCTTTTTCAACGCTCGAAGAAGAAGGACAGGGCTTCGACAAGCTCAGGGCAAACGGAGCGGTCTCATCGACGATCGACAGCCCACCTGCCGTCAGTCCCCCACCGGCCGAGGCCGATGCGCATCGTCCAGCGCGACGAAGGTGAACAGCCCTTCCGTCACCTTCACCTCGCGCTGGCCGCGCTCCCGGCTGGCGATCACCTCGATGCGGACCGCGATCGAGGTGCGCCCGACCCGCTCGACCCACGCATAAAGCGAGATCAGGTCGTGCAGCAGGATCGGCGAGATGAACGCCATCGATTCGATCGCCACCGTCGCGACCGCGCCGCCCGCCCGGCGCGAGGCGAGGATGCCGCCGGCGATGTCCATCTGCGAGAGCACCCAGCCGCCGAAGATATGGCCGTTGGCGTTGATGTCGCCCGGCGTCGGGACGACCCGCAGGATGGGCTCGCGTCTCTCGGTCATCGGGGCCTCTCGTCGAAGGGATCGTCCACCTGCTCGTCATGACCGCTGCCGTGCGAGAGGAAGAGCAGACTCATCAGCCCGGTGCCGACGAGCACGGTGAGAAACACGCCGAGCGCGGTGGCGATCACCATCTGCGCCGTCATCGGCGCGCCGCCCTCGTGCAGATAGGCGAGCGCGCCGATCACGCAGACCAGCCCCAGCAGCGTCATCCATCGCATGATCGCGCGGAACCTGGCCCAGGCATGCGGATTGGCGATGCGGTCGTTGGGAACGGGATCGGGCCTCGGCATGGCTTTCCATTGCGCTCCGGACGTGGGATGATCAACCCGGCCGGCGGAATGGGCCGGCCCGTCAACGAGAATGAGAGGAGGCCGGCATGACGATCGCGGCGATACTCCAGAACAAGGGCGCGGAGATCATCTCCGTGGGCCCCGATCAGCGAGTCCGGGAGGTGGTGAAGCTGCTCGCCGAACGGCGCATCGGCGCGGTGCCGGTGATCGCGGGCGGGCGCGTCGAGGGAATCTTTTCCGAACGCGACGTGATCTACCGGCTTGCCGACGAAGGGCCGAGCGCGCTCGACCGGCGCGTGTCCGAGGTGATGACCTCGCCGGCGCTGACGGTGGAGCGCGATACGCCGATCATGTCGGCGCTGGCGCTGATGACCCAGCGGCGCATCCGCCACCTGCCGGTGGTGGAAGGCGGGGCGGTGGTCGGCCTGGTGTCGATCGGCGATCTCGTGAAGCTGCGCATCGATCGCATCGAGGCCGATGCCGAGGCGATGCGGCTCTACATCGCCGGCAGCTAGGGGTCAGGCGGAGGCGGGGGTCGGCTTGCCCCGGCCACGCATGACCGCCAGCGCCTGATTCACGATATCGCGCGCGAAGAGCAGCACGAAGCCGGCATAAGCGATCACGCCCACCGGCACGAGCGTCGCCAGCCGCACCGGCGCGCTCAGCGGCGGCAGCAGCCGGTCGATCCCGGTCACCACCGCGCCCATCGCCAGAGCGGCGGCGAGCGGCGGCAGCACCGCCCGGCCCAGCCGCGCCCAGCTCAGCCCCAGCACCGGCAGCGAGAGCGCCGAGGACAGCAGCACCAGCAGCGGCATCGAGATCACCCACGCCCTCGCCATGCCGAGCGGCCCGTATCCCACGCCGATGGCGAAGGCGATCGGCAGCACGATCGCACCGGCGCCCGAGGTGAGGGCGGCGATCTTGGGCTTGCCCAGCGCGTTGGTCGCGGGCGGATAGAGGACGTGCAGCGTCGTGAACGGCATGGCGAAGGCGAGCACCTGCACCAGCGGCACGGCTTCCGCCCATTTCGGCCCCATCACCGTCAGCACCAGCGGCTCGGCGGTCGCCGCCAGCCCGATGAAGCAGGGCAGGGCCGCCACCATGATGATCGACAGCGCCTTGGCGAAGCTCCACGCCACGGCGCTCCGGTCCGCCTGCATCCGCGCGTAAGCGGGGAAGGCGACCTCGTTCAGCGCCGGCACGAACTTGTTGATGAACAGCTGGGTGAGGAACAGCCCTTCCGAATAGAGGCCGAGCATGTGCGCATCGAAGCGGCGGCCGGCGATGAAGGTGTCGGCCTGGTTCTGCACGAACCACAGCACGTCGCTCACCAGCACCATGCCGCCATAGCCGAACATCGCGCCGGCCCCGGCGAGCGCGAAGCGCGGACGGATCCACCAGCGGCCCAGCGCCTGGAGGAGGATGGTGCGCGTCCAGAACATGATGATCGGCGCGATCACCAGCGTCCACACGCCGAGCCCGGCGAAGGCGCAGACCGGGCCGGCGATCGCGCCGGCGAGCGCGGCGGCGAGATTGGCGCGCGCCTGCGTGCGGAAATCGATGTTCCGGCTCAGCAGCGCCTGCGGCATGACGGTGAAGGGCGTGGTCAGGTGCAGCAGGCACTGGACGCGCAGCATCAGCGTGAGCGCGGGCTGGTGGAAATAGGCGGCGGCCAGCGGCGCCATGGCGAACTGCACGGCGGCCATGCCGAAGTTCATGAGGATGAGCATGCCGAACACCTGCCCGGCCCGGCGCTCGTCGAGCTGCTCGGCCTGCACCAGCGAGGAGGCGAAACTGTAGCCGTTGAGCAGCTGGGCGAGGCCGATCACCACCTGGGTCATCGCGAACAGGCCATAATCGCCGGGTGTCAGCAGGCGGAGCACGAGGAAGGTCGATCCCCACATCACCATCTGCCCGGCGAACTGGCTGCCCGATCGCCAGATCACCGCGCTGCGGATTCGCGCGGTCATTCCACGCGATTCCGCCGATTCTTGCTCTTCCCGAATCGCCGACACCCGATTCTCCACGCTCTGCATGGGCGGGATATGCCCGCCCATGGGTTAAGAAAGCCCGGTTTCCGGGCACTTCGCTCCATTCCGCAACAAAATTGCAAAACCCGGTTGACGGGGCCGGCCTCCGCTCATAGATAGCCCCTCGTCAACGGCGCTTCGCCACGGCGGAACGCGGTTCACCGCTACATCGGCAACCGATTGCCCCACCCCACAAAGGGAGGGAGCAAGAGGGTGTCGGCTTAGCGGTTCGTTCTTTCTCATTGTTGGTTGGATGAAGGGACATGCGGGCGGCGGCTCGGCGTGTAGTGCGGACCTCTGGGCCGTGCTGCGTCGTTAGAGCGAAAAGTCGTTCCGTAGGTCTCAATATGCAT
>Ga0105239_10002688_pt1 | contig 22376 bp, 24 predicted proteins | sample KBSC44metaG_FD_92761 | JGI IMG/M metagenome (GOLD analysis project Ga0105239, IMG submission 92761) | Corn rhizosphere microbial communities from Kellogg Biological Station, Michigan, USA - KBS C4-4 metaG | ecosystem: Host-associated > Plants > Roots > Rhizosphere > Soil | place: Michigan, USA... | reverse complement strand
TGTTTGCGTAACAAGATCGAAGCCTTGTCCTAATAATTACCAGTGGGTACCTGAATTGGAGTTGGAAGCAAACGCAGCAAACATTGGAGCACTCTGGAGTGGGTTACGGATTATCTAAATACCCGAAACTCCGAGTGGCGGCTATTGGCTTGGCAAGATCACTTGTGACTAGGGCGGACGGAGTAAAGCAGCGAGAGGACGACATAAAATCGGGGTCGACCGCCAAGAATCTTGAATTTCAGAAAGCGCACACTGATCTTGACTCGACGCACCATTCCGCCGACACTCACTTAAACATATGACTGCGATTGAACAACGATAATTGCTCTGCAACTCTTCTTCGCCCGCAGGCATTCTCACACCTCCGTTTCCTCTTCCAGCAGCCGTTGATTCAGTTTCTGGACGCCGCCAGGATGTCTGCTACCGAAGCCCAGCCCGCTGTGCAGAAGCAGTTTGGCAAAGGCACTCGCTCAGTTCCTCACCACAGTCAAAAGGCAAAGAAGTGGTATCCTACATCAGACGTCTCGCAACCAAAAAAGGTGAGCCTATACTGGATTTGAGTCTCATTTCGAGGAATCCCAGACCAAGAGTGTCCGCGGTGATGGACATCTGAGCGCAATCCGCCACCTCCGCACACACACATGATAAGTGTACTAACGGAAATATTAATACAGGCACGCAAGACCATCCGTGAAGGCAAACCACGAGCTGCCCTACAGCCTGGTGCCGTTCTCATCCTCCTCGCTGGCCGTTTCCGTGGCAAGCGCGTTGTTCTCCTCAAGCACCTCAAGGAGGGCGCACTTTTGGTCACCGGCCCATTCAAGATCAATGGTGTTCCCATCCGAAGAGTGAACGCTCGATATGTCATTGCGACCTCCACAAAAGTCGATCTCAGCGGCCTAGATTCCAAAATCCTCGACAAGATCGCCAAGCCCGAGTACTTCGCCCGGGAAAAGAAGAGCAAGAAGGAGAAGGGCGAGGAAGCATTCCTGAAGCAGGGAGAGAAGCCAGAGGTATGTCTCGCCGTCATGGTGGCTCAGAGGGACTACGAATACTGACTATAACCCTCAGAAGAAGCAACCCACATCCGAACGTGCATCAGACCAGAAGGCCATTGACAAGCCATTACTCTCCGCCATCAAGAACGAGGAATTCCTTGCCAGCTACTTGCGATCCAGCTTCAGCCTGAGGCACGGCCAACGACCTCACGAGTTGAAGTTCTAGACCTATCCTATTGTACACAAAGTGTTGCGAAGGATCGGAATAGAGATGAGATATCAATGAACATTGACGAGCGAGAATTTGGGTGTAGACGGTGCGAGAGAGAGGCAGGGAGATGGGGATGTGGTAGTCAAGGCGTTCTTTTGTTGTGTGTTTGCTTGCCCTGCAACGTTTACCCAATTCAACTCGCAAGCAGACATCTTCTACTCTGAACAAAGTAAAATCAACCATGATGGGCCCCCGCCGGCGGAAAATCATCGGTGGACTGGACACATGAAGGGAAATTCCATGTGGCTTTTCATCCGTGGAAAGTGAAGAAACCTTGTGCTGTATCGATGCGCAAAAAAACCCCCCAACCCAAAGACCAAAGCAGGAAACCATTCATTTTTCAAAATGGAATTGCAGAAGGCAATACTACTACTAGGTATTCAACAGAAGAAATATGGTTTCGATGGCATGTGTCGATGGGTCAGAACCTTTCAGGACTTTTTTTTTCAGCTTCTAGTCCCAAAAAAAGAGAATTGAGACCGATGCAACCTGATTCTGTGAGATGCTGTGGTGCCTAGGCTACCATGAACGGTGTCGTCGTCGTCGTCGTCGTCGCCCTCGCCGCCGCCGCTGTGTGTTGTTCGTATTTCTGGATTTTCAAGACCTAATACATATTCCTCCCAAGGAAAAGGTAAGCCAATTCGTGCAACTGTCATTCGGAGACCCGCTCGAGGACCAGCCAGACTCTCCCAGAGAGATCTAAGACACAAGCGGTCGAGCTACATCCACTCCAGGATTCCTTCTCTCGTTGCTTTCCGTTCTCACGTCACTGACGCGATTCATCCGTGCTGTTCAGCCGTGTTTCAGCAAATTGCACGAGAAACATTGCCGGCCATTCACTCCCCATGAGCGACTAGACCGCCGGGAAAGGGAAATGGAGTTGCAAAGACCGAGAGGACAGGCAATGCGATTGTTAAACATCGAATCACAACGATGACGCCTATCATTCGTGATCTGATGTGATGTGCTCTCTTGGTTTCCCTCCATTCGGTGGTCGGTATCATTTCCTTCTGCTCAACCTCTTTATCGTTTTCCTTTTTACTTGCCCCCCTCTCTACACAACTTGACTCGAACGGCCTCATTCGCTGCTCAGCTACTAGGCAAGGAGTCAGTCGTCATCGGCGCGTCCCCAGTTCTCACCATCACAATTACCTGCTAGTGAATTATCTGGGCCTAGGCTAGGGCTTCAATGGTACCTGGAACATCGATAGAAGCGACAGGGTGACATGGGAGGAGATAGAAAAGGGCTAGCAGGAAGTAAGTTGATACTAGGGACTATCTTTGGAACTCCGATCCCGAATATTGATTCCTGTGTATTGATTGAAAATTCAGTGATGTGTGGCTAATACCTATTCTAAGTAACTAACTAGGTACCCGACCTACGTATTTTATTTATCCTTCCCATTCCAACATTTCTCCTCCAAAACAGAAACCCAAACCCAAAAGTATACAATTAAGGAAGTCCGCTCGCTTGCTAGCTGTGCCACATTCGGATGAAATTTGATCAAAAAGGTCGCTCATCAACATCATCAGTCAAAAAAGCTTGTGAATTCCGCTTCATATCCAGCCGAAATGGGCGTATTAGACGAGATATAGTTGAGAAATGCGTGTCTCTCCCACCTCCCAGAGTTGGCCCAATTCCAATCCAATGCAATCCGAAGACCATGCTAGTTTCCAAACTAACTCTCACTGCGATTTCTGGTAGTCCTACGCCTCCCAGGAGAAAGATTACCCTTAAGCTCGCCGAGCTTTCCATTAGCCTTGGACTTCGCCTTCGCCTTCGTACGCTCGACACGAGTAGGTACGTCGTGCTTCTCTGCTTCCTGGACGACGTCGTCAATTAGGTCGGCGCCGACACTGGTATCGAAGACCCAGTCAATGAGACCCCAGGGCCCAAAGTTCCCCTCCCCCCCGCATAGCACGTGGTTGTCCGTGCGACGCGCGACACCTCCCAGGATGAAGTTGGTCGGCACGGTCGAATACCCGGAGTAGGAGAATGTCTCTTCCAGAGAGATGAGCGTGAGGTACAGCACGTACGTGAGTAGATGGAATCGGAATAGGACTGCTGGTATGTAAGTGGGGAGGAAGCTGCGGGCGAGATATGCCGCCGGGTGGTCGTAGCTGGCAGTCAAGGGGAATGGAGTCGATAGTGAATGGTACCAGTCCCTGTGTGCGCGGGCTAGTGTCGTGGAAGACTCGTGCAGCGTGTATCGGTGCACAGTGTATGCAATGATCTCACGGAACAAAAAGCCCTTTGCAAGATCCTTGACGATGCCGAACGGCATGGGCAAGGTTGTGGTGACGCGCAGTGCAGAGCGGATGAGCAGAACTTTCGTGAACAGGATTTCAACGGCTGCTTGGACGACGACCCCTAGAAGGATGTTCAAAACGGACCAGCCTAAGACGCGGAGATTGCGCAGCGTTCGTGCGCGACTTGCATCCTTGAATGGCAACCCGGCTGGCCCGAGAGCCTTGAGTCCCTCTGCTGCGGAAGGCAAGAGGGCGTCGAAGGCGAGGAAGACCAGGGACGGGACGATGTAGAAAATGACTCGCACTGCCAGCGTAGCGACGATTTCAACTCTCAGCGGCGGATGCGAGAGCACCAATGTCGACCATGTGAGATAGAAGAAGAGGAGGTTGAGACTTGTTGAGTAAGAGGTCATGGTCGGGATCAGGAGGAAGGAAAGGAATGGGAGTGCTGTTATTACATCTAGCATGGCGCGTATTGTGGTGTATGTTGAGACGAGTGGTGAGGTAGCGTAGTGGTAGACTGTCGCTGCAAAGGACGGTGGAGGTGGGCAGGAAATCGCATTGGGGATGTACGATGACCAGGATGAAGGCACGTAGCAGGCCGGGTTATATTGCACCATTGGGAGGGTCGGTGAGGGGTGAAGGTGTTAGAACGAGGCGGGAATGTGAATAAAGTGTTGAAGGGGGCAGATAATCGTCTACATAACTCGATATCTCGAATATGGACTCGGTTGTGTTGATATCAAATTAGGATGGCTGGTCGGAGATGCTGTTTGTGAAGGCAGAAAAGAAGTTGGTGTCAATGCATAAACATGACGTCATTGTGGTTTCCACGGTGGGTGCACGTGACGATGCATGCTCTGACGCAACAGAAAGTGGGGGCAGGTTAGCCACAGCGCCACAGCGCCACACAGCCTGTACTCCCTATTAGTCTTGAGGACCTATGAGGATTTGAACTTAAGCCCTACCTTCGGAGGAGTAGCTCAATCATGCTGGTTTTTGACGCTGCCAATGCCATTCGTAAAAACTTTACCAAGACAGAAAAATACAAGTTGGGGGTATTGACAAGGACCCCCCGAAAAACGGCATCACGGCATAGCTATGTCATGCCACCCTTGATACTGAGCCAGAAATTCATGATAGAGAGAAGCTGAATCCTGACCCATACGGCCCAACTCTCGCCATTTGAGAAATCGGATTGAGAAACTTCTGTTTGGGTTGGTTCCAACAATGAGGCAGGAACCCACAGTTGCGCTCCTGTCTCCCAGTTGTGGCTTTCCCCAGGCCAGTCTCCCTCTGATCAGTCTTGGGCTTGCTATTGGAGCCCCCTCGCCTACCAAACTGTTGAAAGTTCGGATCCAGGGGCTCCAGGGCTGAACCTAGCTCTCGGCCAAGTCAGGCACTCCGTATCGAGTATTGAATCCTTTGGGAGGGCACGAAGCGAGACTGGAATTCTCGCAAATGAGTATTGTCGTTTGTTTCACACATCCCTTCAAGAAATCTCTAAGGAGTCAAGGGAAAAGTTCCAACAAAAGCAATGCATTGTGTTAGTCATGCAGGCGCAAGCGAGCTCGCAACCACCTTGGTCCATGCATGCCTACCTGGGGACGTACCGACCACCCGCGAGCTTAGAAATGCGGGGTTTGCATTTAAGGATGCATGGCGGTGCGTGTACAACGGGAAACTCGAGGCAAATGTGATCAGCACAGAGAGTTTCACAAGCCTATTCTCATCCTTGCCCGTCCAGTCCAAAGCCCAATGCTACGTGAGTTCGAGTCATACAGCGAAATGGACTTCTCTCAGGTGTGACAAACCACTCTGTGTGGCCTGAGACCCCCACGAAGTGACCAAGGTAATTGATTTTGTAGCCTGTTTCACTTCCTTCATTTGGAACAGATTATGTCTATATAAATAAATCAGTAGAATCTTGGGAAAGATCCTGAAAATAATTTAAGCCGAGTTTTAAGAAAGGACTCGAATCTCTACTGCTACTACACACGAGTACACAAGCATGGCCAACCCTACCTCATCTGAAATTCCTAAGACCCAAACAGCAGCGATAGTCCGCAAACAAGGCGGGCCCGTCGAGTTCGACCATGAGTATCCCGTATCAGAGCCAGGACCAGCCGAGATTCTCGTGAAAGTCCTCTATACGGGAGTCTGCCAGAGTGGTGAGTGCCCACAAAATGTAAAGGATTTATCCAGCCGTGGCGGTTTGGTCATCCAAAGTCAAACCGGAGTCAAAACACCAAAAAATAGACAAGAAAAGCTTAGTCTGACCCTCCCCTTCTCAATTTTGACTTACAGATTTACACACCAAAGCGGGAACGGCGACGGGCGCCGACGGCCATCCCATAACCAAAATCAAGCTGCCGCACGTAGGCGGACACGAAGGCGTAGGGCGGGTTGTCGCATTTGGGCCAGACGTTTCCCAAAGGGAGGATCTCAAACTCGGGACGCTGGTGGGCATTCGGTTCGCGTCACGAATCTGCCATGAGTGTGAGTACTGCATTTCGGGTAGGGAGCAGCACTGCATCAATGCGACGAACCATCTTCACCACGAAGACGGGAGTTTCCAGGAGTACTGTGTCCTCGACACCAAGTACTTGACGACGCTGCCGCAAGACATAGACCCGAAAGTGGTTGGACCTGCGCTTTGTGCAGGCGTAACTGCGTACAAGGTCAGTAACTACCTGCCTGACTTCCCCCTCCCTTGACAGTCGCATGGGCAAAACGAGGGTTCTCACCCCCCAAACCCGCTTTAGGCTGTGGTCAATGCGAATTTGAAACGAGGAGAATGGCTCGCTGTCATTGGGGCGGGTGGAGGCTTGGGCCATTTCGCAGGTAGGTGTGCCTACACTTCGTGTCCCATCGTCCAACCAGGCAAACGCACACACGAAGCTGGTGCTGATGCGGGAATATCCTCGTGATAATTCTAGTGCAATACGGATTGGCGCTTGGAGCTAAGGTCCTCGGGATCGATGCAGGTGCTTCTAAGCAAAATTTCGTGGAATCCCTTGGTGCCAGGTTCCTGGATTTCACTAGGTGCAAGGACCTGGCAGACGAAGTGCGTCGCATCACAGGTGCAGGTGGGGCGCATGCCGTTGTCATTACCAGTGGCCATCCTCGTGCGTTTGGCAACATTGGGGGCATGGTGAGAACCGGCGGCTCTATCTCGACGGTAGGTATCCCTCCCGGGGATGTGAAGCTGGACATACCTGTTGCGACCATCATTATCAGGGGTTTGAAGGTTCAAGGGAATCTAGTAGGGTCGTTGAAAGAAACCCTAGAAGCCGTGGAGTTGGTGCGGGCTGGCAAGGTTAAACCGCATGTGCAGGTTCGTCCGTTTTCGGACCTGCCACTGGTGTACGAGATGCTAGAGAAGGGCGATATTCCTGGTCGTATCGTTTTACAGCTGTAGCCTAACGAAGCACGCCACCTGACTGTGTTTCCAAAACGGAGACGCCACCTTTTTGTGACCCACAGGGGGAGAAAGGCAAGGCAAGTGGAACTCCTCGATGCTCGTAACATACCAGAGGCTACACTAGTTAGTGAATCCCCTCCCCGCGTCTTGGTTTCTGGGGCTCGGACGCAGGCTGTTTCCCTCCCAGTAGCAATATCAAAATTCCGCTCTTTGTGTACATCTGATGGCTGAGAACAATCGTCATGTTCGCTGCAATGCAATGCAACTGTAGCGAGTAACTGTCAACGAGGAAGCAAGCGACATGCAATGGGCGGGCCGACTTGCCCTCCCGGCCGCGCAGCAGTGTGGGCAGCAAGAGAGATAATTCCCTTGGAGAATGAGTGCTCCCACCGCCTTGCATCTCGCATGCCTGAGTCCCAGCCTTCAAGGTCGATTTTCTGACTCTGGATCTTGAAACTTGCAGGGATCAACCTTGGAGGGGTTTGCAGCTGAAATACATCTGTTACAGCTGCCAGCGAAAGTCGATGTGCATCCGGATGCCCATCGGTGTATTTAGCCAATGGTACCTAAAGGATGCTTGTGTCACATTCCATGGGATGGAAGGCTTGCAAGTGACTCTTTACGGACAAAGTGGCAATGCGTGCATCGTGGCGCCTGGCAGAAGCGTCGCTTGGCAACGCCGCGGCCCATTTTTGACCTCAGGTTCCTCTTTTGGCTGGAAGGGAAAGTCGTGTTGGTGTCTCTGGGCTCAAGTTTTGGGATGGATGTGTTATTTTGAAGCAATCTGACACAACCCGGGGTTGGTTCTTGCGCCCTTTATGGCCAGTGGCCATATGATGCGCTGAGAGCTGGTTGGTCCACACGACTCTGGACCAGTGATGCATTCCGTATAATCGGTAACGAGGCCCTCTTGTTCATACCTCGTAGAGTCGTTAGCCCACTCAAACCCTCGTGTTATCATTTACCTTGCCATGTCGTGCATTCAGTGGCAAGGATCTGGCCCAGACACTTGTCGATTTCGAATTGTGGATGAATATCCGATCAATCTGACGCATGCAGACACTAGAGCTGCATAATTGGTATGCAACCATTTTATTGAATATGCAAGCTCTCAAAGGTGCATAGAAATTAAGCCAATAGTACATATTGCATCATCGCTTATCGTGGTGTTCATGCACAATGCAAGGCTGTCAAGAACCGATAAACGTTCATGTTGAGTTTGTGAATGCGGCACATGGGCCTATAGGACGGCGATTGTCCCTGAAGTAAATTGCTTTTTGACTTTGGAATCGTAAGGAGCCTTCGCGGTTGTGGAAAGCTTCCTTTCTAGACCTCCCGGGTGGCAGCCGCTCGCTCGCTCTTGATCCAGGGCTCGCGTGAACCAGCCAGTTCCCTAGTATCCACTCATACGATCCGATGTCTTTGTAGATCTGGTTGTAGATCTCTGATAATATCTTCCCTCGAGTCAATGCTCAAATGTCCGGCGACTCAAAAGTGTATCCCTTGCTGGAAGACGTGGATCGTCTGGCCTTTCCTTGTGGCTTTTTGTAAAGAATTCAGAGTTGGCTCAAATCAATCAAGCTAGTCTAAGATCCTCACTTTGATCTTGCAGTAGCAGTGGAGACGGGTGGCCCAAGTCACCACGAACCAGACTTGGGGTGCCACATTCCTCCCACCTTGCATTCACACTCCAAGACACGCGCGCTTCGGACCTGCCTCAGAAAGGTTGGAAAAGATATTGAACTGAAGCTTGCCTGCAACTCTTTTTTACCCTCGTGCTCCAAAAGCATCACTTGCAAATTGATCTATATCCTCTAACCCACCCTCAACATTCAAGTCAGCAGCCTGCTAAGAAGAACTTGAGTTAGTCACAAGAGACGTTGAGATAGTATCGAGTATGGTCTCGATGCCAATGTCTCCGCAGCTGACCTCGATCCACGTCGGTATTAAGGTCGAAGGGGATTCCTTCGATATGCTCCCAGAGCTGGACGCAGACTTTGAGAAAGACTCGCCATTAGCTCTAATGACAGACAGCACCTCCCTTTCCTCCAGCTTCTTTTCGGTCGATCTTTCCACGCCAGATCTTCTCGCTCAACGAAGGTCGTCGATTGCATCTTGCAGTAGTTCCACTCCGCCTGAGTTATTCTTCACACCTTCAGCTGGCAACACCAGCCCAACGACACCACCAATGGCCGATACCAGCTTTCAAGCTGCATATAATAAGCAATTTGTGAAGCCTGCCACATATCTCCCAAATTATCATTCCATGTTCCATCTCGGAGAAGATGAGAAAAGTTTGGAGGAGTGTATTTGGTTGGATCAGACAAGCACGTTGAATGCACTACCGGTCGGGTTGCCCTTGATGACCCAAGTGCCTGAAATGTTGATGGAAGGCAATTACAGCTGGTATGGTAGTGAACATCGTGGTTTGAGCACTGTGGCAGCAAATCCAGCCTTGACGAAGTCCATGTTCGGGAGCAATATGACTGGTTTGTCGAATTCAAGGACTGATAACGATAACGACATCCTACCTTGGAGGTCTCACGGATCACAACCACCTTCTGAAACGATAGAGCCTAGGGTGACTTTCCAGGGTGCTCTGACAAGCTCGCCTCCTTATAAAGTCGAGCCTTCGACACCGGCTAGTGTCCGCATTCCAACTTCAGCTATCTTGAGCAGCAGTCCGATGTCGATCGTCTCCCCGGTAGTGTTACCATCTCAACATGACGTTGAAGAAATGCCGTACGCTGCGATGGAGCAAGTGCTAAGGTTCGCACCTTCAAGAAAGCATCGAGCAAATCCAGATCGCCTCTATCGTCGCGGGTATGAACGCAAGCGAGTGGCTGGCACGTCTTCGAAACCCAAGCCAGTAATATCGTCTGGGAAGACCGGTATCAATTGTGAATTGATCATCGCTCAGAACGAATTCGCTTGCAGTTATCCTGGTTGCATAGACAAAAATACCGGCAAGCAGAAAAGGTTCAAGCGCCAAGAACATAAGAAGCGACATGAAAAGACAGTCCATGAGAAAGCCATGCACGAGGCATACAGGTGCTGGGTGCCGGACTGTGACAGAGAATTCTCGCGGACAGACAACCTCAAAAGTCATCTGAGAAACACACACTCCAAGAAATTGGGTGCTCGTGGCAACCGGTATGTAGCCACTCTCGACAAGAACAATGAGTATTATGACCCTGAATGGGTGGGAGAGCTAGACAAACATGGTTATCCAATACTTTGATGGACTTTTTTGATAGGATGAAGACGGCTTTTACGAGGTGGGCAAACCATCCTGGCGTGTTGGCTAGTATGGTACGTCCGCGCTTCAGGGTTAGCGGTAGTCGAACAAACCACAAGCTTGGTCAATCTATTTCGGGTTATCTTGTTTTCACCCTGAAAGCCATATCTGAGCCGGGGGTCTTGGACGGCACTTCAGGTCATTATCGAGCTCAAAGGTCGTGAATGTATTGATTCATTATGTACGATCATGGGAGGATGGCCATTAGGCAAGGACCATCTGCGCAAAAGATCAATGGTGTCATTCATGCTTTATCTGAACTGGGAGGGGGGCAATCTGAGTCATAGTAAGCAAAATCCATAGCAGAATTTATACCTTGGGCCGTGACTCCAGAAGCAAAAAGGATAGCTGAGATGTTGAGAAGAGAGTAGAAATCCGTCTTCCGCCTATTTCGATGCGCGAGGCGTCGTACCCGCTCGCTAGTTGAGGGGTAGTTCGTGTCTTGCAACTTCCTCTACTTCAGGGTCAGGCTGATGCTGCCCTGTGTAGCACGGGGTAATCACCCGCCAAACCATGAGCATTCAGGATACAGTACCCAGGAGTCTTGGTCCAAATTTCTTACCGCTGAGTGACCTCAATTACCTGAATAAAACCGAGTGCGTTGAACTTAGGCATCTGGGTAGAATAGCATTAACGGTCGATGCCTATTCGTCGACTGAAATGCTCATGGAATTGTGGTGTTCTCACGTTAAATCGCCTGTAAAAAGAGATTTCGGTCTAAAAAGGAAAATGGTCAACCAGTGCCAGAGATCAAGAAGGAACCCACTTTCGTTCCTTTCGTTTGCCTTCGCCTTTCCACAGAATTTGACTTAGCTGCTGGACAGGTACCGATAAACCCCAACAATCCGGCGGTCTCAAGATGTATGCTAGTTTGCAATTCGTATTTGAATCACCGAGCATCAACTACAGTATGCAACACCGCAGCCAGGGTGAATTGGTTTGGAACTCCTATCTTAAGGATCATGTGCCCATATCCTCGGTCAAGCCCAAATCTAGCAATTTGGAACGCCCCATTTTTGGCGGCAAGGATGATTCACCTGCTCCTCTCGGTCATGTAAGCAACCAAATAGCTACATAAGTATGAGGGTGATCGCTGAGTGTATGCCATGCTTTGATGGTGTCGGATTCAGCACGGGCTCTAGATCCAGCTGTCAGGATCAGTGCCTCTTCGGGATCTCAAGATATTCGAATGTAGAAGTCGTCACTAAAAGCAAATAACCGTGGCATCGTTGTTGCTCGGGTCACTTATTGACGCGATCTCCTTCTGCCCTTTGAAGTTCTGACCGGATGACAGCCGTCACATGCGAAATATGACGCGAACTACTAGACTTGGAGCTGGTCCTTGAGCACTGATGAAGCTGCTGAACGAGACAGGCAGGTTGCAGGATCATCGCCAGCCATATGTACTCTCAGAATCGAGAGACCAATTTCTGTAACTGAACAACATTTGCGCGACTTGGATTGAATGGTATAGCTCAATGTCCTCTTCTTCATAAAATGCGACTTGAGGAACAGATGGCGAGAGAGGAGATGCTGATCTGGCGTTTCCCAAGTCAGCAGTTCTCGCCGGAGCGGGCTCTGGCTCCGGTTTCAGCGCAAGGGGTTCATTGCTGGATTGGTACGCGTTTCTGCTGGTCGCGAATTCTGGAGGAGTTCCTTTTCCTCTGCGAAATGGACGCAAAGCGATTACAATTGGGACAGAGTTTCACGTCCCCAGCCGATGCAACATCTGCCGTGGAAGCGCCACAGGACTTATAGGGACAGAAGCCTTCCTCTGCTTCGATATCATCTAGAATCATTGTCATGGACAACTCATCTCCTTCGTCGATCGCACGGCTCCAGAACGAAGGATTCAGACGTCTGTCTATGCGAACATTTGTGACGAAATATTGGCCCGTGTTGACACGATACAGTCCTTGTCGGCCGGTGAAAGCGACTGCTACCAATTGCTGAAATGTTCCCCATTCCGGCGATAAGTCGTATGGTAACAATCTCATGATGTTGAAAGCGTCGCGAAATTTCACTGTCGGTGGGCATATTCTCTGGTGCATAAATGATTCTAATCGGACCAGCCGCTCTTGGATCACCCAGAAGGCGGGGGCGGTTTCGCCATGGTATCTTTCATCTCAACAGTGAAGTTCAATGTCAGGGTCATCATTTCATGCATTAAGGTGGTGATATCTTGTATCTTCGAGATACCTGCCATCACAGCGTCCATCAGATCTAGAGCGCGTCCTAGGAAAGATGGGATTGCTGTTTTGATTTCAGTAGTGTCTTGATGAATGGCGGTGGCGAGTTTGAGGGTCTCCTGTGCCTGGGTATCAATGTTGGTAGAGCTTTGCTGAACATCCCTCAGGATTGCGGCTTGATCAGGTAATTGAAGGTCGCATGCAGCGTTACCCTCCAGAAGTTCTTCAGCTTTTGATGTTAGAATCCGTAGCTGGCAGTTTTGATTTGCGGCGACCGCGGTGAGGCGTGACTGCTCGACCGCAAGATTTTGTTGCGCTGGAGCAATGCGGTCCGTTGAATCTCTCAACGCCGTCAGGATCCGGGAATGCGAGGAACTCCCCTGGTTCAGATCTTTTGTCAACTTATCGTGATCTGATTTAGTATTAGACAACGTGGCGAAGGTTTGAGTCATAAGAAGAACGGTGATGGTGGCCAAATTAGGAGCAAGTCTTGCTCTCAAGGCTTTGGCTTCATCCTTGTACTTACTTCATCGACCAACGCAATTGTTGTTGGAAGGTCGAGAAGTCGCGACATTTATTTCCCCATCTTAAAGAATCCTCGAACTTCTCAACCTTGTCCAGAAACTCTTGGAGGGGTAGCTGACACGTCCATGCTAGCGCTCAAATTCCCTCGAATCGTCGTTTTTCATGGTGGGCAGGTTCAATACGTTCAAGAGACTTTAAGGCTCGGTCGAGGGCTTCGAGTTCAATCAGTTGCAGTTGGTAGTCTGCGGCAGATTCTGGATTCTTCTTCAGTTCGAGGGCTACCTCATATATCAGCTTCGAGACGACCACGAAATCACCTACACACAATGGCTGGTTGATCGCGGTCCGCGACACATTCAAGTGGAAGAAGAGTGAGATAGATATCTTACCAACGCCGACTCCGAAAGGCACAACCATCCCAACATCTAGGTGTGACGCGTCAGAGAGTCTGCAGAGCCCAAAGAAATCGGAGTTACGAGAGTGTGGTCAATCAATATCAGCAGCGCGGAGCATAGAACTCCTTCATTCCAAAAGATCGGAGAGATCACCTTGGGGTAGTCCATAGCGATGAGGTTGTTGTCTTAGGCTCGAAAGGCTGTGCCCTGTCTTACCCTTATAGAGACCGTGCTGGCTCATCATTCCAAGGCTGTGAACTCGCAACTTGCCTGCGAGCTGCGGTGCTGCTGGTTGGTGGTCGCTGATTTGTTCCTATTCAGAAGTCGAATACGAGGGATCCGCAGGGAGCCCGGGCTCGGAGAAGTGGGCCGAGGGGCGAAACTCAGGTCTGCAAGTAATACTTACCCTGGTATTATTTAAGAAAGAAGGCTGTCTCTTTCTAGGACGCCGATCCTTCATTTTATTTGCAATTATCTCTAGCAATTCGATGGTCAGGGATTTTTCGTCAGAATACAGAAGCACAGAATCATCTCCAGGATCATGAGAAGATCTCAATCTTCATAATCGTACATGAACAGGGCAGTTGACTGCCGGAATTTCCCAAGCCTAACATGACCTCACGTGTGGCAAGCCAACTAAGCCCACGAAGTTGCTATGCTTGGAGTCAAGATCCTAAGCACATTCCATCTGGATGATCCTATTCGCCATCGTTGCTCCCCCTTTTGCTGCTCTGTTGATTACACAAGGCCTGTCAATGCAAGAAACTAGCCCAGGCCTTAGGCGTTCTGTTGCTGAACAAGAGCACCACTTGCCAACGACACCTCCAATGCCTAAGCTTGCCGAGCCCAATTTCCTTTGAGCCCAGACGTGAGATCCAGTACTTCTAATAGTGGCGATGATGATCACAACTGTGTCACCTAGACATTCTTCTTTTTAGACTTCTGAACAAAGACCGTGCAGAAAAAGCACGCGACACCCTCTGCTCACTGGCATCGGTTCCATCCCCAAGGAGTTCAGGTTCGTCCATCAACTCCTGTTTCTCCAGCCAAGACCTTAAAGATGCCTGTCCGTCAATGGATGCGCGTGGGTAGTCTGGAATGGGGATCTCGTAAGATCTAGGGTTTACTGGAGGCGTCGATGCTGGCAGTAGGTCACGTGTTTCTGTCGCGGTTGAGGGCGCTGCAACGGCCAATCCACTGGCTCCTCTTCGTTCAAAGCTGTCCGGATTATACATGGCTAGCTTTGTGTATCCAGGGAGATCACCTTTGCCGTCTGTAATCTTGGGAAGGCGTGTGATTGGTTGGAGTAGGTGAGGATTAACCCCTCGTGCTGGGAATGTGCGCTGGATTGCAGTCCGTGGTACCGTAGCAGAGAAACTTGGGTGACGACATAGCTGATTATTACTCCAGATGTAATCAGGGTTGGAACCAGAACAATCCATATGCAGGACTTCTCTCCGTGGGTCTCTCGCATGATAGGGGGTGTAACTGTCCGCAAAGGCGGTGTTGGGACGAGGAAACAGTGGAGTACGTGGTGCTTGGGGTCTTATGGGATTGGATGAAGGGTTGGCCGCTGGCAAATTGGTGCGCCAATGTTGGTTGAATGGTGCTCGCGCTCGGAAATCCTCAGCACCTTGCATCGAGTAGTATCTGTTTGGGGGTGGTCGGTCGGATACTGTGAGTGACTGAGACCGTTTCAATAGCTGGCCTCTTTCAATTGGGCGGCTCTGAATAGCTGCCGGCAATTGGGAATTCAAGATTGAGAGCGGTCTGTCTGAAGAACAAGGGGATGACTAAGATAAAAATATTAGAGACGCTTCTCACTCTAGAAATGTTGGCCACAAACAGGAGGAAGACATGTGGAGGAAGACTCTGGCGTGCCACTTGCAGTAGGTTTCGTTGAGGACGATTCTCGTTCATTCGTAGAGCAAATCTAGAAATATTGTTAGTGTTGTTGTGGTGATGTCTTTTGCACTCGTACCTTTGATGATTCAGCTTCATTGACTTCTGGCTCTGGCGGCCGATTTCCGGAGTCCAGTATCTATGGTAACATCGTCAGTAATCTGGCACGAGAATTCGTTGTGTCTCCATACAAGTCCTGGAATCTCATTTCCCTTGTTCTCTGGAAAAAGCGCCCCGCTCATGAACGTCTCTGGAGGGTGTGAATCTGGAAACATAGAACGCGGTCGTATAGAATCTGCTGTCGGTAGAGAAGGTGGCCCCTTTGAAGCGTTAGGAAAAATGCTGCCCGGCAAACGTTTGATTTTTCTTCCTAGGCTCTTCAGCCCGTTCCCAACCGCCTTTTGCATACTGCTTACTCGACGCGAGGCCCCAAAACGATTTGGCGAATTGAGAGGGCTCGAGAGGATTGCATGCTCGTCCAAGGAGAGGCGCGTGGAGGTTATGTCGTCGATAGAGAGATAGGGGTTAGTTGTTTCAGTAGCACTGGAGGTGCGAAGAACTCGATCCCAAAGTCGCTCTGGAACCTCATCTAGCGGCGACGTCACCAGAGTGCTCGCTCTCGAGGCAGCTGAAGGTGTCGCGACTAATCCTCGGCGAATAAGTGGTGAGTCTTGCTGAGATCTGGCTCTCGGTAACAGATCCTTTGGCGGGAGAGGGGTGTTTGATTTAGATTGCACTGTCTGAGGATCTTGGTCATTTCCGCGGATAGGAGAAAGACGTCGATTTGCAAACTGTGAGGGCGCTAAAGGGCCTGATGCTTGAGGCTGAGGATAACGAGTCCTGGCTTTTGTAGGGAAGGCATCTGCGGAAGATTCCATAGGCGATTCCATGGTAGGAAAAGCATCCATGGTCTCACAAATGAAGGGTGTTGACATGCAATAAAGAGAATGTGAGGGAAGATGAGCGCTGAGAAGTTGAATCGCACTAGCTGAACGCGGAAGGACCAGCTCATTGCTCGTTCACATTGGCAAGTAGGCAGGAGCGGAGCAACCACAGGTGCGGTCGCGGGCGCAAGTGTAAAGACAGCATGTTGTCCAGAACGCACGAGGCTGGCTTGGACGGAGACGAGACAACAACACAACACAAGCCTGTACCTAGGTACGTAGGTATGTTTGAAGAATCGGGGTGGAAGACTGACGCATAGCCAGAAGGCTGCTCGTCAAGTAGGGATTGAGGACACACCTACTTCTTTGTACAGGTCATGGATCCACCGAAAAATGCTGGGGTAGGCCAGATCTAGCCGCCCTTCAGTCTAGCATCTCTGGCTTCATTCTCCTTTCTTTGCTCGACGTCTCTCAAGAAATCCATTCTATTGAGATATCCCTCCTTTGCCTTCGCATGGGTATCCAATTCATCCTTCAGACCCTCGCTGTCGACATGGACAGCCCAGTCCATCCTACTCTTTTCCACAACATTGAGTTTGGGTCCTTTGAAGTTAGTGCTTTCAACATTTCTACCCGCCCACGAGGACTTGAAGGCGTCCAAGTTGCTCAGATTAGGGTCAAAGCGGGAAAAAGTCCGCAAGGGTCTCTGAACAACATGACCATCTGGCGTCAGCATTTCGGGTTTGGACGACTGGCGTTGGGACAGCCAGAGCTGTGCTTCAGCCGACGACTTGGGAACAGTCTTCTCTTCCGTGTGAATCTCACCTGCGAACTTGTAGGTTCGTTTGATAGTGATCATTTCTTCAACCGCAAAGTCTGAAGCAGGGTGGTTCTCTTTGTCCGCTTCTGCCCGCACAGCATTGTTTGGCTTGGGCTCCCCTGGGAGGGCCTTGTCGGGATCATCTCTTTCTATTTGGGCCGCACCAATGGGAGATGGTCGGTTCATCTCCTCCCATATTTTGTCGACATCGATGGTGCTGCCCTTGCTGGTGGCGAGCTTCTGTTGTTTCCGCTCGTCCTTTTCCTTTTCTCGCATGGCACGTGTACGAGCCCTCCAGCCGTCAGAGTCATTGTCACTCACATCCAGATTGTCATTGTCCGTCTTCTTCTGCTTCCGACGGTGTTTCTTTTGTTCTTTTATCGTGGCCTCATCGCCAGAGTCTAGTTCCTGGACAAGTGGAGCGACAGCATGATCAACCTTGCGCTTCTTTATGGGAGGTTGTGCAGCACTTTCGTCGTGGTCATCGTCAGAGGAGGGTTCGGAGGCATCTGCAGCAAGACCATCCTCTTGGAAATCGCTGTCGGCATCCTCATCGTATTCGTCTTCCATTACAACATCGTCGATTGGTTGCGAGTCGGCCATCGAGATCCAAAAAGGGTGAGTTGCTTTGCTAGGCGGCGCTGACGTGTGCTGGACACAAAAGTACCTAACGCCGATCTAACACGGATGAGCAATATCCGAAAAAGGTCTCCTTGCAGTCTTGCAGATAGGAGTGAGGGCCAGTGACTCGCTTCAACAACAGAGGTCTACTCGATATTGAGGACTGAATAGGATTGTTGTCGTGTATGTGGCACGGGCCCTCCTGAGAAGATCGCTTGTGGCGTTAGGCGCTTGTCCCAAAATAGCAATTTAGACGAAGGCGGTGTCTTGCTGCCCATTTGGACGTAACTGTCTTACTAAAAAAATTCAAAGCCATGACCATGAGCACGGAGTACTTCGTTTTCCTCCATCTGCTGGAGCAGAAGTCCAGTCCAATCTCTCGCTAATTCAACATGCAATTACGAACACTATATTAGCACCTCATTGTCTTTCTCCAATGATGTGCTCCAGTTCAACGAAGTCTATCTGGCATTGGCTCGTTTGTCAATGTCACCTCGGGACACCACTCTTCATTCAGGTGTCTGTCCTCAGAATGGGGTGCCTAGACTTGAGGCAGTGACTTGATACTGAATTCTCGTCTATTCTGACTCTTTGAAGCAGCTTGGCCCGCCGAGTAGCGAACACGAGTGTGATACACAGACCCGCATTTCCCTAGTAGGTCTTTGATGATACTCAATTGGGCTGCTTGTCATTCTTAACGCAATGATCTATGGATTGGTTGGACGATCCAGCCCGTTCTTGTGAGTGTCACTTGGCTTTGAATGTTCGCTATGAAGTAAATATATTAAGGGTGTTGCCTTCTTGCGAACCTCGCGCCGGCTGTCCATTCTGGCTAGCGGACTGACCTTGGATTCGGCCGTAAGTCAGGTTCACGAGGCTGTAGAATCCTAGCCTCGCGCTTTATCCTTGATTCTGCAAATCCTGGATCCTTCACCCTATACTGTGTTAAACGCGGTTGCCTACGCTGTTGCTACTTACGTGCTTATTTCACTATTGACGGAGGAATTGGGGCCGGTGTAGGGCACCACGAGTCGACATGCTCTAGGATAAAGTCATCCCAAACCCAAGTGACCAGGGTAATCAACATCGGTATAAATAAGCTGACACACAGAAGGCCAGTACTGAAGAAGCACATTCCAACAGACATCATGGCTTCCACGATAACCCAATCCCAAACAGCCAAAGTCTCACGTGATAACACGTCGGTGCTAGAGGAGAAACTATCTTCCTCAGAGTCGCATTACAAGGACTGGCCAAATACTCAGGGATTCGACACCCATTATGAAGAAAGGTCTCCGGTTGAGTTGCAGGTACAAGGCAACATCCCATCTTACACAGCTGGAGTTCTATTCCGGACAGGCCTAGGGCCCCGGTCAGTGGAGACATCAAAGAACAAAACATTCAAAGTCAATCACTGGTTTGATAACTTTTCCCAGGTCCATCGATTTCAGATTCATGGATCAACGGCCGACTCTCTTGTCAGGGTGACATACAATTCACGGCTCACCAGTGATGGCCTTATTGAAAAGATCAGGAAGACAGGCAAGCTCGAAGGGCTTACGTTCGCGGCCAAGTATGACCCTTGCAGGACATTTTTCCAAAAGATTCAATCTGTCTTTCACGCAGCTCCAGCAGAGGCAAAAGTACCCAACGAGGCCAGTGTTGCCGTGACATTATCGGCCAACTTCCCTGGGCTTTCGTCCAAGGGTGAAAAGTTCGAGGGAGCTCATACACCAAGCAAGGTCAATACGTTGTGCAATAAGACGGACGCGAACATCATGCAGATGATTGACCCTGAGACGTTAGAACCACTAGGGATTGCAAGCCAGACTGTGCTGCACCCGGACCTCAAAGGTGCTGGCAGTGGAGCACATGCTAAGTCAGACCCGGAGACTGGTGATGTGTTCAACTACAATCTCGACTTCGGGCGTACGGGTACGTACCGGGTGTTTCGAGTGGCAGCAGATACCGGCAAGACATCTATTCTGGCTACCTTCGGCCACGCCGCAGCTTACCTCCACTCACTTTTCCTCACTGAGCACTACGTGGTGCTCTGTGTATGGAATTCCTTCTACAAAGCGGGAGGGGCAACAATCCTATGGACACAGAACCTCCTTGACGCAATGGCATATGATGGTAACGTCCCAACGACTTGGTTCGTGGTGGATAAGCGAGCACCAGAAGAGGGAGGCTGTGGACTGGTAGCGAAGTTTACATCGGACGCGTTCTATGCCTTCCACACGATCAATGCTTATGAGGTGCCGTCGGACACGGACAAAGACTCGGTTGATATCGTAGCAGACATCAACGCATATGACAACATGGATGTTATCTATCGATTCTACCTGGACAATGTTATAAGTGATCTACCAGAAGCACACAAATTCACGGATTCGTTGAGGCCAACCGTACGTCCCGATTACCGAAGATATCGACTACCGAATGTTAGGTCATCCGGCCCGATCTCGCGACCGTCCAAAGCGGTGCTGGAACACAAAGCCACAAGGGACGTTGGATTCGAGCTCCCCGTGATCAATTCACGATTTGTGACCAAAAAGCACCGATACATGTATGGGATCTGCGACACGGGCTTGTCGACATTTTCAGATGGATTGCTGAAGTACGATGCGGATACGCATACTGTGACTCGATGGAGTCAACATGGACAGACGGCAGGAGAGCCTGTGTTTGTTCAAGACCCAGAATCCGACGAGGAAGATGGAGGAGTGCTGTTATCGGTGGTGCTGGATGGGCCTAACGGCAAGAGTTACTTGATGGTGCTTGATGCGAAGACCATGAAAGAAATTGGACGGGCTCATGTGGATGGGGCTGTCGGCTTTGGATTCCATGGATTCCACGTTAAGGCACAAGGGGGTATAGGTCGGAATAATGGTCTTCACCTTTGAAGTAGAATAGCGGTCTTGTGGTGTCATATCTTGAATATCTCACATTTGGACATTGATTGCAGCCATCATTGAAGTTGTGACGAAGCCTCGGATGTGCGACTGAATGATGCTGGAGGTGGGTGGACTCGGAAAGGCCATCCGATGAGGTCAGCCATCACTGATCAGTGATCATCACCACAGCCATCCCCGCAGCCACAGCCCTGGAGGTGAAAGCCACGTTGGCCTGAATGGGCTTCCACTGTCGGGCCTCTTATTAGTGCGGTGGACCCTCAACAGCTCCAGCAGCTCCCCCCAGCTCCCCTGGAAAGAGTTTTGAACTTAGCAGCACCTAAGGAGGTTAGTTAACCTAGGTACGAGTCCTTAGGTAAGAAGCGAGTTAGTTGGTCCTTAGGTGGTCGTATTATAACAATGAGGAGCCCGGAGTACCTGCCTAAGTGAGGTATCTAAGGGTCTTAGTCCAGAAGCTAGCGCCCCCACCCCACCAAGATCTGGCTCGTATTCCGTATAGCCCCCCCCCCATCCACGCCACCAAAATCATCACCTTAGGGATTGAGCCTCGGAAGGAAGACCCCAGAAGTCGAAATTCATGACGTTGGCGTGCATTGGCAGCCCCGAGCAGCCACTAAAGCCCAAGTTTGTTGGGGAACTCGTCCGGAAAACACCTTTTTTTTTCCCGGCTCACCAGGGCCAGGCACGCGCACACACAACCACGCAAAGCGCACCACTTACCACTGACCACTTCCTCTTATTTCTTCAATCATATTTCACCACATTGTCGTCACTGACTGGCCCTTGTATGGAAGTCGGACTGCTGCCTACTCCCACCGCTCCTTTGACGCAGTATTAGCAGTGGACATTCCTGGTGACGCACGAGCTCTGTCCGCTTTATTCTTCATTCTTTCCCTATGGCTGCTCTCTCATACACTGGCACCCCTTAGAAAACAGTCCTATATCATCCTCAGTAGCAGTGAATCCTTGTCTGCTCCTTTCACTCCTTTGACCAGCCGCGACTTCTGCGCAAGTCAGACTGAATTCTTCTGATTCCTGCTTCTCCTCCTGCATCTGCGCCTCCATCCCCTCCTCACGCGACCATCGCGCGACAGCAGACACCGCCACCTTCACCACCAAGCATTCGTCCCGCGCCATGTCTGTGACACAGCTAACACAATGGCTACACTTGGATGGCGCCTTCACCGGAGTCAAGCCTACCACGTTACCACCAGCATATTTCAAGTTCCCACCCTCACCTGAGCCATCCGCACTTCCTCCACCAATCGACCATTCCAACCTCGCACATCCCTTCACGATCCAGCCAGAAATCTACAATGCACTACTGTCTGCCCATGTGCCCATCACCGTTGCACTTGTCTACGCCTCTATCGTCGCCTTCCTAAACTCAGTAAATCGTAACCGCAAGTACAAGCCATGGCGGATCAGCAAAACGAGTATATTCAAGCTCTTCGTCATACTCCACAATGTTTTCCTGGCAGTCTACTCAGCATGGACCTTCGTGGGAATGGTAAACGCTTTGCGCCTGGCTCTGCCAGCTTGGAAAGAGAATACTGGCGTTGCGGAGACACTAGACGCTTTGTGCAAACTAAACGGGCCTCGAGGGCATGGTAATGGTGCAACCTACAATGCCACGACTAGTGCTTGGGGATTGACCAACCGCTTCTTTCACCTTGCAGCGGACGGACTCACGCCAGAGTCGACTGATGTGGGCAGAATGTGGAACGAGGGTCTGGCTTTCTATGGTTGGATATTTTACCTTTCAAAATTCTACGAGGTCATAGACACCTTCATTATTCTTGCAAAGGGGAAGAAGAGCAGCTTCCTCCAGACATATCACCATGCTGGTGCGATGCTGTGTATGTGGGCTGGCATTCGGTACAT